>JAAUXT010004094.1_pt1 | contig 44278 bp, 51 predicted proteins | sample 7278171 | NCBI WGS metagenome assembly JAAUXT01 (sample SAMN14350112, study PRJNA611818) | marine sediment metagenome | isolation source: surface marine sediment (1.8m) | place: French Polynesia: Moorea | collected 2018-08
AGAGAGAGAGAGTTTTCTTCAACCGTAATCTGCTTGTTTCTCCTTTGTCAGGCAAATCACGAGCCGTAATTAAAACACAAAACCCTAGACATTTGATTAACAGTAATTATTATCACGAGTTCAATCAACCGGATAGAGAAAATTGAGCAAACATCAGCGTGCGCCCAGAGGGAGAAACACCATTGCTGCGAGAATTCGAGTCACCATAAATTCCTGCCGTCCACAGAGGTTGGAATTCGCAATATCCACAAGTTGATGGAGAAAACTTTGTGCTGAATTCTTTCTTTGGTGCTTCGTACCCAGGGGTCTGGAAGCCAGCCTGAAATTGAGTGTTCAAACATCAAAAGTTTTCGGAAATCATCAGCAAAGCTGAAAATCGAAGTTTCGGCTCAATGAGGTGCTGCCATCTCGGACAGCTCCCGTCCAGGGCCTCCGGGAATTCCGCGCCTCGAAACGAGGCTCGGGCCGAGGGCTTCCCCGAAGAAAAAAGTGACCGTGCACTCGCTTATCAATCTTGGAATATTTCTCGTGAAATTAAGTGGATAATCTGAAAGTGTTTGGTGGTTTTTGACCGGCATTTAGCCGGATAAAGCACCCAAGATGCCGGTGTTCCACACAAAGACAATCGAGTCCATTTTGGAGCCAGTAGCACAGCAGGTTCGTAAAAGTCTTGAGCAAACTTTTCGCAGTTCCGGATGAACATGATGATCAGGAGGCTTGGGACCCCTTCCCGGAAATTGACAGGAAACTGTCGGGAACATTCCTAATTCCCTCGGTGTCAGATTATCCCCATCATCTGAACGGTAGAATTCACGAAGTGAAGGGGCGGGGTTTTGTTTGGAAGCTCCATGGTCAATTTGGCGTGGTTGACAACCTTGTTTGGAAATTGCCCAACCCCTTTGATGGCTCTGAATCTGTCAACATTTGGTGAAATTTTGCAATTTCTTGTTCACTTTCAGTCTGGACCTCTGCCAATTTTAGCGCGCTTGAGACCTGCAAGGACACTACTGCTCCCCCCTCCCCCACTGTTTGTCAAATTTGGTCAAAATCTGCACATCTCCTGTGTTGGGTGTGCTTTGGTCTGAGGCTGGGCATGGACTGGCCTCTCACTGCGGACAGGTTGGTTCCAGCGCAGGACCTTTGTGCTGTCACCTGCGTACCTACGTGTGATGGGATGGGCAGTTGTGCCGCAATGCCAACCGTGTGGAACCGGGCGCTCTGGGCGTAGCCTTTTCGTTCGACGATCAGCTGGCTGTTCCCCACAACTGAAACACTGACTGGCGCTTGGTGTCCTGCAGTTGTTTCTGCTCTGGGCGAGGGGGGCGGTTGCTGTTTTCTGGGGCGGGGTTGGAGGGGGAAAACTACTGTGTCAACACAAGTATCCTTTGACAGAACCCCGTCTGAACAAGAAATCACTGAGACTCTGGGGACAACATCGAGCGGTGGTTGCAGCTGACACAAACCACCGGCGGACGGGATCGAGTGGTGACAGCTTTGGCTGCGAAAGAATTGCTTGCCCTCGTGTTTGATTCGACAGTCGCTTGTGGACTTCACCAAATCGGGTTTCTGCCTGACCAGTACGCAACTGGTGGTGCCAGAGTGATTTCTGCAGTCAGGGACACTTCCAAGCGCCCCAGAAGCAGATCCAGGGTTTGGTCCCAGGAGCTAATCTCCGAACATTTCAAGCTGTGTCACATTCCGGGTGGGGTCAGATAGGGGGATCGATGGATCGTCTGCTTCCGCAACTGCATTGCTGGTGCGTGTTTTGGTACCAGCACTGGGACGTTCGCTTTGTGGAATCTTTCGTTCGAGTTGTCTGTGAGTGTTCTGACTCAATGCTTCACATTCGAACATGAAGCTATGACATTTGCGAAGCAGGTCACGTAATATTCGATGCATTTATTGTTTTAAAAGGCCGCACAAATATTTGCAGTGCTCAAGTTCAAACATTGTAATGTGCTTGAACTTGGGCCAGGACGAACGTTGGGAGAGATGCACACAAGTGGCTGAGCAAATTATGTTCCACGCAATTTTCTCCATGTTGTTTACACTGCGGGCTCCAAAACAAAACAGTTGCCGGAGCTCAATTTTGCAGACAGGCCCTGATATTTATGAATGCAAACCCATGAATACTTTTGCTTGAGAATATGATTGGAAAACCTGACGAACGGTCTGCCTTGCGTGAGCCAAACCGTGCAAACATCCACCATGTCAAACATTTCAACGGGCGGCCAAAGTGGAAAATAGGACCTCCCACATTGAGCACTGAAATTGATCGAGAGGTGTGATTTCTTCACCCGAGCAAACAAACAGTGTGAGAAGTGCACTCTATGACCCAGTTTTTGATCTTTTGATGCTGTCAGGTTCACCTCGCGCTTGTTTCTTCTTCAGAGGTGGAGCAGCTCTTAGAACAAAGTTGTGTGTGTGTGTGCGTGCGTGTGCCTGCGCGTGCGTTCGTGCTTGTGTGTTGTGTGTGTGTGTGTGTGCGTGTTCGTGTGTACTCGCGTGCATGTTGGAACAGTCGACATGCTGTTGGAGAAGCGTTCCACGGCACGAATCTGCGTTGTCAGAAATGTCGGACGAATTCCTCATGCGTTCTCAGACCGGAAGACACTCTGTTTGTCTGTAGCTTCTGTGCCTGAGTCATGTGAGCTTCCCTCCCCCTTTGAAGGTTTACGCCAATGCAGGTACGGATTGTGAATCAGCCCCAAGGTACCACGATCCGGATCCTTGAATTGGGTCACAGGATCGACGGAAGGTTCTCTGAGGTTGTACAGGGAGGGATGCGTGCGTCGAGGTCAGATACCTTCGCAGCGAGGGTCAAACGAAAAGTTGCCTCCGTTTGCCCTTTTACCTGTTGCGAGCGTCGCTGTGTGCAGAACCCAGGGAGGAGGGTCAGAGGTTAGAGCGACACGGCCCGATCGTTTGAGCGCGATTGTTGACACTCGTGTCGTGCAGAGTCGCGGCTCGCATGCTGATGGCCAAGAACTTGTCACTTGAATGGCAAATATTTGAACGCTCCGAACTGATGTACGTACGCTGCTCAAGTCGTGGTCACGAAAAGTCTCTCGTGCTGTACGAGTTGTACACTTCACTCCAAACTGTTGGTAAGTGTTGGAGAAGAGGAAAAGAGAGCCCAATGGTGTTCTTGAAAGTTCTGTTCTGTGCTGACTTGTGAGGGTCCAAAAGCAAAGGTTCTGTGGAAGCTCGAGTGGGATAGATCAACTCGTAGGTCTTGACTTTGCGTTCGGGCGATTTTCAATTCGTTTAACAAACTTACTTTTGTTGATGGTCGCGAAAGCCGGCTGTCTGGGTCAAGCAATTGGCTTTGAAACCAGTAGCTTTCGTGTGTGCGTCTGTCCACCATTTTTACCCCCCTTCCCCTCTTCAGTCAACCACCTCCTCGACCCTCGGGTCCCCGCTTCCGGGACTTCTTGTTAAAATGTGCTTCAGGCAGGCTGAACTGGGCTCACATATTGAATTCCACTGAGTCCAGTTTGCACACGTGAGTCTGGTACAACCTGACAGCAGTCCGCTTTGCATTCAGTACGAGTACACTTCAGTTCACTGGATTCCGGTTTTGAAGACGGCCGGTCCTTTCGGGGGAATGACATTGTCACGAGGCCAGTTCCACTCCAGAATCTGACGCAGTGGATCTCTGCTTTGAAACAACTGCCTCTCTCCTGACCCCACATTGTGTCTTTTGTCCTTGTAAACTTGCAAACTTACTCTTTGAATTTTGTGTGTTCACACACCTCCAGCCTTCGAACTCCACACAAGAAAAGTTTCATGTGAGAAGTTGAAAAATGTTGCACTTCGAAAACTCGTATTTTCTGGGGATGTGGCCTCACCCGGCCCCCCCCCCCTGAGTTCGCTCCAGCAAATGTTTCCATTCAGAAGTGTCCACGTTGCTTTCATTGTGAATTTTGCGTGTTTCACTTGGTGCTCACGTTCTGACTTGTGTTCGTTGAATATTTGCAGGTGTCCAAGTTGGTGATTCTGCACGAGGAGGCTGAAGATGGGAACGCCATGCCGGATCTCGCGCGGCCCGTGCAGGCCGTCAAACTCGCCGTGGACAACCTCATCAAGGTGTGCCCGCACGTGTGTGCATGTGTGACACTGCGTGTGTGTGTGTGTGTGTGTGTGTGTGTGTGTGTGTGTCACTGTATACGTGTGTGTGTTGCATTGTGTGTCTTGACCATGTGTGACAGGAAGAGCTCTTCCTTTCATGTACACAAGTCCAGGACACGCCTAGAGAACTGCGTATGCGTGCGTGTGCGTGCTTTCGTTGTGTGCATGTGTTGTGCAAGCATTGAGTGTGGGAGGAACAGATCACTTTCCGTCAACCTGAAACTCTGCGTGTGTGTGTGTGTACATGTATGTGTGTGTGATCGCACTCACACAGTTGAAGTATCTCTGTCCTCGAGTTTGTTGCCCAAAGCCCTTCACACCGCGTACTCGGTGTGTTTCGTTGACGTGTTTGCAAGCACTTGGAGATGTGTGCCTTTCGGCGTTTTGTTTTCCTGGGAATCTCTTTCGTGCTTTATCCTTACTTCTGTCACAATCTGCCTGTTAACTTGCGCACAGACTGGTGCAGGTAAAATATCTTCGAGATAAAGTAAAAGGGTGAGCAGGTGTAGGTCAGCCAGAGGAAACCATGCTCCACGGAGAACACGAGTAAAAAACGCCGCGAGATTCTGGAGAATTTCCAACATCAGTAGCGATTCAAACATACGTTGAGCTCCCGACTGAGAACAACGGGAGGTGGTGGTGAGTTTCCTCCTGCAAACAAACGCCGAGAGCAGCAGCAGAGAACCTGCCGTCAAGTTCCGCGCTCCTTGGGCTGCAGTCCGGTGTATTTGGGTCTGTCTTCGATTGTGATTCGTAAGATGTGGCATCATATTGTTGCGTGTATCATAATTGGCCAGTGCGAACCACGTTGCGCTTATCAAGTTCATGACAACAGAATTTACAATAGTTCAACAACAAACATCCAAGTGCTGCAATCGAATGCCACCACCGTCAACATTGTTCCCAAATTGCCGTGATAAGTTCATACGTTTATGGACCTGCCCTTGTTCGCTGGGTCCGGCGCCTTTGGCCGAGGCCGTCCCGACGATTCTCTCTGCGTGTTTCACCTGTCTCTGTCTCTTCCTCTGTCTCACTGTCTCTACCTCTCACGTCTCTCATTCTCTCTCTGTCCTGTCTTTCTACTTTTATCTGTCTCCCACGGTCTCTATCTCTTGTCTCTCGCTCTTTTTGTTGTACCCGTTTCTGTCTCTTCCCTTGTCGTCACTGGTTCGCCAACCACAATGCTTCGTTGGTTCACGGCAACTTGTTTGCTCGATTTCACACGGCTTTCTGTTTAACTCCGACACCCAAGGCTTTGCGCGTCTCACAACATCAGGGTTGTCTCTGCTTCAGGTTGGCTACGAGACGATCAACAACAGCGAGGACCAGATCCTGAAGCAGGACATGCCTCCGGCGCTGAACCGCGTCGAGGAGGCGTCCATCCTGCTGCTCGAGGCGTCCGACATGCTGCGCGCTGACCCCTACTCCGCGCCCGCGCGCAAGAAGCTCATCGGGGGCTCCCGCGGTGAGTCCCGCTCCGGAGGATGTGTGTGTGTGTGTGTGTGTGTGTGTGTGTGTGTGTGTGTGTGGTGGAGAATATTGGTGGGATGGTGGCCTGGAAGATCACGCGGACAACTAACTTTGCTACGTGCCGTTTCCAGTTTCTCGGTTGCAACAAGCTTTTGTGGCAGGGACATAACAAGCAACTAAAATTCCACAGGGAGCTACATCAACGTACAAGTCCAGCGGAATCTCGGCACGTCAGTATGGTGTTGAGAAATCTGGATGCCCATGATCCATCGTGTTGAGAGGCTCACAAGTTGTTCAGGTGACCGAAGTAGTTCGAGTTTGAACCCTTCACAGACAAGATTTAGCAGATGTTGTTTTCTTGATGAGTTTTTGAAACCCTGGGGCAAGCCTCGAAACAGGATTTGTGGTTTCCGCCTTCGTGCTGTGAAGTGCGCAGGCTGCACGTTGTCAGTGTCGACGTCCCACTCAGGACAAAGCGCAGATAAGCGCTGTGTGCTCGAGCTCTCGGCTTCACTTCTGCCCACTCGCACAGATCTCCACGATCGCACTTGTCAACATTCGGCAAGTCATGGTAAGGATGGTGCAGAAGGAATTGCAAGCAAGTTGTTGCGGCAAAAAACCAACGGTAAAGATCCTGGCGATCAAGACCACTGTTCTCGTCTTTTGCAGGAAAGTAAATCTCGAATTTGAACACAAAAAGTCCGTGCAGTGCAGTCAGCATGACTCGACCGGATTTTGTTGAAGGTAACTGGTGGAGAGTAGAAGCAATCCACATTCTGTCTTGAGTTCCTCAGGGCTGACCCGCCAGATCTTCAGACGCGTGTCCGAGTATGAGTTGTTGTGTTGCGTCTCGCCGTGTTGGTCAGTGTGACCACAGAGCGGAAGACGGATCAAGCTCCCGCCGACACCGCGCGCCCATGTCAAACACCCAACAAACAAGACCAGCTCAGCCTGCGAAACGGCCGATCCGCGCGGAGTTTCCGTCGTCAGTCTGGACTTCTTTACAACAGGAAATGTTTGTGGAAACAGAGGTTCGCAGGCTCCGTGATTCAGGCGTTCTTACACGCGATTTCTAATGCACACAGAGCGGGCGCAGATGGCTTTACTTCTTCAGCTGTTTCCCGCATTTCCTTCTCGCGGTGCACATTGGAGTCGGGCAGGTTTTGTGCGGGGCGAGTACAAATTACTCATAGCATTTTTTCACATGAGCTGTAGACTCCAGTCGTAACTGTTTCATTTCAACTTCTTGTTGTGTGAGCATCTTGTTGGGAAACGGAACCGACTCCCCTCCCCTTCCGTCCAGTGATTTGGCCACCAGGACAACGGGAAACGTTGACCCCGCAAGAAAACTGCTTCACTCCTCGACAGCCGCCCTGTTGTCCGAGTTCTGATTGGAACCCCCTGGGTGTCATGCCCCCTTCCGAGCTCCTCCTTTTCCCGTTTTGATACGAACATTGACGCTTTGATTGCCGTGTTGACGTGGTGGTAGCTGCATGTGGCAAGGCCAAAGAAGACAACCCAGTGTATTGTTGACACACACACTGATCAGGGGCCGTCCCTCCCGCAGCTCCCGGAAGTGCGAACGGTTGTGATGAATGCGAAAAGTTGCTACACCTGACAAGTGACACTTCAGCTCTCGCAACGTGCCCTCAAAACAACGACCGCCTCACAGCAGAAAGTTTGAGCTCGTACGTCGGTGCGCACGTTGTTTTGAATACAGTCTCAACTTTGCCACCCTCGAATCGAATCAAATCGAATCCAGAGGTTTCTACGAGGCTGATCCCAAAACTCCTTTTCACTGTCCGCGGCCACTTGCGAATATAGCGGATTTATTCACGTAACAAATGAAGGCAAATGGTCTGTGTCGGCACACAGGAATGTCAACATGACGGTCGACACAGCGAAAAGGAGTTTTGGGATCAGCCTCGTGCCGGGTTTCCTGTGGTAGGATGAGGAATGTGGTGAAAACGCGCGTGAGTTGCGTTTTCACGTGCTTGACGCGGTGGAGGCTGCTCAGCGGCCGCGGCCTCGTGCCTTGTGCAGCCTCAGACCCGCAAGGCGGCTTCAGAGCCTTGAGCTGCAGTGAGCGGAGGCAGCAGGCAGGCTCCGCTCCGACTCCAGTTCCACAGCTCGACTACAGACAGGGATTCGCTGCTTGGCGGCCAGTGCTGAGTTCCAGAGCAGAACGAATCGACTCAGTCTCTGAGGATTGTACTCGTGCGAGAAGACCTTGCCACCAAGTTCGAGTTTGTTTTCCTCTTCGCTGTGTCGTTCTGTCAGTCGAACTGCATGTCACCGCACTGAACTCTTTCTTGCCACTGGTGCTTCACAAGCGCACTTGAGATGTGAGAGGTGAGGAGGGGACGGCCCTGTGAGTTGAGAAAGCCAAAAGGTTTGAGGACGAACTCTTTCGAGATTGGTTGTAAAAATTCATCTTGAACAACTCGTCACCCAAGCGGCGACTGCGAAACCCCAGCTGTGTGCATGGACTGGAGAATGTGGCAGGTCTACTTCCTCACCATTTGTGGGAACGTTGCCCTGAAACAGCTGTTGTTGTTCCTGGGTCAGCTTGACCCAATAACCGGGAAGAGTGGACCGCTCTCTGAGCCTCACAAAGTATCTGAAGAGCCCTAAACACCTCCACAGTTGCTCATCCAAACACCTTGGGACCAAGCGCGCACTGTTGTTGCTTGTGGGGCCCAGAACAGATGAGAAGAAGCCAAGATCCTAGATTTCCCCTCCCCAGCTGAACCAACAACATGTGAAAAACTCCAGGGTCTTCCGACGATTGTCCCTCTCGGACTTGTGCTTTGGTTGGTGCGGGTTGGTTGTGGGGGATAAGTAGCTCACCTACCTCCACGTGTTGTGATAGGATCAGGGAGCTGTTGTATTTGGATTGTGGGTTTGTTTGACTGGGACCTGTTGTATACATTTTCCACGATGCGGAGCAGGTTCTTGATTTGCGCCCCGGCTCGCCGCAGATTGTGCGCTGTGGATCTCGCGCGCGCAGGGTACATTCGGTGCAGATGGTGAGGGTTACACTGCTGATTGCAGAACGGGTGCAGCTGGACTTTTCCCCCATTGAAAGGCGGTGTGGCTTTGGAATTTTCTGACACTTCCTGCAAAAACAAAACGCAGTCCTACCGATGAAGGCCCAAGGCCGCACATGCAAAGACGTCCCGTGGCCACTGCACGTACACGTTTACATCAAATGACGTGCACGTGCCACAAGCACAGGCACTTGGCTTTTCTCGTCTGTTCTGTGCAATACGCCATACGTACAAAGCGCCACTTGCACGTACGATTCGTACAGCGGGCACGGACACCTTGGTAAACCTCGCTACTGCGTACCATCATGACCCGGAGCTGTCACGTCGTGACGTCGAGACGTTTGCCACGTGACGCATCACGATAGACGCTGATTTCTGCGCCTTCATCGCTCCGTCAGCTTTCGGCTTTGCTGCGTGAAATACGAGCAACCGCCACGAGTTTCCACCTTTTCAAACTTCGTTAACTCTGCGTGTGAACAGGTTTGTGCTGGCGGCGCTTGCGCTGTAGCGTGAGCCAGAGAAGACCGCTCGTATGGAACTTCCGGTTGAAGCTTCCGGTTTTACACGGCGGTGGCCGAATTTCGCAGCGGCCGATGCCCGCACGCTGCGTCCTTCTCTGTTTTGTTGCGCACGTGTCAAACATGATGCATTCGATGTTTTCCAAACGAAAAATGAAGCCGCCGTTCTCGTCCGTGTGTTCTGGACGACTCACCCCTTAAAACAGCCTGAAGACTCGGGCGGAAGTATTGAGTCCAGTGTTCAACAGACTCCACTCCAACAGGGTCATGGCGCCACGTCACGAATCAAACGTTGTACAGAGGCACCGATTACTTGGTACAGTTCCTTGCATCTCTGGATCGGCAGTGAGTCCGTGATCCGGCGTTTGCACCTGAAGGTATTTTACGCTTCGGCGTCGTATTGAAATCAGCTGTTATCACTCTCTGCTGCGGCAGGGATCCAGATCCCGAGATGGAATCTTCAGATTGCCGTGCGCAGGTTCGGGGCGCGTGCGCGTGTTGTGAGAGCGCGGTTTACTAACAACACCCTGATCCCGCCACACGATATGTACACAGCAATGTTCGGATTCGAGTGTTTGGAAACGTTGTCGTTTCGCCCCTTGCCATAAACCACCACCTGTTCGAAGTCACGAGGAAAGAAAATGTGGAAAACACTCCAGTGTTGCTGGTTCAGTGTGAAGTGCAAGTTGACGCCCTGTGCGGGCGGCCTTCATTGGACTGAGTGTACGACCGGGATTTCCTGCTTCAAGTCCTGGTTGTCCGTTCGTCTTTGCGGATGAAAGTTCCGTTTTCTGCAAGCAAGACAAGAGTGAAATTGTTTCAGACCGTAAATCACACACACATACAAAACACACACAGACACACAGACACACACACACACACACACACACACACACACACACACACTTGTCGTGCGAACCACCACCTCTGTCGATGGTGGAGATCGAACCCACGAGCTTTGGATTGCCAGTCGCGTGCTTCACCACATTGAAAATTCCCGAGTGCAGCGGATCTGTTGACTTCCTTCCAGGCATCCTACAAGGCACTTCCGCATTGCTCTTGGCCTTTGATGAATCCGAAGTTCGGAAAATCATCCGGGTCTGCAAGAATGTGTTGGAATACCTTGCCATCACGGAAGTGGTGGAAAACATGGAGGACCTGGTCACGTTTGTCAAGGTGAGTTTTGTGTCTTTGCACCGGGTGCGCACACCTCGTGTTGGTCAGTCTGACCCACGAATTCGGACTGGGTGGTGGCGCTGTAGTTTTCGCTAAGCGCCCCGTGCCACCAAACGTGAAGACAGGCAAAATGTGACAAGCATGTGTTGTGGCAAACAGCCATCCTTTCTTCATCCAGCGCAACGGGGATTCAAAATTTGCATCATTCGCTGTTCAGTCAATCGTTTGGACCTTCCCGTGATATCAGATCTAGAAAACAAGCTGTTTTCTGTGACCAGTGTGTGCACCTTTTATCTGTGTTGGACACGCCTTTCAGAACCTGAGTCCGGTCCTGACGAAGATGACAAAGGACGTGGACGGGCGCGAGAAGGAGCTGACGCACCAGGTGCACCGCGAGTGGCTCATCCGCTCCCTCGAGCAGGTCAAGACCCTCACCCCGGTGCTCATCTCAGGAATCAAAATCTTCATCACCACCAAAACCTCAGGTGGGTGTTGTATGGTGTGGGTGGGCGTGTGTGTGCGTGTGCACGGAGTTGTGGGTGGGTGTCCCGGTGCTCATCTGAGGGTTCAACGCCGTAGTGTACGTGTGTGTGTGTGTGTGTGTGTGTGTGTGTGTGTGTGTGTGTGTGTGAACTCTTCACTGTGGCACTTGTATTCCATGATCTCTGTGCCCTCAAATGTACCGGTGGGGTGTGTGAACCCACTGAGGGAAGTGTGTGAAAGAAATGGATACAATCGCACGATGAGCTCTTGGCGTCTGTTACTCGGTGAACTGGGATTATTGACTGCACCTGTGGAGAAGAGCTTTTTTTGTTTCAAGCAACGTACACATTCACAACAAGAAAACACTTTTAGTTTTCAAGTTTTGTTTTGTTGACTGATGTCAGTTGCGGCCCTTCGAAGCACAATTTTCGAAGGCTGGACCTTTTATGAAAAATAGTTGAGCGAATGAATTGTGCACATCTCTCTCAGAGCTTCTTCGATTTTTATGTACAGCCTCCAACTCATTGTTTTCCCGGTGCAGTCTGTAGAGAAACCTTGACCCACCGGAATACCCTGAAGAAACGTGATCTCTCTGACAAATGCATACCCTGAATACCGTCCGCACCTTGTCATCGATTCCCTCACACACAGCCCCGCAATCCGCTTCCCTGGCCAATTGAACAACTCGCAACCAAAACTCGATCCAGATTCAGCGCTGGAGCTGGAAGAAAATGGTGGGTGGTAGATCCAGTTGCAGCATTATTTCGTGTGTTGCACTGAAGCTGGCATGTCAATTTGTACGGATGCCTTTCACTGGGCTGATGGGCGCTCTGTTCTCGCCCCTGGCCCGCTGTGTGCAGACAGATAAGAAGTCATTTTATGGACGATTCTCTTCCGCCCTCACTGACAACAACATTTCCATGACAACCTGGAATTGTGCACAGAAATGAAATTCCCTGAACCAGTTTGCTGAATTCATTATGACGTTGTTGGCAATCATGGAAACCCTTATGATAAAAGTCTCTGCACTGGGTCTGTGAAGAAAGCTACAGCGGATGAACAAGCAAAGAAAATGAGTTCAATGCATGAAGTGTATTATGTCCTGCCTCGGTCTTCAGTCCAACCTGTGTTCACCGGTGCTTTGGCCTGTGATTCTCTCTGGAAACAACACGCCACGACAGAAATGTTCCAGGGCTGCAGTCTGAACTGAGCAACGAAAATCTCGGCGCAACGCTGCACAAAAACAAAATTGGTTCGTTCTCAGGCGCATCGCACCGCAGTGATTGTATCGACCACCTGACGTATTCCCATTATCCACCCTGACCTGCCGAGAGAGAGAGGCTGATGATGGAAAGGACACTGCAGTCAGATATTCGACAGGGGAATACATGTCAGAGAGCACACGCGGGGAATGTGCTGATCTCACAGAGAAGATCTGACAAGAGCATGAAATACTACGCAACAGAAAAGATCCTGGCCATTTGTTTGCCGGCAGGCTTTCAGAAGCTATCAAAAAGGTGCCTCGACATGTCCAGGTTTTGGACAACACACCAAGTCCCATGCTGCATAATTTTGATTGCTGGTCATGTGGAAGCACCGGTGCATCCTCGGGTTCCGGAAGTGCAGGTTAGGTGGTGCTTCCGGTCCGGAGGGTCACCGCACAGAACCAACGGTTCCGGTTTTGGGTCTGGTCCAGGGGAGGGATCGTGCTCCAAGCACGGCTCTGACTTCATGCCAACGCTGGTCATTCGTTCACAAGATCCCACTCGGAATCACTGAGTACTCGTGGGACCATTTCGTCAACTGTCGTCAGAATATTGTAAAGTGAAACTCTGAGAAGGCTAAAATCACGCTTTTTCAGGCGGGCAGGGCCTGGTGGAGGCGACCAACAACCGGGACTACGTGGTGAGCAAGATGTCGCGGGAGATCGAGGAGATCATCCGGGTGCTGCAGCTCACGACGTACGACGAGGACGAGTGGGACGCAGACGACCTCACCGTCATGAAGAAGGCGCTCGTGAGTAGCGGTGGGGCAGGGTGGGCCAGGGGTGTGGACAGGGTGGGCGTGTGGTGTGGGTGCGTAGGTGAGGAGGGGCGGGGCGGGGCGAAGGCACTACGAGTTGTCAGCGTGTGCCTGTGCGCACTGTAAAGACTTGTTCAGTCTTTCATTTCAGGTGACAAATGTGCGCCCACACACAGCGAAATGCCGTCACAAAGTGCGAACATCAGTTCTGACTCGTCCATGTTTCTGTTTGTTCACCAAATTGTTTTTGCTAATTTTCGGTGTTGGCATTCAGAAGTTGTGATCAGCTTCGCGAGGAAACGGAGCAGGGAGAGTGCGCTCTCTGTGAGGCAGATTCACCAGCATCAACACGAGTTGAAAGCTTGACTTTTGAGTTCGACGTTCTCTCAAACTGTTTCTGGTCACGTTGTCAATCACTTAAGTGTTGTTCGTGAACAAAATACGTCTCAAGTTTTGCAACGTGGTGTATGATTGGAGCCTCTTGTACTTGCAGAACTCCATAGACAGCAAGCTGAAGCAGGCCCTGGACTGGCTGGCGGACTCGAACGCTCTGCCCGGCAGCTCAGGTTCGTTCCGCTCCCATCGCTACCAGGGGTGGATCCAAATTCTGTTCGACCCCCACCCCCGGGGCGATCTCAGTCTTGAAAACGCAACTTTGTATTTGCACGCGCGGCGCAAAGTTCGGTAGGAAGACCAATTTCGGAGGGTCATGAGGCGTACTCGCACGACCTCCCGTGGATCCGCCTCTCGCCGCTGCGGGAACTTCTCGGTGCAAACTACTCGCAGCTGGCTCCGCGCAGAATCGCTCAACCTCCCTCCGCATCTGTCTTGATTGTGGCGGAGGAAGAAATAGTTCGATCATGTTTCGTTTGAGTGACAACATCATTCCAAGTTGTCCGTTCCGTTTCAAAAATCGACAAGAATTTGTTGGCGTCTGGAGCTGTGGTATTCAGCTGGGACCAAATCTGTGCGATACACTTGAACCACTTCAGCAGGTCTAGAAATGTGGTGGGTGGGGGCGGGGTGCTGGGCGACCCGGTCGTGACTTTGGTCTGACCCTTGCTGGAGGCGGCGGGGGTGGGGTTGAATCCGCTGGAGGTTCCACTTTTAAAATGACTCGACAAGCTTCATGCCTGTCGACCTTTTTCGTCCTGTCTCAAGTGATTTGAAGGCGTGTGAATCAGATCGGTCGGACACGTCACTGTATTGAACTCAACGCGTGACCGAGTATCTGAGCGTTTAGCATGATTGAGCGGTTTGTTCTCCAGGAATGACAGGTTGTATCCTTCAACCTGTCTGCACCCTTCCTCGCGCAAACATTACTTTCCGGTGATGTAAGGCTTCAAAACTTGCAGTCGTCCTCCTTCCGAGCCAGACTTGCAGAAGTTCGTCGTGTTTCAACTGCCCAGCAAACGTGTTGCTCGAAATTTTTGATGATAATCATTCATTTTTCCGGAGTCTGAAAGATTTGTTGTGGTCTTTGCCATTGTTCGTTCGCCACATACCTGGCAGCAACAAAAGTTGAGCATTCCAACTCCAATAAACAGGGTAACAGTATCAGCTAGCGCCGTGTGCGCTGAGTACTTGCGGTGAATTCGAATGAAAAGTGACAATTGCAAAGGTTAGCTCCCTGGTTATCGACGATTTCAATTTTCCTGTAACAGGCAGTTACGCAAAAGTGAAATCTCTACAGGGGCTAGACGTGGGTTGCAGGCAGATAGAACTGAGTAGCACAAGAGCCTCGAGCCGTGAGTACTCAAGGCAGCGGAATGCTACACGTATTTGTCGAGCAGCCAATTAAATTAACTCTGGCAGGGATTCAGGTATTTACCGAGAACTGTGCTATTTTTCTCCGGGTGCTTAGGGGCTCATTTTCTGATATTTCTCGGGTGGAGATGTAATTCAGTTGTCATGGAGGCAGCGAGCAGTCCCTGTGTTTACGTTGTGCTGTGGACGGAATTCTGGGGCGACTCTTGTTTCAACAGCTTCAGAAACGATGATGATAAATCACACTTCCACCAACTGCGGCGGTTCGGACGGAGAATATGAAATGTTTAAACGTGGACCTCGGCTTCATCTGACCTCACAGATATTGGACGACAAGATCCTCGAGATCAGCCCACCCCGTGACCAGTTCTGATTTTCCGAGTGTTCCACCATTTGCCAATTTTGGAAAATGAGCAAAAATGTTGATTCCCTCTTCAAAGCGTTTGTTTTTTCTCCCCAGACTTGCGTGGTTCAATTTCTCTCATGAAGAGTCTGAATTACGTTGGTGTTGTTTAAGTAACTCAGTCGGGCGCTTACAGAAAACATCTGTGAGGAGGAGTTGCGCGAATCTTTGGAACAGTTCGCTGAAGAACTGGGTGTGTTGACTTGCAGACTTGAAAATGAGGATCCACCGTTCTGCAGGAGTTTCCGTCGAATTCCTGGATCCTTCCCTCACAATCAGTGGGTCAAGATCAAAAGCGCCGAGGATCCCGGAGGAACTCAGCCTCGCACAGTTTTAGCTGATCAGAGGCAGCGGGTTTTATCTGCTGAACCCGCTGCAGATGTAAATATTACCCAGTCAGCGAGATTTCTCCCCTGCTCGTCCTGGCTGCAACTGATGCTGCGCCTGGCCCAGGCTTGGAGACTGCGATAAACAATTCGATGGAGTAAATATGTGTTGCATTGTGCATGTAGACAACCTGCCGATAGCATCTACCTTTGTCAAACTATGCGGTGAGGGAAGGATGTCTTCGGTGCGGTGCAGACTGTGAGAAACAGAATCTGCCAAACATCAAGCAAAAAATCACTGACTTTCTCAAGAGAAAAAAATTCGGATCCTTTGTGGTTAGTTCTGTGAACTCAGTCTGCCAACACAGACCAAAAGTTTGCGAAAACTTCGGAGTCCTTGAGGTTAAAAATACCTGGGAGCATTTGTTGCCAGCTTCTGAAGCTGCAAAAGTTTGCTTCTCCAAATTAGGGGGAGGTGCTGGAGGGGAACCCGATTCTCCTTCTCAGATCTCAGAGGCCGGGAAATTCGAACTTGAAGGAGTCGATGAAAAGAGGAGCAATTTGCGACACGTTTGCTCCGATGTGATCCCGTTTTATCAAGATAGTACTCGTACGCAGTGTTTGAAGATGTCACTTCTGAAGGTTTCTTCCCCAGATTTGACTTTTCCCGTTTGAAAACGTGGACGTTGTTTTTGCGAGTTGTCATCATCACATCCCAAGGAAAGTTGGCTGACCCTGCCCAGTTGCAAAAACGTGGCCACTGAGATGACCGTCACACGCCTGAGCCGCCGTGTGACAGGGCGCGTGTCTTCGCCGTCAGGTAATCTTGTTCTGTCCTTCCATCATATTGATCCTGATCCTTTACCCTTCAGGTGAGCGTGCGCTGCGGGCGATATTGGAGGAGGCGCTGAAGATCGCCGAGCGCTGCTCCAACCCCGAGGACCGCGACGCCATCGTCAAGATGGTCGGAGACATCTCCTCGATGACGGACGCGCTCTGCGAACTCCGCTCCCAGGGCAAGGTGCGTACCATGCGCGATTCCAGCGGATCCAGGGGCGCAGCGTCGGGCTTGTGCAGGGCGGGATAGGGACGCTGTGCGAATTGTGCTTGCCGAGCGTCCGGCGACGGCGCTGAGGCGGAGTGTAGCAGGGCGGGGCAGTTGCTAAATTGTCATACCACTGGAACTTGTCGTACCACTGGAACTCATCGTGATGGGAACGACGGTTTCTTTGTCTTGTTGGAACGGAACTTGCTGTGCGGAACACCACAAAGCCTTCCACAGCGGCCATCCCTCTTTTCGCTCTCCGCGAGGGTGGGGGGTGGGGGCGAAGAGTCGAACAACACAGTGAGAAACCGGTTTGGTTGTTCGACGGGTTTGTCTCAAAACAACATGCTCCAGGCCAAAGAGGTCCCTGCGGGATGACAGCCTGAAGCAGGGGTTGGGGGTGCAGAGAGCGAAAGGCCCGTCAGTGAGATCCGACCCAATGCAACCGACCCAAGTTGCCGCATTTGTGCTCACGCAATCGAACAGCAATTCGAACCAAATGAAGCTGCTGTTCACGGCAAAAATAGGACGCCACAGCATGTCAGTGTTGATTCATTAATGCGAACGTCATTCAAATTTTGTCAAATTTATTGTCAATATGGCCCAGTTGTGCGCAGCAAAACTTAACCACGTCATCTGAAGCTTGGATACATCGAAGAACTTTTTGAAGCACAAAACAGGAACCCACGCTGCAGATGAGTGTCGTTTGTCCAAACGTTCTGCATGGAGAGGACGCGTTGCAAAAACTCAGGATGCAGCCAACTAAACTGGAAAAACGGTCAAATATTTTTGCACGTCTTGTTGTGACTTCGCATGGCACACTTTGCACCCAGTTTTGCCAGCTAGCAAACTGCAAAGTTCGTGTCTGTGTGTAATAATATTATGACTTTCGCAATGGGAGATTTTTTGGCACTGTTGCTCAGGAAAATAGACGGTAATTAATGGCAGGGCACCCGCTGCCTGCGCGCACTGCAGAAAAAGAGTCGGGGGAATGATAACTCCGACATTTGTGAAATACACAGTGCAGATAAGAGGCGACCTAATCCGGTCTTTTTCTCTTCACAATGACTGTGGATGTAAGAAAGCGTTGAGGCGTGCCATCAGCTGCCAAAATCGTGCAGGATTTGGTGCGCACAGTCGGATTGTCAATCTCTTCGCAATGGAGATTTTGTTTGAGAAAATGCTGGAGTCGCCAAAGCTACTTCCGAAAACCCGGGTCACGAAAGAGAAGACGCCGCATCCTGACCAGTACGACTCCGAGCTGACCCTGGACGGGAACCGCGTCCGCGTTCAGCAGAAGCTCTACGGGCAGTACCGATCCAGCGTGAATTTGTACGAGGAGTGTCAGTACGAGACGCGCATAGCTCCGGACAACGCCATCAAGGACGATTCCGCCACGGGTCGCGCGACGCAGAAGAAACACGTGACGCCAAAGGGACACGTGACGCAGAAGGACGTGAAGTTACTGAGCCGAGAAACGTTCCTCAGGACCAACTGCGCGCCGCGCGCCGCCGACCAGCCGAAGCGATACGTGTCCTACTTCCGGGAAAATGTGTACGCCAAGGAAAAGGCAGACCAAGGTGCAAAAGATCAAGAGAAGGAAAACTTTGCTCCGCAAGAAGTGAGTGTGGTTGAACCACGACATGTTCGTGCTGTGGGTCAAGGGCACAAGGTGGACTTGGTTGTGTGCTGACCGCGTTTGTTGGTTGTGGGTTCCTTCTCGGGGAGGGGGCAGACTCAAAGGCGCATGCAGGGGTCTCTTTCAGCACAGCACCAGAAAACTGGACAAGTTTGCAGAAATTCGACTGCAGAAATGAACTCGCGTCGTGAAGTAGTTGACGATTTTGACCTTGACTGTCTTGCATCTCCAGGGCAACACTCCCCAGGCGATGTCTCTCGCCCGAGGTATCGGCGTCAAGCTGCACGAGTTGCGGGACCTGTGCGCACGCGCCATCATGAACACGGAGCGCAGCGGCAACCGCCGCCCCGCGCCCACGCTCGAGGGGAAGCTCGAGCAGGCCAAGCGCTGGATGCATCGGCCGGAGGTCGACGACAAGGGACTCGGTGAGTTTTCGCTTGCCAAACATTTACACACTTGATTTTCTCTCGTTCACTCTTGTCGTGCGAACGACAGCGAATGCAATGACGATGTTTGGAGTGAAGCGGCCCTGCCAACCCACATGCGCTTCAAATTTTGCCGGATGAAGCGAGTGTCAACATTGACAGGTGTTCTTGTTGTTCAGGCGAGGAGGCGACGCGCATGATCATCGCGGAGGGGCGGAAGGTGGCGGAGGGGCTGGAGGGAGCCAAGAAGGCGGACCTGCTGCGCAACTGCGACGAGGCCGAGATCCTCTGCAACCAGCTCGCGGACTACTGCCGGCGCGGCATGGTCAGGACGCTTCGCGCTGTTACCCACCTGAAGTCATGTAGTCCGGTGTTAAAAGACACGCCGCGACATTCGGAGTGTGCGATTCGCAAGCCGAACTTTTTGCGGCACATTCTGACCACTGAGTTGGTTTCATTGGAACGATTGTGGTGGTGCGCATTCGGTGCGTATTCTGTTTAGCGTATTCTGCAGCAACTGTCTGATTGTCACTCTCTGTCCCGTTGGAAGACGACAATGTGGTGAGATCGTGTTGGGATTGACACTGACAGCAGCCATGTTGTTGTGCAGGGAGGCTCCCCACAGGCGAAACAGACCGGCGCCGAGTTGGCCAGGAAAATCGACGGGCTCAAGAACAAGATACAGGAGGCGCTCACGCAACGGGTCAGTTGTTTGTTTGTGTGAATGGAAATTAAAAGCAGCGGCCGCTTGATCTGATTACAACACAAGCAATGTGTCCGTCCGAAGCTCTGCTCTTCACGTTTCGCGTTGAATGTTGCAGGTGGCGGACGACTTCCTGGACATCGCCACTCCTCTCAAACAGCTGTCCGAAGCCGCCCTCGCGCCACCGGGTGAGACTAGCAGAGGCGCACGTACACACACACACACACACACACACACACACACACCATTCCCATTCACCTTTGCGGAACAGTTTGTTTGTCTTCGCTCCTATCATCAGCTTTCCGCTGTGTTACTCCAGGCACGCCGAACCGCGACGTGAACTTCGCCGACAAATCGGACAAGTTTGACAAGCACGCGGCCAAGCTGGCGGACACGGCGCGCCTCGTCGCGTCCGCGGGATCCACGCGCAATAAGAGAACCGTCGAGGCGATCGTCGCGGCTGCGCAACAGGTGAGAACGAGCGGCGTTAGGGTACATCCGCTGTGAGCGAAGTGAGAACTGGAAACTGTCTCACGAGGTTGCAGAGTTGAGATCATGTGGACGATTGCACATCTTCAGCAAGACAAGTGAGCGACTAACAGCCGATCGTCGGAGGGGTCCAGGGTGCGCTAATGTTTGGAGCGTCAGCGGGGCGCCAAGTGCAACTTCAAACGTGAAAACAAAATGCAGGCAATTTTTTTTCGGCGGGCTTGTGAGCCTGAGCCCCCGTTCCCTGGATCCGCCAGGCCAATTGACGACAATAATGGCACGATGGTCTTGTTCGGACAGAGTGACGAGCTGACGCCGCAGGTGATCCAGTCGGCCAAGATCGTGCTGATGAACCCGGGGAACCAGGCGTCGCAGGAGCACTTCGACCTGCTCAAGAAGCAGTGGCTCGACAACATGGAGAAGCTGCGCGACCTCGTCGACGAGGCGACGGACACGGGCGCCTTCATCAAGGCGCAAGGTACGCCTCGCGCGCCACCGTGATGATCTCGAGGTCATTTAGCTGCACATCTTGCAGGCAGTATTGATGCTTGTGGACTGAAACAGTTGAACATCAATGTCATATTCACACGACGTTTTGCGTATTCCCAGAGGAGGGGATCCTGAAGGACACGGACAAGACGGAGGGCTCGATCCGCGCGCAGGACCCGCCCGGCGTCGTCAACAACACGTCCAACATCGCGCGGCGCGCCAACAGGTGCGTGATGCGCCGTCACGTCGAACGTGTGCCACGTCAAAACAAACACCTGGCGCGTCGACACGTCAAAAGGGTCTTGTCAACACGATGACTCACCAGCACGTCAGAAATCGGGAACGCAAGGATCAAAACGTCCAAATTGGTGACGTCTTGAAGCGAAGAGTTGTTGTTTGTGACGTTGTGAGTGTGTTTGTTCGGTCTTCAGATGTCTACAGAAAGCTCAGCAAGAGGCGGACAACAGCGAAGACATGCCGTTCGTCGACAGGATCAACAACGCGCTCCGCAACCTCAGGCCGAGTGAGTCCGGTCACGTGACCAGCTCCTCCGACTAGATTGGCCGTTTACACGTGGTTCTGCCTGATTGAAATCGATGAAGCTCAATTCTGAAAGAAGACATGTTCAGGCGAAATGTAGAAAGCTGGTCTTGCTTAGTGCTGAGCTTCCCTTCATGTCCAACTGGTGCTTGATGCATTTCAGCCGTGAGTCCGATGGTGAACAGCGCGAAGGGAGTGGCGCAGAACGTGCGGGACCCGAGCAAGGCCGGGAAGTGGAGGGGAGACAACCAGAAGGTGAGAGCGAAGGGTGCTGGAGGAGTGGTTTGGGTTTGGGGGGGGGGGCAACCCTGAAGCAAGTGAAATTTCACCCACGTACCCACGTATCCGCACGGATAGAAATTGTCACAATCACGTCACCACGGAGGCGCGTCTCAATTTGACATTCGTTCTTGTTCAGATCATCGACGCGGTCGGGGATTTGAGACGCGCGATTCCCACGGCGGACGACGGGCCGGACATGGACGCGCTCTCCCTCGCTGGTGAGTACCACGTGACGCCCACGTGATGAACACGTGACCCGGACGTCCGCAGTGAACGGTGCAGCCCAAACAAAGAAAATACTGCAGTGATAAGTTCCTCTTGTGTAGACGATTAAGAAGAGTCCATTCACCAGTCTGTCCTTCGCGCGTAGCTTGTCTGTTGCTTTTGTTTTCATTTAAGTCACGTGAACAAGAACAATGTGCAACGAAAGTGAAACGAGACCGTAGGTGGCTTCTGTTGTTGTGGATCTGTTGTCATGAAAGTGTTTTAATTTTGTGTACGAGTGAATGCCTGTTGCAGACGTTGGGTGTGAAGGCCGGTTTCAAATGTTCTCAAAACTGATGTGTTGTTGGGAGGCGCATGTCAACAGCTTTCTCGCAAGAATGGGACAATGTTGAACTTCTCTCAGACAAAGCTGGAGCAGGAGCTGGAGAAGGGGCCGGAGGGCCCGGAGCCGGGGGCCCGGGAGGACCCGGGGGCCCTGGCAGCGAGTTTGAAGTGGGAAAACCATCCGACATCGACCTCGAGAAACTGGCGGGCGGGAGTCTGCTGGGCGACGACCCCCTCGGGACGAAAGGTACTTGGGTTGTTCTCGCGGATGAAACTTCTTGGCTGCGCCCACCATGACGACCGACCCAAGAAGACAGAAGAATAACACCGCACCTCCGCTGCTGTTGCCTCTCGCACGCGCTACTAAAACGAAGACCTGAAGTATGGATCTGTACAGACGGATGTGGGGATGATGGATTTGTAAGCGTCGCGTGTAAGGTTGAGATGAGCCTCGGAATGCCGCCCCAGGAACGTCATCTACATCTGCAGTAGGATGTAGGATGCGCGTCAATGCTGCAGCTGCTGACAGCATTGGTCCACGTTGTGTTTCAGCTTTGCGTTCGTGGTTTCAATGTTGGGGAATTGCTGTTGACGTTACTCTCAACAAGACGCAAATGTTTTTGTAAATAACGGGTAAAGGTTCGCAATACAATGTAAGAATGACTCACAGTACTGTACTCGGTAGATGTAGTGCGCAATGGCTCAGCGCGTAGAATAGTTAAAGCGTGCTGTAAGATCCTCATCGTCAGAGAAGTTATGAAATTATCATTCTGTTTCTTGCGCAAGAAGAAATGTCAGGGCAAGGGTTTTGTTATTTGAACTGCGTGCGCAGAATGTTACCCTCTCTGAATCCAGAACCAGCATTGTCCCGTTTGCTGTTCCACTTTCGTAATTCGTTCTCAAAATCATCCACTGGCAAAGAGGGGAAAAAGGCAAGCACTCAAGAACGGGACAATGCGAAATCCTTCGCTTTGTTGCTATTCTGAGTTGAACGTAGAATCTCCAATGAACCTCAACCTGCAGGAGCTTTTCAGCGGCACTTTATGCGACCAACGGAAAACTTGTTTCCACATCAGTTTCCAAATCGATTTGTGATTGAGTTTTGAGCGAGAATCCAACATTGGAAATGTAGCTCAAGTTCTTTCCTGATTGTTGCGAAAGCTATTTCAAAATTTTCTGATGTGCAATGCTTTTCCGTTGCGCGTAAAGGTGCCGTGTGTTTACTTGTTGAATTCTGTCAGCGGGAGCAGGAGCGGGTGCGGGATCAGGGGGCATGAGTCCCGAGGACGCAGCGGCGCAGGCGGCACGAGACAAGGCAGCGGCCGACGCCGCCGCTGCGCGGGAGAAAGCGGCGCGCGACGCGGCGGCGCGAGAGGCGGCCGCCCGGGACGCTGCGGCGAGGGAGGCTGCAGAGCGCGCGGCGAGGGAGAAGGCTGAGAGGGAGGCCGCCGAGCGAGCTGCCCGGGAAAAGGCGGAGAGGGACGTGGCCGCGGCCCGGGAGAAGGCTGCGAGAGACGCTGCAGCGAAAGACAAGGCAGCGCGTGATGCGGCTGCAGCGCGCGACGCAGCGGCGAGGGACGCCGCAGCCAGAGACGCCGCTGCGAGAGACGCTGCGGCCAAAGCCGCAGCAGCTGCTGCTGGTGCAGGCGCTGGGGGACCTGGCGCCGGGGGAGCAGGGGCCGGAGGTCCCGGCGGCCGCGGAGCCGGCGCGGGCGCAGGCGCTGGTGCAGGTGCGGGCGCAGGCGCAGGCGCGGGACGGCTCGGAGGTAGGAGCCCACGATGTGCACCACCGACACTCTGAAACTCAGCTCCCAGGACAACCAGACGCTGAAGAGGATGTCTTTGGGCTGAGGATTCAGAACTGAAGCTGTTTGTGACACACACGACGCTGCGCCGCAAGAATTAATCCAACTGACGCACGAGTGGCTCGGCAGTTCGCGAAGCCTATGGAATACATGCCGCTTGCGCCATCTCATGTACTGTCCATACGCTTTGTGTCTGTGCTGTGGGACATGCAGAGCTGATTCTGAAGTCAAACCTTGATGGCTTTTTTGTTCGCGATGTTCTTTGTTTTGATAAAATTCAAACTTGACAGTTTGAATTCCATCATTTTTCCCACACAGGTATCATGACATGTTGTATTGCAGCACCACATTGCGCGCACTGATGTTCCAAATAACTCTTGATTGTCTGGACCTGTAGCTGCAAGGGAGCAGGCGGCGAGGGAGGCGCAAGAGCGGGCGGCACGAGAGGCCGCTGCCCGGGAGGCTGCGGCCCGCGCCGCGGCGGACAGGGAGCGCGCCGCCCGGGAGAAGGCAGCTCGCGACGCCGCCGCCGCCAGGGACAAGGCGGCGCGGGACGCGGCGGCGGCACGGGAGCGAGCCGCGGCGGAGCGGGAGAAGGCGGCCCGGGAGGCTGCGGACAGGGAGAGGGCGGCGAGGGAGAGGGCTGCCCGCGAGGCAGCCGAGAGAGGTAGGGCCGTCCACACCAGTCGAGTGCATCCATCCAACCAACCAACCAACCAGCGAGACTCCCTGTGAATGGTGATTCTAACCAACCTGGTGCTGCTGCTGGACGGCTTCTAATCAGAAGAGCAGCTCAGACGTTTGCAGTTTGAACTAAAACCGGCCTGAGATCCACTAGCTTTGGATTTATGTTTCAGAGCTGTAGAAGTGACGCGCTCGTTGACCTTTACCTTCATTGATGTTGAACTTGGGTCCGCTTTGTCCGACCGCGGTTTTGTTGCAGAGCATTCGGACCAGATTGTGTCGGGTCAAGTGAACTCAAGCGTGCGTTGACCGCTTGGTGTATTTGTTGATGAATTTATTTTCTGTCGTTTGATTTCATTTTGGTTTCGCAGCGACAGCCGTCTTCAAGACCCCGAGTTTGTTCAGCTATTCTGTTGTGTTATTTTCGTTGTGTTTTAGGCATCTCAGATTCTGTCATCTTTGTGCAGTTTATTTTCAGCAATTGCTTCTGTTAGATGTAATGATCATCTTTTGTTGACAGTTTCTAGGAAGATTAAGTTTTGTGCATGGGTCATTTGTAAGTGTCGATCCAGATGCCCAAGTCACCTCAAACAACACACTATCTCAGTTCTGAGGCTGCGGTCTTGTATTTATGACCCATGCACACCAAACTGTAGACATCAGGATCGTAGAATCAACGTGATAGATTGATCAATGTTTTCCGTTGTGAAGGTCCGCCGAGACCCCCTCCCCCGCCACTGCTGGGGATGGGCGTTCCTCCAGCCAAAGGTAGTAGGCATCCTCCCCCCACCCGCCTCTCTCTGCGTTCGCCTCGCACTCCCCGCGTTCTAACCCCTGTGTTGACCAGTGCAGTCTGTTCGTGTTCTGTTGCAGCCACGCTCGATTTCTCGTCTTCGTGTGCGTTGCCTGTCGTTGTGCGTGGTCAAAAGTCTGTCCCAGGTTCCCTGTTCTTTCGTGCCGTCTCCCTATGAAGGTGCAGCACGAACATCACTGACGCTCTACTTCAGACTAACGTGGCTGCTCCAGTTTGGAACGGAGGAATGATAGATCTACTGCGGTGAAACTGAAGCATGCCTTGTAAACTGTTCAGATACGTTTGTCTGCATTGTTTGAGTGACGTACGAAATATTGCATCTCTGTCACGAGTTGTGCCTTCTGTACAACCCGAGAGACAAAGTGCATTCGCCAGTCACAGGCAGATTCGTCAGCACAAGAACCTTCTTTGTGGGTCAATGACAAGGGCGGATCCGACCCCGCGCCCACCACCGCCACCAAAAACAGATGCCTCCCCAAATTTTCATTCATGCTGCAAAATGCCCGTTTCTTGTGCCAAACTTTCAAATCGGAAAGTCACCCCGTTCCCTTCGACTAAACGCTGGATCCGCCCCTGTGAACCCACTGTTTTCAGCGACTAAGGCATAACTGGAGCAGAGAGATTAATTAATCGTGTGCGCCGTATTGTATTTTCAGCTGCGCGGGCGATCCCGCCTCCGCCCGTCCCCCCAGTGCCTCCCGGATATAGCCTCCTGGGTACCGACCGTTTACCTCTCTCAGTAGCGTTTCAGAGCCCCGGATGACGCGTTTCGTGTTGTGTGCTGCAGTTTTACCCGATGTTGCGTTGTTTTACAGTCTTGAGAGCCCGAGTCTGTGAAGCGAGAATGATGAAGTTTTTTCAGAGCTTTTGTGGCCAAACATTGCTTGTCGCGTTCAGTTCAGTTGAACCCTTTTGGTTTGACACAACCGGAAGACTTCTGGAAGCGAGGTCGTGACCTTGAAAGGTCAAAATAGGCAGTCTATTCTTGTCTTCCCATTCGCTTTTCGCAGACTCGTGTTCACACGCTAACACTTTGGATTTGATTGTCATTTCAATGAAAACGTGCAGTGTGAAAGAACTTGATGCAGATTTGCACGTCTTGCTTCGCGTGAGACATTCGTGAATTGCAGCGTAGACTCTTAGCAGCTGCAGTGGGATCTTGTTTGATGTGATGACGGTGTGTGGTGTGAATGGTGAGCCGCATGTTACCCAGGAAGTGTTTCTGAAGCGTGACGCCGCGGAGCGATTGAGAATAGAGGTGAAGCGACAGGAGTGGAGTTACAGCTGTGTGGATTGATGGCTGTTCGGTTTGCGTGACCCGCACTCCACAGCGCAGTGACGAACACAAGACGAGAGTTACTGTGCCCCCCCCCCTGAGGAAAAACTGAAGCACCCACCCACGGTAGTTTCGGTGTGTGGGTGTGGTCATTGGTGTGGATTCCCAGGAAGAAGAATGCCCAGGTGTGCGGTTGGGCGCACCTCGGCCTGCCCCGGCGTGCACGGGTCAAGCGAATCGAACGCCCTTGTCGAAGTTGTTGAAAACTGGAAGACTAACGAACTGACCCTGCGTTGAGCACCGTTCCTCCCGCACGACCGATTGTGGTGAAAACCCGTAGAGATTAATTAATTTCCGCGAAGTTTGTGCACGAACGAGCGTTTTGGTAGAACAAAAATTTCCATTTCAGCATCTTACCGTTGTGTTGTACAGAAAATTGTCTTCGATTTGTGTCTCAGAAGTGCAAACTATTTTTCCATCGTTCAACATGAATAAATTTGACGCAGTGAATTGGAATATGTGAGAGTGCGTGGGCAGACTTGAACGATTGAGAAAGAGTGAGGAAAAGGGTGGATCGTTGCCCTGGTAACGCTTGACGCGGTTCTGTTGACAGACAAGGTGCCGCCGCGGCCGCCGATGCCGCGGGACCTGGCGCCGCCGCGGCCGCCGCCGCCGGAGACGGACACGGAGGACGAGGAGGCGTTCCCGACGCCGCAGGCCAACCAGCCCATCATGGTGAGGAGGGGCTTCGGGCAGCGCCGCGTGTTGCGATGCCGCGGCGCCGTGCGGCGCTGTTCGAGAGGTGCACAGTGGGGAGGTTACGCCGTGCACGTCGCGCCAACGTCAGAAAGAGCACACAAATTGTTGACATTGTACACAGTTTCCATGGGACTGGCCAATCACCACACTCTACATGACGTTGGCATTGACTCGACGTTCAGCGAAATGTCGTTGCATAATCCCCCTGTCGTGTGCAATGTTCCGGGTGGAGGACACTTTGTGTAAAAAGTGGAAGGAGATGTCAAACGTGGTGCATCTCGTCTGAAACTCTGGGGAAGTCCGTTCCACATTCCAACCCACATTGGCGAAGGCAGATGTTCCATTCTGTCTTTGATGGCGATCGGACGTGGTGCAAACAGCGTTCTGTCTGCAGTCTCTGTCAGATACTTATGTCTCTCTTCTGAGCAATGTGTCCGAGACCTCTGTGGTGTCGTTGCTTGACGCTGACGCCGCTATATTCTGCAGATGGCGGCGCACGCGCTGCACATGGAGATGAAGGAGTGGTCGTCACGTGACAACGACATCATCGCCGCCGCCAAGCGCATGGCGCTGCTCATGGCCAGGCTCTCACAGCTCGTCAGGTAGAACACGCGAACCGGCGTGACGCCGATGGCGCCGCCGCTAGATTTGAGTGTTCTCTGACGCCTTGTGGCGCCCTCCCTCGACGTGACCCCAACAGGTGGCGCCCGCGATGTGGACCCAGCAGCAGGACCCGACGTCGCGCGCGTTCAGGGCTCCCAACGTGCTGTTCGATTTCACGTACCCGAGAAACACAGCCGAGGATACTGTGCGTCTGTGCGGTGCAGACTCGTCAAGCGAGACGAATGTCGAGTCTTACAAATTGCAGAATACCAGATCATGTTATACCGTCACTGTCCGAGTTATTCTCTTTGTCAATTTTAACGAAACTGGTTCTCTGTCAAAACGAAATTTGTCAGAGTCGAACTCGTCCAGTTTGAAATAGTCCCGAATTCAGACCGATCCGACCATTGATCCATTGACACTGGTCCCATTCACTTCCAACTCGAATTTGGGTCAATTTCTATTTAAATCGCCTCATTTTGCGACTTGGGCAGCACGTGCGTTCAAGTGCTGGAGACTCGCGTGACAAACTTTTCTTTGCGCGTCACAGAGGAGAGGGCGGCTCCAAGAAGGACCTGATCGACTGTGCGAAGGCGATCGCTGAGGCGTCCGAAGAGGTGACGCGCCTCGCCAAGGAGCTGGCGCGCGAGTGCACCGACAAGCGCATGCGCACCGTGAGTGTCACGTGGTTCGGTGGGCGGGTTCGATCTGACGCTCGAGTACATGAAACTCGGTTCATTGCTGAATCCGTAAGAAACGGGAAAGGTAAAGGTGAGCCGGGGGAATACGTTGGTGCCGGACAGCAAGAGCCGCGCGCATTGAACGCGTTGTGTGCTTGTTGTTGCAGAGTTTGCTGCAGGTGTGCGAGAGAATCCCAACCATCGGAACGCAGCTGAAGATTCTGTCGACGGTGAAGGCGACGATGCTGGGAGCACAAGGTGAGTGCGCCTGTGCCGCGGAGCTGCCACACGCAGCGCCCTCTGACGTGTCACCCCCACGTGTCTCCTCCGAACTGACCGTAACAATTTTTGGACTCGGTCCGGAAATGGTTCCGCAGTTTCAGTTTTTGCTTTTGGAAATTGCAGAACGACATTGACCCAATTGATTTCATCTCCTCCAAGGATGAACGCTGCTGTTGCAGAAAGACACGATATTTTGCAGCCTGCTGGCTTGACATCGTCATTTACATTTTCTCCCGGGCGCGATGAAGTCAGTCTGCTTTGAAGAATGTGAAAGAAAAGGTCGAATTGGAACCCATCAGAGAAGGCTGAATCGAAATCGATTGTTTTGGCTGTTGAAATGTAAAAACTCATGATGAACACAACAAAGCGCACGGGAAGAAGTTTCCGACCGAATTTGTTCAATCAAAATGTTCCTTTGTGTGGACAACATTTCTTCCACTCAATTCACCTGCCAACTGAGAGCATGAAATTGTCACCCGTCAGACAAATGACGTCTCTGTGTCTCCACTTTGCTTTCACTTCTTCGGAGATAATTGAAGCGAAATCTGAGTTGAAGCTTTTCTCAGACTGTCTGTTTCCATGTTTGCCTTACTTTGTGCAATCTCGCTTTGACGAAGAAATGTGAGACCCTCTGAAAGAAAGGTCCCCTCTTTTGTTTCACATTTTTGTCATCACGAGACGACAACACGGAAGGACTTTGTTGGGACCCGCGATTCTAGCAATGCGAAAGACCCGTGATAGTGGCGTGGATCTGGTGATGCCTCCTCCAGGTGAAGTTGTTTATTTTTCTGGCCGGAAAGTAAATCTTCTCAGTGAGCACGAGTCCAGTCCCCCCCTTTCCCACGCAAAAACACTTTTACTACTTTCACCACAAAAAAAAAATGAAAAATTGTGCTTCTTTGGGTGGACATTCGTTGAGAAATGCGCTTGTGAGTCTTGATCGCGGGTCTTCAACGGGTCGTGTTCTTTTAGTTTCTCATCGTGTCTTCAGAGCTCCTCTGTTGCCGTTATTTTCTCGAGTAAAAGTGACAGAAGTGGAGCAGTGCGTCACTCGCCACTGCGTCAGCAATGAGCGTTAATCTCAGCTGTGGCTCCTTCTCTTTCCTCTCGCGACAGATCCCATCCCCAGTCCCGATGGAAGTGAGATAGTCTGCGGTAAATACATCTGCATGTGACCTTGACCCCGGCGTCCTGCGGCCGTGACCCCGGCTGCGACGCCGCCGCGGGGACGCCGCTGTGTCGAGGGTCGTGTTAGCGCGACGCCGGGACTCTTTTCCACTGCGGAGTGCACATTGTGACGTGACGAGTTTCAACTGTGGGAGAAGTTGCTGGCAAAAGCTCTGCTCTGCTGTGCGCCGTTTTTCAGTGAAAAATATTTCTCAAAGAAGTCGTGGCGACTCTCCAAACAGACGCACTTGTTGCAGAGAGGAAAGACGCATTTGAAACTCGCACGTCTTTTTGACGTTCTGGAAAAGAGCCAGTGTCCAAAGTTGTGTGTGTGGATTCCATTGTAGATTCTTTTGATTTTGATGTGAAACTAACCGCATCCGACGTGGATTTTCAGTCCGTTCGTTCAGTGGCGTGTTGTGTCTCCAGCTGACGAGTGAGAGTTGTTGCTGTTGGTGTAGATCTGCACCCGGGGATGGGTCCGGGAATTGGGCGGGGTGAGGGGTGACCTCAGTGGTGTGTGTGTGTGTGTGTGTGTGTGTGTGTGTGCGTGTGTGTGTTCGGGGGTTCAATCCCAACTTCAAACAATGAACAAAAACATGCCAACATTGTGTTCATGGAAACTTTGAACCTGCGGCGCAAAGTTTGGGAGTCAGTTATAATTTCCTCGGGGGTTGCGGACAGGGCCCAACCTGGACTGGAGTGTGTGAAAGAGCAGCGTGATGAACTGAGTGTGGTGAGAAACGATTCAATTCATTTTTTATTTGCAGTTTGTTTCAGTTCATTTTCAGTTTCCATGTTTCGTGATTTTAGTTTGGTGACCCCCATTCTACCTTGCAAGATGCGATGCTCGTCAATTGGCGTTTTGTCTGTGACCAGTGCAAGTGTGGTGTTGTCTGTTTTGTCTGAAATGTGGCTTCAATTGGAGAACAGCGGAACGAGCCGGGCTCTTCTCCAACTGACCCAACCTCTGCCGTTGACCACAATTTTGCTCCATCATCACGCAGCGGTGATTCAGACAAGCTTTGCAGTTGTGTGACACCATTTTGCTAATAATTTCCTTCTTGGATTTTTTGCCTTGCTCGGACAGAGTCAAGTAAGTATGTTGCATCGATTGACCGCTTTCCCTCATCAGCTCGGCAAGGACGCCCTTGTGTTCCCTTCGTTATAATGTGTCGGGAGCAGGTGCTTTTCGTGAACACACGTCCGCAGAAATTGACTGTGTCGGACGTTGCACATGGTTTGAAGGGTGCCACTCGGCAGGTGCTTGGTTCGAAAAGGTGGAGCAAACGATCCAGACGTTGGGACTCCAGGTTTTCGAAGCAAACACAAGAAGTGGTCCCGAAATTAATTTGCCTGCCAAATAAAAATTACTTGTAGGAAACCATGACAGCAACAGTGCACATTTTCATTTGCCCTCTCAGTGAAGGCTTCTCTCCTTGGCGCGAAATTGCAGGGAGCAAATTTCTGCTGCAGAACTTCGTGCAGAAGGATTGACTTCTGACAAGAGTCCTCTCCATTGGCACGGATGTTCTGTTGCATCTTGCAGAAAAGCTGTCCGTCTGTACAGCAGGAAAATATTCTAGCTTTTCTGCCCTTTTGCTTCCCATCTGACAAAGCCCTTGGCAAATCAGCCGGTTCTTGACACATGTACAGAAACTCGAGAACTCTGTTCTGGCTGTTCGTTTGTGGACAGCGCATCTCGCGGCACCGTGTGTCAACGCAGGATGAATCCGCGCGTCAGGGCCGCACAAAGCAGCTTCCACGCTTGATTGTTTTATTTTCCATAACATTGAGCGCATTCGTTCTTCTCCCATGGCACTGTGTACCCCGGGGTATGCTGTCGTTCTTCCACAGTATCGTGTTTCCCTGTGTACCCGAGGTCTCGAGGTGGGACACACGGGGCATGTTCATGGAGTGTACGGGGTGCGTGGGGCACGATAACGAACGCGCTCATTGAGATTCGCACTTCCTGCGCCGCGCACTGTCATTCGTTTCGCACGCACGTAGAGCTAACGTTGCTTGCGCATATCAAAGTTCAATGCATTTTCTGAAGTATTTTATCAGGCATGGCAACACCGTTTCGTTATTTTTTATTTCTGAAGCGAAATATTTGAATCAACACTTCAGTTTGTTGCTGTAATGGTTTTGACGGCAAAACTGTTTCTTCCAACGGTCATCGCCCCTCCTGCCCTTTGGCATCTACTTCACCAACGTGGCCGGTCACATGCAGCTGCGCTCCCCCCCCCACACACACACACACAGGCACCCGAAAGCGAAGCCCCCAACTCCATCCACCACGCCAAATATAGCTCCTTCAGGAATTCTCATTGAAAGTGCAGACCAAAGATTGTCGCGATTCGACGGCTTTGGCGTGCATTTTCTTGCAACACAACAAGAAGGGCGTTGGTGTAAACGGAGCTTGTCTGCACATGTCTCTCCCCAGTGGAAAGAATTTCAACTTTTGATGCCAATCCGGATTGTTCGTCTTGTTTGGCAAAACACAAGAGTTTCCGTTTCTGACGACCGGTTCACAACGCGTTCATCCACTGAATTGTAGAATTCTGCAAAGTGTGCCGTTTGGTCTCGCCTGAAGGACAGTTGTCTGTTTGGCGCAGGTTCGGAGGAGGATCAGGAGGCGACGGAGCTTCTGGTCGGGAACGCGCAGAACCTGATGCAGTCGGTGCGCGAGACGGTGCGCGCCGCGCAGGCCGCGTCCATCAAGATCCGCGTCGAGTCCGGCTACACGATGCGCTGGCACCGCAAGCGACCCTGGTACACCTAAAGCCGCCTCCACCAGGGGGCGGGCGGAGAGGAGGAGGCAGCGGGGGCGCACGCGCACTGGGGGAAGCAGAGTGCCATCCATACCTCAGCAACTGACTCTTTGGTTATCCGTGGAGTATTTGAAGAAATATGTGTTGGTGGATGAAAGTGCACAATTCCGCCTGTTCTGAAAAACAAATCACGTCCTCCAGAAAGTTTGTGTGAGACTGTAAAAGTTCAACTGAAAGATCGTGTGACGAACAAGAGGAAACGAACATGGATGTGACTGGGCGCACTCGGTGAGTTCCGTCTCCCTCCGAGATTAGAATCAGTCTATTTGATGCTTTCTCAGCTCAACATGGAACCAGTGAACCAAGTGTAGCGTCGTGACGGTTGTCACGCTCACGCCAGCGTGGCGTGCGACCTCAGAAGTGTGTTGGGGAATGGGCATGAAACTGCCATGTACATACGTTTCAACAATCTAGACAATTAAGTATTATGTTTATAGACAACAGTTTTATCGTTTTATCACGCATCACTCAAAGGGCGATTGAGAGTCACAGGTAGTTGTACTTAACCCGTGAATGGTCAGGTTGTAAGTTTTGAACACAACGTCCACATGCAGTGACTTCCAAGGAGAAAGGAACGAAGGACCTGAATCCAAGCACAACTATGCAAAAGCGTTTTGTGAGACCTGTTTCACGCTGGATGCGACCCGCATTACGTCGCTCGACAGGTCAACACAAGCAACAAAAAATGATTCCGACGCAACGCCTGTCGATCTGCAGAGGGACGTAACGCGTGGCACATCCCATTTGAAACAGGCCTGAATCTTTGGAAGTGTTTACAACGAGGTGCCTTTTGTACCATCTGATAGCGCAGTATCGTAAACAGCAGAAAATCTGTTTCTGATTATCTGCGCTGCGAATTTTCCGTCTGTCTCAGTCAGTGTTGGGAATCCAGGGATTGTGAGCAAAAGGCATTCAAATCTCCATGTTCAACCCTGAGCCACGTGACACCACCATGTCTGTAGTGAATACCAGTATTAGTTGCACACCACCAGTGCAGCGTGGAACGTATCGTCACCACGCAGCCACCGTGATCATCCAAACATTATGCGCTCTTCGGGGGACCTGAAACGACAACACACAGTGAGGGTGACAAACCATTGCACTTGTATGTCAAGCAACCAGTTTTCTGTAAAATATAAACGGATATTCCTTTTCAAAAACAAGATGTGCATTGCACATGGGTGCACATGCCGGTAATGCTTGGGTGACTACGGTACCTTCGTCCAAAGGTTCTCGGGTGTTTTGTCTCCGAGTTTCTCGACAGCTTTACGGTGTCCTTCCTTACCTCGAGCGATCGCCCGCAGCGCCTCGCGACCACACTCCTCCCTCAGAAATCAAAACCAGACAGAGAAATAACGAGCAGTGATCAGTTTGCAAGTATTTCATTCTTGTTTTGTGTGGCTTGTTTGGTTGTGTTGCTTCTACGTCCAAAGTTCATATTTTGATTCACAGAATGTTTCCACTGTATCAAGCGAAGGTACATGCATGACGCCTTGGCTTGTTTCAACAGTCAGGGTTTGTGTACAAATGTAACATAGAGGAAGAATATATATTGACCATTGTAGGGTTTCTAACTCGCTCAGTTTGTACAGAAACATGCTGTTCACAAAGTTTTCAACACAGTGCTCCGAGCCATTGGTGCGGAAGCTTGTGGCTTGTGCCGTATTCACCCAAGCAAAAGATGCACCCAAGACACAAATGTCTGCACCTCCAGCCAAAGACGCACCCCTTCTTTTGATGCTCAATTTTGGGACGAAATGGTGTCTTTGCGTGTGTGAATGCGGCCCCACTGCTACTGGAGCACTTACTTCAACAGCGTCGTGCAATGTCACACACGCCTCCGTCTTTTTCTATCTTCTCAGGCTCGAAATGCTGCCCCAATTCAAACAAAAAATGAGCACAACTTTCCGTTCTCAGTAAGGGGCTATTTGGAAAGTGAGCAACTAAACGTTTCCGAACACAGCCAATTCGAGCAAAATTCACTGGAGCCAAGGATTTCGAACAAGGTGAGGACGGGTGTACATGAATCTTCGTGTTTGTTTTTGTTTCAAGTATTTTGTCTGTTGCATGGTGAAGCTGCGAAGTCTTTCTCTGAGGTGCTGCCAAATATACGAGACACAAACAACGACGACTGATACTTATTTATTGGCTACACTTGAACAAGCTGGACATTTATTTTGTGCTTATCCGTTGGTTTCACCACACTTCGACGAGGACTATGTAGACACGTATGGCTTTGCGGAAAGTTAGTTCAACATTTAGCTTGAGTATAAAATTTGTGTATGGGAATCTGTGGAGGTTGTAAGAATGGTTTATGAAGCAGCGCGTTGTCTGAGCTGTATGAAGACGGACTGTCGCCTCTGAACACGATATTTTTTTCGCAGCAGTCACCTTCGTTTTGTTTCGCATCAGATCTCTGTGTACATTTCTGATTGGCGCTGAATACCGAACAGCTGAACTGTAAAAATGGACAACTGTTGGGCATGTATGTGTGCAGAAACTTGTTGCCTTGCTCACGAGATGTGCTGCTTCACCGTGAACATGGATCATCGTTCACGTCTCGCGCAGATACCAGTGGCGTCTGAAGCGCTGTAGTGCTAACCGACTTCGTGGCCTTAGGGCCGTTTGGGCCAAGGATACGTTGTGGTCCGACCTGAATCTAGGCGGTTTTGCTGAAATTTTCCAGAGGTTGGACTGGGTGCATGACTGTAACAACTTTGAATCCTAGCAACAATAGTGTAGCGACGATAAGTTATTGCAACTGAAATAGCATTTTACTTGTTCAAAAGCGTACATAAAATGCAATTCTGAATAAAGTTATAATTTAAAGTATTGTTTGTCTTTCTCTCCTCTCTTTGTCTCACTCACTCACTGCTATTCTTCATCCTATTCTGTCTCATTGCTTCTCTTTCCCGCCTCCTTTCTTCCCTTTCCTCCCTTCCTGTCCTTTCTGCCCCTTCTGGGAGGGGGAGATTTTTAGGGGGTCATCGGTCGGTGGGCCCCGGGCGAAACAGTTACAAAATCTTCCTCTGTAGGTGATCTGGGTGGTGGGTGCAACGCCAGGAATCCAAGTTGTTATGAAGTCTGATAGTCACCTGTTGCCTCCATGTGAACAACAAGAGAGCAACTCGGCAGGTTAGATGTGCAGCGCATCCATAATTTGCCCAAAGATGGATTATGCTCAAGCAAGTGCCGACGGTTTGGGGGGAGCGTCTTCCGAACTAATTTCCTGCTGTGGAGTTGTGTCATCTGGGCTGACGGTGCGGATCCGGGCGCTCCTCGAGCCTTTCTGGGTCCAGGTCACTACGTGCGTCAACGTCGCGGTTGCAACGGGTCTGATCCTGCGCTCCAAGCGACGAAACAGCGTGCACTCGTACACAGTGACGAAACAGGCGTATCTTGTGTGAAACTATCCTTTCGTTGTCTTGCTTGCTGTGGCTTCTCCAGACTCGTGTGTGTGTGTGTGTGTGTGTGTGTGTGTGTGTGTGTGTGTGTGTGTGTGTGTGGAGAAAACCGGAACTTCTCCGAAGTGTTGATGAAGGCGGAAGAAAGTACAGAGCCAAGGGGAAAGTGCTCCGTGTGTGTGTGTGTGTGTGTGTGTGTGTGTGTGTGTGTGTGCGTGCGTGTTTGCAAGTACACGCTTGTGCACGGAAGAAGTGTGTGCGTGCGTCGAAGAGTGTGTGTGCGCGCGAAGAGGAAAGATGCACCGATTCCAGAAATCACGTCATTTGTTGTGCACAGGTGACAACGTCCAGTGAAAATTTGACCAAGGGAATCGTCAGGTGTCCGTGGAATGCGTGACGCATCTTGGTGTGAACCCAGCCTGAATCAGAGAGAACGAAACATAACGAGAAAGACTTCTGAGCTTTTGTGGTGCAGCGTGGAATTAGCTTTGCCGCACGTCGCCTGAGCAGGTGGGATCAGTGTGGTTTCCAGGCTGCTCTGCGGGCGGCTGGAAATGGAAATTCTACTAAATCTGTCACACATTGCGAAAAAATCCACAATCCAATTTCCGAAAACTTTTGTTTGTGCGAACCGGACGGGGGTTGACGCGCGTCTGTTTTGGTCTGGAAATCCTGAGCGCCTTGAGCTGCGTCTCGTCACCAAAAGCAGCGCGTGACTCGCAGGACCTGCAGGTTTCAGGTCGCTGAACCGCCGGGAACTCAGGCTTGTCGCCAGGTGCTTGCACAAGGCACCTCAGAGTCAGTTTACGCAAAATTGGACTTCGTCAAAATCGAGTACGTGTGCGTGCGTGTGCGTGTGTGTGTGTTGACGGGGTGCAGAATTTGGCGGAACAGGCGTTGTGTCCACTCAGAATGAAGAACCAAAACTGCGGTTGAGAGTTGAAAACACAGCTTTCCGTCAGGTGCGCCATTTTCCCTGAGCACTGAAAGGACTCGGACTGTTTGTGGTCCTCGGTGCGCGGGGGCAAACCATAGACAACACACATTCTCAAGACAAAAAAGGTCAAGTTGAACCCCTGGACACCCAAGATGCCTCGTGCTCGAGCACCGTTTTGATAACTTGAGCAGATCTGACCAGGGAGGCGCATCAATTTAAGTCCGAGCGAGGCGGAGGCGACGCGCAGCTGGGCTCCTGATTTCCTCGGGGACGCAACGCTCTTGTTTGCGCTAAAACACAACGTTTCTTGTCAGCTAATTGGCAAAAACGGCAGCGGCTGGAAATAGCCTCTGCTTTTACGTGGCCTGCAGTGGTCTCACCTGTCCTTTTCCTTTCTCCACGTTGTTCTGAGGACTGAAGCGTAAATGTCAGCGGGAGGATGCGCGGTGCGCGGCTTGGGTTCACAGCTTTGCTGCTACAGCGGATCCAGGGGCGAGGACCCAACCCATCCTTCTCAGTCCAACGCCAAAGGTTCAAATCGTTTTGAGTTTTGAAGATGTTGTTGCGCCTTTGCCGAAGGTCCTCTGGCAGACTGTGCAGGATTGGGGTTGGGGGAAATGATTCCGATCTTGGCCAGCAATCGACCGTCAGGCAATCACAATTTGGGGGAATATCTTCTTGTGATTGCTTTCAGGGACTGAGGGGACCTCGCCTCTGGATTCGCTGGAGGGTCTGAGGCCAGAGCTCTGAGATGTCGGCACCCCGACTCCGGACCCGCTGTGACTCTGATCCGCAGCGCGGCAACAAGGCCAAGTTCGCTGGATAAGATTACACACACGCAGCAGCGGGGGCGTGTTCCACAGTTTTGGCCAAACCTGTTGAAGTAAAGCGGTGGAAGGCTGTGATGAGGTCACCTGGTGGGGAGATGCTCTGGTGAGGTTGGCCGGTGGGTGTCACTTTTGGTGCACCTGCGGTTGCCCATCGGGGGGTCCCCCCAGCTCTGTGACCCAAACCTGCTGCTGCCCACATTCATTAGCTTCATTTCTCTGTCGCCTTGGCGACTCCGGTACCATGGGAACAGTTATAGTGTCGTTGAAAAACAACTCTGCTGGATATTTCTTCGGGTCGTCGACCCAAACGGGAAAAATACGAAGATTTCCCGTTGCGAAACCCTTGTCTGCGCACGCACGCGTGCTCTCAGATCGCCCAATGTTAAGGGCAGTGAAAGAAATAACTCCATGGAGCTCGCGGTGATTTGCGAAACCAGAATGCAAGCAACCACAACACAACGACCTGAACACAGTGACCCAAGTTACACAAACAAGCAGATGTACAAATGATCAATTTCAATTGTCTGTACATTGAAACTTGTCACCCAATTGCATATTGAGCATATTTTGAACACTTTCTGAAAATCCCAAATTTGTACCCAAACTTTGACCTGACCTAAAAACCATGTAAAAAAATTTGAAAGTCAAAAATTGAATGTGACCATTCAAACACCCATACAGTATTCCACATTTCATCAACATACTTCTTTTCTTCAACCAAATATTTGTACTTTCTGAGATATGGACCAATTTGTCCAAGCATCTGCCAAATTTTCTGCCCTAAAAATTTACACTTTTCAACATGAAGAACCCAAAAATTTAACCTTTATATTTTCCTTCCTCATACATTATCCTCAACCCAAATAGAACCAAAAAAGCCCAAAAGATCCTCAATTGATTCTCATCTTGACCATGAAATAGGTATACACATACTTTTGCTGGATGCTGCCTGTAGGTGATTTGTTTCGGTCAGCCGTGTCGAACCCTCATCTTGTCTCACGACGCGTTCTGGACAAAACCTTTCTTGCGCTTTTCCCCCTGCCGCAACCCTGTCCGACCCGTAGTACGCCGAACAAAACCCCAGGAGCCTACCCTGCACCAAAACCTGCCGTTTCCCGACCCAGCCCTGCCATGGTCCTGCCCCATCCCCTCAACCATCCTGCACCAAATCCATCCCCTTCACGTCCTGCCCCCTGACTGGTCCCACTTTCCCCGCCCCGCCCTTTCCGCGCGTGTATCGTCCTCGAGTTCCATGCGCGCATAAAAAAACAGCGCCTCACACCCCACGGCTACTTGCCCGCCGGAGAGCCATGTCTGCTGCTGCGCCACACTTTCAAGGACTTGAGTGTCGAGGTTTTCCTCGCTTGGAGGCAAGTCTTCAGTAGAGTGCGCAGTGTCACCCTTTGCTCATACGGAACCAGGATTGACGTCAGGAGAGGTGCAAAATCAGGGACGGGGAAACATCAGGCCTGAAACATTACGAGTACAACCTTGCGAGAATGGAAATACTTGCGCCTTCAGGCGTGAAATTGTGGGAGGTCAGGATCAGAGGACCCAACCAAAGCCGCTGAAAACTTGCGAAAGTTGCAAAGTTCATGTGAGAGTGAAGAATAGATCCAACATTTGTTCGGAGAAACTGAAAACATCATTTCCTCAAACGTTGCACTTTTTCCCGCAAACAAGGCCTTGATGGGATTCACATGATTTGATGGAGTGACAGGAAGAAAACCAGGTCAACGGTGAACCTTTCAAGTGCGTTGACATTCCAGGCGATCCAGGATTGAGGTCTGAGGGGCAAACCTTTGGCGACCAAGATTCCTACCTGGACTCGTGATAACAAACGATGCATGTCTGTGGTGCAAAAGGAGGGTGCCTGCAAATAAAATTTCCGGACTGAGGTGAAAAGCAGGCTCCATGGCCGCCTGGGCCCCTGCAGACTGACACATCTCACGGTGCGGCTTGCATGGCGAGGCTGGGAAGTCTGACCTTTTCAAGGAAAGCTGCTTTGTTTTGCCTGCCTGATATGAAGGGATGAAATGTGAGAAAAGCCACTAATCACGTCCGTCCTGCTGAGTGCGCGGGCGGATATGAGATCGCCAGGGGCGGGCGCCGTGGCAGCAATGACGGCAGAGGGGGGGACCAAGGGCGTGGCGGCGGGAGGGAAGAGGAAGGGCGGCAGGGAGGTGAGGGCGGGGGCGGCAGGGAGCTGAGGGCGGGGCGGCAGGGAGGTGAGGGCGGGTCGGCAGGGAGGTGAGGGCGGGGGTGGCAGGGAGGTGAGGGCGGGGCGGCAGGGAGGTGAGGGCGGGTCGGCAGGGAGGTGAGGGCGGGGGTGGCAGGGAGGTGAGGGCGGGGCGGCAGGGAGGTGAGGGCGGGGGCGGCAGCAGCGTGGGTCGCAGCAGGGGTGCGGTGGTGGTTGGTGGGTCAGGGGGAGGTGCCAAAGGGTGGGCGGCGGTGGGGCTGCCGAAGAAGCGGACGGGTGGCCAGCGGGAGGAAGGGTTGGTTGCCGGCGGCAGCCCAGGAGGCTGGTGCTAGAAAGGCCGCTGCTGCGGACCCAGATAAGGGACGCTATCGCGTCCCCTGCAGCCCAGCTTTGATGTCTGTTTGTCGACTGTCGCGCTGTTTGTTTGCTGCAAATGTGGCTCAGAGTCCCCTGTCACCAGGGGGAGGATCCCAGGTGGTGCCAGGGGACCCTCATGTCATTGGCACCCAGTTGGTTTCTTTTGCACACGAAATGGCTCCAGTTGGACGGTTGACCCCGTCTGACCAATATTGCGAGCCGGTTTTGCGAACCTGTCCAATCTAGGCAACGCGTTTCTGCACCACGGGTTGTGCAGGGAGGGGCATGTTTTGTTTTCAACGCGTGGAAAACGCTTCATCAAATATGTAACATCTGCAAAGGACTCATCTCGAAGTCTTTTGTCTCTGTCGCACCAAATCCAATTTTCTCGCGTATTTGCCGCGGATGAGGCAAGAGCGGCAGTTCAGAGTCGTCGAGAAGATGAGAGACAATTGAATTGTCAAGATTTGAGTGGACCGAGGAAATGAAGGAGACTGTGTCCACCTCCTGTAGATACGACACCGCGCAACGTCTTTTGAGTCTCGGGCAGAAGGTGTGCGTGTCTGTACGTGGCTTGGACTCCGTGTGAGAAACATACCAGGTCTGTGATGTTCTTGTGTGTGTTTATGCATGTGACTGTCGGTTGTGTTGCAGGCGTAATTTTGCTTTGTTGTTGCACGTACTCGCACAAGCTTGTACGATTGTTCAAAGTTGAAGACGGGTTTTTCACGAGCCTCGACCCCTCAACCACTTCGGATCGGGTTGAGCGAAGTAGGTTCATGGAAGACCACATTGTGTTTCAAAGTGCCGTGCAGCACACTGGTACTTCGATTGTCAAAAGAACAAAGCCCTTTTATGCACAACGAAGTGGTCTGGGTGAGCAAAGTGAAGCCACCTAAAAGGCGCGAGCTCCAGGTTCAGCATGAAAAGAACAGGTTCAAATTTGGCTCGGCGCATGTCTTGGAGGAATCGTCAAATTCTGTGTTCGCTGCCCAATCATTCTTGTACTTCGTGGAGATGAAAGTTTCTGTTGCGAACTGCAGCAATTCTTCCCACTCAGTCATGAAGGGAACCAAAAGGTTAGTCAAGGTTCTGACGCTGCGTGAACTTGCTCATCCAACTCCTGCGCGGGCCTCAAATCTCTTTCCGATCTAAACTGCAGCTTCCTTTGTTTCCTCAGCTCACAAATGCCCAAGGAATGAGGATGTCTGGTCGAAAGGGGGCTGCCCTTTGACCAGAGTCTTCATGGATCCACTACAGCGACCTTGAGGTCTGGTTCTATCAAGCGTATTTGCAGCTGCTTTTGTTCGCAGCTACGAAAAGTGACGAGTGTCTTCCCGTATTCTGTTGCTATTTCTCGATCGTGGACATCAAAGGCATCGTTACCCATGTACAGTTTGAAGCCTGAAACTGACACAAATGGATGACTTGACTGGGAACAAACCGCTTCAGTTCCCGGTGGATCTGTCGTGCGTGGGAGTAATGCAAAGCATCATAACAGCTAAATGCCGTGCAAACAGAACGACAATGCACAGGTAGGAACACGCCGCTGTACCGCGGAGCCGCAGTTATGGATTGATGACATGTAAACTCCATTTCCTAATCAACAGGCGCCGCCGCCCGCCGTGGATTCGCCCTGGATTCCTCGCGCTGTTTGCTCGGCTCAATTGGATAAAGAGGACTGTGGCTCCAGCGGATCCAGGGGGCCAGTCCTCCCCCTGGATCGGTCCTCCCCCTTGTTCCACCCTTACATATCGCGGCAGGTGTCAAGTGTCTTTGCTTCCTGTGTACGAATACTCGTAAATGCACATGTTTAGAGTTGCAGTCAGGGCACTGCAACCCGGCGTCTCCCTCTTCCGGCAAGATACCCCACCCGAAGTTTGGGCCTCCGACTTTCAGACCCCGGTCGAGACCGAGGTCCCCCCCTTCCCCGATCGCAGATGCCCTGAGCTGCAGCGCCTCGCCACGTGCCGAACCAGGGGACGCTCTCTCTCGCACCGCTTCAATTTCAGGAAGTTCGGGACGTTTTTCATCAAAGGGGAAAATTTACAGTTTGAAGTCCTTGCAGTGGTTGTCAGGCGGTTTTTGTGCAACATCGCTGCGTCGCTTTGTCACTTGAGCCAATTACGAGACGCAGAGCCCCTCGGCCTGAACGCCTGCGCAGCTTTTGATTTACAGGGACGGTGAGTGCATTGTGCTGGTGTTCAGGTCGACACATGAAAGCGCCGCGCTTTTATGGAAAACGGATTTTCATGTTCGGATCTGCCAGGCACGCATTCCCTTTGATTCAGTGCTCAGGTGAGTGCGTCGTGGGTTCGTTTCCATCAAGTGCTGCGCCTCGGTCATTTGTTTGCCAAAAAGAGCAGTGGGCGTGCAGCGCACAAATCGGGAATCTGCACTGACCGGAAAAGAGCACACGGCGAGTCACGTGGATTCAACTTCTCTCGATGTCGCGCCCGCAATAAACGGCGAAGATTTTCGGCCGAATACAGTAATGCAAGAAAAGTTCTGCCTGAGACCTGTTTCTCACTGGATGCGCTGTGCGTTGCGTTCTTGTTCAAGAGACGACACGACGCCAGTTGACTTACAAGTTGAGGAACGCGACGTGTCAAGCAGGACGGATTGGATCGCAAGAGCAGCCTGGACGTGCGAGGCTCCGTGGGACTCGCGATCAAGAGACGCATCGGGGACGGCGATACTGTTCCACTTGGACTCTCAGAACGTGTTTGGACCTTGTGGACAAACTGCATGCTCACGCACATTTCTCAAGTGCCCGAGCCTGCCGATGTTCATGGGGAATTTGCCTGCAGAAAGAGAAACAACACAGCCGGTCTTGTTTGCGCCGTTCCTGGTGTTCTGATCGCCCTGAGGTTCTCGCACGTGAAGCACCAGGTGAAACAACCTCAGACAGAACTGGGCTTCTCACGTCCACGAGGCTTCACTCAACTGGTGTTGAAATCCACACAGAGCGTCGTCACCTGATTCAGAACCGTGCACGTAAAGCGCGTGTTGAAACGTACAGTTGTTGGCCATGTCTCTTTGTCGCTGGCAACATTAATTCCAGTCAGACCCGGGGGATTTTCGGAGGGAAGCTGGAAACTATTACCTCGGTTCCTCCAAAGGAATGGCGAGCCTTTCCCTCGGCTCGGACGGCGCTCAGATGAAGTGTATTCGCATGCGGGAGCACGTCCCCCGTCCGCCGCGAGTCCGGCGTCGCGACGGAGTCCGCCAACATCAAGTGCGCATTGATTCTTCGCATTTGGAAAGAAAGGACAACCGTCTCCGAGCGCCTGAACAACGGGCTCCTGGTGCGATTGTCGCCAGTTGCATGCGCGCATTGAAGCTGTTTTTGTGTTCTCGAAATGAGCAAAAAGTTTCGTCGGCTTCGTTCACCCACACCTCATCATCGCACTTGTGCAAGAAGTTTCCTGTCGAACCGGAAAGCTGCTTCCTCACTGTCTGGTTCTCAAAGTGAGATTTTCACAGAGGTTGAGCGGGATCCAAGTTTTCCTGTCTTATTGTCTTGATGTCTTGTGACAAGATTGTTGAACCCGACGGCGATCATGGCCCGCTCCGCGTCGTCGCTCCGGTGTCACTCGCAAGAAGTGGGAGAACTCAAGTCGCGCTGGGCTCGAGGTCAGGTCACCCTCGACGCAGCGTTGGCGGGAAGCGCGGGGACACGACAGGCAGTTTGTGTGTGCGCAGACGCGAAGTATAAATTTGTGAGGAGGGACGTGCGTTTGTGCTTCCGTTCCCTGACACATTGTTTGGTGCGTGAGAAAAGGCAGCCTTGACGGCAGGCTCGTTCAATGCGCTTGGTCTGTTTCTTGATGTGACACGTCGGGAGCAGCTCAGATTGGAACGCATTCCTTTCCGGAAAATGAAAAAATGTCAGGCAGGCTTATCCTAGGCAGTCAGTTTTGTCAGTTGCACAGGGAAATCTTGTTCGAGTATGAGCACCAATGCGCTCTCGTCTGCGGATCTGCGTGTCAGCGCAGATGTGTACGTTAGAGGTAAACAATGGGTGTGCGGAGGATATCACCTCTGAGCTTTAGCGAGGAGGTGAAGTCCTCCATGCACCCATTGTTTACCATACATAAGGCCCCAGCTATACCATTGTCTGAGTTCTTAATCTGATA
>JAAUXT010101420.1_pt1 | contig 44252 bp, 54 predicted proteins | sample 7278171 | NCBI WGS metagenome assembly JAAUXT01 (sample SAMN14350112, study PRJNA611818) | marine sediment metagenome | isolation source: surface marine sediment (1.8m) | place: French Polynesia: Moorea | collected 2018-08
CACACACACACACACTCACACACACACACACACACACACACACACACACACACACTCACTCACACACACACACACACACTCACACACACACACACACTCACACACACACACACACACACACACACACACACACACACACACACGCGCGCGCGCGCGCGCGCGCACACAAATCACTGCCACCACTACTGACAGGACGTACACGCGCATTCCGGAAAAACAAGAATTGCCACCGTTTACGCACTGGGTTGGCCAACACTTTCTCTCCGCAGGTTGCTGTCCAACAGAGAGGAGAGAATGCGAATGAACGATGTTACTTCGTGGATGCCTCGCGTTGTCTGAAAAAAAGACACCAAAATTCGTCAAGCGTCTTGACTGGGCTTTTTTCGCTTTTCTCACATTTCCCCTGGTACTTGACAAAAGTGTCGAAGATCGTTTATGAATGCGTGCAAGTTTTACTTTTGACACTGCTGTCTGTCTTGCAGTAGTGTTGTGTGTCAGAGCGGAATCAGCTTCCGTCTCCAGGAAGTCCAGCGTAGGTCCGAACACACTGCTCGAGAGAGACTGCAACACTCGCCAGCTGCAGTAACACATAAACTTCTGGTGCATATTTCTTTCGTGAAACAGAATCATCATCACAGCCAAACTTTGCCTGCGCAAGTCACAGAAAAAGCACACGCAGAAAAGGCAAGTTCACACACACACACACACTCACACACACACCTGTGCGAGTTGATGGCGTATCTCTGCCTCGCGGTCTGCTCCCATGACTCAAAGAGCGTCTTCCAGTGGTTGCGTGGCGGTCGGCAGCAAACGACGCAGCAGACGGCGCAGAGCGCCGGAGATGCGCGGGACAGGTCGGACGTCTCCAGAAGAACCGTTATCTGCTCTGCTCATGGATATATACCAATTGACTTCCAAGATTCTTGACATACTTATTCCTCTTGGTACTACTGCGCGCGCTAGTCATGATGTACTACCATGGTGTCTCACCTTTCAGTTGAAGTTGACGACCATCGGAAAATACCAACAACTTGTCTTCAGACAGCAACGAAGTCAGACAATCGGTCCACCTCGGATCGCAGTCACCGTCCAACACAATCCACTTGTGAATGACTTTCCTCTGATCCACCAGTTCTTGCTTCTTGCGCTTTTCATCTGCAAAAGGACATCATCAATGAGTGTTTTTGCAGCTTCCAACAAACTGTGAGAAGCAAGGTGCTGTCAGTGATGAGAGTTGAAGAGAACTCTTTGTTTCTCTTGCCTGAACTGTTTGTGGGCACTATCAGGGAGGCTGCCTTGTGACTGTGCATTTCAAACATTTTTCCAAACAAGCCTTTCTGCCAGACGTTGTCGGAGGAAGTGAAACCAAACAACTGCAAAAATGCGGCAGTGAAACAGACAAGATGGCACACTGACATCAACATCAAAATCTGACGGGATCCAGAGAAGCAGAGAAACATTGTCCACAGGTACCTCGTCCGGCGTGAGGGTGTTCGGGCACACAACCTCCACATCCACTTTGGGATAATCAACTTCAGCCAGCGGAGCTGTGCCCTGCGGCGGGGCTTCTACTTCTCTTCCTTCAACACCGGCATAGTACAGAGACGTGAGCGCCTTGGCGAGGGTGCTGTGACTAGTTGTCTTCCCGCAGCCTGCTTCACCCGTCAACAGAACCCCTCTTCCACTCATCACAGCCAGGTACAATTGCCGTATCTGAAAAAAGGAGACTGAGAGTGTCACAGAAAATCAACATGTCACGCAGGTCTTGTGCTTTCAAAACGATGGAAAGACGCCCTTCACTGGCAAAAGACGTCGCTCCTTTTATGCTGATGCACAACAGCTGGCCATTCTGTGTTGTCCACATGATCTTCGCAAGACAATCGCTGCATGGTTGTGTACGGCTCACCGTGTTGATGACGTGCTCTTCTGGCTGGAGGCTGTGCTCGACGAGTCTCTCGTCCACGGCGCGCAGCAGTTCCGGCCGCGCCGACGGGTCGTCGCCGCCGCCGCCGCCGCCGTGACGCCCACTGCCCGGGAACACGTCCCGCAGCACGTTCTGAAACAAACGTGCATTCCAACAGGTCCACCATCCACCAGGTGTGCGCGCGTGTGTGTGTGTGAATGGAGGGAAGGAATCCCAACTATCGTGCGACTGAATTGCTACTGTTCAAGAGAGGTGAATCTGGTATGCAGTGAAGTCAGAACGAACCTGTAGAACAGTGTGTAACTTCTCCGTGTGCATCCGGGGCTCGAAAATCTGGGACAAAGCTTTGGTCAGACAATCTTCTTCTGCCGACGAATCATCTGAAACATTTTTCCGATTTGGAGTAACGTTACCAGTGCACGACTGAAGACAGCAAATTGTCCCTGAGAAAACATGAAACAAAGGTACCAAGCAATGAATAGCCGCTTCTTAACCAGCAAGACAAACGCAACAAGTTGTCCACACATCTGAGGTGGACACAAAACACAAAGCGGATTTCTTGGTTATCTGGTTGCTTGAGACACAAAGACACACATATGTGAACTCCTGAGCTCGCAATGAAGACTGTCCCTGTGACCTCGCCCCGACACGACGACAATTCTGAGACAATTGTGAAGAGAGAGAGAGAGAGAGAGAGAGAGAGAGAGAGAGAGAGAGAGAGAGAGAGGCGATTCTCGCTCTCCGCTTTGGGAAGAGCGGCTGTAAAGCAGGCAAACGAGACCAAGAGGTGCACGTACCTGAATTCTGATTGTTGCATTGGGATCGCTTGTGTTCTGACAAATTTGTAGCTGCTATTCTCAGCACGAGTTTCACCATTGCCGGTTGTACAGTGTACTCGTGGGTCCGAGGCAACTGCAACACATTGCAGTGCGTTTGTCAGCACCACGAAAGCACCAAATTGCACAAAGCTCTTGATTCCAATCGTGAAACACAACCGAAGTTGGGATCTTCACCTGAGAGGCGAGTGAGTTGAAGAAGAGCTGGAGCCTGGCTGCGAGTTGCGCGCTGTTGCGGAACCCAGCACACAGCAACCGCGTCTCCATCAGGATGACCAGGTCTGGCGTCGCCAAGGAGCACGGTCGCATCGCCACCTGGATCGATCGAGGCAATGTTCCCTTTCTAAATTTTTCACAAAATAGGAGCCAAACTGCGGAAGCCTGGTTCAAACAAAGCAACTGACATTGGCTTGTGAAATGCAAGACTTGTGCACACACTGACCCTGACGCTGTTGGGGATCTCCCTGACCGCCGAGTTCTCTGTGTTCAAGGTCACGAAAGAGGCGTAACAGGCGTGCGCGCGCACGAGCTGGCCGCTGAAGAACAGGTTTCCGGCGCAGAGCGGCGAGTAGACGGAGTAGCGCGGGACGAGGTGCGTGTAGTCGGGCGCGGGAGACCGGCGTTGCGTCACGTGCTCTGGGACACAAACGTTGGGTGCAGCAAGGAACGACGGATATGATTTGCTTGTGCTGGACATATGTGCTCGTTTTTGCTTTGCACGCGCCTCGGCGTTTTCACCTTGAAGACACAAGGTGACATAAACTGCCTAACGCCAGCGTCGGCCTCCGCTCTCTGGTTCGTTGTCAGTGAAGAGCAAAGTACCGTAGAACAGCGGAGGCGGTTTGTTTCTCTTGTACACGTCTGTTTCCTCGATTGCAATTTCTTTCTCCACCGAATGCCGTCTCTCTCGCTCCTTTACCCACGGATCTTCAAAGTATGTCGACAAGCCTCCTTCCTGTTGAGAAGAAACAAGAGCAGATGCGACAATTCAGGGAAGTTCTCTCCTCTCATTGTAAGCAACTTCGATTTCTGACTCTCACGACAACCGTTTTGTACAGTGGAATGGTTCATCTCAAGAAAATGGGATCACATTGAAGCCGTGCGGGACGGTTTTCTGTCTGTGGATCCCTGGGCTGGGAGGCGGGGACGACCCAGCGGAACTGGGAAGTGAGTGCAGCGTTGTCAACGAGTGCCTCCGAACGCGCCACCTCTGGTGCCTCCCTTCTCTCTGAAAGGAGAAGTTGACAGCCGTACATTTGCAATTTCCTTCATTGGAACCGTAATTCTGTTGCGGATTCTCAGTGATTACGCTCCTGGAGACATAAGAACATCGGAGGACTTCAGCCGAGTTTCAAAAGCTGCACGAAGGCAGCACACACCTTGTCGTACTTCGGCTGGCCTCGAATTCCATACTGATTCTCACTGGGTGAGCTGAGCACTTTCATGGCCTTGTTCAGATAATCCATCTGTTGACCAACCACAGCCAGCAAACCTGCAAAATCGTTCGGTTTCACGGTGGCTGGACCAGTGACGAAAACAACTGCAAACACGAAGAACGTTTTCCAAAAGAGCAGACAAGTTGGTACCCTCAGAGAAGCCGTCAGCATCGCGGAACAGCAGGCAGCTTCCCGCCTGTACGGCGCCGATCAAGAAGCGGTTGATCTGCGGCAGCGTCGCTGCGTCGCTGCAGCGAAACGTGACGAAGTGCCGACCCAATGCCTGAAACAAAGCTGACATCAGTGGGAGCTCCTGGGTTTTCCGGTGCTGAAATCGTCCAGGCCTGGCCGTCTGCATCTCCACAGCGCAACACAAACACACTTGTCCCTCGTTGATTCAAAGCCTCCAGATGTGTCAACTGTAAGTATCACTGCTTGCTCAGCACACAGGAGGCGCACGCATGAGCACGCACACTTCCTTGCACACACTCACTCAAACATGCGTGTGCGTACACACTGCATATGCACACGCACGTGGAAACAAGAGGACACCAAACCGTGCACACATGAATCTACAGCGTGCTTACCTTTGCAAGTTCAGACGTTGTCTCCAACTTTCCCGCGCCTCGTGGGCCCATGAGAGCGCCGACCTGGCGCGCCTGCAGCGCCATCGTGAGGCCCAGCAGCGCCCTCTCTGTGAGCGGCGTCAGCGCCAAGCGACCCACAGGCCCCAGGTACTCGCAGTCGTACGGGAAAGTGGCACCGAGCTGTGACGCTGTGCATGCTCCGAAAGTGCGCACTGTGGTCACAGCCGCCTTGGTTCTCACAAGCTCCTTGGGGTCTGACAAGAGAAAATAAGAGATGTGATGAGATGAAGTCTCGTTGTTCCAAGAGAAGACGCGGAGTCCTGCCAAGACAACTTCGTCGCTGAAAATTGGCGAAGGAACCAACTAAAATGCATCCAAGACACCAAGGCAAGGCTGTGACACAGAAAAGGACAATCAGTGATGGGTGGGGTCCACTCTTCTCACCTTCCCAGGGCCGCGCCGTACTTTGTGTCAAAATTTTCTGCTCGTCATCCGAAGGCCGATCTTCGCTCGTTGCGCGAAGAACAGTGGAAACTTCCATCTGGTACTTGAACATCTTGAGCCAGTCATATGTTTCTTGCTGAATCTGTCCACCGGCCAACAAGCCTGCGAAAGATGTGAAAAGAAATTCTGAATTGCAAGTGAAAAGCACAGAACCACGTGCAGGAAGGATGAGCAGCACTTCACTCACGGTCCACGACATCTCTGTGATGTAAGCTCTGACACAACATCGTCCCCAAAAGCTGTTGCGTTCGTGGTTTGTGCGCTGCGTCCAGTCCTTCAAACGCAGGATCCTGCAGGATCTGGGTGAACCTCTGGACACGTGTTGTCGTCGCCAAACTACAGGGGGAATTGTGAAACACGCATGAAGTAGATTTCAAAGTTCATTCGTCTTTCCTCACGTATCCACGCGAAAGTAGAAGCTGTCACGACAGAATTTTATAGATTCGTGCTCACTCTGGTCAAAATTTGCATTCGAGCCAAAAAGTTTCCCTGCACACATCTTCACCTGAGATTGGTGAGTGCGTGCGCGTCCTGTTTCTCCAGGGCCTTCTGCACCTGTCTCGCCCACAGAATCGCCTCCGTCACCAGAACGCACTGAGCCGGATACTGAACCAGCCACTCTCCAAAACGCTGCGGAGTCGCCCGTGTGCTTCCGCGATTCTCTGCTGTTGAATCCGAGTTTTCCTCTTTCTTCAGCAGTTCTGTTGCAAGATGACGCGACTCTTCGCATCCTGTTTGGGCGAAAGACACAAGAATGCGTGTTTCTCTGAGCAAAGAAGAGGATGAATATCCGCTTGGCACTCTCGAACATCCCACCTGCCAGTCTCGCCTCCAAGCAGGCCTCCAGCAGCGTTTTGACTGAGCTCTTCATCAGTTGCTGCAGCTGAGCGAGCCACGTGACGTTGTTGAACGAGGGCGCAATGCGCGCGCACAGCGGAAGTGTCTCTCCGAGTACACCCACAATCCCCGTCACCTCCAGTTTCTCCGCTGCAACAGGCAAAATGAAACTCAACCACGCTGATTTCAGCTGACCTGGTCAGCTGATTTCAGCTGACCTGGTCACAAGAACCAAAAAGGATCTTTGCCTTGTGCTTGAACGAAACCTGAAGTTGGGTCGACCGTACACTCAGTCATCAGGAAAAAATCGTACTGACACAGGAGATTCAAGCGCACGCACCGTTCAGGCTGAAGTCGAGACTGCTTGGACTGGAATTCACAAGATCAGGCGGCAGAGCGAAGTTGAGGGCGTGGAGCCCGTTGAAGCACTTCGCAGCGTACGGCGTGAGAGCCTGCGGGTTCCGACACACGGACAGCAGGCCCGTCAGGTCCGAGTCAGTCAGGAAGTAGAGCCGCGGGAAATCCCTGCGCGCCTCGTCCAGCAACACACGCAGCCTCCTCAAAATCATCTCCTGAAAAGTCCAACTCAACCAAATGAGAAAAGTTGCTGGTCGCAAGAGTTGTAAAACACGACGACTTAGAGGGATCTCGAAGCGTTCCTGAGTGAAGATTGAAGCACACTTTTGTCAAAGTTTTTGACTCACACACGATGCAGGGATGACAGACTTACAAAGCAGCGTGGACACGCTTGGCAGTGGCGACACAATTGCAAAGTCGCACACGCTTTGGGTACAAACAATTCTTGCATCAGGTGTCTTCCCCGGAGCCAGAACAATGGACGGACATGCACTCGTAGTGACACACGGCAACCACAGGGTCACGAATAATTCAAGTTACCTCTTCCTCAATGAGCCCGACCAAGATTTTCCTCAGCGTGGGACCCTGGTGGATCCTGAATCCTTTCTCGCCGCGCTGTTTCTCTGTGATGGAGGCGACGCGAGGATCCGACGCCACCACCGCCATGAAAGTGCAGAACTTCTGGTGCACCCCCACAAACGCCTCCGCCTCGCTCTCGAAGCGCGCGTGAGTCTCTGGCGTCGTGAATACTTTCAGCAGGTGCATCCACTGGAAAGCAGTTTGTGGGGTGTTAGATAAGGAAAATAAGGTGCGTTCTGCATCACAAGGTTGAAAAGCAAGCATGAAAACTCGGCTTGCTAGTACAGAACTGGAATCTTGTCGCAGATGCCTTGTTCATTCATCTAGAAGAAACCAACTTCTGTCAAACACTGAAACTTCAAAATGAACGTGAATCAGTCAACACGGAAACAGAACATCCAGATGACTCGAAGAGTATTGCTTTGTTACGGATTTGCACCAGAGTTTGGCAGTCCCTCCAGGCGTGCAGGATGTCTAACAATTCAGTGAAAAATCGCATCCACGCAGAGATTTTTGAGCGAAGAACTGTCTTGGTTTTGGTGGTCTCCATCGCGACGAACATTGAGCATTCCGATGGGTCCTGAGTAGCAAGGATTTTTTTCAGCAAACAGCTGCTTCCACAGAAAATCCATCACCGAATGAGGGTGCTTTGTAAATGTGACCCAAAATCCTATTTCCGTGGGTTCAGATTGTCAAAATCGAGAAAAAGAAGCCCTGCTTGATCCATGTTGCAGGCTTAGTTTCTCCGGATCCCCTGTTTACTGTCCAACCAGACTCACGTTGGTCTGGGCGCTGATCCACTCCTGTACGATTTCGCTCGTGTCTCGCATGCGGTCCACCCAGTCCTCAACCTCGTCCCTGTGTCCCGCGAGGAACGGCGATGACAACATTCTCTGCAGCGTCACCTGGCTGTCCTGCACGGAAAAGGAGAATTGGGGCATTGGATCCTGTCAACACGTTTTGAGAAATGAATCTCCGGTCGAGTGGCCTTTACTCCGTCCGTGTACCGGGTAATCTGTGTTTGGTATTTCGCCTTTGTCAACGCGTCTTTCTGAAGTCAGTGCTGGAACACTGTTCAGCAACACTTGTCAAGAGAAGCTGAACATGCACCTCGACTCACCTCAATCATGTGCAGCAGCTCGTCCCTCTCGATGAGAACGAAGAGCTCGTCTCGCTGGAAGTGGGTCTGGATGCGCTGCCTCGCGCGCTGCAGCGGAGCCCCGCCCGATCGCGCGCGACCCCCCTGCCACTCTCCTGCTCGGACAAACGACTTCCAAACGTCCAACCAATTCGGAAAGAAACCAAGAAGTTCAGGGTTTAATTTTTGCCGTTGGGACATTTTCGGTGAAGACAACAACGACAAGTCATCTTGACGATAAATGCTACCTGTGTAGAAGCTGTCAGGAATGTGCTTCCCCAGTTTGAATTCCATCTCTTCCCAAAAGCTGCCAAGCGTCTTGAGTTGCTGTTCTATTCGGTATTCTGACATGGCAGCTTGGTACACTGACAAGATCAACCGGCTGCAAACAAGCAGGACAGTTCTGCTGCCACTTTAGGATCCACCATGTTATCGAACTCGGTTGATGATTTTCACGAAAATTCCACATAGAACAGCTGGAGGACTGGCTGAAAAGCAATGTGCACTTCCACCAAAACGTCACCTGTTTGCTGGCAAGTCGTACGACAGCAGTTCACCGACTGTGAAGCTGTGGTCCAAATCAAACTGATCGCTGAGGCACAGACTGATCGTTTTCCAGTGACTGTCCTGTGAACGAGGAAACAAAAACCTCAATTTCCACGCAGTTTTGCTCCCGTTGTGAACAGCAGCAATCGCCAAGTCCTTTGCAAGCGTCCGAATTGTGCTCCAACCTATGGACCACAACAAAACGTCAGGACGACGTGTTTCCTTGTGGAGCATTTTCCCCCGCCCCCCGCCCTTGGAACACAAATGTAAAGAGATGATTCAGGGAGCGGGGAACGGAAGAAGACAGCCCCATTTCCTCCCCCAACAGAAATCAGAAATCTTCAGAAAATAATTCAACATTATTCCATTGAGATGCGCTTCATCAAACACTTCGCAAACAACACAGGCACATGAAAATCTCAAATTATTTGCAGTCTACCTTCAAAGCTTCACTGCCCAGCATCTGCAGCAGTGGCAGGTTCTTCTTGAATTCCATCAGTGTGTCGTACCAGTGTGCAAACACGGCGTCATCAGGAGGAAGCTTGTCTCTCAGACGAACAGCAACGTCAAGCCACTCCTTGATCTTATTCTCCACCTTGGGCACGTTGAACTGAAACAAGATTTGTTTTTTCCTTCGAGTACTGAACCCAACTTGTTCTGTTTGCATGTGACCGCGCACCACGAAACAAGAACATTTTCAAGCGAAGAAGCAACCCCAACGATGACAATCTGGATGTGAAAGGTACTACGGACCCAAACAAAAGAAAAGGGAAAAATTTTCCCCATACATTTCTCTGAAAATGTTTCTCGGGGAAAGGGGATGGAATTTGCCAAGTTGTTACTCCGGGCGAGACCACCTGAAGGATCTGGTGATGATTGTCCTCAGCCGAGATGAAAAGTTTCAGCTGAAAAAAGGCATACCATTCCTTCCCAACGGAGGGGGGGATTCACCCCTGAAATAACAGAATTGGTGCAAGCCTTTCCCCCCTGGTGAGGGCTGTTGACAGATTCTGGACGAACTGCTCTACGTGAGTCATTGTTCTAGCAGGACACCGCGTGTAAAATGTGTCAAAAGGATGAACGCACCTTTTTCAACGATCTTCTCTTCCAATCTCTGATACACTGCCTCGATATTCCCACGTATTTCCACATTTCCTGACGGGATGTGATTCTCAGGGACAATTCTTTCACAAATTCGATGTCATAACCTTCACCAGAAATCTCCTCCTTCGACTTGGATGCACGTTCGATTTCCTTTCGAACTTCCACAAAAGCATCAACCAGCTGCAAAGAAACATGTGCACAGTTGTTGTGATATGCCATTTTCTGATTCTGTCGGACATTGGGATCAGAAACAAAAAACAACCTTGTTGATACTGGACACAGTTTTCCTGGGCTCCTGTTTGGGGTCAAGGTAAAGTCCAGTCGTTGCTTCCTCCACAAGTCGCTCCGCTTCTTGTTTCAATTTCTGCAAAGAAAAGGGTGATTCTTCGTGGGCCATCGGAGAAAATTACGCGGGTGCAAAACATGCAATACAAGGCTTCAACGAACGAGGCAATATTGCAGCAGTTGTGATGTCATGGAGAGAAGCGTGTTGGAAGTGCTGCCTCTGCACAGCTGATATTGCCAGGAGCAAGAAGAGGAGTGGAACCTGGAAGAGACCATCCAGGGTCTGCGGCACAACGTCGCGCTGCGCCGTCACGAACTCGCGCGCCTCCTGCAGGTGGAAGATGAAGAGGTCCCAGCGCCGCAGCACGCTCTCCTCCGCCGCCTCCTCCAGCGGCTCCAAAGGCCGGAAGCCCATTCGCAACACCTTCAGAAGCCAAAACACCACACATTAAGCCGAGCCCCGTTGAAAATAAAGATCTCAAAAGCAAAGACAAAATCGATCTGTTGTGGATGCTGTTGCAAGTTATTTGAGACAAGAGGGACATACGCAAAAGTGACAGAGATCTCAACGCAACATCCTTTCACCAACAATATTTTCACAAGAGCTAAACAAAACAAAGTGAATGTCCTTCTCCACCAACATTGCTTGGACCCTGACCTGTGTGTGCCGGAGGAAGAGAACGGTTCCCATCGTCTGCGTTTCATTGTCTTCACACAACACAGTTCCCAAAGTGACTCACCTCAAACAAAGCTTTTATGTGCTCCACGCGCTGCTGCATCCTGGGAGCGTCCAGGTCGTAGCGCGCCTGGTGGTTCGCGAACGTGGAGAAGCCGGTCACGCTCCCGTCGCGCGCAGTCAAGTGCTGCAATGTGCGACCAGCATCATGCAGGGGATTTCAAACAAGCATTTTGACGGTGGGCAAAATGTGTTCTTCCTTTCCGGCAGTCTACACAAGGGCTGTGTTGGCAACGAACTTCAGAATACCGTAAAATCCCGCGTATAAGACCCCCTTTTGATGCCAACAAATTCATGCCAAAAAAGGGGGGTGGTCTTATACATGAGGATTGGACTTTTAACATTATTGATCAACAATATTATAAGAACTCATGAGTCAAGAGTAGAAATGAGAAAGCAAAGCATAAAAAGAGAGTAGGATCAGTCAAGGAATTATCAAAATTGAGTTCAAATTGGGACAAAATGGAAAAGAGTTGCCTGAGAAGGGTATATTTGTAACTTTTGGAGAAAAAATTGAAAAAGAAAACCTTTGGGATTAAAAAAAATATTTTTGAAGCAGAATCTCTTGGATTTTAATTTTAAAAAACTTAAAATTTGTGTATATGAACAAATTTTCTAAAAATATTAAAAAATAGCTTTGTACTGATTTTGTGGCTGAAAAAGGGGGGTGGTCTTATACGCGAAGGGGTCTTATACGCGGGATTTTACGGTAATTGGATTGCGAACAGTTCCTCCGGCACGAACCGCAAGTACAACGTCCATGTCCTTGCAGAAAGCCTCGGCTTGTCCCATCGCCTCCGCCACGACGAATTCGCAGGTGCGCTGCAGAATGTCCCTGATTCTGTTCAACATCAGTTCGGCCACAGCCCAGCAATCCACGAAGACCAGTTCATTGTCGGTGCTGAAACTCTCGAGGTTCTCCAGCTGATCTGTCCACGACCGCAGTTCGTTCACTTTTTGCTGTAAATTGACAGTCAAACAAAACTTTGATGTTGGTCTCATCGTTTCGTGACATGTTTCTGTTTTCAGAGACAAGGAGGGACATGTTTCTTTGTACAGATGGTTTGTCAGTTTTCAGAGACTGCAACCGGAGCCTGACAAAATACAGAAGTCAAGCGACAAAGTCCAAAAACCAAACTCAAATAACAAAACAACAAAAAAGTCAATGTCCAGGTACCAGTACAAGGTCTGTGTCAAAGGTTGTTTTGTAATCCACATCGAGCTGCGACCAAGAAAATTTGAAAAAAGAACAACAAGTCAAGAACGAAGTGCAGGATCTTGTGCAAAAATGTCACCAAACAAACTACAGAGGGGCTCGAACCTCAATTGCGAACGCGCTGGACTCCTTCCACAGCAAAACAGAGTGTTCTGTCCATGCAGAGCAAAAGCTGAATATTTCGGATAACCAACTGTTCCTGTCGCAGAATTCATCAATCTCGATCACGGAGTCTCTCATCAGGCTGGTGCAGGTTGACAGCGCTTCTTGATACTCAGGGCTGAAGTGGCAACACGACGACAGTGACCATTTGAGACCAAAACAACTCTGAAAGTAACGGCGCGAACAAACAGAATTGCTGCGCCTTGGCTTTTCTTGCCCCTGGCAAGTTTTGATGACGCCCAATGGCGAAGCAGGTCTGCTGCAGAAAAAAACTGTTGAACTGGTTTCTTGATGCAGACACAGCAGTCATTGGCGACATCACTACGCAGCGTCAAAACTTTTCATTCAAGACACAAAACCCAGCTCAATATGAAAGTGCTTCAAGCTGATCCTTCGGCAACGGAACGTCCAACGCTGACCACCCAAACAAATTGTGTTGACATTTGTGACAGAAAAGGCAACTCACTCATTATCCAGTTTGTGTTGCAGGTTGTCTGCGTAAAGAGGTGTGAAGTTGGTGAACACTTGGGAAGCGCGCCCCGGGGCTTCGTCTTCTGCAGAGGTGGCGTCACTGCGGGTTTCTCCAATCAGCGTCAGGCGCGGCGTGACTGCACGCAGTTTTCCTGGACTCGCACTCGCTGGTTCTGGTCAACATAGATTCTTAGATTCTCATCTGAGCGTTCTGCCTTTTTGTGTCGTCTGTTTGTTTCATCGGGAGTTGTCAACCAAGAGCAGTCGAACTACTTTGAAATTTGAGGAGAAAGTCACGCGCAAGCAGAAATAGACAGCAAAACCACTTGTCACCTGACGAAACATCTGCGTCGTTTTCTGCTCTCCGTTTCTCAGTGGTTGGCTTGCTGAGCACCTCCAGATCGAGACTGACGGTGTACGGCTGCGCTGAAGCGCAGCACAGCACCGGTACGTGCTCGATGCTGCTCTGCAGACGAGCCGCGAACTCCTTCACGGTGGGACGAGTGGTCACAGTACCTTCAATTTCCACTGAATGTCACATTGTGCAAACCTAACACGCTCTCTAATCGACTTTCACCCACTGAACTTCGCTGGGCCTCCAGCAGAAAACAGCACCAGCGCCGCTCTGCGGTGTCAATGTGACGTGTACGACAGCGACTTGACAAACAGCTCGTCTTGTCTGCAACTCAAGCACGAACCTGTGTCAGGCTCGATGTGGAGAGACGTTTCGAACAGAGCTTTCCGTTGGGCACATGGGTTCGTCCGCATGACGGTGGTGACGAAGCGAACCAGACTCTCCCGAGAAAGTCTGTAGAAACTGGCGAGAAGCATTTGGTCCGTCAGTTTGATGAATCTGGGTAATTTTCTGAAAAAGGAAGAAAGGTTTTTCTGGTTTGTTTTGATGTTTTCCTTTTCTGAAGGATTTTTGTTTTCTGTTCGCAATGAGGCAGCCAGCAGAAACGGAAGGTGAGTGTGGACAAGATTCAATCGTACTGGATTTCGCTGCGAGCATGTTTCAGGTTGCGCTCTCTCTTCTCTTGTTGCGCTCTTTGGATGTGCAAGAACTCTTTGGAGCTGCAAAAAAATAAACGATGACCACTGAGGAGCCATACTTCAAGCAACTTCTCTGAATTGTCACAACCGACACGGGCAGACTGACTCACTTTGGATTCTTCTCTTTCACTTTTTCTTCGCAGATTTTCAGTGTTTTGACAAGTTCGTGGGTTATGGTGTCCAAAATAACCCGGTTGTATCTGCGAGGGAGCGAGAAGTCTCTGATCACATCAAAACAATAAACAAAAATACCAATCGGTGCAGATACTCGTACGCGTCGTGTCGAACGGCCGGACGGGCAGATGACCCCTGGTCTGTTTACAGAAGCTGGATGGACTTTTGAGTAGTCGTCGCGTGTAACGGATGAACTATATCTCCCACACATAGTGCAGTTGTAAAATTGCAATTTCGCATTTCTAGTTCTCTCACAAGACAATGAATTGAGAAAAACATTCATAAAGACAAGTTCTTACCTCAAGAACTTGCTGAGAATCTTGCTCGCTCCAGACGTCAGATGGTCCACTGTCTCCTCAAATTGTTCTAGTGTGTAACAAAGGCTGAAAATTTTGTCAGAACAGAAACAAGATGGTTGATTTTAGTTTTCTTCAAGAGCTGATGCTGCACGAAAGGACTTGCCTTGTACCGTGTTGTTTTCTTGTTTGCCGAGATGTGCCACACTGATTGCGTCAACCTCAGTGAAAACTTGTTGGTCGACAAATGGCAAGTTGTACTAGCACCGAAGATTCAGTGAGCTGACCAAATCGAAGCCCGCCTGTCGTGTTCAAGTGTGTGATGCATGACGTACTCACCCGCATTCTTCTGGGAACAGCGGGAGGAGCAGCAGCTCGTCGCACAGATGCGCGCTCTGCAACAGCGCCGCGCCGAAGATGGGAACGGCCGGGATGAGGTCCGTCGCCACCGCGCGCCGCGTTCGGGCGAAGCTCGCGAAGCGTCGGTTGGACATCCATCTGGAACCGCGACGCAACAACCACGACTTGACAACACGGCCAGCAGACATTGCGCAAGAAGGCACACACGTCTGGCTTTGTCAGTAGATCTAAGTGGAACGCAACGTGCTTCTTGAGATCACAATTCTCCTGTTTTCGCGCCCAGTAGTGGCCAGGGTAAATCACATGAGGTTGTCCACCTTTACCGTTTCCAGACACCAAAACACTGCACCCAAACTCAAAAATACACCCTCGTCCACAGCAAAAGGGAAACAGCTTCAGCTGTCGAAAAACATGGCAGACTGATGGAAACCTCACGTACACACCTGTGGAAAAATTTCCGCGTGAGGAAATTCCTGAAGAAAGGCAATGCGGCGACGGCTCTGTGGAGCACGGCCTCCTGCATCCAATCAGCGAGTGACATCGCTTCATTTTCTCCCCCAGGGACCACGCGCAAAACTCCGAACGTGCAGAAGATGTAGTGCTCTGGATCAACCTGAACGTTAAAAGCGACACCCAGCTTGATGCGAAAATATTGAAACTCAATGTGTGCACTTTTCTCGCAGACAAATCAGCTGAACGAACACAACACCAACCTGACTTTGTTTCACTTGCACGAGATCGTAAGGTCTGTAATGTCTGCAGGGCGCACGGTTGAGGTACATGAAGCCGATTTTGCCCAAGTGGAAGCACTTAGAGAAGTGTTCCACTGCTTCTCTGCCATTCATGGGTTTTGATTCAATCTGAGTCGAGTGGAAAAGACCAATAACTCAACACCTACAGCTGGGAGAGTTTGGTTGCACCCGTTTCTCCTTGAAGTCAATGAAAAATATTATTACAGTAACACAGAAAACCAAAAGTGTCGTCAAAAGGCGCAAACATACGTTGAGCTCTTCCGCTTCTTGGACAGTGGACTCAATTTTGGCGACTCTTGGTGAAGAGTGCTCAGACACCTGATTCTGGCTGACAATGGAAGGAGGACTCGGCGTTCTGACCTGCGAGAAAGACACGAACACTCAACAGAGACCAACGCCGAATCGGCAACACAGCTCTCGGGTCCTGTGCTGCTCGTGTCTGAGCAACAAATGACAACAATTGTGTGTGTGTGGGTTTTCTGGGGTTCCAGGACCAACTAAACGTCGCAGACGGCGGGGATGAAAAGGGATGCAGTTGTGTTGGTAAATTTAGACCAAACAAAGTATGCTTTTGCCCTGGAGAAAACTTACTTCGCCTGGAAGTCGAGTGGCAACAGCTGCAACGGTGCCGCCGATGTAAGCGCTCCAGATCGCTTCTCGTGTCGCCATCTCGAAAGCCACATCCGCGATGGAGTGGTGTAGATCCCGCAGGGTCAGGTCAGCAGGGCGGTAGTCTTCAACCGCCTGTAAATTTCAGTCCTTCTGTTGCGTTCTGCTGTGGTCAACACCACAGTGTTATCTGGCTGTGGACAAACCCTTTTCAATAGCTGTCACAAAATGAAGGCTTGCCTGTCCAAGCAACCCAAAACACAAGCGGTTCAACTTACTGGAAGCTTCAACCGAAGAAGACTGTTCCCGGAAGAAGGTTGATGTAACTTCTCGGGAGGATTGGAAGACTCGCTGAAGGGAGCACGAGCCTTGGCGCTTCCTGCATGCTGACTTTCCTTGAATTTTTTCACCTCCTGCAAATGGGGATCATGATTTCTATTTGAAGAAAACTCGACACTCTGGGGCTGATGTTCTGTTTGTGGTTTCCAAACTATCACTGACATTCATGAAACGCGGAATATTTCTCAAGCTTGGAATGAAAAACAAGACGCAGTACCTGTGGAAAGACTCGTCGGAGAGCATCTTCAATATGAAGATCGAAGAAACGTTCCTTTTGCTTCCCATGATGGCAAAGAAGCCTCTCCACGTAACGGTACACCTGAGAAAAATGCACAAACTCTCGAATGTGGTCAGCATTTGTTGCTGAATAGGATGCAATTGTGAAAGAATCTGCGAAACAGATCCTACTTTGGACGCAAACAAAAGAAACTGAATGAACATATTCACAAATGCAAAACGCAACTACCGAAACAAAATAAACTTACGTCACGTCTACCAGACAAGAAAGTCTTGTATGGACTAACTACACTCAGAACTTCTCCCACAAAGGACCATGCTGTTCGGCTGCACAGAATGGAGAACAAAATGCAAAACGTTGCCAAACCACATGCAAGGAGGACACTGCACAGAAACCAAATGAACAGTCCAGCAAAGAAACTCCGGAAAAGGGTGCACCAATTAAATCTGACTGGTCTACTGACAGAACCAAAGACACCAGACTCGAGACCAGCACCAAATCACTCACCTGTCTTCCTGCAGTGCTGTTACAAATACTTGGAAGAGTTCGTGCTTCAAGACATTCATGTCGCTCTCATCTGGTTCTCCGTGAAGCTCGACACTTTGTTTGATTCTGTAAAAAACGAAATTGGGTGATCAACAATCGTTTGACATCTCAGTCAAGGGGAAACGAAGCGTGTCCCATTTCTCAACCAACCTCGGCAGGACATCTGACGCCCACAGCTTCGCGCGGTCTCGGGCTGTGAGTGACTGCGAATGTCGTGTCCGAGACACCAGGTTGAGTTCAGTCGCGATTTCCGGCAGCTGAGTGGCACTGGCTTCGCTCTCCATCGTGAGTTTTTTCCGCCTGGGTTGTCAGTTGTCCATTTCAAAACGTTCGAAGTTTTTATTTTGGAGCAGAAGTAAGGTGCTTCGTGAATCTCGTCTTGCCTGCTCGTGGATCTACAACTGGTCAAAGATCAGGGCAAATATCCAGAATTCATGCTCATCAGCATCAATGTGTTGAGTTGGTCAGATCTCAGCAGACTGGAATGTTGAGTGGAGTCTCAAGTCAGGAACTCTAGATCTTGATTTTATCTGGGCCTGTTGCGGGGGCACCTGTTTCAATCAGGTCAACAACCTGTCGAGTGTGGATCCAGAGTCTAAATGATCTCTTTTCACACAAAGGATTCGATGAGAAATTAAATTCCCTTGTGATTGATCAAAGAAGCAAGCACGCACCATCCAAAACAAAAAATAATTTCCGAACACTGTCAACGGAAGTGGATTTTACTCTTTTCTCTTTCGTTGTCAGGAACGCCATTTAGGCCCGCAGTGAAATTGCACAGGCAAGAATGGAAGATGTGAGATAACTAGACTCTAAATACAGAATATTACAACTCAAAATTTTCTCAAATATAGCTTGTTTAAGTCCGAGAATTTTTTGACAGTTTATTTCGCAGGTATCATTGTAAGCAGATTTGTTTTTGCATTCACTGCAGTCCGATGTGCGCCCAAATACAAATGCTTGTGAAGACGCGCTGGAAATATTTCAGCTTGAGTGCTATGCGACGCGCTGCTGCTGATTTCAGGCTATGAAAACAAGATATCTACTGTGGAGTTTCCTGCTTTGCGTGAAGTGCCTACAATAAGATTTGGGTCCTCATAATCTGCGGAGGTGAGGTTTCGTTCTTTGTGTGGGCGATATTCAGGGATTCAGCAGACTATCTGGTTGAGGTCAATGCAATTGATGAAGTTCAGGGAGTTTTTAATGTATCAGTAGATCTACGACATGAACCCACAGCCCTGAGTTGACACAAGTGGACTCTATAGTGCAGGCTCCACACGAAACAGGAGTTTGCGTTATTTCTTCATGACTCGTCACATTTTTGTTGCAATTTGTTCGTTCTTTCTTTTGGAGTACTCTGAAACTGATCAGAAGTGTGCAGCCCAAAGCCTCAGCCAATCAGACAAGTGCAGCTTAGATTCAGGTTGGAAGCCATCTTAGAATTATCAGGTCTGTGGTAAAGGTGTTTTTTTTCCCAATATTTTGGTGGTTTATTTTGAGTGTTGGACAGAAATATACCAAAAAGATGCCCAAGTGTGAGTACAAGAAAGAGAAATTGTATTTTGAAGTGGGTAGCAGGAAATTGTGGTTGATTTTTGTGAATTTTGCTCATACTGCACACATGCATAGGGAAGAAAAAGCTGCAGAAATTAGCAGAAAATATATGAAAATGAATCAGAAAAGGATAACTTTGTGATCTGTGGATACTGATCCTGAGTCAGAAAAAAATTCAGTGAATTTAGGTATGAATTTTGTGAAATCTGCATACAGAATTATTGAGGGATGTATTTGGCACACTTTGGCATGCCTTTGGCCACTTTGCAAGCTTTGGCATGCTTTGGGCTGCTTTTTCATGCTTTGGGCTACATGGACTGCCCCAGCAGCCCAAATTAGCCTGAAGCCCAGTGCAGCCCAAAGCAGCATGTGCAATCCAAAGCAGCTTGTGCAGCCTAAAGCAGCCCAACACATCCTGCAGCCCTTGCTGAATTGGGCTGCATGGGATCGGCTTGTATCTGCTTTGGGCCACATTTTGCTGCTTTGGACTGCATTGGATGCATTGGGCTGATTTGGACTGTATTGGGCTGCTTTGGCACGCTTTGGGCCACTTTGCGTTGGGGATTTATTTTTTCAAAAATTCTGCTGATTTCTTGGAACAATTAAGTTTTGGATATATTTGTAGTGCTTGAAAACGATTGCAAAGAGACGTGTTGATTTGGTGCTGTACTGACGGAAACGCATGTTGTTTGTCTTTTCCGCTATGTGGGTTTTCTTTGAATTGGACAGTCCGTTGTCAAAACAATTCTCCAGAACATGGCTCACCCGAGGCCTGTCACGGCGACTGTGAGACCGTCCAGTATGCAGCCACCGACAGGCTTACCGATGCGAAGGGCATCCCTGTCTTCGGGTAAGTGAAGGTTCAGATCTCAGTGGGATGTTCGTCGAGCCGTGCCTGTCACACTGGTGTGTTTGATCAAGTGAATTGAACTTGACGTTCAACAGGGAGTTCCACGGCTTCACTGGTGTCCGTGTTGGACCACGAGAGCTGTGAGAGTTTGTCATCCGCCGCATCCGAGACTGAGCAGAATGAGAAGTGAGTTGCAAGTCATAGACCCCGTCAAAAACTTCCCTTGGCAAACCTGAAAGAAGGTCGCCATTTGATTCTGTGAGAAACAACGTCTACTGTTCACGCCTCATCCGCTTGTTTCTTGAAATGTCTGCAATCATTAGTTTCTATTCAAACATGTAGGTTGCGCAATCAGACAGAAACGAACCACACGTCGACAACAAGCGAAAAGAAACCCACAAGCTCAACTTTTACCACAGCGAGTGCGTCCAGCTCGGTGTCACCCACTGACCACGATCGCGGGTGAGTTTCAATCTCTCGGCCTGTGGTATGTCTTGAAAAGCGTACCTAGCCAACCTGACACAATCAGGAAGCTCTGTCGACACGCAAGAACTGGCACGAGAATACGAGTATGTGATCCCATTGATTGATACAGGCAAAACATTGGTGCTGTGGAAGTGTTGAGGTAACCGGTATATCCCGAAAAACTGCCTGGCGTGATTCGGGGTGTGCGTACCAGTTTTGTCTGTCACATTTGTCCAGTTGTTCACGATCAGCGGAACAGAACAAATGGAGTCGTTGACTCAGTTGCAGTCAGCCACCTTTGATGTTCATTGTTGACACCGATTCGGCAGACATGACGGACAAGACTTATGTACGCCTCGTATGTTCACGTTTGTTTGTGTTTTTATGAGCACAGTTGTTGGAGATTCTTATGGATTTTACTTGTTTCTTTTCTGTCAGCGACACGATGGAAGATCCTTCAGTCCAGGCTTGGGAGAAGTGGATGGTAGAAAAGGCGAAGCAAATGCGTATCCGACAGGAAGAAGAAAAGGAACAAAAACTGAAGGAGAAACAGTTGGAAAAAGCAAAGCGATTGGAAAAGGTGTCATTTTGGTTTTTGGTTGTTGCTTGCAAATTGTTTTGCACTCAGTTTGTCACAATCGTTCAGTGGATATGCTGTACACAGAGTTCGACATGAGAAAATGATTTTGCAGGAGGAAAGACAAGTGAAGATAAACGAAGAAGTGCAGGGATGGATTGAGAAAAAGCGTGTTCAAATCAGCGTTCAAAAACAGATGGAAAACAAGAAGAAGAAGATGGAAGAGGTTTGCTGAATGAAACCCATTGGTGCTTGCGTGTCGAAATGAGGTTGTTTCGTCAAATCTGTTGTGTTTGAAAGACTGTAAATCTTTCTTCTTGTTTCAAATGTCTTGGTGACCAGGAGTTGAAGATGGAAGAGAAGAAACAGATTCAGGAGAAAGCTGAACTGAAGTTTAAAGAATGGATCGAAGAAAAACGGAAACTAGAGTTGGTAATGATGATCGTTCCCTGATACGAGTACCCATTTCTGAACTTTCGACAGGGCTGTCACATAACGACACGGAATATCGTGGACAGAAACAACGTTTTCTCCTTTTTCCTGCAGGAAGAGAAAAGAAAACAGAAATTGCTGCAAAAGGAACGAGAAGAGAAGGAGAAACAGAAAAAGGAGAAGAGTGAAGTCGCTTACCAACAATGGCTGAAGGAAGCTGCCAAACGTCCGCAGAGTGCCAAAACCAGCTATGGATATGCCTCTGGAAAACTAACGGGTTAGTTCTGGAGAAAACAGATTCAGGAAAGGACGTGAATGCTTCGAATCAACAGTCGGCGCAGTTCAAGCTGTCCGACTTTTCGAAGTCGTGGCGCTTCGTGTACTTGACTTGCCGATTGAACACTGGCAGCCGTCGTCTGGTGTGCGTCATTTGCAGGTGCTTCATTCAGATTCTTCTGCTTTGCAGGCTACTACGACGCGATTGCGCCTTCGGAGCCCAGTTTTTACAACCCGATTCCCTGGATGCCAATTCACGTCCCGCCGCCCAAGTCGGAGCGACCGCGTCGCACCAAGTCGAGCAAAACGCGGGCCCGCTGGAAACCCGATAAGTACTTTTGAATTTTCACAGCTGGAAGTGCATGTTTTCATCAGAGTGGACAATGAACGCGTGTTGTCGGGCAGGTGAAGACTTTGAGTATCTGTCTCACCTGTCAATGAACTTTTTCGTGAGTGTGATTACTTGGTCTGCTGGATCAGGCAGTGTTGCCAGTTTAGCGAACAGCCTGAGGCAGCTGAAAGCCACGTGAAGTATATGGTGCAGTTTTCAGTGTGAATTGAAGATGAGTTTTGCCGCCAGTTTTGATTCCTTCACTCCCGTAGATCCAGGGTTGGGTACAGGGGCCGAGGGAGCGAAACCCGTTGAGCGAAAAAAAGTTGTTGTGACTGATAGTTTATTTTTGTGAAGCATTTTTTTCCGTCGGGTGTAACGGGTTGCTGGGACCCCATCTTTTCTGTCCGCTGTGCTTGATAAAGTAGCTTTGGCCAAAGTTCAGTTCGTATCGTGAATTGTGTTGCCGTTTTCGAAGTTTTTGATATGTTGGTCGCAGAGCCGACTCAAAGCCAGCTGCAAAGAGCATTTCTTGAGGGTGTATGAGGAGAATCAACAAAGTTTGATTGTGGACTTCCGCAGCACCTGTGGCACATTTCTTTTTTGGTGTGTTTGTGTGGTCCAGAAGTGTTGTACTGTGATATGAGAACAGTCCGTCGAAAATGCTTTTGCGTTGCGTTGGTATTGTCAGACCAAAAGTTTGATTCCTGCAAGTGGGGGTATCTTCAGAACACATTTTCCTTCTCCTGTGGGTCGATCTCATTTCAACAGTGACCCGTCGGTCAGTTCACCACAACCGGTAGCCTGTTCAGATTGACGGACACATTTTGTGTGCCTTCGTCTTTTGTTCCGTACCGAGTTCTGGTAGAAGTTGATATCAAGCCAGTCAAAGAATGATTTCTTTTTGGAAATATGAACACCAAAAGAGAGCACGGATGGACACCAAGAGAAAGTACGGAAGGAAACATAACTTTTTTTTCTGAAACCTGGAAGTCTGAGAATGGTGTTGGCATGCCATTGCGAGAATTCATGACTCAATAACTTTGGCGTCCCACTCTGTTGTGACGAAAGCTCAAACACGTGCGTATATTTGCGAGCTTACTGACAATTGAATTTGGGAATTTACACTCATCAATTGTCAGAAAGTCTCGTACTTTACCCAAACAAGTAAGTCAGTCAACAAAGAATGTTGATCATTCCAAGATTGCTTGCAGAGCATGATGTACAAGGTACCTTCTTGTGCTCATTCCAAAGTTAGAGTGTTCTTTCACTCGTTATTTTTTCGCCGACAGCAAATGCATCGGCGCGTGGATGAAATCACCAGTCCATCCGGAGGCTGACTTTTTTCAGGCATGAAGAAAATTTCACAATCTTGTGAAAAATAAAGAGAACCCCAATCCCAAAATTTGAAACAGACCGAGAATCTTGCTTGCGTTCACTTGACTTCTTGCCAGAAATTCCAATATGGCTTCCATTGCAAACGTCGTACGCCAACGTGGTATGTCACGGCGCGTGTCTGCACTGATCGGTGTTCTTGTCAGTCGAAATTACTGGCGGTAATCCTCTGAACAAAGCTATCTCCGAAGCAGCGTGAGATCAACTATTTTGCCATTGGGAGATCGGTTTTTTGTCGGCTGTGAACAAACGCACTGTGAACACGAGCGAAGTTCCATAACTTTTGGTCGGGCGATGAAATGTTTTTTTGAAGTTAGAGTCTCAGTGTTGTGTCAATAAAAAGAGCTGAGTTGAAGAAATATTCTCGTTGAATATATTTCACATGGTGTTTGAACGTTGCATCACTGTGAATGCGGTGAGCGGAATTTGCTGAAGGCGACCAGCCTCTCCTGCACAAAACAAGAACGAGTTCAGTGGGAGTGGAGACAAAAGTACTGAAAATGAAGTTTGTAAAACGTGATTTGTCTTGAGATGGTGATGTTCAAGTTGAAGTTGAGCTCCTGTTGTCAACACCAGATACTGTTTGTTCTTTGTTCCCTTTTGTCATTTGTTGACGCGCAGGTCGAGCTTTCTTGGGTTGGATGACATTTGTTCAAGAAGACACGCACAAAAAGAGATAATTTGCAATATGGCTTTTGCTTTGAGTTTGAGACTTCGGAAATTGTGGGAGGAATTCTGGGTTGGGCTGCAACGTGATTTGTGATCGTTCGGGGAAATTGGAGTGATGAGTTCGACAATGTTTCTCATGCTGAATCCTTTGCGTGACAAAAAGAGCCTCTGTCCGTGCGTTCAGCATGCATGACTTCAGAACAAGGTAAACCAAGAGATAAGCAACATCGAGAACATGTGGGAACTCGGTGAAGATTGTGCAAATTAACTGTGTAAAAACATCTGCTGACGTGTTCTTTACGAGTAGGGTACCACCGAGGGGTGTGGTTCTTTGAAGCCTATTTCATTTGGTTTGTGAATGATATTTTGTCAGAATACATCAGAGTTGCTGAGTTTCTTCGTCTGAAATGAGCGGAAAGCACTCACTGCAAGAGTCATGCTGATCATGGGTGGAGCACAAAAGTTTGTTTTGCAACAAATACAAATTCTGCAGTGAAGGACGTGATTTTACGAAGCCACGTCGGAATTATCACTGCCAGGTTATCTTGCGACACACCCGGCGTGATGAGAAAAAAGTAAGTTGTCTGGGACACATACTGCCAGACAGCGCTGGCAGGGGTCTCGACAATCTTTTGTTGAGTGAAGTGGAACATCAGACGAAACATCCAACAACTGTACACACAGATCCTCCAACAGGTGTGATTTATGTGTCAAAAAGATCGAATCCTGCACGGTGTGAAATGCCTGTTTGATTTGACATTGCAGCCGCCAGGGCTGGTTGGCACGTTCGATTTTCAAATGCGATAAACGCATCGTTTTTCCTGTTGTATTGAACGGACCTGAGGTTCCTTTGTTGATTCACCAGTCGATTGGGCTGTGAAATACGCCTCCGGTGAAAAAATGAAGTTTGACTTTTGTTGGTGCGCGGTTGTCACCAAGGACGAGATGCTAGTTTTGACTTCGGCAACTTCAACAGGGAGAACACCAGAAAGTTTTTCTGAATTGCCGTGCTTTTTGTGATCACTGACAAACCACGGGTTTCATTGTTGTGTGGCCTTGTTCGTTTTGGATCAATCCAAAAATGCATTCATGACTGGCTTTTCCGTTTTCCAGTCATGTGGGATTTTTTTTATTTCTTTCAATGTCTCTCTGGCACGGTGTTCAGAAGCTGCAATTGTTTGTAAATTTACTGTTGAAACACTGCAGACGTGGACTCAAGTTCAGTGTGAAATCTCGTCGAGCATCTTCTGAAGAAAAAAAAACATTTGCGGTTTCCTTGACACCCGCGACATGTGTCTTGACGTTGTTCGGGAGACGAGAGAAACTTAACGATCCTACTTTTTTCTCCTTTTATGGAGAAATTAAGAGGCTAAGCTTTGTATCTCTTGGAGTTTAATGTGGTTGAGCAAACAGTCCTTTGAAAGGATACCCACAGAACTGTCACGGAAAGAAGTGTCTTTGTGTTTCCTCAGGGATTTTCAAGTGACCAGAAATGGAAATCAAACTTTTCTTGAGGCATTTTTGTGGCCACGGGAAAAAGAACTGTACGTTTGCCAATGGCTCAAATATTTTGCTAAGGGAACTTTTTTTACGAGTTGTGTTTGTTCACAAAAGGATTCGAGGAGACACTTGGTTGACACAGTTTAACAGATCTACTCGAAAAAGTTTCGCGGATTTGAACAAGTCTGGGGGAGGATGGATTGGACGGTCCATCTTCCCGAATCGCTGGACGAGGAAGGCCGTGGCTCACGTTGTCGACAGGTGACTGCAGCAGGTTCCGTCGATCCCAAACCACAGGTGGAAGTTTCACACCCTGCAGCATCGGGCCAGCCGTGAGAAAACATGATTGGCGGCAAAAGCATCGCACTCCACTTACAAGTTGCGGAGACACGGGAATATACGTACGAATGAATTTGTTGTGGCGTTTGAAAGGTGCACGAGCAGGGAAAATACATGAGAATACAGCCTGAGTACAGTGAAGAATAGGACTACACTGGTGGACCAGAAGATCACACCAATGGGCTGTTTTGGCAAACAAGCTGTCGTTATCTGCTTGCTGACTCTTGCCATAGTATTTGGGTTGTCTTCTGTATGGGATTTGGATTTTCCTCCGGCGAAGCTGAATGAAACTGGAGACAGGGGTGAAGGGCTTCCGTCTGGCAACGGGAAAGAACAGCATGTATGGAAGATGAGTGGTGTTCTTCGCTTGGAAAATGAGTATCGGGACAACAGCAGCGGGAAGATTGTGCAGTTGGATGCCACACCAGCGTACGAAGTTACTCGGTCCGCAGTAGAATATAGCGTGTTGAACCAGAGCTTTTCCGTATCTCGTCAGGAGCGACTGAAGGCCTACTTCAAGTACGAAAGCGTTCCGTATGAAATGTATCAACTGAACGCGCAACTTGGGCAAACCTTGCCGTTTGTTCGCCAGCTTCCTGACAACAGACCAGAGGTTTGCAGCAGAATCAAATACCGCCGTGCTGATGGTGAGAGAGACCTTGTCAGTGTCATCATTCCCTTCCACAACGAACTCTGGGCGAACCTGCTGAGAACCATCCACAGTATTCTGCAGCACAGTCCCTCACATTTGTTGCGTGAAATTCTCCTCGTCGATGATCTGAGTTCCTTGGAAAACCTGAAAACTCCTCTGGAGAACTACATCCAGTGGCTGCCAAAGATTCGACTTCTCAGGACCAAACAGCGAGAGGGACTGATCCGCTCGCGGATGGTCGGTGCGCGCCACGCCAGAGGAAGCGTTCTAGTGTTCCTCGACGCACACGTCGAAGTCACAACGGGATGGTTGGAGCCCTTGGTATCAATCGTCAAAAATGATGCTTCAGCCTTGGCTGTACCAACAGTGGCACAAATAGAACCCAAAAATCTGGTCTACTCTTTGCCTGGATATCCCAACTTCCGTTTTAGTGGGACTTTTACGTGGGAGCTGGATTTCCTCTGGAGCGCGCATCGTTCTCCAGAGAAAGACGCTCATGTACCCTTCCCTACCGCCACGATGATTGGTTGTGGGTTTGCTGTGCAAAGTGAATTTTTCTTCCACATTGGAGGTTTTGATGAAGGGATGAATATTTGGGGAGGGGAGAATTTGGAAATTTCTTTTCGCGCGTGGACGTGCGGTGGCTCTGTGAAGGTTGCACCGTGCTCAGTTGTAGCGCACGTATTTCGCTCGCTCCTACCTTATCGCGTCGATGAGGAAATGGTACTGACCAACCTGCAGCGCTTGGCCGAGGTGTGGATGGATGAGTACAAGGAGTTCTTCTATTTAACCATTCCCAGGGCGCTTCCGCCTGTTTCTGACGTCCTCAAAGCGACACTCGAACCGCGCAAACGTCTGCGCGCAAGATTACATTGTAAGCCATTTTCTTGGTTCATCAAGAATGTGGCAGTTGGCATTTTTCCACCGACAAACGACTGGTTCTTGTTCGGGCAAATGAAAAATCTCGGGAATGACCTGTGTACTTTTGTGAACTGTTCCAATCCCCTGTCATTTGAATCATGTTTCTTTGTGAACGTCAATCATATCTTCGCGCTGACTCGAGAAAACAAGCTTGTTTCAGCTGACGGTGAACGATGCCTGACACTAAGTTTGCCCAGTTTCCAACTGACGATGCAACTTTGTCAGCGATACTTGACACGGGGGATCTTGCAAGGTTGGTCGTTTGTGGATTTTCAAATTCCAGACAACATAAAATCGAATTTGCGTGGTGTGGACACCAGAAAACCGGTTGGAAGGTTGGTGTCCACTGGGGTCGAAACCGACTGGTGTCTGACGGCAGGACAGATTCTTTCTGTCAAGCCTTGTGATGTGAAGAATGTTTCTCAGTACTTCGTGTTCACTCACCGCGTATCCACGAAAGCCTGGAGAGGATAACCAGGTGCCTGCGTGCGGAAGAGCCTGGTCCACCCCGAGAGGCACGAAATGAAAACGATCACATGTACATGTGTTGCGAATTTGATTTTCTCGTCTCCAAGAAAAACAGCAGGTGGAGATAGACAGAAAGCCTGTCCAAAATCTCCATTGTGCTGAATAAAAATGATGTGAGAAGCTCAAGCTGTCTAAAAATAATCTTGCTTTGTGAATGAGCTTGGGAACAAGCACAATGAGAAATTTGCAGTTGTTTCTCAAAGTTTGGACAAGAATGTGAGCAGTTGTGAGTCTATCGTTTGTGCAATCTATATGCAGACTCGAAACGCCTGTGGACAGGATAGGCCCCCAATTGGCACCACAGGCAACAAATTTTCTCAGTAAACAATTCTTAAAGTTTCATTTGTTTTGCTGTACCCCAAAATCGGGATGTATTGTGTTACATCATGTCTTTTTCACGGTGTCAGTGCAATAACTTTTGAAAGCCTACCTCAATCCTCACCCAACCGACAGATGAGTTCAAAAATAGCACAGTGGGGCATACGGTTTGGCCACAATCTTCAATTTCGTGAAGTAAATTCACTTACCCAAGGTCCATGCATCTCTGACTCGGGGAGGGGGAAGTCAATTTTCTCAGAAGTGGAAGTGTGTGCCCAAAAACTTAAGTCAATTGAGTTTGAGCAGCATCTGATTTTTGAAAGCAGTCTAAAATAGCCACAAAAGTTGGGTAACCCTCTTGCATTTTGTTGTTTCTTGAGTAAATACAGGTGTTCTTCCTGTGTGATTGTCTTGGCAAAACAGAGCCTTCCAAGGTTGTTTGAAGCATCTGTGTGTATCCCAGCTCCAGTTACTGGCCAAAATGGCTGCCAAAGTAAATTTTCCAAAGAGGTTGGGAAATTGTCTGAAACATATGCAGCCAAATTTTTTTTGCATTCTGAGCAAACATTTTTCCTGTGGCAATTTTGGTACTTTAAGCAGCCATTTTGACTTGAGGGGTTTTCACGTTGGGTGACGTCGACTGCAAAAGTGAAGTCGACATAAATTTTGAAGTCAGTAAAAATTGGTTCAAACCATTTTTTGATGTTGACTGCGAAGATGCAGTCATTGCAGTGAAAAGCACTTATTGAAATACCATGTATTAATTCATGATGTTGACTGCAAAGTTGCAGTCATCCTAATGTGAAAACAAACTGCAGTCAACATAAAAAAAGTTGCAGTCAATGTCAAAAAAAACTGATGCCATCACCAATGTGAAAAGGCCTTTACTTTTAATCATCATAACCCACTAATAGTTAGTCAACTTACACCCTTTTTGCATTGACAATAAACTTTCCCCCAAAGTCAATCTATTGACTCCCCCCTCTAAGTTCAGCCTGGACTTACAGCAAGTAAAGTCAATTGATTTCAGGTCCTGTGTCCAGAGTGCAACACAACAAGTGCTTTGCTTGTGATGTGTACGAGGCAATTTCAAATAGATCCCAACCAAGGGTGTTTTTTCTTGTTTACTTTTTTCCAATCGACACATCGTTTGGAGGGGATCATGTTGGGACCTTGTAGTCTTCTGTGCATGAAGAAGGAACATCAGTATGACTACACAATGAAGATCAAGGGGATCGCAATTTGGTCAGTACAGCAAGTCGGTTGATCCTCATGGTGTTTTCCTATCTGTGAATTGGTCGAAATGCAGTGACTTTTTGAGCAATGTGTGAACATCAAATTTTGTGTTGCCCAGGGGAAATCTCAGGCTGAGACTTTCCGGACATTGAGTTCTGTTTATGGAGATGCCTGCATCAGCAAGACACAGTGCTGTCATTGGTTTCTGTGCTTCAAAGAAGGTGATCTGATGACCATGCCCAAAGATGCTCCATGCAGTGGCTGACCCAGGACTGCGCACTCCGACAACAAAATCCAAGAGATCAAGAATGCCATTGAGAACAACACCAGAATGACCATCCCACAGCTCAGCTGACAGTTCCACATTTCCATTGGAAGTGTTCATTCAGTCATTCACAAGGATTTGAACAAGAGAAAAGTCACTGCCAAGTTTATCCCTCGGATACTGAATGACGAGCAGAAGGAGACCCGTGTGCGCTTGTGCAAGGAAAATTTGGAGAAGTTTGAAGCTGACTCAAACTTTGTGTGCTCCATTGTCACAGGTGATGAATTCAGTTTTTGCACGTTCCAACCAGAAACCAAACAGATGTCAAAACAGTGGATCAGCAAGGGTGATCGATGTCCGAAGAAGGCATTGCAGCACTCGACCAAGAAGAGCACAATGCTCATTTGTTTCTTTGACATTGAGGGGTGGATCCACCACGAGTTTGTCCCGCAAGGAGTCCTTGTGAAGTCTGAATATTATGCTCAAACTTTGGCCCGTTTGAGGGAGAAACTGCGAAGGAAACGCCCAGAAATGTGAAAGAACAACACCTACTGGATCCTCCACGATAATGCTTCTGTCCACACCGCCCACCACACAGTCACCTGCATGATGGAAACTGACATGAAAGAAGTCTCCCACCCCCACATACAGCCTGGACTTGGCCCCATGTGATTTTTGGTTGTTTCCTCACATCAAGAAACAGCTCAAAGGCAGGGTGTTCAGAACCATTCCACAGCTGCAGGAAGCCATTGTCGAGGTCATTGGATCACTCCAGAAAGATGACTTTGTCACTGCCTTTGACAGACTGGTTTTGAGGTGGTGCAAATGTGTGGCTGTGGGAGGAGAATACTTCAAGGGTGACAACATTGATCCTTCTCCTGCACAAGAGAACCAGTAAGACTCTGACACTGATTGAACAAATTTTCTCCTCACACAGGACTTCATTCCGCTCATTGTGTGTGAGTGACTTGTGCGTGACACCGCAGAGATCAGCAAAGTGCATGGAGTTCGACCAATTGACCCTGCACTGGGACATGTTTGTTTACATTGTTGTGTTCTGAGGCATGACAACAGCCAAATAGAACTCTTGACCAATGCTCCAGTAACCATTCAGAACGATGACATACTTGGAAATTTGACCAAATAAACCGTTTGCGCAGAAACACCCTTGGTTGGGATCTATTTGAAATTGCCTCGTACGTTCTTGCAACGCTTCATTTCGGGCTCAAACAATTTACTTGTTCTCTTCAAGCTGCTGAGTCTCTCCACCACAACCGCGTCGGAAACTGTCACCTCCGTGTGCATTGACTTGATGGTTCAATCAAGACGCACTGACGGACTTCGCACTGCAGTTGCCTTGACACTGCTTCTCTTGTTTCCCAAGCTACTGCGATCGGGACTTGACAGTGGGTGATCATTGTGCTCAAGATTTCTAGTTCAGGTGGGGTATCCAAAACGTGAAATACACACCCCCGGGGTTGGTAGAATTTTCAGAAAAGAGAAAAACAAAAAATTTCCGACGATTCAGGTTTCACCAGTCTGAATTGAGTTTTCGCGCCACTTCATCCTGGGCGAGATTCCTCCTCAGTGACGTCAGAGTGCTGTGAAAGCCTGTTCCTGCCGAGTGTCTGCTCAAGTCAGTTCAGTGAGAATTACTTCTCACAATTTACAAGATGGACCGGGCCAAAGTGATTTTTGGACACTTGAAGAAGCGCAACAACTTTGAAGATACGGAGCTGATGACCCAAAGCACCGCGAGCGGCTCGAAACATCGAGATTCAGAAGATGACATCGTGATCGTGTCCGCTGTGCGAACTCCGATCTGCAAGTCGAGGAGAGGCGGACTCAAGGTTTGTACATGTAGACCACTGTATGACAGTCTTCGTAGAGGTATTGGTCCTGCCGACGAGGTCGCCATTTCATCGCAGCCTGAAATTCTGATGCAGGAATCCACATTGAGACGTGCGTCTTGTCTGAACACCAAATGTTGTCCAAAGGTTGCAATTTCGATTTCACGCAACGCTCTTTGGACGGCGCGTCTTCAACACGCCATACTCTTGTTATGAAATTGGAATGAACCGACTCGACGGTTTGCTAGCGTTTGACAGTCACAGTCTCAAGCCGAGATAATTTTCCAGAGAACATACCTTTACAAAATTTTGCACATCACACACATTGTAACGCAAGTCTTTTTCGCCACATGCCCCAGCATGTTGCTGTTTCTTTCACCACACAGAGATAGACTGAAGCGAAGCGGCAAGAACCTCCATTCACGAAATTGTGCACCTTCAACACATCTGACTTCTGGTTCCAGAATGCGAACGCTTCGTTCCTGACACGCGCAAACACGTAAACTGTCTCTTGCAGGACACTCTTCCGGATGACATGCTGTCTGCTGCACTCACGGGGTTACTGAACAACACCAAAATTGACTCCTCCATCGTTGGGGACATATGCATTGGTGAGAAATGGGTTGCAATCGTTTCCAACATTGTTGAGGCTCTCACCTGATTTGTGACAGAAAATGTCCCACTTCTTGTTCGTCAGGACATCATACGTAACATGCATGATAACGTCTGCCGACTTGAAATCTTGTCCTTCTGCGTGCCAACGAAAAGACTTCATGTCATAATGACTGTGCGATCAATTTCAAAACACTACCAGGAAACGAAATCTTGGGGGAAACATCTGACTGATGTGTTGATATGAATCTTGAATTCGCTCCAACACTTTTTTGTCAAACGTTCATGCTTGATGTCTGCACCAGAACCAGAATGGAGACCACAAGGCTTGAGAGGAGGGCTGAATCCAACTTGCACCCTCGGGGGGGGGGATTTTCATGGATCAGGGGTGGACCTCGCCATGCCAAGGGTCCGCTGGACGATGTTCATCTCGATATTTCACAGGAAACGTGAACCAACCCGGCGCCGGCGCGTTCACTTCTCGATGCGCCCAGTTCTTCAGTCAGATCCCCGAGTCCGTCCCACTGCAAGTCGTCAACAGGCAGTGCTCATCGGGCCTGCAGGCCTGCATGAACATCGCAGGTGCGCACTCACGTTGGTGGGAACATGTGGCGAAAAGCGAAAATTCACAATGCACGGTAAAATGAAACAAAGTCACCCAACAAGGATTTTCTCCTGTTTCAGCTGGAATCAAGAACGGGTATTATGACGTCGGTATCGGAGGAGGGTAAGTACTTTAGAGTCCAACCATGGAATCTGACGAAGTCGTTTCGCTGTTCCCAAACCCAGTGCCAGTTTCGTTTTTCGTGCCCATACGGAACAATCGCTTTGCAATTCGAGCTTTGCTGTTTCAATTTTGGGATCACAAAAATCTCAGTGTGGAGAGTGTGAGCGCCCGACTGGAAGAACAAACTCTGGCATTGCGCTTATCCGAGAGTTCCGGAAGTCGACAGAGGTCGGCATTGTTTGATACCGAGGTCTTTGCAGGGTTGAAAGCATGACGCAGACTCCTATTGGCTCAGCCAGAGGAAGCGACTTTGTTTTGAACCCAAAAGTTATGGAGGTGCAGAACGCCACGGATTGTCTCATACCTATGGGGTGAGCAGAAGCCGGAAACTTGTGTTTGTGCTGACGGAAGAAGTGACGTCCTCGTGGACAATGTTCCAGTTACAAACAACCTTTTTATTTTTCGGGTTCCAAGAAACCCGAAAAGTGCCTTTGGTCTGGTCGTTGGTTCTGAGGTTCGGATTGCTGTCCATCAATGTGGAAGAAATTTGGCAGCACACACAAACTGTGTGGTTTGTATTTTCAGAATCACGTCAGAAAATGTGGCAGAAAGGTTTGGCATTTCGCGCGAGAAGCAGGACAGGATGGCGTGTGAGTCGCATGCAAAGTACGTAAGCACCGCTAAACTGTCGCAACTTGTCTTTCGCGCTGTACAAATCAACAGATCGCACTTGTTTGTTTCCGAACTGTTCACAGGGCAGCCCAAGCGCAGCAGAACGGCTGGTTTGACGACGAGATCATTGCTGTGCACACGGTCATCAAAGACAAGGACGGCAACGAGCGACCTGTAAAGGCGAGTTTGTCTTCACAATCCGTTGTTGAAAACATGAAGTCTGTTCCAGATCTTCGAGTTGTGCACTGCTGCTTGGGGTCGTGTGTTGCTGAGCACACATTGAAATGGAAATCCTCTCCACAATTCAGATTGAGAAAGATGATGGAGTGCGACCTGGGACCAACATGCAGGTTCTGGCGAAGCTGCGACCAGCGTTCAAGGAGGGAGGGAGCACGACAGCAGGTAAATCAGGGTGGTTGATACGTTGGATAACTTCGTTTCTGTCGAGACTGCTTCCCTCCTGCCTTTCCCAAACGATCAACATGTGCACAAATTCGCGGCGCACTGCAAGCTAAAATACCCGTTTGATGTTTTGGAAGTTGAAATGAGACTTCGGATGATGCGTTCGAGCTGTTCTGAGAAAAAAGGCGTACGTCCATGAACACTACAATTCGTACACTGGCAGCTCCAGTGAAAGATGTGTCATCGGCCACTCCGTGATCCGAACAGGAAACTCGAGTCAGACGAGCGACGGCGCTGCGGCGGTGCTGCTGGCGCGCAGGTCTGCGGCGCGGCGCTTAAGGCTCCCGGTGCTCGGCGTCCTGCGCGGATTTGCCGTCGTTGGAGTCCCTCCGGATGTCATGGGCATCGGACCTGCGTACGCCATCCCGGAGGCACTGAAGAAAGCCGGTGAGTCGTCCCCACACGGGCTACGTTGGTTTTGGCGCACTCGCAACAGCATTGATGTGGAGTCTCTTGGACCAACACCGATCTTCCCTTCTGAACGCAGAAGATAAACTGCTACCATGTCAGTCGACTGAAGCGATTGGCGATGAAATTACATTGGCTTCTTTCTCCCCAGGTCTGTTCTTGGATGACATCGACATTTTTGAAATCAACGAAGCGTTCGCGAGTCAAGCGACGTACTGCGTCGAGAAGCTGGGCATTCCGATGGAAAAGGTGAACTTGGGACAAAATAGGGTTCTTCAAAATGCAGCCTTTTCGGAAATTTCAAACGAGAGTGAAGAGACCCGTCGGTCATCAATGAAAACTGAGGTGTTTGGTTTGGGTGGGTTTTTTTTTCACCGCAAATAATATCAAAACATTTCGCCATGAACTTTGACGGAGTGCTCAACAGCACATAAAAACACGCTCGCGACGATCACGGGACATCAGCACGGGTATGTTCTGGTTTCACAGAACCTGGCTGTTTTGGTTTCAGGTGAATCCGAAAGGTGGTGCCATTGCATTGGGACACCCTCTGGGTTGTACTGGTGCGAGACAGATCGGCACTTTGCTACACGAACTCAAACGTCGTGGAAAACGGTGAGTGCGATTGTTGTACAGTGCAGTCTAAACTGTAGTACCCCCACCCACCTGCAGAATAGGTGACACACTGCAGCCCAAGCTTTCATCTGAAAAGATCAGACTGGTGGTTGATTTGACGTTGACGTCCCGAAGCGCGAGACGACAGTATGTGAAGTGAACCTGCTGTGTGTTTCAGCGCGTACGGAGTTGTGTCGATGTGCATCGGCACTGGGATGGGCGCAGCTGCCGTCTTCGAGTATCCGGGGCATTGAAGCTGTGAACAAAGGTCAAACACGAAACAATCATGACGTAGGTGCCAATTTATATCTGTGATAATTGCTTTGTCAATGTGTCCATGTTCTCTGGCTTCGAAAGGTTCCACACCTCATTCGTAGTTCTCCTGATTTTGAGAATAACAGATTTTCTATCAAAACTTTGGTCGTCTCGTCGCGTTGTTGGCGCTTGTGGAAAATGTATAAAGCTGAATGAAACATTGCGACTGGACTTCAGTCATTCCGAACATGTTTGTGTTGGTTGTTGTTCGTGATGGTTGTCGAAGAGCAACCAAGCGAAGTCAAATATGTCTTGTTCCAATAACCAGTTTTGATAAAATTTATAAATTTTCATTATCAGAAACACAGCTTTTTTTGTTCTGGTGCTGGATCTAAGCGACTGCATTTGACAGCAAAGAAACAATGCTTCGGCTGAACATTATGGCCTTGAAACAGGGAACACAATGGATCCGTGAGGCATGAGATCTAAAATTTATTCCCTATTTTAATCTCGAAGCTTGGCACGTTCAATGTTGCGGGTTGAGCAGACCTGCCTTCTGAAGAACCTGTTTCCCCATCTGAGCAAAAATCGTGTCCGATTTCATGAGTTCCTCCTCGCTTCGCAATTCGTACGGCGTGGGCAGCGTCATGTGAAATGCGTACGCATCGTTCCTCCAGTCCTTGATGCTAGGACTGTTCAGGTGGTGAACACTCTCATTGTGGTAGTCTGGCCACCACGTTGGGTGGCACTTAAACTCGTAACAAATCACTTGTAAATGGGGATTGATGAGCACCAGTTCTGGGTGTCTCTCTTTGATCCTGTACGGCTGGCGTAGGCCATTCCAGGACCAGTCTTTGTCCACAAACCAACTCATGGACTTTTGAAATTTGTGCCAATAGGTGGCGTTGCGTTTGCCAATGGCGACACCGAAGTTTATCGTGTCTGGGAATGGGTGATTCCAGTAGGTCCAGTCGTAGGCGCCGACCGCCTCGTACGAGCGGATGTTGAGGTCCAGTTTCTTGGTCCAGATTACATCCGTGTCAACGTAAATACCTGGAAAGAGAACGGGTGAAGTGAAAAACATAGTCGCAATGACGAAAGTTTGGCCAGCTTTTGCGAGAAAACAATTGTCTCTGCGCCGCAGAAGTCTTTGCAAGTCACCAAAAGGTTACGTTTGCAACTTTCATTGGCACAAGGTTTTAACAGACGTTTTGTCTGCTTTCTGTGAATGTTGTGCTGAGCTGCGAATGCGATTGATGAGTTTTGAAGTCAAGAGCAAGTTGTGAGGCAAAAACGTGAAAAGAGCTCGTGGGCTGGAATGTTCGGTTTTTGGGGAGGTAGCCACCGAGCTGGAAAGATTGCATGGTGCTTGGATTGCATTTCTCTTGTACTCATGCACTTTCTTGAAATTCCCGACATGATGGATCTTGACTGATGCCACTGATGTTGACTGAAGTTTGGGACGTCTGAGCTTCAACGCTTTTTGCGTCGCTCATGCAGAAGGCATCACAGATCAGAGCTATTCTTGAGGGACATCTCTGGTTGCAAACCGAGAATCAAAGTTCCATGTTCCTGTGTGTGACAAACTCACCGCCGTATTTGATCATGAAGTCGACCCTCCAGACGTCAGTCACGTGGCTCAGGATGTTGATGTCGGTTCCATACACCTGCATCGTGGTGTAGCGGTGGATCAGCTTGAGTCTCGGGTTGCTCTTCACTTTCTCCCACAGCGGACCGCTTGGTGGAGCGTTTCCGTGAATGTACAGTGTGTCCACTTCTTGAACGTACAGCAGACTCAGAACACAGAGGTAGAAGAGGAAGTCCATCTCTCCCCCGCCAATCCACACGATGTGCCCGATGTTTGGGATCAGCTCATCGGAGTCATGTCTCGGCACGGGAATGCTGGGACTTCCGTAGAAGATTCTTCTGACCAGGCGCCCCCATGCGGTGTCCAGCTCCCAGATGTCTTTGGGAAAGAACAAGATGTCGGAGTGAACGCATCTCGGTTCATGCTTGGGAAGGTCGTAGTCATGTGGAGAACACCTGATGTTCAACGTCTTGTAGTTCTTGTTGGTTTTGATCCCTTGCAGGTTCGTGTCCACGGGCAGGTTTCGTTTGGCCATCATGAACCCGTAGCCTGTTCCAGGCTCCATGGCGTCGATAAGATCATAGGATCTGAACCTCATGGGGAACTTGGTGATCAGTGTGTGCTCATTGACGTACAAACCTCCGTAGAACGTCAGCAGATGACGAATGAAATCCGGGTTGGGTTTGGCATGTTCCAGACACCCCGGACCTGCGAGTTTTTGATTGATCTGGATCGCGCGGAAAAACGGGTATTCAGCCTGGATTTCCTCAATCCAGTTGTTGTAGAGCCAGTCATCTTTGATTGGAAAACTGTCATAGTAAAAATCAATTTCGTCCGGATGCAGCTCTTTGATGAGGCTCACCACGTTGATGTAGTTGTGGAACTCGAACCAACGTCTTCCGCACCAAACCATGTGCACAATGTTTGGGGCAAAATCTGAGCTCAACAATTGTTGATGAGGCAGGACGTCAGCCTCAGAATGGTACCAGTCTGAAGCTTCGTTTTTGGCAGCTGTAGGTTTCTTTTGCACGCCGCCCACACTTTGAAGTCCATCCTGCAGGCTTTCCTTGCCGGGCGGTGCGGTCGGTTTCAGGCCGAGTCTCACGCCGGGTTGCGCCGTCGTGCGGTCCGGGTGCAGCGGCAGACCCTGAGGCTCGTTGCTGTGCATTGGCGGACAGTCCTGAAAATATCATCAATTTGATGCAAAGGAGGACATTGAAGAGCTGCACCGCACCCACTCATCAATGCATGACGAGGCGCTTGTGTATTCACCCCCTTTGGTGAGTTTTACTTGGGGGAGCGGCGGGAATAAAAGTACAGATTGGTGTGTTTTGAGAAACACTGCCAAAATAGTACGGATAGAAACCAAGAAAATGAAATTGTGATTGTTGAAAATAAACTTGGGGTGTGCATTTTCCTGTGTTTGTCCAAAAAGGGATCTGTGCAGACATCCGTGCAGCGCGGGGTGTTCGTAGAACGCGGGAGGCCCTGTTTCGCAGGTTCCCACGATAATAAATCAGATTGGTCTTGTCGGGACAGACCACAAAACTGAATAATGCCACTCACACGGCTGTGCAGGAAATGGAGGGTGAGGAAGGTGTAGAATCCTGTGATGATCAGGAAGAGAAAGACCCTGCCGGGCGTCAGGTTCCGCGAGCTCAGCATCCCGACGTGCAATTACCTGCAAAACGTGCCGGTACACGAACTGTGGCACAGAACAGTTGTCAAAGAGACGTGGCGAGACCAAGACTTCTGGCTTGACACAATTTTGAGGCGTTTTGTGGGGGCCAGGACCCAGTAGGAACAACAATGTTCTTGCATTCGTAAGCAGTTTATAGGAGACGGAACGCCCTGAGGAAGAAAGATCATGTCAATGCTCAAGACATTCGACTGTTTCTTCTTTTCTGCATGCGTCTGCGTGCAGGGTGTTGCAAATTCGCAGGCCTTCAAAGACTCGGCACCAATCAGTTTTGCTGCACAAGGCTACGGGTGACTTCAACGACAAAATGTCACTTTTGGGGCTGCAGATTTCCACAAACCAGTTCGAGAGTCTGGACAAGGTAAACAACCCCCCACAGAGGGTCCAAAGGGAATCTTAACTCTCCAGAGCTGTCATTTCTTTTTTCCTGAAGTCACGGATGGCACACACTGCCCATTCGGAACGCCCTCGCAGTTCGTTTTGAGAAAGAACTTACCTGCATGTTGCGATCCGTTTGCGTGTCTGTACACGTTGCATCTTTCACATGGATCGAGCGATGGGGGGAAAACATAATCACAAAAGGCACGCATGATGTGTCGCACTCGCACTGCGATCATAATTACCTGTGGGGCGATCGATGTTCCGCGAATCCCGAGCTTATTGATCTTCGGCGCTCATGCAGATGTTCGGCTGGTGCCGTGACGGCTGCAAATCCGCATTCACAGAGTCGGAAGTCAGGGACTGTCAAATCCAACGGAGCGTGGAGTTCCAGTAAAATCGGTTGCGATCGTGTGCCGTGTCGTGCATGTTCGCTGGGCAGAATGGAATGTTGCGAATGAATAAGGACGAACTGTAATGTGTGGGCTCCGTGCACGGAAGGGGAACCGCAGACAAACGAGTGCTTCTGTGCCAGCCTGGCCGCCTGCGCTTCCCACGCTTCGCTGAGTTTCGTTACCTACATCCAAATTGAGGCAAACATGTTCCGTGCCACATCAAAGCCCTTTAAGGTGGCCAGCCGCTTTTCTTCGTGAGATCGCTTTTTTCATTTGGTGTTTGGCGAAGTTCGCACCTCAAATCAATTCTCTGAGCCTGACGTTGGGCCTGACAATTCGACTGCCTTCAGAGTAACAAAGGAAAAAATACCAAACTCACACACGCGTAATCTTGTGGAGAAGTTTGTGTGAAAAAAGTTTTCATGAAAAATATTTGTTCATAAAAAAGAAGTACATCTTTACACGTTGTGTAAATCTCATGTCCACGTGGACTTCACTTGAACAGTCGCAGAAAGACTTCAGGGTGTTGCAACCAATACTGCAAATGCACTCTTGCAGTCTGGTGAGATCTAGTACTTGATAAACTCCCAGCTCAATGTCCTCTCACCCTCCAAACAAGCGGCGACACCCAAACGGTGTTTGTCATTCCCGGATTCGTGCTTCAGACACAACTTGGTGTGAACTGCGTTTTTGAACAGTCCATCCCCGGTGAGGATCCACAACTGTTCGTTCCTGCGCTGGTCGCAGGGGACCCATTTCACTTCGGTCTCGGACAGCAGGTCCAAGCAGTGACTTTCAGTCTTGACGCGACCTTTGGAGTCAAATGCCACGAGCATGTCAGTTTCATACATGTGCGGTTTGCAGTGGACCATAGAAATGAACGTGGCGTCCGCATTGGCGCTGTGCTTCACACAGTATCCCGTTTTGCTTTTGAGTTTGCCGAAGAACCTGGCGTCACGAGGCGGCTCCCGCAACTGCGGAACGTGGTTGCTGAGGTAGTCTCCGAACGGTACACACGACACTTGTTTCTTCAGATACATTTTCCTGGTACGAAACGACTGAATTTCGTTCTCGTCCATGTCGGCCGACACCGCTGTTTGTTTGAACGCCAGCGTCTTGTAGTGCTCCAGCCACAGCTCGGCGATACGCCTGATGTTCTTGGCGTTGCTGATTTTGTGAGGCTCCAAAGCGTTCTTCACCGCCACGCGTGAACAGGAAACAATTTTGATGGAACCTCCACACATCCAGGTTCTCATGGAGAACTCGAGAGCTTCCCCGCTTCCGTGTGTTATTCCCTCATCAAAGTTTCCGATGCTGTCGAAAAACTCCTTGTCCACGGCAAATGCTTCCCCTGTCATGACCGGAGTTTTGAGAAACTGTCCTCCTTCGCTGGATTCCGTGTAGAGAGTGGAAAGAGTCCACGTGAAGATGTTGATGAGATTCTCTGGAGTTCGGAAGAACCTGCGCACAAGAAGACAACGCCGAGGTGAGAACAAATTCCTGAGTTTCACCCCATTGCAAATGCAGCGCGACACGACACGAGCAAAGGTATTTCCTCAAAGAACAAGTGCAAACACCAAACAAACAAGTAAACACACACACTCTACGCACGACCACATGTAGCAGGTCCAAAGCTGCAGCTGATCAACGGCCGCGAGAGACGCACCTGTTGCCGGACAGCAGACTGTCAAAGTGCGGCACGGCGACGGTGTGGCGGTCGCTGCGGATGGCGTTGATGAGCGGCGGCAGCCAGCCGTGGTTCACCGCCACCTCGCTGTGCAGGAACACCAGGATCGTCCCCGTGGACACCTTCGAGGCCTTGAACCTACATCACAAACAACAAACGCACTGTGTAGAGCCTGAACTGTGCTGACATCACACCGTCACAGTCAAGCAACCCTGTTCTTCCGTTGTCCAAACGAAAATCTATCTGACACTGAAGAAATCTCAAACTGAAAGAATCCGAGTGGCCTGGGACTTGCAGTGTACGCGCATCCAATAAAAGCGCGCCATTTTACCTGGTGAGCGCCGGCCCGTCAGCGTTGTCGGATCGGTAAGCCTTCAACTTGTGGAACCGGGGTTGTTGCAGGTATGTGTGTGCGTCCAGGCGCACCCGGTCTGTGCCTGCGGTGAAAAGAAGCGAGTCAATTTCATGCGCAATCAGCCCTCTTTTGTGGCCGCAGCAGGACATTCTGACCTGCAACGTCGGTAACCCGCGTTTGCTGGCAACTGATTTTGTTCACAAATCACGTGACAAAGAAATGTTGCCTGTGCCTGGTCATCACTGGAACAGACAATTACTGTGGAACGTGAAGCCCGTTGGATGAACATCAAGTCTCACCTGTGCCATCGTCGAGCAGCACGATCTCGTGGTACAGTTCGTCCGGCGTGAACTTGAGGATCGACTCGAGCGTCATCTTGAGGTTGTAGAACTGGTGCTCGTGAAAGTCGAGCAGGATCGTCACCTTGTCGCTGTGCGCGTCGTACTCTGCGTACTGACACGAGTCGGGGCGCGTGTCCGTCATGGCTGCGAGACGCGCCTGGATCTCGCTGTCGTCCAGCACCTGGGAAGCACAGTGTACATTGGGCGTGGAGTGGTGTACATGAAGCGTCACACAACAGTGCCTGAACCTCGCTCACCGCGAACCCCGAGTTTTCAGACAATTAGTTTGGCACGCGTGGGTATCAATGGGGTGTCAAACACAATTGGTTTCGTGTTGTCGCAACCTCTGGTGCCAGAATGTGGGACTTTCCTTTGGCGAAGACATTGCACATGGAGAGAATGACACCCCTCTCTCTCAAAAAACAACCAGCAGCAAAATGCAATGTGCACGAAACTTCCAAAAAGAATGCAGGCATTCATGTACTGACCTCAAACAAATGCTCTTTGTCAATTTTCTCCATGACTGCGCCCAGCGGTTTTGGAGGAGCCGTGGCCCAGCGCACGACCAGCACGAGAACGACGACGATGACGGTCGGCATGATCAACCTGGAAATCTTGATGTCTCCCAATGACGCCATGATCCTGGTCGCAATCGAAGCCATGGAGAACCAAGGAAGTTCTGCACACGTCAGGGACGCACGCCGTGTTTTCCTGTGGACATGTAACACGCCACCTTAACGCCTCCAGCCCAATAAAGTCAAAAGTAAAAGCTTCACTGCTTACGAGCCTTTTTGTTCTCTTTTGGTGCTGCAATTACGACGCCTGAAGCAATTCTGCATGAATTTCAACACAATTCGATATTTTGTCACGAATGCAACGCAAGATTCGCTGAAGCTTACCTGCAAAGCTGGGGCTGATAAATCGGTCTCTTCGTGAGCCAGGACACGAACACGTCTGCGCAGTGGGTTACAGAGCTGCACTGATGTATGCATGTAGGTTGCCCGTGTGTCAATAACTCTAGATTCCTTTTATGGCACACGAGGGGGAAGACTTCGTGCCAAAAGGATCCCGCAGACACGTGAACGTGTTTCCTTGTTTTGTGAATCACTTTTGACGGTTTACGCAAATACGACTCATATAGATCGAACACACAAACTGATGTCAAGCAGCCCGCCAGCTTTGTGATGTTACCTTTCTTTGCTGTGGGCTTTTCTGGCTCACAACAACACGGAGAGATCCTCACAAGTTGGACATCTCAGAAACAGCCACAGGAACAGATTCCAAGACATTAAAGAGGACCTGGTTCGGTTTTTATGAAAAATTCTCCAGTCATGACAGGGGAAGCGTTTTTGGTTCTCCATATCAAGGAGTTTCTGCAGCATCGGAAATGCCGTATATTTGCCACACGGACAACGAATTCTGTCAACCAGACTTTGTAAAATGAAGACATTCTGTGCGCAAAGGAAGGAAAGACTCACTCAACAAGAAACAAAACCTCTGCACTTTGCGTTCTAAACAGCAAAATGAATTGTTTTGAGGAAAGTATAGTTTCACTATCTCGTGGATCACAGCAAGTTGCGTCCTTGTCTCCAAAAGGAGGAACCAGGCAGACACACGGACACAACTGAACACTCAACTGTCATCTTGTTGGAATCAGGTTTTTTGCAGCGTCACAAAAACCGCAATTCGCCATCGTGGTGTTGAAGTCGCTCATAAAATGAGTGAGCATCGAGACTCTCTGCGGCAGCACACCCCCGTCTTTTAGACTTCGCTTGTCAAAGGAACCATTCCACGCTCTCGTGTGGTGAACTGGGGCGGAACTGTGTGACAGGCTCTGCTGTGCCGCTTACGCACCGCGCTGAACTGCCCTGTCTGATTGCATTCAGGCGTTCGTGTCAAAAGTGTCTCGCAGTCAGTCTTAACCCACAGAGCCAACCTGTGCGGTTCATAATTCATGGACGGAATGGAGTAAAGCTTTTCGTGCTGCAGCGTGAAAATGCATTGAGTGAAAACAAGCGAGACTGCACAAAGTCCCAAATGGCAGCATGCGCATATGCATCCCACGACTAAAATGGGTTGGATCGAAGTTCCATTGAATTCGGTTGCTTGAGCTGCACGACTGTTGGTTTTATGCTCATTGTTCAGGTAAGTCGTTTGTTCATACAGTTCGTACGTAAATTTTTCATTCATTTGGATCCAGCTTTTGGACAACAAGTTGAGCGTCCAGATCTCCAACTTGAATGTCAAATTTTCGTCACATTTCTCGTGAGGCAATTGCAATGTTTTACAACGAACATCGTCGTGCCTTGCAAGACCTTCATTTCCATATCAAATTTGGTGAGTCGAGGACAAACTTGACCTGTGTGAAACGTCTGCAACACGAGAGCCTTGGACGAGGGCGACGAAACTTTGCTGCTGCACCTGCAAACAGGTGCAAAGCGAATATCTGCACACAAACGAACGAACACAGTGCAATTGTCACACTGAAAGACAACTTGTATTTACATTTGGAACAAGCAGAAAACAAAATTTGTTTGTTCAACTGCGTCAGCGTGAAAGGCATCAGCTGACTCTCAATTTATTCACTTTTTAAGAGTGTTGTCCCGATGGGTGTTACGAGGTAATATCCAAAACTCCTGTCCGTCATGTTGAGCGATCTCAGGCATCGATCGCGGTCCTGGTTGTGTGCGCAAATGTGAGTGTGTAGTCACAATGGTGCCATGGTCATGTCATGTCGGACAGGACTTTTGGATATTACCTCGTACCACACACTTGGTGTGATCACCATCAGTCTGTATGTGCATGTCTGTATGTG
>JAAUXT010048015.1_pt1 | contig 44207 bp, 59 predicted proteins | sample 7278171 | NCBI WGS metagenome assembly JAAUXT01 (sample SAMN14350112, study PRJNA611818) | marine sediment metagenome | isolation source: surface marine sediment (1.8m) | place: French Polynesia: Moorea | collected 2018-08
GGGTTGAAAAGTCATTTTTTTTGATAAAAAATTTGAAATGGATATTGGGCAATTATTTTGGTTATATGTGGATATTGTTCTGAAACAATGTGTAAAAGTTCTATTTGGTCAAATTTGTTCCATTTGCATGTGTGCTAAATGAGTTCCCAAATTGTGAATGTTGAGTGAAAAAAGTAAGAATTTTTGACAAAACAAAGTGAGTGAAATCAGAGTGAGCAAAATCAGAGGCAAAATCAGAGTGAGCGAAATCAGAGGGAGCGAAATCAGAGGGAGCAAAATTAGAGTGACTGAAATCGGAATTTCCTCAAATCACCGCGAGCTCCATGGAGCTATTTTTTACTTTGTTGTTGTGTCAAGCGTCGTTGCTCCTTTGTGATCTTCAGACCAAAGCTGAACCCGTTGGTACGCATAAAGACAAGTTTGTTTCAGTTCAGCCCCCTTTGCGCTTTCTTGGTTTTCTTGATGCAGTACGCAAGGTTCTGACATCAAGGACACAAGAAGCTTTGCAGCAAGAAAATGCCTTGCGGCAAAACCGTTTGTCATCTTGAAAACAACTGTTCTGAGCTGACGAAGCTTGGCTTCTGTGTCCATTTCCTTTTGACAAAGTTTCCTCTGCAAAACGGAAACGTGACACTGATACTTGAAAAGCATCCGTCAAGTTGCCCTGTTCAAGCTGTCGAAGTTCAATTTGGAAAACTCGTGTTGAAGTTTGCAGCCATTGTGAACAATCTGATTTGCAGCCACGAGCTTGTGAAACTTACCGTGCAGTTTGTTTTCAGAGAGCGTGGGCCGCCTGCGCCTCTCCGACTCCTTCCAGCCGCACCATTTCTCCTACAACTTCTACGACTCTTGACGTCCGGCTCAACACGTGAAGTGTGGCGTTCATGCTCCCAGCGGTGCGTACGCCAAAGAGTCAATTTGCTGACAGATGCAGCCGCCTTGAAATTGAGGTCTTTTTGTCTCCAAGCTGTTTGTAGTCTTGTGATTGCAGTATTGCATTTCCTTGTTGATAGACAGTTGTTGAAATTCTTTGCAAAGGAACGCAGGGCGTTGGCTTGAAGCTCGTGGCTTGAGTTGTGAATCAGTATTATGAGTTGTGCTAGGAACCGATGGTCTCCAAGCACGCCGCTTTTGTAACTTTTTGGAGACATTTTTGCAAGAAATAGGCTCTACGTCTTGTTGCTTTGCACCAAGTGCGACGTTTTATGAGAGGAACACCAAAAGTCTTGTTCGTCATGTTTGACACTTCGCTGCGATCAGGCTTTGTGCAGGTCCGCTAATTGCCAATTGAAGCATTGTCAAACGGTAGTCACAAGAATGGAACACGATCTGGACGGAAAAGACTTTCAGTGTTTGTTCCCTCGTGTGTTCACAAAACAAACGTTGGCGCAGGTCGCCTCAGTGCAAAACTTTAGAAAATTGTCCGAACTTCAATTGTGTCCTTTTGCGTAAAAAGAAGATTGTGTGTTTCATACTGACTGACTGCATGATCGACTTCAATTCGTTCAGGGCAGCTGGGTTTGACTTATTCAATATTGGTGGACTGCGTGCCTGTTTGGGGGTGAAATTTTGGTCGGAACGGAGAAATATTCAGCAGCGGTGATCATGCTTTGAATTTGAATCGCTTGTGATTAGAACAGGGAAAATGATCATCGCGAAAGTGATCGTATTTGATGTTCAATGATCAGTGTGATCCAATCAGGATCGTCTCTCCTGGCAACGAAACAACATGGCGACTGGGATCAAAAGTTGCATGTGAGAACGCAAACAACTGCACGCTTGAGAAACTTTTTCAAGGCCTGTTTTTGACTTCATTGGGAGGGCAGATAGGGGAAATCTGAGTGGAAAACAAATCAAAAGACTTCCATAGACTTTTATATGAACAGCTCGTTCATTAAAATTCAATCCCGAATTGGGACATTTTATGGTCGCGTTATCGAGATAGACTTGGGATTACTGTCACAAATGTACACGAGCAACACCACATGTCAACAGCAGTTTTGATCATTGTACAAATCATCAGATCTGATGAATTTATTGGCCGTCTTTCAGACGAGGAATGTGAAATGTTTCTACATGTGATACATGGTCTGAACCTGTCTGGACCAACGTTTTGAAGGAAGTCGATTGTTTCAATTGAAAACGGAATAAAATGATGAAGAACCATTGAAAGGGAGTTGGTTGTGTTTGTGGATTGAGTGGAATTGAAGACGACTGATTGGAATTGCCAGCACAATCGTGTACATGTATTCTGAAGAGGAGAAACTGAGCTGCCGAGACACGGGCACGAACTTGTAATGACCTGAAGAACGTTGGAAAAGCGACTGTTTCGAGATGTCGAGCAGCACGTTGAATCTGTCACTGTTGTCCCGGGGAGTCGGAACCATCAGACGCAACGGGCACGAGCGCATCGATGTCGTTCTGGAACCCGAGGTGAGGCAGCTTTCCTTCTTTCTTCTGAATGTGTACTCACAGTTCTGACCAATCTCATGCAGATGTGCTGGAGCTGAGGTTGCAGAAGCAAGTGGCAAGCAAGTGGCTCTTCTCATTGTGAAAGAACTGATGTGACTCCATCACATTGCAGGATTATTACAACTACGTCCCATCGGCTGAATATGGGGATGGAGAGGAGCCCAGGTTCACCCTTCCGCCCCTGTCGCACCGCCGCCCGGACCCAGACGAAGACTCCCCGCGTTCTCACTGGACTCCCAGGAACAACCAGGAAATCTTCCTGCCCAAGACTTTCACCACCCGCAAAGGTGAGGAACCTTCAGTCGTCCACGCTGACAGAACCAACCCCAGAAGAGCTTTCGTGTCTTCTTGAGTTGAGCATGGTGTTTCAGTGCCGTTGTGAGCAAACAGAGCAATGCGTACAAAATTTTCATGCTGTGAAACGTTCGCCGCATGCGATCTTTTGGGGTGAGGGGAATGACACTGATTGACCAAGGACAGATCTCTTTGTGATGCGCAGGTGCGCTGCTGCTGTTCAGCGAGGACCACGCGGCGCGGTGGCGGCGCGGGCGGGGACGTGGCGGCGGCGGCGGGGCGGAGGAGCCGGGGCCGCGGCAGGGCGCGACCAGCCTCAAGACGTGCGGGGACCTCACCAGGAGCATCCTCTCCTACGGGAGCGTGAGTGCAGACCACTTGTTCTTGTACACTGCGATAGAACGGCAGTATTGGGGAGAGGTACTGTAGCATGGTTTGTGAGAAGAGTGCTTGACGAAGGGAGCTATGGCGACTTGATTGCCTCTTGTTTGTCAGTTTCACAGCCACTTCAAAAACAGTTTTCTTGAGCACTAAACGTTCTCTGTCCAAGGCTCGTCAGCTTGTTTCTGTGGTGGACCCAATGGACAGTTTGCCATGATCGCACAAAGATCGATAAATTTGTAAAATTGGTCGTCAATACTGACTTTATTGTGGATGTGAAGCATAAAACTGCGTAATCTTGAACACTTGAAGTTGTTGACACCAGTTGCATCATCGGTGTCTGCTTGGTCTTGGTGATAAGAAATGGAGGACCCTGGTTCACGTACAGTGCGCACTTCGACAAAAATTGCTGTGATGAGCACTACATATTGTACACTCTCAAAGTGCACGGACAAAGCATTCACATTTAAACATTGGTCCAACAAAACCGGAGTCCACTTCCACAGGGCCAATTCAGACGTGTTCAGATTCAGATTCTTCCGATTCGCACATTCTCTGTCTTTCACGACAGCGAAGTTTTTGGGTCCGACACCACAAACCAAGTGGTGCTGGAGCTGTGGGGCCCGCTGAAATCCTGTGGGAGGACTTTCTCTGGGATATCCTCGCAAACCTGACCTTCCCTGTTCCCTCCACGGCTGCAGCCGGAGCCGAGCGGCGGAGTGAACCTACGGCCGGTACCGCAGCGCCACCGCGTGACGGCGCGGCGCATCCACCCCGGCTTCTCCGCGCGCCGCTACCTCTCCCAACTGACCCGCAGCTTCGACGACTCCTTCCTCCACAACCTCACCGACAAAGGTCAGTCCGCTCCGTCAGGTCAAGGCTGCTGACAACTCCCGTGATAAATGTTTCTGAACCGGAGTGAAAATGCAAGAGCAGCAACTGAAAATTGTACGAGAACGTCAGACTTTCTCTTCAAATTTCTGCATTTCCGGCGTGTCAGACAACACAGGTTGTGGTGTCTGTCAAAGACTGAACAGTGATTCTCACCTGAAGCTGGAACACTCATATCAGAGAAAGCTTCGTGATTTTGGGCAGACACGGAATGGGTCCCAACGACACCAGACACTTTGAAAAGACATTCTTAGTGAAAAGACATTCTTAGAGAACCGCCATTTCCTCCACATTTTGTGTCACTGTTAGTTGCGCTTTGTGTAATCTTTGGTTTTCATGCCAAACGGCGCACAGGATTCATCCAGGAGAAGACGCTGTTCCAGGCCAACGCGCTGGCGCCACATCTGCGACGCCGCATCAACGATGACGTCATGTACGCGCCGCCGCCGTACCGCATCCTCAAGAACATGCTGCTGGCGCCCGGCCTGCTGTCCGGGTACACCTTCTACAGGGTGCCCACCTCAGATGACGAGATGGGTGAGCTCAAGTTCCCTGACTTTTCAGGCGACGCATCTGAGCCTTTGATTCTTTCCCTTGTGTGTGTAGAATCGGTTGCAGGGTGCAATGTCCCTTTGCATGAATGTGCCGCAAACAAATCTCTACGTGTGAACACACACGCACACACACGCACACACGCACGCAGAGACGCGTCCTTCCGAGCCAACCTGTCTCAGACACTGGCAATGTGTAGGTTGAGGCAGTTGCGACGCCCTTGTGTTCAAAGCTCTGCTTTCTTGTTCACTGGCCGCTCAGGACTTTCAATGGTACCAGAAGACAGAGCGCCTGACGCTGTTTCACGGCCGAGGAAGAAGAGTGAAATCGGTTTGCTGGAGGCGAAGGGGAGAAGCTTCCGCTCAGTCAACTACAGTGACCTTGACCGCGAGGAGCAGGAGAATGTACTCACTGACCTCTTGGTGAAGAGTGCGATCAACCACGCCCTGGAGCGGCAAAAGCAGGTGCGGTTTTATTCACAAGGATTGGACAGAAATTGTGACCGTACATTTGCATTGAACCTTCTCAGGTAAAATCCAGTTCTGTGCCGGGATCAAAGGCCATTTGAAATCGAAGTTCCACTTCATATCAACCACCATACAGCGTAACAGAAAGAGTCTGACCTCCAGCCCTTGGTGACTGACACCCGCTTCTTTTGACCAGGTCATTGAAGATGCAGCAATGTCCCAAACCAGCGCTTCTGCCTCGGACGGTGACCTGAAGAAAGTGAGCAAGTCGCATGTAAAGTCTGCGGAATTCAGCATGGGAGAGGCGGTCAGGGTGAGTGCAAGTTCCCAAAACAAGCTTCGTGTATTTCTGCGTGCGGAAAGATGAAAATGTGAATGCAGTCTCGTCTTTGCAGTCGTACTTGGAATCTCAACTGGAAATGTCTCCTGTCGCCAGAACAGCAGGTTCGACCTCACCAAGGTCACTGAGGTCACTCCCCAGGTCAAGGAGCCCACGGGGGTCGCCTGGGCCTTTCATTGCAGGTCAGTTTTCACACTGCAGTGAACGAAGTTAGGGTTAGGGTTAGGGTTAGGGTTAGGGTCTTTCCTTACCAATTTGATGAGAAAGTTAAACCATGTCGACTTTTGCAGATTCAGATGCAGAGAGAAGCCGGGAGTTCGTGGCGGGGGTCCCTGTGGCGTCCCTGAAGGAGTTTCCCGCGTCTGGGGCCAGCTCCAGGTGAGAGGGGAAGAAACTGTGGTGCGACCTCCCTCTGTAGTGATGTTATCTGTGTGATCTGGATTGGGGGAACAAACTGGGAACCTGCATGTACACGTAGCTCCGGTTGATAACCTGGTCACGACTTTCTGCGCAGATTGAAGTGTGGTCGGAATGTGCATCCCTTGCAATTGGTGGTGAGTCGAGCAATATTCTGTTTTAACTAACAGGAAGGGCAGCGATGTTTCAGCCACAGGTCAAGGTGTTGCACCAGACTTACCAGGAGGTCGGCTTCCTCCTGTGGGAGCCCAGCAGTTCGAGGCTCCGATACCTGATGCAGGTCAGGACGAGCTTTCCCGTCCCTTTTCTCTTGCTTCTTTTCAGTTTATTGCTTTTCCTTTGTTTGCCCTGCTGCATTTTGTTTGGATTGGTGATTGGTGGTTCCACTTCACTGGAAGTTGCTGCTGTTTTTCTTGGAAGTGCAGATGTTCCTAGAATCCGCCTGCTTCCACCCACACCGCAGCACAGCACGCTCTCCCAGCCCTATGAAGCCATCCAGCTCGTGGTCAAGAAATGCGTGTTAGAATCAAGATTTGCGGGCACTGCACCAACTGATGCAAATAGCACGTGTAGGTTTAAGTTTTACATTCCTTGGTTGTGTGGCACGAATCTGTTTCATGCTTTTGTCTGTCGCTGTCAAGAACGTTTCACATTTCGTCTCTTTCGTGCACACCTCACCACACTTGGTGTGTTGCAGCCCAAGGCAAGTCGCACTCCAGTGTGGCTCATGTTTCTCTGAACTCATCGCAACGCACATCTCCTGTGGACTCTCATTCTGTGCACTCACTCACTGGTTCTCTGACTTCACCTTACCCGGTTCTGCCTGCCATAAAGAGCACCAATGGTGAGTGTTTGTTGGCACAAGTGAGGGCGCACAATCTCAGTTTCGCAGGCAATCGGAGAACGTCCACAGGGACATGCAGTTGGCAGCTTTCGATTCCAGATGCTACAACAGCAGACGAGGACGGGAAGGCAGGAGCACAACCCAGCGACTCGGAAGCTGTTGGAGAATACAAACCGGGCGTTGAAGATCCAGATGGCAAGACATCGGAACAACAGCCAGAGACGAGCACCCAAGAGTCCTCCAACGAGAAAGAAACAAGCGAGATGAAACCAGTTGACGGGACAGGAAAGCAAACGAGCAATGTGGACTCTTCCAAAAACGGTAATTTTACACAACAGGTTGCAATCAAACTTCCCAGACTGTGCGTTCTCTTGATCTCAACTCAACCAAAAACAGGTTGCTTGACAGATCTTTTGTTCAAATCTGACCTGCAGGTTCTCAGGTGCGAGAGGAGGTGCTGGTGCGCGTGTTAACTGGGCATGCACACAGGATCGCGAGCAGCGTCCTCGAGCAGCCGGGCACCGGGCGAGACCTCGCCTGGGACGCGCAGGTAACGGCTCCACGTGTGATCCGTGTCCACGCTCCGAGGTGCTGTCATCTGAGCAGCTGTCCATTCGAGTAAAGTCTTGTATTTCTCCATCAAACATTCGCCTTGAGAAACATTCTATGCCTGACTTCCCAGCGAGCAGCCGAGTTGTGGCTAGAGACAGATCAAGACGCGATGTCCGAAGAAGTTGAGAGAGAACGAAGCGTAAGATCCCAGCAGTGTTTGTGGTTCCTACATCCTTGTGTGTCCTTCCTGTCCCTTTGTGGAGATGATGTGTTTCACTCTTTATTGACCTTTCACAATTGAAGCACATGTTCCTTTCTGACAGTGAAGTGGTTTTACAGACCTTCTTTGCACAGTTCAACTCTGTTGATCGCACACTCAATCAATGCGCTTTCTTCGTTCTTGGACAACTTGCTTGTGCGTGGTTCCTGAGCAAAAGTTAATTTCTCCGTTGGTTTTGACAATTTTACTTGCATCTATCGTTGTTGCTGTGTTATTCTGTTCTCATGTCGCTTTGTCTTGTGACACCACACGTTGAAGTTGTCATGTTCGGCTTTTCCGGAACAAAAAGAAGATAAATTTACAGTTTGAAGACAGACCACCCAGCTGGAAGCTTGAGCTAACTTTGGTGGCGATTCGTTCTATGAAAATGGAAGTGTTCTGTTCACCAATTTTCAGGCGGCAGTTCAGGAGTTCTTTCGCTCTCAAATGGACGAATTCGCTGTTGATCCGGAGTCCACAGACGAGGCGTCACTTGAGGACTACAAGCGCAAACTTCAGAGCGCCCTGGTGGCAGCAGGTACCTTGAATTGTGCCAAAAGCCAGTAAATTTTGGGTGCCCTGGTCCGCTTCACGATGCCCGATTCCACTTTGTCGCGTTTTCAGTGTCGCAGGTATCAGATGAGTTCGGAGACGCCATTCCGGCCGAGGTCGAGATCAAACCGGAAGTACTCGAGGCCCTCACTTCCGGGAGCCTGGACCCGAGGGACGTGGAGCTCGTGTCGAATCCGCGGGACGGCAGCTTCATTCGTCTGAGGAGCCACAGGAGCGAAGTCTCGGAGTCAGTTCCGGGCGCCAAGGGCTCTGTGAGTTCAGATTCGTGAACAACAAGGACGAAGGTTGACACGAATTTGGCTGTGCATGGGCATTTCTTTTGCCAGACAAAGGACGATCATTTGTTGAAAATTTTGTTTCACTTGCAGGTGGAGGACGATGTGTTTGACGCGGACCAGACTCTTCCTGACGCTGACGCTCAAAAGGGAGACGACGTCACGGGGAAAGACGGCAATGGCCGTTGGACTGTGATGACCTACGGACAGACTGAAGTCTCTGCAGGTTAGAAATGAATTCGAATGGGAACATCGAACGGGATCTTGTGTTCTTGTGTGCGTGCGAAGCAATTTTTTGACCTTGGCACCTTTCCTTGCCAGGGCCCCACAAGGAGTTGATTGTGCAGCCTCCGACCATAGACTTGACACCTGACGCTGCTGAAGAGTCTGAGGTCAGTTTCACCCGCGCACGAGCACTTGGTCACGATTCAAAACTGGCGTCTGTCAGGGGCTTGGTTTCACAGATCACCGCTTTCACAAAACTTCTGGGCGTGTCCAGCGCTGTGACACCTTCACTTATTTTCTCACTGACGCAGCGCCCTAAAGCACAAGACACGCGTGGTAGTGGAGCGGAGCATCGAGAAGACCCACGGCTGCAGGATTCCACTAAATCAGAAAGCCAAAGAAAGCCAAGTTCTCGGACAGCAGAAAACGGAAGAACTGACAGGTCACGTGGTTCCCGTGAACCGGAAGTTACGGGTTCTAGAGCCGTTTCCGCCGCCGAAGACAGTTCTGGACAGGAGTCCGAGAAGAAGTCAACAAAGTCCACGGTGGGTGAATTGTTTATTCTCTTGTGTGTGTGTGTGTGTGTGTGTGTGTGTGTGTGTGTGCGTGTGCGTGTGCGTGTGCGTGTGTGTTCAAAAGGTTTCCTTTCACAGTTTGAATCCAAAGCAATGATAAGCACTTGGGTCCAGGAAGTGCCCCTTTCTCACGTTCATGCACGCAGACTTACAGTTTAGTTTTGTTCTTTCTTAGAAACTGCTCTTGTTGCTTGCAAATTACTAACGGAACACTTCTCGTCGGTGAAACATGTCACTCTCCACATTGTTTCACAGCGAGACTTCACTTTGGTTGCTCTGCAAGTTCGTGGGACGCACCAGGGACAGAACCTCCAGGAAGACAACAAGACAACAAGGACGTGTGTCTGTGTTGAGTCGTGCAGCTCCGACTGTTGACAGGTGGACGCCTCTGCAGCAGAAAAGGGCGATGCCGTGGATAGCAAAGCCGAGGAACCTCAGAAAGCCGTGGAGAAACACCAACCGGAAACTGAAAACAACGATGACAGGCTGTCGGACAGAGAACGCACCAACGCGGAGAAATCGCTCAAAAGGAAAACCATCACGAAACCATCTTTAAAGCAGCAGGTAACAACATTCGTCAGAGGAGACCAAACCGAGCAGCAGGCCCGGAACATTTTCGATGAAACAGCAGAAGCCGAAGGTCGGGGGAACAAGATGACGAGGCAACAGTCTCCACAGCAACGCACCCGCCCAGGAAAGATCCCGCAGCAGTGTGCAAAAATAGATCCCGTACAAGAGTCAGGCAGGAAAAACTAACATTCTGAATTGATTCTTGTTTCCGTTCGGAAAATTAAGTTTGCAAGATTTAGAATTCGTTTTTTTTTCACTGGTGATGCTGAAACTGTGTCTGCTTTTGCATGGCGCGTCGCTCCACTTGACTTCTTTGAAAAGTAATCCGGCTGTTAGTTTCCTGACGAATTGTTTGACTTGTTCCTTTCTGTGCAAAGCACATTTCTTTCTGCATGCCAATTGTTTTATGGCGTTTGGTGCAAAAAGGCAAAAGTTGTTTTCCATTTGCGCACATTTCGGGGTCTATTAGTGTGCAGTTTGCCATCTGTTTCAGCTTCATTCCTTCTTCCCTCGAAATGTTGCAGCATTCACAAGCCGCCAGTGGTCGAGATTCCGGTGGGTCCAGAAAAAAGTCCTCTCAGGCTGACAAGAAGGAGTTCGTTGTGGGTACGTGATAACTGTGGAAACTGGGTGCCTTTGTTGTGCAAAAAGACAAGTTTCGCCATTCTACAAATGTGCACATTCTTTTACCAGGAAAAGTGGACGACAAGACGGAGCTGGAGAAACTCTACGGGCAACAACCGATGCCTGCCAAGTCTCAAGCAGGTGGGAGAGTCGAAAACTCTGGCAATCCTGATACCTAGTGGGCAGTGAAAGAAGCTTGACATCTGTCGTTGTGTCTTGTTCCAGGACCAAAGCAGAAGAAACCTCGGGCAACAACGAAAAAGACCAAGAAGCCAAAGAAAGATAGAGAAATCTCTGGTTTGCTTCCGGATAATTGTTTCATTGGGTTTGAACACAGATCTCCGTCACATTGCCCTTGCTCTCTCTCTCTCTCTCTCTCTCTCACCTTCAGACAAACAAAAGGAAGACACAAAAGCAACGATGGAAACAGCGGAAGCTGTCAAACCGGAAGCCATTGAACTGGAAGTGGAGAAACTGGAACATCGGGAACCAAAACTTCCGGAACCACAATCTCAAGAAGAGGAGCGGGAAGGAGAAGCTGTTGACACGTCCTCAGAGAGCAGCTACAGAGTAAGTTATCTCAGATGTGATCTCAAATGGAGATGGTACAAACGGACAAAAACAATCGGTTATCAGAAAAGACGAATGTTTGCTTGATGCACAGTTGGTGAGCGGAGCATCGTCCAGGTCCGTCTCCGCCACTGCGGTGACAGAGACAGGAAATGTTGAGGAGGTACAACTCTTCACGAGTGGCTGCCCAAGTCACGGTGCATGTTGACTTCTGTGCTACCACCATTGCACGACTATTGTTTGTAGAGTTGTGGCTTTGTTTCTGTCTTGCTGAAAACCAGAGTGTTGAGTGTGAGTGGTCCTGATATCACAGCAAAAACTCACTGTTCACGCTCTGTGTGTGTGTGTGTGTGTGTGTGTGTGTGTGTGTGTGTGTGCGTGTGTGTTGTGCCTTGTGAGCTCCACGGTCTGCAGTGTCTGCTGTGAGTCACACTGGTGTCACTTTGCACTCACACCTTAGCGCAAGGCTTCCTCTTCGCGGGACGAAATGGACTTCATCCGAATCCGGGACGTTTCGTCCGGAGGCTCCTGGGGGATCCGCACCCCTGATCCTCTCTCAGGGAGGGACAGTCTGGACACGCCCACTGGGTCCATGTCGGTGAGAGATTCGAACTTGGGAAGGAACCTTGCATTTGAAATCAGTGAAGAATCTTTGTGTTCCTCCAAGTCATTCAGAAATTGACTTCGATGAAACTGGGGTGAACACTCAAATTGAGACCCAACAAGAAAATTTCTCACAACTCAAATTGTTTTTTTCAGGTGCACAGTGAGGAAGACGTAAGTTTCTTTCCTTGTTGGTCCTATACAATTCCAAACTGCTTGCAAATTTTCCAAGTTGTTTTTCCTGTCCTCTGTCCTGATGTTTTGATGATGTCCCCAGGACACGACGGATCAAAACCGGCGCAAATCAAACAGAGAGGCTCGAGCAGCCAAACGAGAGGCGATGGCGGCCAAGAGACGAGAAGAGGTGAGGACGTTTCACTCCCAGTTTTGCTCCCTCCATCATGCAGACGGCAGCGTCATCTGTCGAAGTCTGGTGACTCCAGTCCGCATTTTGCCCCTCTTTCCTCAGCCGGATCTTTCATGCGCACCCCGCCACCCTCAGATGGCGCGGTGCCGTCGTAGGTGGACTGGGGAAGGGCAGACCCCTTTGAGTTAGGGGGACACCAGTGATGGAATTCCCCGTGATGAATCGACAGCAATGAGACTTTCGCGCTTGACGGCGTTTCAGATGGAGCGGCGGCGGGTGGAGCGGGAGGTGGCGCTGCAGCGGGAGAAGGAGGAGGCGGCGCGGCGCGCGCAGCTCGAGCGCGACATGGAGCAGCGCCGCCTGCAGCGCGAGGAGGAACTCAGGTACCGGGAGGGGGAGGCAGGGAGGGGGAGGGTACAGTGGAGGAGGAGGGGCAGAGAGTGGATTGTCAGTGGGGTGGGAGTGATGCCGGGAACTCAGAGTGGCATGGGGGGGCGAGTTGGGTGGGGTCACGGTCAGAATCTCTGAGTCGGGGCAGAGACTGGGATCTCACGTGGGGTCTTGGATAGAGCGGGTAGGAGTACAGACTTGGACCCTGCAGCCTCAAACGGTGTGCAACACGGTGTGTTGGGTTCCCGTGTTTGGGGCAGGCTGAAGCGGGAGCGGGAGGCGGAGGACAGTCGCCTCGCGGAGCAGCAGGAGGTGGACGCCGAGGCGGCGGCGCGACGCGCGCGCGACCGGGAGGCGCGGCTGCAGCAGGAGTACTTCCGCAAGAGGGAGGAGATTCGGCGTCAGCGTGAAGAGGAAGAGCAGGCGAGGAGAGGTGAGGGAAGACCAGATTACTAGTTCCGACTCAGGGGCGGAACGAGCCAGGGAGTGAGGTGGGGCGCTCGGCCGGCTTCAATGTATTGGAGGGCCCAAATCAAAAGCGGTGGACATGTCGCCTGCCACCGTTGGACGACATGCAAACGTTTGTAAAAAACGTTGCTTGCATCGAGTGACAGCCATTTTGAGCTCGTTGCAAGGTGGTCAACAGACAAAACGCACGACAATCGTGTTTCAGAGGAGGAGTTGCGTCGCGCGCTGGAGGCGGAGGAGCGTCGTCGGCGCGAGGAGCGTCTGCTCGCGCGCATGCGCGAAGACGAGCGCGCCGAGTACGAGCGGCGCAAGCGCGAAGAGGAGGAGCAGCGCGCCCGCGCGGAGGAGCTCGAGAGGTGGGTGTGTGCAGACAAGGGGAGGACACTGGGGAAAGCAGTTACTTGTTACTTGAAGTGCATTGAAGAGCCCGGACTACGCACGGCTCGCGCATCAAAGCGTTTCATGCGCACAAGAACGTCTTGCACACCGACTGATTGTGCGATGTCCCTGCAGGCCAAAAGCCTTTGTCGTTTAACTGAAAGTCTTCACTCCCATGGCACTCGGCGAAGATGTCGTGTGGCGTTTTGTCACATCGCGTCACAGGGGGCCCAGCGGGACGCACAGGGACATCGCACCCTCAACTGCATCACGCTTTGCTTGTTTCCCCTGCACCGAACACCTAATGACACCCCGCTCCGCGTTGCTTCCCTGCAGACTGCGGCGGGAGGAGGAGGCTGCGCGGAAGATGGAGGAGGCGCGCCGCCTGGCGGAGGAGCTGCGCCGGAAGCAGCTCGAGCTCGAGGCGCGTCTCCGTTTCAACCGCGGCCTCCGCGCCGAGGCCGCACACCTCGACCACAAGCACGAGATCACCCGCGCCTTCGTCTTCTCCTACTTCGAGCTGCTCAAGTACCTCGGGCTGCAGATTCCCGAGTTCGAGGCGCTGAAGAAGAAGCTGGGGCATTAGTTTGGATGCAGCGCACTCAACGAGGGGAATTCGTTTTTTTTGCCTGGAGAAACTTGGTCGTGACACCATTGACGTTGAATGGTATCGTAACCAAATCTGTCCAGGCAGTGAAGAACGTACGCCAGGCTGGTTTCCCCGCGTAAACTCTGTTTTCACTTGACCAAGTATCCTTGGTGGCGCGTTGCGCATCGCACGGGTTCATGATGCGGACGTGAGCACTGATACGTCAGAACAGTCGGGTTGGCCTGCGAACCAAAGTTCCCTGGTGACGCAAATCAGTTGCATTGTTGCATTTTGTGTCGCTGTAACGCAGAGCTCTCTTTCGCAGGTGAATTGTGTCTCACGAAAAAGCTAGTGAGGTGCAGGTGTTCGATTTTGGGGTGTTTGTTTTCAAAAGTTTTTGCATTCTTTGAGCGTGTGCGTTCAAGTTGACGCAGAACTTCGTTGTGTTGTGCAGTTCTTGCAGTTTTTCGATTCCTTTGCAACAATGTTTCTTTGTTCGATCGTCTCGGTTTCCCGGTTCAAATCATCAGGAATTCCTATCTTTCTTCATATTTTGTCATTTTCAAGGCCACATTGGCATTATTTCAGAGTTTTCTGTTTGCACAGGCTCCTTGTGGAACCAAAGACTTTGTCATTGATATTCGCGGTGTCAAAATATATCCGAAATCCCTGAGAAATTCTTGTGTGTCTGACCGAAAGGCGAAGTCTTAGATTTCCACTGGAGAAAAAGGCAAAAACGGAATTCGAGCAAACTTTCGAGCGAACTACTCGTGTGGAAACTTGCCTGGAGGAAATTTGGCTTCAGTCACAAGTGTTCATGCGGAAGAATCGTGGCAAGATCCACAAAGCGAGAACAGGATTATTCCACGATGTGCCTCCTATGGTTGATTCAGAGTCTCTGCGTTTTTCTCCCGTTTCAAACTGACGTTTGCTGGGGCCAGCTTGCAGGTGATGAATTTCTTTCTGTCTTAACTGGGATATCAAGGTGTTGTAATTCGTGAGTGTGCATCTCCCAAGAGCTCATGATACCAACCGGTGGGGCCAGGGTCATTGCGTCGTTCATAACGACGAACAAAAAGCCCACTGATGAACAACACAAAATGACTCTTTCAAGTGAAGCGTGACTTCAGTTGAAATCAATGTGTCGTGGTAACAAGCAGCCTCAGAACAATTTGATGTGCGTACGTACAGAAGGTGGCTCTTTTTCCTGTGTGCAAGACAGTCACGTCACCAAAGGAGAGATTTTTCGCAGGTACACAAGCCTGTATCCCCCGAGTCCTCAAAGATATTCGGTCAAGCACAGGTTCAAATTTTATGCACCAATATTTTGTGTCTTCTTGAGCAGCTGAAGAGTGCACACTGCAGAATGGACAGGACTCGTTGTCGTGTTGGAGCAAATTTTACCGGGGCAATAGCTACGCCGCGGCCCTGCTGCAGGCGACGTGGGACGAAGCGGAGGCGGTGTGTGTGCAGAATGGTGGACATCTGATGAGCATGGAGAACGTCGCCGAACCCTGGGAGATGTACAACTTTCTCTCTCAGTAAGCGACAAAATCGCATCTGAAAAGCGAGCACACACACACACACACACACACACACACACACACGTATGCGCACACGCACGAGCGCGCGAAGTTGTCAAGCGATGCGGCTGCGTGTTCTTTACGCTGCATTGCGACTGTGAAACCAAGTAGATATGAATGATTTACCGCGGGTTGCGTCAACTTTCTCCTGCAACGCGACAACTAATTGTAGACTGACTGGGGGTCCAAGTAGATCGTGGATCGGACTGAACACTTGTGTGGAACCCGATTACACCTGGTCCGATGGAACCCCGTTCACTCTGCGTACGTTCCAACACTGCTTTTGAAACGAACAAAGTTTTGCTTTTTTCCTGTTCAAACTCTGCATGTTCCACAGCGAACAATGTTGTCTGAATCAATAGGAACGGATTTTGGTATTTTTCGATGTGGAGACAACTGGAACCATTGCGAGTGCTGCCACTTTGACGCTGACGACGATCAGTTCAACTCAGATGATTGCACAACAGTCATGGACGGCTTCGTGTGCAAATTCAGTGGCGAAAAAATTTGGGGAAACTCCGGTACCTTGTTCTGCTCTCGCATTCCTGCTTTGTGTGTGTGTGTGTGTGTGTGTGTGTGTGTGTGTGTGAACTGTGTGTGTGTGTGTGTGTGTACACATGCAGAGTCCTGCTGAAGAAAGCCTGTTCCAGGGTCCGAGGAGCCGACCGGAACCAGCCTGGGGGACGTTCTCCACCTGCCCGTCTCCACAGCTCGGGTTGTCAGCGTCGCCCAGTTTCACATTGACTCGGAGCTGGTCACATCAACTCCTCTCAACATCACTTTCTACGTCACGAACGCGACCTCGCACGGCTGCAAGCAAAAATTTCTGGCAATTCTGAAGGGAAAGGCGCAAAATGCATCACCAAGTGCAAAACCATTGTGGCATTGTTCATTGCAATTCGCATGCAGATGATTCCAGTCTCCATTCAACAATTCTGAAGAAGTAAGTACAATTTTTACTTGGCGCAAATTTTTTTTTAAGTTTGAAGTTTTCCTCTCCTTTGTTTTCAGATGATTGCACTCAAATCAACTTCTTTCGACACGGAGCCACTTCTGGATTCTGCCCATCTAGAAAACTATGCAGGGGCTTCAGCGCTACTCCGCTGGACTCCTCCAGCCCTTCGGAGTGTCGCTGCTCCGTGCTGTGCGCCTGTCCCCGGGGGCTGAACTGCACCGTCTCCGTGGAGTCCGACCCGCAGACGAGGGGCGCTCCCGCCCAGCTACGCTCCGTCACGCTTCATCCGTGACGCGCCGCTCGCTCGCTCGGTCGTTCGCACTGGTGACCCAGTGCGGAGAAGGTTCCCAGAGTGGTGCATCATGAACGGCGCGAACTGTGAGAACTGGGGCCGTGCGCAGTGTCTGTGTTGCGAACCACACAGCGATATTTGAGGCATGCAGTTGACAAAAATTGATAAACAGGACCACGAAACATGGTTTGGTGTCAATCTTTTGCATGTCGCCAGACCAAATAGAACGTACGCAGTCTTTGTGTAACTTATTGAGTTCAACTTCATGAGCATTGGCTGACCAGGGCCAATCAAGGTGTAGCTTATCTGGAGATCTTCCTTTGTAATTTGTGTCAAAACAATTTTTGCTTTTCCTGGAAGTATCTTCGTTTGAAACACTAACATTGTGCCGTATTTTATCGCGTTTCAAGAAACGCACTGGAATGACGCGCCCGGTGAGCGCTCGTGCTCACAGTGCGGTTTTATTGCAGCCCCTCTTCCTGTGCTAATTGTCCGCAGATACAAACGAACAGTCTGTGTTCAGGAATCACGCACAAGACACCTGAAATTATACGTCTTGACGAAGAAAACTAACAATAAATTCGCGAGAGATTCCTGGTCAACGGTGTCGTGAAATCTTCGTCACACTCAGTTGGATACAATCATTGTTTTGCCGCAGCGGACTCAAAAATGTTTGGAAAGTTCGGATCTCTCGCGCTGCTCTTGTATCTTGGAGTCTTCGTCACGTGTCAGGTAAAGTTTCAGTTGTGTGATGCACATCCGTGCAGTTTTTCTCCCCTTCTGCAAATGTTTCTGGCAAAAAAAGTGATTTGTGTGCAGGTGTTGATCATGAAAAGAATGGTCGTCATGTCAAATGCAACACAAAGCCACCCACGCACACTGAGTTGAGAAAAACAAATCGTGTGCGAGAAAAACAAAATTGATTTTTGCACACAAATTTCGACCACTCAAGAGAACCTGAACATAAATTGTACCTGTAATTTCTCGTTCGGACAAATTTTATACGGTGTTGTGTGTGGAAACGGTTCAAGCATGTTCCTTTGAACGGTTTCTGGGCACACCGAGGTGTTTCATCTGTTTGTGCTTGAGGCAATAAACTGGGGCAATAAACCGGTGCATTCGCTGCCAATTACCAGCAATAAAACAATTACATGACCACAGCCCCAGAACAGCCCAGCAATAAAGCACAGATTGTTTCCGTAAGAATCGGTCCCGCAAAAGGGTCCGCTCTGCAAACCTCAATATGAAAAAAGGTGCGATTAAGTCATCAGAAGCGACTCAAGCGGATCAAGGTACGAGTGGACATGCGTTTCACAAACAATTTACAGTTTTGGTCTGGAGGTCACAAGCAGATGGAGACGACAGCTATGTTTCCGATACGTAAACGTTTGCTTGATGCTTTCGTTGAAGCTCTTCAAACTGAAAAGCAAAACCAGAGCAGATTTCCAACACAAAGCATCCAGAATTGAACAATTTGGTCAAAACGATTTTTTGTTCTCTCACACAGGCACCGAACGAAACCACCACCACCACCACCACTCAAAGCACCACCACCACCACCACAGCAGCCAATGTGAAGCTAAAATGCGGTGAGAACCAGTATCGGGGTGAAGACGGCGCGTGCTGCACGGTGTGTCCGGCCGGGACGCGGGAGGAGCGGCCCTGCAGCGCCGCCACGGGCAGCGACACGGCGTGCGCGCCCTGCGTCCCCGGGAAGACCTTCTCCTCCTTCCCGCGGAACATCGCCGCTGCGCCGCGGAGGGTCTGCAGGGACTGCACCATCTGCCCCGCCAGGTGAGGCCAATGTGGGTTCGGTCTGCATGACAGCTCAGTGGTGTCGTTTCTACAACTCAGCGATCACAAAACGTCTTGTATGTGCTCGCATTGTGGTAGAAATGGGTTCTCACCTCACAGAAATGGTTCCTGTGAAATCACACAATGACTTTTCGAGACCTTTGGTTGAGAAAGGAGTTGTGTGATCTCACAGGAACCATTTTGGTAGAGCGTGAGAACCCTGTCTTCCTGGATCCTGACCGTTTACTGCAAGTGTTTGTCATAAATTGTGGAGATTCTGGTCGTCATTTCACACACCGGAGGCGCACCCGCACTGTTTCCAGCCACGCATGGGTGTCCTGCAAGATGATCTGTCACAGACTAAACTTTCCTGGGACGGATTCCAGATTTGGATCCTGGAACGGTTGAGCTCTCGTCAATCCCATCTTGAAAAGAAAGAATGAAACCCCTGTGCAGAACTGGCGAAAGCAATGTTCCTTTTTAGGGGCAAGGGCATGACCAGGACCAATCTCTGCCCCCACCCCACTCACAGCTCAACACTTGTTGCAGATCGGTGAAGACGCAGGCGTGCAACGCGACGCACGACGCGGTGTGTGAGTGTGAGCGCGGCTTCTACTGGGACGCGAGGGACGGAGCGTGCCGCCACTGCGAGATGTGCGCCGCCGGGGACGGAGCCATCAACGCCTGCTCTGGGTGAGGAGGGTGGTGCCACCTTTCGGGGTCTCAGCTCTCGAGTTCTATTGTGATGCTTTCTGTCAGCTCCACCAGTGGACGGAAGTATGGTGACGCCCTTTGCGGCAGAGACCAGTCGTGGTTTGTTGAGACGAGTCTTTTGAAGCGTGTTGTGGTGAACCAAGTGCCCCGAGCCCTTGATGCCACGGAGTTCCTGTTCCACGCAGAACCACTGCCCCAGACCCTTGCACTGGTTCGTCGCCAGTATTCGTGTACCAATTTGCCTTGACGGTGCAGTCTGCGCGTGTCTCCACAGATCGCAGAACAGTCGCTGTCACCGCTGCTCGGACGGGACCTTCTCGGAGCGGAAGAGCCTCGAGCCGTGCCGGCCGTGCAGGATCTGCGGACTCAACGAGCTCGTGCTGCAGCCCTGCACGTACAAACAGGACACCATCTGTGTCGGTGGGTCTGCGCCACGTGCTCAAAATCGCGACGCAACTTTCGCTGCAGATCAGACACTCGGAACAACTCAAAATGCCTCGACGTTCTTGACGTTCAACGTTTCAAGTCACTCGAGCTTCAGACTGTTGCTTTTTAATTCCAGCTTTGCCCTACAGCAAGTCCACGACGTTACACTACAAGCCCCCGAGCTTCCCGGTGCAGACGACCACGGAGGCCGCGGGGCACCGGAAGTCGAGCACCGCGCGCAACATCGTGCCGGTGTACTACGTGCTGCTGGGCGGGGTCATAGCCGCGCTGATCGTCTACGTGATCGTCACACAGAGGCGAAACTGCATCAGAAGGAAGGAAGCAGGTCGGAAGAATGTTGTGCACGGATGATTCAGAAAGATTCACGGGCTTCACACATCTCTTGAGTTTTGTTTGGTGAAAAGGGGCAAAATCAACCGCCGATTTGTGTGTGCGTGTGCCCGTGTGTGTGTGTGTGTGTGTGTGTGTGTGTGTGTGTGTCTGTCTGTCTGTCTGTCTGTCCGTCTGTCCGTCTGTCTGTCCGTCTGTGTCCGTTTGTGTGTGCGTGAGTGTGTGTGAAAATCTGCTCTGATGCTTCCGTTCACATTTTTCGTTCGTTACCAGAACAGTTTTCGCAGTAATTTTGGACTGTTCAGCTCAGTTATCGCACAAACGTTCGTGTACAGCAGGGTTTTCTTGGTGTAAAATTCTTCGTGGTCGGTTTGCAGGAATCATCGAAGACGTGGAGGGTCTGCAGCCTCTCAGTGCTCCAGGAAGTCAGCCGGTGCACAAATCAAGCTCCTCCGTCCACAATCCACAGTCACGTAGGTTTTCCTGGGACCTTGGCCTTGACTTGTTGAATTCCGTGAAGTTGTTCTGGAACCGCAAAAAAGCCTGTCTGATTTGTCCCAAGTTGGTGATGTAAAACGCTCTGCGAAATGTGGTTATTTTCCCCCATTTCTGCTTGAAAACCACCAAGAGCACTGAAAACGGACTGTTGATTTTTTTTCGTTGTATTTGCAGTGTCAGGCTCCGCAAAGTACCCCGACCTTCCTGCGTCGCAGAGGAGACTCGTGGAGAACAAGCTGCAGTCCTCGCGAGGTGACACTTCGTGGAGGCACCTGGCCAAACAGCTGGGTCAGTGAACAATGTCGCCTTTTCCTGCCGCCGAATCAAAGTCGTCTCTGTTCAAACCAGAGGAGAACCTTTCAGGACTCAGAGTTCAATTGAGTCTTTTTGTGCTCCAAGAAGGAATCTCTCTCAAACGTACTTCGCTCATTTCTCCGAAGGTTTTACAAACAAAAGAGCCCTCTGCAGATTTTTTGTGCGACAATTTACAAGTGGTGTCACTTGGTTTTCAGGATACTCAGACACACGAATCTCTCAGTGTGAGGCTCTTGCTGTTCAGGAGGGTCTCAGTCCCGTCTCCTCCGTGCTGACCGACTGGTCAAGACAGTCGCACCTCAACAACGTGGCCACCCTGGCCAGGACACTGCACAGCATGGGGCGCAATGACGTCTCCTTTGTGCTGTTTCCCACGAGTTACAACAAGGACAGATCTCCAGGCTTCTCGAGTCAGATGGAAATGCAGCGAAACGGGAACCCACGATGTTACTCAGAACAACAGCTTTGAATGGTGCTGAGCAAGAATTCGGCTTCTTGTGTGGGTTCAGGCTTCACACACCACAGCTCGTCCCGGTGTCGTGACACCCATAGCTGCAAAGACTTTGCAAGTTCCTTTGAACTGAGCAACTGCTCTTTTGGAACCCAACAGACAAACTGTTCTCACTTCAGGAGAGTGTCTGCGTTTTGGCTCTCGGTCACCTCTGTGAAACTTGTACGAGTGTACTGAAGAGTAGATCTAACAGGCAGAACATCCTGAAAACCGCCTTTTGGACGGTGACGCCTGCGAAGATCAAATTTCCTCGTTGATGCAACGAAAAAGAATCATTGAATTCGTATTTCGTGTGTGCACAAGGATTCTTTTTACTTTATTGGTTTTGTACAATTTTATCAGATTTTTGGAAAGGCAAGAAATAAAAGATTTATCACAGGACAAGAGGAATAATTTGTCGCAAACGTACACGTAACTTTTGATACATGTATCTTGTCACGGGAAATCTTACATTGATCTGCTTGTGTGGGATCCTTTTGGCCTCGGTTGTTTGGCCCACCTTTCACGCACTACTTGTCGTGTCTCACGTGAGATGTCGACGAAAATCTCACATTGGATCTGCATGGAGACAAGTACTACTGTACTCATCATATTTACTTGACAACCAGACGATGATATTGCGCTCACAGAAGTTCACGAAGAAAGTGAAAACTTACAAACTGAATGTTGAAGAATACATTGGTCATGGAACCTTTGGAGTTGTGTACAAAGGAAAAGACCGTGCGCATGATGACCGTCCTGTTGCAGCGAAGGAGATCAACGCAAAAATTCACCCACGAGTTTGGTCCCAGAACTTTGAAAAGTTGCTGCATTTACGCAATGAGAACGTTCTTGAGATATTTGACATTGACAGGGATGAAGAGAAAGGAGTTGTCTGGTTTATCATGGAGTTTTGTCCGCACGGTGATCTGAACTCATTTTTCAGGAAGCATAATCCTGCAATGGACTCAAGACTGAAGATCATTCACGGAATATCCTCAGGAGTAGCCTTCTTGCACGACAAAGGAATAATCCACAGAGACGTCAAGCCAGGAAACATTCTTGTGGCTTCTCAAGACCCTCTGGTCGTGAAACTGGCGGATTTCGATTTGATCAAATGTTTGGATGAAGATTACCTCACGTCAGCCATGAGTACAAACGTTGGGACTCTGGAATTCAAAGCGCCAGAGTTTTTCCGGAGACCCAAACCCACAGAAAAACTGAAATACCACCGGACTGTGGACATTTTCGCGGGTGGTCTGACCTATTTGGCAATAATTCAGCACAAAGAGGGGCAAATGTGGCTGATTCCACGAATTGAGACTTTGCAAGATCACCCAGATGCCTTCGAGCCAATCGGAAGACTCATGTGGGAAAGAGAGAACTACAACGGCCCTTGCGTCGACATTGTGGACTTGCAGACCGAATGTTCACCTGAAATTCGTCGCGCGAAGAGGCTGATTTGTGACATGACGAAAGCTGATCCAAACTGCAGACCCAAAGCTTGTGTTGTCAAGCAAAGATGTGAGGTAAAGAAACGTTATTGTGCGGCATGAGTAAATTGTCATGATTACCTTCTTCCAAAAATAATCCGGATGATCAACGAGCCATTCCAATGTGTGCACAATCTTTTCTTCTTTCCTAGAGCCTGACATCAGAGGGTATGACAAACAGACCTCTGCCTTCACCACCGGGGCATTATGAAACGATTGACACGTCGGACAGTTCTGACTACGAAAGCCCGGAGGTACTTGGTTACCCTGAGGTGCACGTGTACGATGACATTTCTGGCCCTGCAGAGGTTTGCGAGTACGAGGAAATCCCTGCAGCGGCATTTGATGACACTGAGGCCGGTTCAGTTGACATGATCGTTTACGAGAGTCTTCGGCCACAGAACCAGCAGTCTACTGAAGAATATGAAAGAATTGTGACAGCAAGCCATGGCGAAACTGAACTTGGTTCAGTTTGCATGGTCGATTATGCGAACCTTCCAAGTCGAGAATTTGGGCACGACACCCGACGAACAGCTGCCGTTTCCACGGTGGAGACTCTTGAGGAAATGGAAATCTTGTCAGCCGCTGTTGGTGCCACCAGCGTCCACTCACTTGATGACCAAGCAATGGCCAAAACAGAAAGTAACTTCGTCGGTGTGGGCGCAAAGAGGAAGATTAAAACTGAGCAACGATCAGCAAGTACATTTCAGTCGTCAGTGCCAAGGAGATCTCGAGTTCAGCACAGTGTTCCCGAAACAACACCAAAAGCCTCAGTGACACTGGAACCCGACGGTGGAACAGACTCCTTTCCACAAAAGAACTTGCTTCCTGATGACCAGCGAAAGAGCATTGCAGCTGCTTCAGAACCACTTAGCTCTGGGAACGTGGAAACACGACAAACAAACCAAAGCAAATCTGCCTTCGCGCGATACATTGACGTCGGCGAGTTTTAGCAGATCAGCAACACACACACACATACACACACACACATACACACACACACACACAGAGTGCATGCGTGTGATGTCAGAACGCAATTTTCAATTTCTTTTGTTTTTGTCAGTTTTTCAACATTCATGTTGACAACGAATCACCCTTGAAACCAAAACAATTTCATGAGCACAAAAACTAGGTTGGGATCTTTTTATCATTGTCTCTGTCAGGTAGCTGTCAAAAAAGGTTGTTTTCATAATATTTGAGGTCAGATCTCGGACAATTCCCAAATAAGGGAAGCAGACTGGTTTGCGTGAAATGTTGCGTTTGCATTTGTGTTTCCAGCGTTGGAGGTTCACTTGTCAAGAGAAACACAGCAGCAAACGAGGAAGTTTGTAGTCTACTGATGACGGTATCAAAATGTTTGTTTAATACGAATTCAAAACACGATGTCGTTCTCTTGGTGAAGCGCAAACAAGGATTTTGCAAATGCAGTAAAATCACTTGCATGTTTGTTCATTTCGCCACCGCAGCATATTTGGAGTGGTCATGTGGAATCAAACCAGCAAAGAACGCAAGATTTGCGAGTACAAGGTTCCACGGATGAGCAATCCGTTTCTCCAAATCACAATTTGATGGAACCATCTGCAAATAATGTCGTGCGCCACAACAGAAAATGCGAGCAAAATGGCTCGGAATGACAATGAACTTGCATAGAGTTCAGATCACACTGAAATTGAGGTGGCACCGTTGAAATCTGAAAAATGTTGCTTGATTTCAATTCCACATTTTTGCCACGTTCTGCAACCATTTTTACGTGAACACAACAGAGATTCTTGGTTCCAAGAACTTTTTGTATATCCCGTTTGATTTGGATGATTGATTTCGATCATTTTGCGTTCAAGAGGAACGCAGAAACAGGATCTCTGAATGGGTCAGTCCGCTGCACGTCAAGCCAAGCAAGACCGACATTTTGTTGTCAACTGTGGAATTCAAGGAAGAATTATGAGTCGATGATCATGACACTCCATGTTCTTGCACTGTCTTCATTTCTCGACGTAAGATGTTTTGGCCGGACCCTTCATGCCAATGTAGACGTCGTTGACGGTGCTGGATATGGTCCTTACTCCTATGTAGGAGAGGAAGCCTTTCGTGGTGAGCTGGAGTCCCTCCGACTTTATCACGTTCTCGTACGCCTCAGCTTCCTTCTCGTACAGAGCCTCGATGGAAGCTGCCTCCGCTAAGGCCCTGAAACCATTGAGAAGCTGGATCAGATCCTTCATGTTCATAGGGTTCTCTCTGGGAGTACAAAAGGGTCGCGAATCTGTTGTGGCTTCACAACTGGAACCTGGGACCAGACCATGGAGCGCAGGCTCGAACTTCTAAATTCGCTGACCAAATCAAGTCCCTGTCATAAACAGTGATCATGATACAACATGATCTGACAAAGACAGACCAAGAAATTCCAACCAGCAGTTTATTGCCAACTTTGTAAAACCTGCCACGCTTGGCCACTTCCATCAAACTTCCTGCTTTGGGAATCATGATGAATGTCATCGTGCAAAGATGCGGAAAATTTTCGCTTTTCAAAGCAAAACGAAATCAGACGCGAGGTTGTCTCACTCATGTTGCGTTTCCTTACTCTGTGTACGTACTTGTTGATGATGATCCTGGCGTCCGACTCGGCCTTGGTGACGGTGATGTTGGCCTGGGTCTCCGCCTCGAGTCGCTTGGTGATGGCCTGAGTGCGCAGCCGCGGACGCTCGTTCTTCGCGACCTGCGGGGAAAGAGACGCGCGGATTGTGTCACGCTGGGTCTCAACTGCGTTCACTGCGTGAAGCACGGTTGCAGGACCCGGAGGAATGAAGCCACGAGACACAGGTTTTTTTCAGACGTGGGTGTCGGGCCTTCCTCGGTTGGAGCCTGAAATGACCTGTGTCTCCTGGTTCGGGATGTCTGGCCATCTTTTCACCACATCGGTAAAATGCCCCAAGTTAAACAACCTGACGAAGGTGATGCAAATCAGTTTTCTCCTTTTACTTCTCAAGTTGATTGAGGAACAACTTTGGGGCAACAGACCATGAACCTGTCAGTGAGAGATGTGCATCTGTGGAATGTGCCAGAGAAAGCTTGGTGGTTGAAACACAAGTGTTCACCTGAATTTGACTTCGTGCTCCTTCCTTGTCTCTGATGACGTCCTCAAAACTATTGGGTCTGAAAATGTTGTTCACCTAAATGGAGAAAAAAAGAAGGAAGTTTGATCAATTTTTCAAACGGACTGAATTTTCTCTGATATAGAGATATAAAACTTGCCACTGCATCCCCCGTAAGCACTCGCTTCTGTTTGTGCAAACAAGAAAGCAAAAGCTTTGAACACCGGCGTGCATTCGTCTACGGCTCAATCGCAAGCAGGTTGGGGTTGGACCCACCTGGTTTGGACTCACCCATGGGGAAGGACCTGCCCAAGTAGGCCCTACCCTACATGGAAGGGGGAGGAAGGGCAAGGCCCACCTTATCTTGAGACACGTCCTGCCCACTTCTGAAAGGAGTGCAGTGGGGTCCATTCACCTCAGAGAAAATGCCTCTGGCAAAACCAGTATACACAACAGTGACTCGTCAGACTGACGCGCCAATGTGCATGCAAACGAAGGTCAAGCCACAGAGAGTGCCAGACACATTGACACTCTTGTTCGTGTCCACGAATTCAAAAGCTGTCGACGCACGACACTGACCTGCAGGTCGGTGATGTCGCAGTGCAGCGTGTCGTACTTCTCGACGACCTCGGCGAGCACGACGGAGGAGAAGCGACCGCGCTCGCTCTGGAACTCGGTCAGGTTGTACGTGCTGCAGGCCGCCAGGATCGCAGAGATTCCTGTGGTGGGGAGATACAGACACTGTGGGATATGAAGCTTGTGTGTTTGCTATCTTGTGAAGAATTATCTTCAAAGAATTCTCTGTTCGAGCTGATGAGAGGATACCCACAAATTGCAAATTGAAGAAAAATAACACTGAGATTTTTTCTGCGCAGAACTCAGGCCGGCACTGGGGAGAACATGCGACAAAGCCTCAAACATCTTTGTCCTAACACAAAAGAGCTTTGACACTTGGGACATTTTTCAGAGAATGCTTCGCTTTGGAAGACCAGCTGTTTCAACAAGAAGCACTGAGAAACTCTGAACGTGCAGGGACCCCGGCCATGCAGGTCAAGACTAGCGTACGAACGCTTGATCCGGAGCAACGCCAGATGGGACAAACACAAAGGACAGTTTTCTGCTGTGGCTGGATTCTACCCCTGGATCAGTCAGCGTGTGTGAACACCAAATGTATACTTGATGCCAAATGACAGCCAGAGTAAAAGAGTACACACCTGCAGCCGCAAGCACCTTCTTGTAGCCCTCGTGGTCCCTGAACTCGGTGACGATTTGGTGCAGATGCTTCTGTCGCGCCCGGTACTGGTAGCCCACGTCCAGGTCAATCGTCACGCCGTCCTTGTTCAGGCACTGACGGCAGTGTCATCGCAAAAGCAAAACAAAGATCAAACATCTTTCGCGAAGAACGAAGGCCAAACCTGAAACTTATGCAGAGTGACAACGCAACAGACAGACGTGTGTTGCTGCTCGCCACCTGTTCTCCTGACAATTGATCAAAACAGAAATCTATGCATGTTCAAGATGGGAAAGGACCTGTGTTGGTCTGCACACCTTGATTGACGGGAAGGACAGAGTCGTGAAGACACTGGGAAAAATGATGAAGTTGAATCCTGGAGGACCTGGATGTAGACCTTCTTCTGACGGCTCCTCTGACAGTTTCTTCCAAACTCTGTCATACTTCAAACCAACTGCAACACAAAAGCTGCAAATTTTTGTGGAGCCAACTTCAGGCGATGGTGACGGCAAAAATCGTCTGAAGAGGAAAAGAACTTTTTACTTGTGTTCCCGATATCCTGTAAAGTGAAGAACGTATGTTGTGACATCCTGAGGCTGGGTGCACACCACCACCGACGGCGCAGCAGCACGGGGCCACCCGTTCGACCACCCCGCCGGTGGTGGTGTGTCCGCATCTTGAGTTCGTTGTTCTGTACCTTCTTGTGATTCCAGTTTCTGCAGAGAGACGGAGATGAGAACGATGGCCGTGATGACCACCAACACCACCACGGTCAAAACCGCCACGCACGCCGAGCCTGTGCCCATGGTCAATTGCTGTCGCTGAAACGACACAAACGTTCACCACCTGATTGAGCGAAATGTGGCTTGTTGATTTTGCGCAGATTCATAAAATCAATTTCCACCTCTGCTCCAGTGTGTGAGCAAATGTCATCCCTGCCCGAAAACACGTTTGTTTCAACAAGAAAACAACAATCGCGTTGCTCCTACCTTTTCAGGTCAGACGAAAACGCAGCAAACACAATTTTACAACACACATGTTGGTAAATGGGAACCTTGCGTGTCAAATTTTGTTCCTGCATTGAACTACGTTCTAAATTTGTCATATCTATTTCTGTCTCGGGGTTTTCTGATCTCTTTGCGCAGCAAGGGCTCGTCCAAAAATTGTTGCACTTTTGACTTCACCTGTGCCTTGCATTTGTCGACAGTGCACAAAGTATTTTGCAAAAAGAATTTTTTTGTGGCATGCGTTTTGCAATCCACTCTGAAACTTTCCTTGACAATAATGCTCGTACACACGCAAGATGCTTTGGATATTGAAAGAATGACAAAGAATGCAAGGAAAAAGCAAATCAGTGAACAACAATTTTGGAATAAAGGAACACAACTGTTTTTGTTTTGTTGAAAAATTTGTGTTTGTCAGACAAAAGGCTTCACTGACAAAAAACCAACGATCTTCCAAATGCCACAAAGCCTTCAAAGTGTCGCAAGAAATACTTCCAGCCCAGATGCCCCAGCTCAGAGCCCCTTGCTCAGATGCCCCTGCCCGCGCTACATGTCAAGGTGGCAAATTTTACAAGAGTTTTGTCTCAGGTTTTGCTGCTGGAGGTTGACTTGACTTTTTACGGATCAATCCTTTTGTGCGAGTGAAGCATTTCCAGGTCATGCTGTTCAAAATCAATGATTTTTTGGAACAAACAACAACCCTTTCACTGGTGCTGACACTCGTGGGAAATGAGGCAAAACGTGACCAGGAAGAAAAAGTCGGGGATTTTTACTTTTATGGACAAGGACACAAAGCGAAGATTCTCGTGATTCAACGGAACACATTTCAACTGAGTTCTACACCTCAGAAAGGTAAATTTTCTACGTGTTTTCTTTTGATCAAGAGCAGAAGGACAAATCAATACTTGCGTGTGGTCGCGGAATGAGGATCAGTGAATCCACGTTTTCCGTTGTACGATTAGTTCGTGTGGGTTCTGCTTGTATCAAGTGGAAGCCAGTGTTTGTACGCAGATTTTCCCCGCAGCTGCAGAATGCCCGGTGACAAGACGCAGCAGTGCTGCACGTGGACCGTGGTGATCGCGGTGACAGCCGTGCTGATCGTTGTCATGTCGATCCTCATCGCCAGCTTCGCCGACGTCGGGTACGACGAGGTGAGAACGGACGCATCGGATCTGACGAGGATGCAAATTCTTTCAACGCTTATTGATTTGATCTGGCGAACCAATGTTTTGGTGACAAGAACACAACATTCCGATTGCACGAGTACGCTCATAACCCGCATATTCAGTATTCTGACGAACTTGGACGCAACCTGGGCGCTCCTCCAAGACGTTCCTTCCTCCATCCCGCAGCATTTGTTTGCAGTACGGGTTCAAGAAGCGGAAGTCTACCGGAAAAGTCGACTTGTCGAAAGTGTACTTGCCTGGACGGTACTTCGTGGGACCTGACTACACCTTCAAAACTTTCTCGAAAACGGCTCACTTTGTCAAAATAGACGGTGCCGTCTTCACAAAAGACAAGGTTGAGGTGAGATTGCTTGCAGCAACAACCAAATAACCTGTTTCAAACATGTGCTCTGTCTGTCTGTCTGTCTGTCTGTCTGTCTTTCTTTCTTTCTTTCTTTCTTTCTTTCTTTCTTTTCTCTCTCTCTCTCTCTCTCTCTCTCTCTCTCTCTCTCTCTCTCTCTCTCTCTCTCTTTCTCTCTCTCTCTTTTTCTCTCGCCCTTTCCTCACTATTTTCTCCCAACTCTCTGTCATGCTCGCTCGCTCGCTCCCTCCCTCTCTCTCTGTCTCTTTCTGTCACACACACGCACACACACACACACACACACTTCTCCACCGCAGCTGGGCGTGGTGTTCCGCTTCCACTACTTCCTGCGCGAGGAGGACCTGCCCGACCTGCACGACACCTTCAACCTCGAGTACGCGCCCGTGCTGCGCAGCGCCGCCGAGGTCACCATCAAGGTGCGTAGATCTACAGCGCAGTGTTGTGTGCGTGCGTGTGTGTGGTGCACGCACACATGGGTCGAGCTTGTGTGCAACTCTGGCCTGGTGGTTGGACACTCTGGTGGTTGACCACATAAACAAGCAGTTTTGCCTTTTGTTTTCACTTTCCAAATGTGTTGGTTCCCTTAAGTTGCCCTTCGTCAAACAAATGCTGAATCAGTCTTCCCTCTCATTGTTTCACACAAGTGATAATGTACATGTTCGACAGGGCATCACGCCAGAGTACTCGGTGTGGGAGTTCATCACCGAGAGACCCAAGGTCGAGGCGGCCGTCTTCAAGGCCGTCAAGGAGCGGCTGGGCGGGGTGTGTTGTGAGAAGAATTGCGCAGGTGAGTCCAAACCTTTCAAAACCCAGCAGTTTGGCACAAAAACAGCACCAACAGATTTCAAGAAAACTTCCTGTTGTGAGAGTTGTGAAACAGACGAAGTTCAGACGAAACACTGGGCTTCAGTTTGTCAGTTCGGCGCGACGAGTTGTGACTTTGGTCTTCTTCCAGACGATTGCGTTCCTGGCTGCAAGCCGTATCACACTTGCTCAAAAGAAGACAAAGGTCTCTTTGCACAGGTTTGTCTGCCCACGTCAGCCATTTTCGCTTCTTGGATTTTTTCACAACCCAGTTGCAAACCACGCCGACACAAAGACTGTTTGCCAAATCTGTCGAACAAGCCGGCAAAGTTTGTTCGTCTGCACTCAGTTCAAGGATCGTTTGTTTCTTGGGACGCAGGTCAAATACTTTTACATGGGTCACGTGGACATCCCTGATCGCGTCGAGACGCGGCATCTCAAGGCGCACATCGAGACAGAGCAGATCGCCAAGGTCGAGTTCGAGCAGGAGACCGCCCTCGTCGAGAAAAACACGCAGGCCATTGTACGATTTATTTTCGCTCAGATCTTCGTTCAAACAAACTCAATGGGAACACCTTGACGTTCATTCAAGACTTCTTGTGTTGTGAAAGTGAAAATGTAACGAATCACCGCAAAGCCCTTGTTCGTCTGCAAGGATCCACTGTTGCTCGACAAGAAGGGCTACATCTGCAGTCAATGGACCCACCGGGGTGCCCTTGGGGCCTTGGGTCCCTCAAAAGTGACAATCCCTTTGACCTCATTTCTGGAACCGGTAAGGAGGCGGCACACGCCCTTTTCTCGTCGTGCAGGTTCGCGCGATCGAGAACGAGGCTCACGAGTTGACGCGCAACGCCGAGGCGACGGCGACGCTCATCATCGACCGCGCGCGGCACAACGCCACCGCCATCGTCGAGCAGGCGCGCAGCAACGGACTCAAGAACCTCTACTCGCGACTCGGTTCGTCTCAGAAAAGATCACAATTTTTTTTGCGAAAAATGTTTTTTTTTAGATCATACAAGCACAAAATCCAGCTGACAATTCGCAATTGTACAAAAAAGATCAACATGAAGAAAAATTCATTTTCGAAAATGCGTGCAACTCAACGTGTGACTTCGTCAAATTGCAGGAATAACGAGCGAGGAAGAGAAGAACTCGTTTGACTACCTCCGGTCCCTGAAAGGCAACGCCAAGGCTCGTCTCACCGTGGACCTGGGCGAGATCGGCCTGCTTTTCAACGGCAAACCCTGACACTGAAACATTTCTGGAAACACAACAGGACATGTGACTCGTCTGCATCCCGTACAGCCAAACGTATTGTCCAGCAACGATGAGGGTCGGAAGGGAGGGGGAGAGCTCGTTTGAACTTTGACAACCAGGGCACCTTGACTTTGCTCGGCCTTCGGATACGCGAGAGATCGTTCTGTCCGGGTTTTGTTGAAAATGAGGGTCGATGTCATTTTGACGAGTGTGATCACGAATGGTGTCCACAAAAGCACCACGATGCACGCACACGTGAAAACGACACCTGTACAGAAACTTGGACGGGTGAACAGGCAACAAGAACAACTCAAGTTGTTTGGAATTTGAAACGTTGAAACCTTGTGTGAGACAACATGCGTTGCCTCTGGATTGCCTGCATTTCAATCATTTTGACCATAAAATTTCACGCATAATATTGACAAGACAACAACATTTCTTTCGACAACAAAGCAGCAGTCAAAATTTCACAATCAAACATGCAATTGCCAAAACAAATCGAAACATTGGTGTGTGTGTGTGTGAGAGAGAGAGAGAGAGAGAGAGAGAGAGAGAGAGAGAGAGAGAGTGGTGTACGTTTTGACAAGGTCAACGCAATAACAAACACTTCAGGCATGTAAAAATAAAACACAAATTTGAAAAAAAAACTCCACGAGAAATGAGGAAGAAGCTCTTTGTCTGAAAGCAGTTTCGTTTTGGAGAGAAAATAAGCTTCGAGTACTGACAATATTTTTGGTCGCCCGCTTATCGCAGACAAATCTGTCAACTGTTAGCTGCACAACAAGGAGCTTGTTTTTTGTTTGATTGAGAGTTGAGCATTTCACTGCCGAGGTTCTCCTCATCACGTCTCAAGACCAGGTTTCAAACTGCTCGAGTTCTGAAGTACCCACCAGGTCCAACGTTGCAGTGATGTTCGGATGCACAGTCACCCCACGACTGATGTCCTGGTTCATAGCGTACCGCAGTCTCTTGAAGAACAGCTCACGCCCAAATTTGTACAGCTCCCTGTCGTACTTGTTGATCTGCGCAACTCGCTGCAGGTCAGAGTCACCAATGTCCTCCAAACTAAAATGAGCGCTCCCGCGTGAAGTAATATCCTTCTTGAACTTCAGATCAAACGTCCACGTGAACAGGTATTGTGTCTCGAACAAAAATTCAGTCAGTCCGAAGAACGCCAGCTGAGCCAGGTTGAGCTTGGCACTGGTGAGCATCCTTCGCATCAGTGCATCGTCCGGCGGTTCGTCTGTGCAGTTCAACTTGCGCACGTCAGCGAGCATCCTGGTTTGCCGGTTGTTGGCCATGTTTCCTGTCATGTTTCCGGGGCAGGTGTAGAACTGGCGGAGGGTCATTGTTTTGTTCCGCCAGAGGCATTGCCTGGGGCCGTCGGCACAGCGTCTCAAGTCATCCCATCTGCAAAGGAGTACACCGAGGAAGCCAACACTGCATGCGTAGTACTAATTGTCAGGGACAATGAGACAGTGCGAGTCTAGGACCGCACAGAGACATAGGCTGTCAGGGACAGTGAGCCGAACTTGCAATTTAAGGTATATAGAAGTGCGAGTCTGGGACTGCACAGTGCGCGATAGCACCATCAGGGACAAGTGCAAGAATCGTGAAGACGAAGTCATGCAAGTGATGAGACTCTTGGCTTGGCCAGCGAGTTTGGAGAAAATTGTAGCGAGGACTACATTGACAAATACTGGAACTGAGAGGAGGCACAAAATTGCCATTTGGAATGCTCAGTTTTTGGCGTAATTGGAACAGCATTTTTAATTGGCACCAAAATCTATGATTGTGTGCACCAAAGGAAGCACAAACGCAATCTCAGAGCAGTCCGCACGGAACTCAGGAGCGTGACGTCCCACCTGCCTCCTCTCCTCACGTTCTGCCATTCACTGATGTAGCGAAGCACGGGATCCCTCAGAATCGTCATGACGTGGAAACGAGTTTGGTTGAACCCAATGAGGCGGGCCCTGAACCTCTTGTCTGTGCGCAAGATCAGTTTGGACGCAGTGGTTACTCAAAAAGAAGACGTTGGCGACTTTTGCAGAAGATGATGTGTGCGCTTGTGTTGTGTTACTTCACCGCCGTCAGAGTGAAATGTAGAATCTACGAGGGGAATTTCATAAGTAACCATTTATACCTCGTATCTTCTGAATGGATATTTCTTGCTACATAAAACAGAACAGGGAATCAGTGTAGCATCAATTGTTGCAAACAAAGTTGAAACCTACTAACTAGAGATTCAAGAAAGAAAGGAAAATTTTGATCCCAAGTTGGTAGAGATTTGCCTTACCATTGATTATCAATGGCAAAGGACTGAAGTGCAGAGAGTGCATAGGCATTGAGGAGAGTCAATAGCCAAAAATTCTTCAAACTTTGAAGATAAAATTATTTGGGAAGGAATATAGCCAGGATTGATAGAACATGCCAACTTATTCTTTGTGAGACAAAGTTGTGAAATGCAAAGGATTGTTTCTCTGGAAGCATCCATTCGGAAGATATGAGGCAAAAAACGGTCACTTATGAAATTCCCCTCGTACATTGTGTATCGTAGTTGTCTTGCTCGACACACATCTCAAAACAATCATTTCCGCGCAGTCAGGGACGTCAGACTCCGCGCCAGGTGCTTCGCTGAAGAGTCAACTTGCCTTTTTCGGCTCTTCTGGCGATTCGTGCATCTTGTTGATCTTTTGTCGTCGGGAGACATTTGGCGTATTGGGTCCAGCTTGCGTGCATTGCACAAAACCAGCCGGTCAACCTTTCAAAATGGCATCAAATTGTGCTCAATTGTGTATTCTTTGTCTTGGCTCTCTTGCAACGAGAACCCTGTCTTCTCTGGTTTACACCAAGCAAGCGCACAGATGTTTGCAACTCACCGGGCGTGGAGCCATTCTTCCTGGAACTGGTTCCGACAACTGCAACTCTCTGCTACTTGTTTATCATTCTTGCACTTGCATGGATGCTCCGGCACATCCAAATTGTGCGCCATGTGATGTCCGAACGAGCTACCGCCCGTTTTTTGAATGTGTAGCATCACGAGGACATCTCCAGCTGTGATGTTGAAGTGGTGTCGTCTGAGTGCGGTGTACGTCTGGATAAAGAGGCAATTTTCTTTCTTTCCTTCTTCTCTTCTGCACCGTTGGCCTGAATCATTTGTGCCACTTGACTTGTCCACAAGAGATTCGGCTCCTTGTACAGTTTTGGGGGAGATTCGTTTGTTCAAAACGACCAAAAGAACCATCTGAAAGAAGGATTGTCTGCATGGATTATCTGCGCGCCTTCATCGTCTTACACGTTGGACGCTGACAGCGTCATTTTTCTTGACGTCAACTTCACTTTTGACGCCGTTGGCACGTTTTTTGACGTCGACTGCATATATTTGCAGTTCATGAAGTTGACGTCAACGTCACTCTCAACATGAAAAGAAAGGTGACGTTGACGTCAAAATATGCCGTCGACGTCAAAAAATATGACGTCGTCACCAACGTGAAAACCCCGTTTTTCCCCACTGGTTCTCGTTCATCAATGATCGTGAGAACAACGATCGATTTCGACACGACAACGTGTCTCCCGTGTCTTTGCTGGAAATGTCACCCTGGAGGTTTGTTCCATGCGTCGGTGCCCGTACTCACCACGAAAGTCAGCAACACAAAGGTTCCTTTCTTGCACGATCCGAATGATGACCACTTGTCCATATTTGGTACGCCTGATCACACCGAACGTGTGTAATGCAAAGGCAAAGGAGAACATTCTGTTCATGGGACAGCTAGCACAGGATATTTTATGCGGCATATTCCGATATTCCGATTGAACCTGAGCCAATTTGCCTTTTTCGTCACGGGAAAAAAACACGCGAAGCGGAACAAGATCTACAGACAAGTCAGTTTACTGGAAAAAGCTATTTTCCTTTTCACGCTGAATGTAGGTTAAGTTCGCGATTGGGAGTGGACGGTAGCGAACAGAAGAAATTTAATTTTTGAGATTTTCTTTGGCGTATGAGCAGCGCCAAGCACTTTGTTACGGATTTGTCTCGCTACGGGAGTACAGAACGCTGCTTCTACACTTCTGCTTCTCGGGCCAAAGAGTGAAGGGGTGCACCCTTTCAGACATCAAAATTTATGGTGTCAAAAGCAGACACTTTTGGCTTCAAAGAAGTCAGGCATGTCTGTCAACAGCACCGAACGCAATTTCTCCGTAATTTCTCCAGGCATTGATTGTGAAATACGAGCAGTTGTGCGTGGGATTTGTTGCTTGACCTCAAGTTGAACTGGTTGCTTGCAAACGCTCCACAGACGTTTCTGAAAGCAATGTGGTCGCAATCTGACTGCCCACTTGAGCTTTAAGAACAGGAGAACAGGCACACTACCATCTTCGTTCAGTCTCCTGGAAAGGACAAGACAACAACACTGCAAGAACAGTCCAATACCTGGAAAGGATATTTGCATCAAAGGTGTTCGGATCAAAAGTTGTAACAAGAGTTGCTCGTCACCACGTGTGCATGAATGAATTTGACCTGAAACAACTAGAAATGGAGGCAAAAGAGGTTGATGACAAGGCAAAGGCAAGGGAAAAGAACACTGCTCATGGGACAGCTGGCACAGGATATTTTACGCGGCATATTCCGCTTTGTGTTTGAAGATGAGCCAAGTCGCTACGAGAGTCCGACGCCGGACTCGATTCCTGCAGATTGTGTACTTTCGACCACCCACCGAACAAAACAAAAGGAAAACGGAAGAAGCCAGATCAAGATACATTTCCGTGATGTCCGTGGACAAGCTGAAGAATACAGTGATATCGAACGCCTCCTCGAGAATCTTTGGATGGGGAGACTTCTCCCGGCCGACCCAACACTGGAAGGAAATAGAGTCAGAGCTGCGATCGAGGAGTGGAACACATCGGACGCAGAAAAGAGCCTTCTCAAAAGTTACATGTGCTTTTCCTCACTCAGGCTGTGAAAACTGGTGGACTGCGAGGCAGAATCAAGTTTTTATTTGCTTTGTGTTTTCCTATGCTCTGTTTATCGTTTCTTGGGCCATGTTCCGCGTGTTGCTTGTGCCACTGTTCAGCCCTTTAAATTTCGGTGTGTGTTGTGAGGTGTTTGCAAAAGAAGGAGCGAGAACAGAATTGGGCCGAAGAGGCACTTCTTGAAAGGAATTTTATGGAAGTGAACGTGTGTTGGTGGTGCTGATAATTTATGAGCAATTTGCGTCGTATTGACTCTCCCCGATTTTGGACACTGAGGTGGACTGTTTTACGCTTGTGCAACGCCCCTGAGAACTTCGACCAAACATGTTGCAGTGTTGTTTCTGAGTTGGAACTGGATGTACATGGCTCGTCCACGAATTTCCTGTTCCCCAGTGTTCGCAAACTTGACTACGAGTCAGCTATACACCACACCAACTAGTGTGGCTGGATTCACCACACCAACTGGTGAGGCTAGATCTACCACACCAACTGGTGTGACTGGATTCACCACACCAACTGGTGAAGTCAGATTCACCACACCAACTGGTGTGGCTGCATTCACCTTACTAACTGTTTTGTCGACTTCAGGCAAAAGAATCAGTTTCTTCCTGCAAAGACCTGGCACTTGGGGGTCGGTTGCAGTCCTGTGATTTAAAGGTCAGAAATAAATCCCATTTCCCATTCATCTTACTTTTGTACAAAAAGGTGAAATGTCACTCACCATGCGTTTTCGGATCCCCGATCTTTTGGTTGACAAAACAAAACACTGATCCAGAGAAAAATTGATTGTCTTTTCGTGTCAATGACATGCATTCAGTCGTGTCCATGTTTCTTTTTGCCTGGTCTTGTGTCTCAACAATTCAATGTTGTGTGCCCTTGGTCAATATAACACAGGATATGTCACTTTTAACAACTGTCGTTTGTACCATGCGCAGATACCCCCCCCCCCTCCCCACGTGCAGTCGCAGTCATATACACAGAGCGCAATTGAAACCTGTCAAACATGATCTGCATACATTCAAGAAATATGGTCACAGAATAAAATTGCAATTCAAAAGCTACCGGTACATCAAAAATTGCGTCAGTTTCCTACAAACTGACCACGAACATCAGTGCTAATGCTACGATTTCTCCCACGGAGACGCGGTGAGTGGCGGCGCTGGTCGGTTCGCACGGGGGCGGCGGCCGCTGCTCCCCGCCCCCTGCCGGCGCCGCCGGGCAGTAGAAGTGGTGGAGCGCGCGGACGTACGTCTCGGGGTGGTCGGTGAAGGCACCGTCGACCCCAAGGCGCGACACCCAGTCATACTCGTTGTACGGGTCCAGGCGGTACCTCAGGTCCAGGTTATCATTCCTGCCAATACGTTGGATTTATTGTTCTCAGTGGAGCTTTCAAAGTGAAACGGAAGAGTTTTCGCACTGATGATAAGTTTTTCTTCCTTTGTGTGTTTGACAGGCCAAACCCCAACCCAGAAGAAATCAAAAACAGGGAGAAGAATAATTTTCGTTCAGAAGGAGAAATGCTGAATTCACACAGCCTCACTCGCCTGAAGGTGTAGGGATGGACGAACAAGCCTCTGTCGTGAATCCGGTCCGCCAGGCCAGGTTGGTTCAGCAGATGAAACTTTAGGCCAACAAAACGAGTCGCAGTTGTGAACTTTGCTGCTTTTGTCGCTGAATTCCCAACGTTTCCGTTGTCAACACATCGCGACATCACGAAGACGAAACAGGAGTGCAAGATCTGTGAGATCTCAGATCTACCTTGTTGATTCCCATTCCGTCGAATCCCCAGCGTTTGTACTGATCCAGTTGTGCATTGGTGATGGGTGCGGTGTCGGACGACCTGAGTATCACGCACGTCAGGTTGGTGCGCGCGCGCATGTACCGGAGACTGTCCGGGTCAAATGACTGCACGATGCACGGATCCTCCCGCCTCGTGTAGCCTGCGCCGTGCAGAGTCTCCAGAAACAGGTCTTCATACCTGTGGAAACAGCAGTGGGTGCAGACTTCAACGGACAGTCTTTTGCTCGCGAAAGTGCCGGCACACAAGGTGAGTGTGGTTATGAGGCAATCATCGTCTGGTTTGGTTGATGCTACCTCAGCCAAAAAAATTTACCGTCTGTCGTTGCTGTCCCAGATATCCAGCTTGTTGGTGAAAACTGGATTCTTCAGTTCTGGATAGACACCCACGACTGCGTTGGCCTGCCGCGCAATCTGAATGTACTCTTTCAAAGTCACCATGCCGTATTGCCCGTTGTACTGTTGATTCCTGCTGGCCGTTGGCTGTTTCTTTGTGAGTGTCCGCAATTCGGCCAGTGTGTATCTGTGACTGAAGCAATCCGTGTAGCTGGTCTTCTTGTCATCAACCAGGAGAGTTTCTTCACATCCAGGAAATTTCTCGACAATATCCGTGGTGCTTTTGAGCCAGTTTTCGTGTTGACAAATGAGTTGCAGGTCCTTGGTGATCACCACGTCACACTCGATGAAATCAGCTCCTTGGTTGATGGCCTCCTGCAAGAGAACTATGCTCATGCCCAGCAACGTACGAGGTTTGTCCACGAATTTCCCATTTACTTTCAACACCAGTTGGTGTTGTAGCTGGCCCCTGGTTTGGTGATACGGTGCAGAGCCAGCTGGTGTGGTGAATCTTGGTATGGTGAAGCTGGCCCAACCAGTTGGTGTGGTGAATCCAGCCCCACTAGAGTGGTTGGTGTGGTGAATTTAGCCTTGCCAGTTGGTGTGGTGAATCTGGCTTCACCAGTTGGTGTGGTGAATCTAGCTTGAGCAGCCAGTCGGTGTGGTGGAATCCACAGCAAAACAACCAGAGAAACGGGAAATTCGTGGACGAACCACGTACGAACCCCAGCAGGACGATTCCGCACGGGATGACCTCAGCGTCCAGTGGGATCATCAAAGCATAACCAGAGTACGGACAGGTATGTTCAGACCCATCCCACGTCTCACCTTGTAGGCCAGCTCAGTGTGCTCTGGGTAGGCACCAGCGGATCCTCTGTGTCCAATCACGAGTGGTTTTTTGGTCGTGATGCCCTCAAAGCCATGCATGAAGTCAGCCTTTCTGCAGTTCTCGTTGGACCCGTACAGGATGTCCAGGGACCGTCTGTACGTCTCTGGGAAGTCGACGAAGGCTCCGTCAACCCCGAGCCAGGCGAAGTCCCTGAACTCGTTGAAGGGGTCAAACCTGTATCTCAGGTTCAGGTTGTCATTCCTGCAGCGTTTTGAAAGCAGTTGACAGGGACACCAACAAAGGGTTTGGCGTGCGTGTTTTGCTCTCTTTCTGAGCATGAAAGATGCTTGAACTCAGAGCAAGCTTGAAAATTGTTTCGAATATGCTGTTGAACAAATTTATCCTGAATGAGGACTTGCTCGTTGTTCAGACACAACACAACACACACACACACACACACACACACACACACGGACGAACACGCGCGCTCTCACAGTCGCACTCACCAGAAAGTCCACGGATGCACGGCTAATCCTCTCTCCTGGATCCGCTGGACCAACCCAGTCGGAATTCCGTTGCTATCAATGGCTTCTATCTGAAGTATCAACACAGGGAAGTATCAACACAGGACTGAACATTTGCTTTCGCCTGACATTCGTGCACTGCTCCGGGTCGGCAACAGGAGAGTACGCACGCGCAGTGCCAAATTGTGACGAAAGAACAGACAACAGAAGCCGTTTGGTTTGACTTGAAGAGTGTTCATGCAGGTCACGGCGCAGAAGGAGTTGGATGGAAACGTCGAAGCAGTAGGACCAACACAAGCCACACCCAGACCAAGAGTCTTCAGTATTCAGACTGTGTGCAAAGACTTTTCTGAGTTTGCAAGACTTGGTGGAACTTACTTTCTCGCATCCAACCCCGAAGAACCCGTCGCTCTTGTAGAGATCCAGTTCTTCGTTCGTGGGCAGCGTACCATCGTTCCAGGTCAGCATGAGGCACGTCAGGTTGGTGCGCTGCCGGATGTACTTGAGACTGTTGTAGTCGAAGTTCTGGATGATGCAGGGATCGTCGGGCTCCGTGTAACCCGCGTTGTGCAGAGCCTCCAGGAAGATGTCCTCGTATCTCCGTCCACTGGGAAAAGAAACCAGAAACGGTTTCGCATTTTGCATCCAACAGAACTGCAAGCGTACACTTGTGTCAACCTGCAAATCTTGTTGACACAAGAACTTACTGGGGATTGGAGCCTTCCCAAAAGTCCAGTTTGTTCACAAACACTGGATTCTTCAATTCAGGGTAAATTCCAACCACTCGGCCCGCATTCTTCACAATGTCAAAAAATTCCGCCAGCGTCACAATGGATTCCTGGTTGTCAAATTGCTTGTCTCTCTTCTCCTGATGCTGCACTAGTCTCAATTGCTTCAGTTCCTCCATTGTAAATCTGTGAGCAAAACAGTCGGTGATATTTGAGAAGAAGTCGTCCACGTAGTACGTCTCTTCACATCCTGGAAACACCGTGTCTACGTTGGTGACGCCCTTCAACCAGTTGTCATGGAAACAGAAGGGGACGAAGTCCTTGCTGATGACCACATCGCATTCCAGGAAATCAGACCCTTGGTCAACACCACCCTTCAAAAGAAAAAGAATCAGTATTGTGAATTTTTTGGACTTGGTGCGAGAAATGCGCAAATTCCTGTGGTCGGCGCCTGCGTGAACGACTCCTGCATCACATCTCACGCACCTGGTAGGACTTGGCGGTGTGTTCTGGGAATGTTCCACTCGCTCCTTTGTGTGCGATCACCAGCGGCTTCGTGGTCGTGATACCCTTGAACCCGTGGTTAAAATTGGCCTTCAGGCCCAGCGCTACACTGGTGAAGGCCAACACAAGAAAACACCGACTCAGCATTGTAAACCTGTGAAAAAGATTGGACTTCTTTGTTCGAGCGTGAACATGACTGTTTCACTCGAAGTCACCACACATGACAGCCTGGGGTTTTCTTGTGGACTGGGTGGAACACTCAGAGGTCCGGTATGGATCCAGGGTAGCCCCAGGTGCATCCTCACACAAGGGACGATCTTGGGTTGTCGGTTGTTCAAGGCTTTGGGCCAGTTCTTGAAAGAAATGGAAGAACGACCAGACGGCTCCACCTGAATGTTGATCTTGCAGTTTGATTTTGCAAATTATATCTTGATGTCGTGTTCACAGGTGGCCATTCTGGCCTGTCAGATGTGAGATATGTGGGCCTCCGTCTGAATGAGGGGAAAAGGGAGGCTCGTGCTTCGGAGGTTTCAATCATGCCTGCATGTCATTCTCTTGACAGATAATAGCACTCCAAGATACGTACAAGTACAATCCTCTGGAAACGATCTATTGGGGTTGGGGTCCGCTCCTCGCAGATCCGCCCCTCACTTCATGCAATTTTCTTTGTACAAACCTGGTTCTGTGTGCAGACAATGTGATCAGTGACCCAGGCAATGTCACTCAAGCAAGACTAACCACAACACAAGAAGCCAGATGTGGGTCTCGGCACTCGAATTAACGGATGAACTTGCCACACCAAATGTGCCAGTGTCAACTGAAGTCTCTGTTGCATGGCAGTGTCAATTTCGAAACAGAAAACCACAAACAAATGCTTTCCTTTTGTATTTTGAATGTGTGTGCATGTGTGTGTGTGTGCTTGTGTGCGTGCGCTCTCTTGCGGGCCCAGTTTTTGGTGACCCGAACTCCGACTCTGAAGGCAGCCTTCCGTCCATTGATCTGAGATGGGCTCGCATGCTGCGCAAAACAATCAAAACGTCGCCTAAAAGATGCAGAAATACACAGAAACTGAATAATTACGCAAACAATTTCTCGAAAATAGTTTTGGAATTGCTGAAGTTCCAATTTTGGGTACGACTGAGTCACTTTTTTGCAAGCATTGAACGGATGCACCTTTCCCTTTCAATGGCATGTTTCCCAGGCGTGACAACGTTTGAGTTTGAATGCAACGGCTTTGACTGAGTGTGAGCCACAACTGATGAAAAGAACTCTGCTGTGCCGGCAAAGTTCACCCAGTAAGTTTTGTAGTTGGCAAAATTTCCAGCACATACACTCGCAAATGCCCTCCAATTTTATTTCTTGCATTTATTTCAAGCGCATCTGCGGCCTCGCCCTTTGTTTTCCTCTTCGCGTTGTTCTGTGCATGCCTGGGAACGAACCATGGGGACCTGGATCAGAGTCATTCAGCGAGATACGAGCCGGAAACGCAACGTTTACTCCTGGTCCAACCGACACAAAAAGCAAGTTGACAATCGCAGATTTGGGCAGGGTCTTCTGTACATACAAACAATTTTGAGAATCCTGAGCACCTCCATGATCGGGGGTCACTGACAAACAGGAGATCAGGAGATCAGAGAATGCAGAAAGCGCGATCGATGATGGTGCCCAACAAACAGATTATTGATGATTTCAATAGGGTCGGAGGGTCTGATCCCAGGGATTGGACCCCCGTGGCCCCAACGTCTGCACACACACGCACACATACACACACATGACAGAAGTGTGTCCACACAACCGGCGTGGGATATTTTTCCAAGATATTATTTTTGTGAGTCAGAAAAGGACAACGGTGGTCCTTGGATTCAGCATGCAGGATTCTTGAATCAGCCTTGAACTTGGTTTGACCGTCGCGGAATCGTGGTCCAACCGCAATGGTTGAAGAGAATGAAGTTACGAATAGCTGAATGGGCTCAAGACAAACCGCTCGATGTCAAGAAAGCACGCACGCAGCAGGCAAAAAGTTCGTTTGTTTTGTGAAGCTCTACTTCCTGAGAAGTTGCTACGCGCGTCCGAACTATGTTGTCAGTGCTGTTGCCCTCTTCAAGATCATCCGAAACAGCCCGAAAAAGCAATTCCTCACCTGTGGTCCTGTCGTTCTGAGGGTGAAATCCTTTTCTCCTCAGCCGACTTTACCAGTACGAGAGGATGCACCAGTGCGCATGGAGTCACCCGATCGGTTGCGTGGTGGCCGCAGATCTGGGGAAGACACGGTTGATAGCGTACAAGAGTATGGAGGTCGGTGAATGAACCCACAAATCTCGAGCATCCAGGGGGCATCAAAGGGTGCAAGCGGCTCTGAACCCCAACGCCACGCAGGAAACTGACAGTGATTTATCTGTTTCACCTTGAAACAGAGATTTGCAGGGAAGGTCCCAAATTTAAGGCAAAAAAATGGGCAAGAAAGGATCGAAAGAGGTTTCTGCCACCAATTCAGCGTGATGATGAGAGTGTTCCAGAAATCAGGCGCACATGTACAAAAGTTGAACATATAAATTTCAGGACAACTGAAGAATATTTGGAACCCGTGGGACCATTGCAATCAGGCCCCGTTGTTAGCGCCCCCCCCCCCCCTCCACACTCCTGCTTGCTTTCGCCGGGCAATCGCTCCGGCTCAGATTCGCCTCGCCTCAGGTAGAAATTTGGGTCTTTTGGGTCTCTTTTGATTTGTGGGTTGAGGATACTGTGGACGACATCTCAGAAAGGAGAACTGTAGAAAGGATAACAAGAGAAGCAGTGCACAGGGCAACTGCAAGTGCGAAGTCCCCGCATTGTTTGCTTTGGTGGTCTTATCCCAGGCCAGTACCATCAGCCACCAATAACAGGACAAAGGGGGTCATCTTGCCTCAGATGCCATATACTTGGCCTGAGATGCCATATACTTGTGTACATAGGCAGACAATATGGACCAATTGTCCCAGGCCAGCACCATTGGCCACCAATAACC
>JAAUXT010001411.1_pt1 | contig 44135 bp, 45 predicted proteins | sample 7278171 | NCBI WGS metagenome assembly JAAUXT01 (sample SAMN14350112, study PRJNA611818) | marine sediment metagenome | isolation source: surface marine sediment (1.8m) | place: French Polynesia: Moorea | collected 2018-08
GTGAGGGGGACACTTCACCAGGTGAACGTGACGACATTCGTGCACCAGACACAGTGTCTCCTGTGCATCTTGTCTTCCACCCTGAAGCCTGGTTCTCATGACGGTTTCCTCGCGTCCCTGGTGGAAGGTTCTTTGTGACGTCGTGCGGCCGCGTGACAGGTGAACTTTGTCGTGCGTGTTTCGAACGCAAAGGTTGTCCAGGCATCAAACCAGACGCGTCTCCTGGACTTCCAGATGAGTCACTGATCCAGGCAGACTGTCTCTCGTGAACCTGCTTGGTGTTGCGCTGCGTTCGTTGTTTCACACGCATCGTGCTTCGTCAGGTTTCCTTCGGGGGAAACACTACGTTGTGTAATTTCATTAGATAAAAAGTTTTTCCATGTAGTTTACAATTTGTTGCTTCATTAGTCGGGTGGGTTTGACGAGGAACCGTCTGGCGCCTCTCACCCACAGTCGCAACGATCAAGGAAGTACGGCAGAAAATCTAATGCGCAAATTTGCATTGTATTGATCGCGATGCTCTTCACATCAGCGCCGCCACCACCGCGCGGGTGGGGAACCCGAGACGTCTGGGTGGAATACCAAAGATTTCGATGTGTTAAACGCGGTTGGTCCCCCTGGTCCGCGGTCTGAAGCCAATCAATAGAGGGAAGCGGCCCTCTTCATGATGTCGGGTCGAGAAGCAGTTTTCACATCGATGCACAGCTCTCCGATATTGATGTATCAATGTCAGGCGTGAAAACAATTGACAGCAGTGCCGAGTTTTGGTCGTCGCGTAACGACACTTCGATATGCACGGGTTATTTTGGACAAGAATGTGGCGAAGTGTCAACAGATGGAAACTCCAGAATGACACCACTTTTCCATCCTTCTTCCTCTCCGTTTTCTCATTACGACCTTGTTCAAGGCACAGATTCAGTCTGATGTGTTCTTGACCAGAAATCCCGGAACAGCGCGTCAACTCTTGGCTGAACGTTCGGGTTGAAACTCTTGGTCTCTTCACCAAGCTGCTCTCACGAAGTCACAGCTGTGTTCAGTCACGCAAACACCTGACATCTGAAACGTTTTGGTTGAACCGACATGCACCTTTATGGCTGCGGAAGAAGAAAGCGATATTTTTACAAGGTCCTTTCCCTTGAATGTGACAGGGAAAAGTCAACCGCGCAACCGTCAATTTGCCGTGAAAATTTCAGCAGGGCAAATGGTTCTCCATTGTTTTGTGCACAACCGTCTGCTCGTACAAGTGCTGAGGCGATTGATGTATTGACATCATGTGACAAAGATCCCGCTACTTTTTCACACACAGTTGAACATCTGAAAGGCATTGTTGCCACCGGATCAATCGCGCCTCGCAGGCTCGTTGCAGGAGATATCAATGGCAATCGAGATACCGATCAAACTCAATAGGAAGAGCTCGCTCGGCGCATAAAACACACCCGATGCCTCTTTTTTGTGCTTTGCTTCGCATCTCGCTTCAGTGAAGAGCTCTGATTGCGCTTTCTCTCGGTGATTCGGCTTCTGGGAAGGAGAATTGAACAAGATTCGGCAACTTTTGACTCGTATCGTGTGGACGTTGTCAGTTTCTCTGCCTGTCATTTCCACTCGTCAGTGTGAGAAAACAGAAAGGCAAACCCCAAAACTCATGGGGCACACGGGATGCGCCACACCCAACCAACCCATCAACTAATGTGCACTCGATGTCTCAAAGTCTCTTGTTTGACTTGTTGCAGATGTGAACATGGCGTCGGAGCCGAAGCCGAACCGACCGAGCAGGAAGCGGCCCCAGGGCGCGGGCGCCGAGTGGTGAGTACATCCACTTCCGGTTCTCTGAACTTCCGGTGTGACGTTGTGCGACACGGCTCGTCCGAATTCAGGCCACAACAACTTCACGACAGCATGTCTCACGATCATAGGGTGTCACAACGCAACAGATGCACTTTGACAGTGTGAAATCGGGGGGGGGGACTGGAACCATTGTAACTTGATTACTGCTGCCATTTGCATTTTGATGACTCCATTTTCCGAAAAATATGAAACAACAACAAGGAAAAAGCGCTCACGCATTTGACATCTGGAGTTTTGCAAGAGCTTCTGAACTCCCAAGCTCCTGATTCTTGTCTTCGTCACAAGGAAATCCAACACAAGTTTTCACCAATTAAATATTTTTGGTCATTGCTATTCATATTGGTCATGATCCGATAATCCACCTGTGTCTTGTGCCACACACAATGTCCAAAATTAACCATCAGTGCCAATCATTGTTGAGCCATTGCAGCAAAATTTTCGACGCCAAACAGGATGTTGAACGAAATGTGTTTTGATGTATTTTGGAATAGATTTGACAACGGTGTTTGTTTTGACTAAATCAATTTTCTTTAATTTTAGGGATTACTATTACAATGCGTAAGTATGCAAGTTTTGGATTTTGACGTGTTCTTGGAGTATGTTCATGTCTGAACTTTTTCTCTGCTTCCCTAATTTTGTATTTTTGTGTCTTCGTGCTCCTGGACATGTTCAGGGTTTCCTGAGCAGTTGTTTTTGTTTCACAAATTTGTTACCTTTGCGCAAGCTTTGCATGACTTAGACAAGAAAGGTTGTGTTTCTGCCAGAAAAACGGGGCAAAAGTTGGAAATTAAGTCAGTTTTGTGATTTGGCCTGACTGTTGAAATGTCATGTTTTTGAAATGCTTATCAATTTGAAGTAAGGCATGCCCGAGACAATTGCGCTTCAAAAACGTGTCTCGTCATCATATTTCATTTTAAAACGTCACTTTTATGTGTCAGACTCTTAAATTTGATTGCTTTGAAATCTTTTCTGGGTGTTTTTCTTCTTTGCATGCTTCACAGTGATCATGTTGAGACCAAGTGTAGCTATTCTGCGGCCACAGGACAGTCATTTTCAAACGAATTTCTAACTTTGCAGACCCCTCCTCCCGCGCGGTGTACTGTCTCCGCCGTTGAAGAGACCGCGCCCCGACCATATGGCTGCCTTACCCCCCGGCCTGAAGCCCCCGCCCGGCCTCGCCATGATGGCCACCGGCTTCAAACGAACCCTCGTGCCGCTGGGCAACCCGACGGCGGCGCTGCTGTCCAAGCGCAACACGCTGTCTCCGAAACAACGACTGAAGGGCAGGGGAGGAGCGCCCGCCAAGGATCAGCCTTCATTCGCTCTTGGTGAGTGCCTCAGCCTTGTCTGATTCTCCGACCTATTGAGTCAAGATTTTTGCCCCACGAGCTGATGTTCACGTGCATCCCATGGGAGAAGAATGCGTGCACAGCCTGAATCTCGTGTTTGCTTCCAGAAACGCCTGACATCCTGATCTGCGGACAGTGCAAGCAGTTGTTCCCGAACCTGGAGAGACTGGCCGAGCACAAGCAGGTCAAGTGCAGGTTGCGGGTCGTCACCACCTTCTCAGCTCGATCATCAGGTCAGAGCAGATCCGTGCCCACGAATACATAACACACACACACACACACACACACACACACACACACACACACACCGGGCGGGTTCTGTGGATGCGGACACGGACAGGGTGTGGACGCTGTGTGGACCAGTCAAGAAGGTTTTTCTTTTGTGACACCACACTAGGACATTTGTCCCCTTGAGCACTTCAGTGTGCAGCATGCAGAATATCACAACCACACCACAGGCGGTTGAACATTGACAACAACCGCCACTTCAATGCCAGATTTCTTCCACAAAACCGTTTCACAATGTCTTCGTTTGCCTTGATTCCGAACTGTGTTGAATCGTGGCAGGTTTAAGAGCCGCGGCACCATGGGACTGTAATTGGGGAGCCTCGGCCCAGCTGCTCCGACCATGCGCGGCGCGCGGCGGCCCTGGAGCCGCCGAGCAGCTTCGGAGCCTGAATCAGAAATGACGGACGGCGGCCGCGCGTTAATCTCGTTTATTGTTTAATTCGCAGGGAGAGAAGAGCCGGTTTCAGTCACTTGTGCCACGTGTCAGACGGAGTTCTGCAGCAGCTGGGACCTCATCGTGCACGCGCAGCAGGAACACAATCTGACCATCTTCTCAGACTCCACGAACAATGTGAGCAAATTGCGAAGTCGAGGACGTCTAAGATTTCAGACATTCAAGGACGCCCGGAAGACCTCTCCACCCGACCGTGCGGAAGGTCTCACAAACCGCATAATCATGTCATTTGCATCAGGTTTCGTCCTCCTGGCTTCAGTCGTTGACACAAACTTGGTTTCTTCGTGCAGATTGTTTTTCTCCAGTAAAGGGGAATTCTTTGGACCTTGGAATTGAGTTGTAGTAGATTGGCATGATCATCCTGCTGTCGGGAAAACAGGTTGTGGCGATTGAAAGCATTTTCAAGGTGCCACACCGTGTTTTGGAACGAGTCATGGGGAAGATCGACAGATCCAGCGAAGCACCAAAAATTCAATTCCCTGCCCGCTTGAGGCCCAAGATTCGCCGATCTCTGATATGGCCTCACCCCAGTTTAGATGGTAGCTGTGACATAAAGGAAGGGCTTCTGCTGGAGAAAGGAGAGAGTGTGGCACAGAGGGAGTGTACATGGAGTGGGTCCATAACCGCACTGGACCCCATTCCTGTTCAGGAGAACGGCGGCGGTCCTTCTCAATACAAACGATGAAAACTGACGGCGTCATTCTTGGCGCGGGTGCTGTGTTACCCTGCGGACAGTACGAGTGGATCTGTTCTGTTTTGCATCAGACATCCGCGGATCACACGGAGACGCAGAGCGACGCAGGCAGCAGTAAGGCGGGAGAGTCATCCGACACGGAGAGCAAACCTACAGAGGGGGTAAGTCACCCCGAATCTACATGATTGATGCTTCCGAGAGCAGAGCGAGAAAACGCAGAGATAATTGGCACTCCGCGGAGCTGAGCAGATTACGTCTTTGTTCCGAGACAATAAGCTATTGAGTGGTGTACGCGCGGAATTCTCAAGCATTATGAATAATAGAGTTGCCAGTGGATGGTGGCATGTTTGTGGCGTTGGAGGATGGGACTGACTTAAAAATCAACGAAACAGAGCGAATGTAATGCAACGCACAAAAAGGCATCTCGTGGCATGAAAAACATGAATGTGCTGTGAAGAATGTGCTTTCTTGCCAGGCAAATACTTTCGGCGTGAACTTTGTGTCATTACCCTCCACTGTTGCGTGTTTCGCAGGCCAACAGTGATGTGATGGACGGGGAAACGGTGGCCGAGGGTCTGTCCGACGGAATCTCGCTGGTGCCGGGAGGCGACGACGACGACGACGACGAAGAGACGCCCTCCAGTGGGGACCTGGACGAGAGTTACAGCGCCGCCATCGAGCAGTCCATCCTCCAGCAGGCCATGGAGTCGGACCAGCAACAACAGCAACAGCAGCAGCAACAAGTCGTTGTTGAAGCTGTGGGCAACGGGGAATAATGAAGCGCCGATGGCGGGCGCACTTGAGTGACTGGATGTTGAAACTCTTATTTATTGTCACACTCTACACGTCATCATATTTGTCCGCTTGGCATGTCTGCAAGGCATGACTCTCTCGTTCCTGAACAGGAATTTGGATGTGAAGTACATGTGCTGGCGAGACCTGACTTATTGCCAAGGAACCAAAGACGACGAAACGGCACTATTTTTGCAGAAGGTTGGGGGCATGTTTCTTCGTGTGGTAAACAAGTTTGTTTCTGAGGTCACCATTTTAAGTTGACGAACACGCAAGGTGTGCATCCAATTCAACAGATACAGCCTTGGTGAAAAGCATAGATTTTCATTTTGACGTGGGTTCTAGTCATTTTGCTGCCTGGATATGGGACGTTTCCTGTTCCCATTTGCGCTTTCAAATCCAATTCTGTTTCACAGGCCAGAGGACTCCAGAATGGGAACTCAGTTCAGCTTTACGCTTTGAATTTGAATTTGCCTCCACATTTGTGCAATGCCACGAAATTGTACTTTGAATGAAATGACAATTTGTACATACGAACCACAATATGAACATGAACATTGGTCACAACACTGTAGCGAGCCACTAGCTTCCATATCACCGAGACATGCCGCGGTCCACATCTGAATGCGTGTACAGGATCCTCATTGCGAATTTGCATCCGACAACACGCCTTCCGCTGCCGTCGACACACTGGAGCTGGTGTTGATTTTTAATTTCAGGTTCTGCTTGTTCAATACATTTTGCAGTGAACCAAAATACGGTCCCAGCCATGAGAAATGATCACGTTCAACAATATGAATCATCGATGATGCTATCAAGAGGTAGTCAAGGGTTTGCAAGAACCAAACTGGTGCCGGGTGCTAAGGATTTTTTCCGTTTTGAAGTTAAATTGTTGTTTTTTTACGAATTTGGGTTCCAAAGTGTTGGTTTCGGGGGCTTTTGTGACTCTGGTGATACGGAATTTCGGTAAACGTTTTGTGTTCGGTGAACGTGTTCGTGTTTCTTGGTGACCCAGAGAACGTCTTGTGTCAAGATGTTAAAACACAATGCTAATTGTTGATGATGCGTATTGGTTGATTATATTTGAATCCTTAGTAAGGGGGTTGTATGTTGTTACCTGTACAATTCAAAATCGGGTCATCTGTCGATCGGCAGAAATCATATGTAGACCGACCACTTTTTTTTCAATGCGTTTGAAATCCTAGGGAGTGTAGAAATGAAATGAGGACAATTCTCCAAATGTACTCTATTGTTTGTTGATTAAGTGCACTTAAAACTCATTTTAATTGTTAGGCCACATCGATTTTCTAAAAAAGAAAAAACAAAGCATACACCGTTTGTAAAATTTCTAGCTGTATTCTTGTTGTACACTTGGAGTGCATTATTTTGCATCATTCAGCATTATTCTGTCATAATGCTACATACACACACAACTGATCAACAATAAAGTTATTTTACATAAATTTGTAGTGGTATTGGTTCATTCAGCAGCACTTTGAAATGTTTGCTTTGAAGAATTTTTTGAACATTGCTTTGGAATTATTGCTACTGCAAAATGGTTTGTGTAAACAGTTGTTTTAAAATAAACGTTTTGCACTCCAATTTTGCACTTGTGTTGTAAATGTGTGCGCTTCTGTTTTTCTCGGGACATTTCTTTGCTGAACACAAACACTTATTGATTTTAACTCTTTTTTGAAGAACACAGGTGAATCTAAATATTGAGTGTTTTATTTGCCCTCGACAATGGGGTGTGAGTTTTCCAATAGCTACCATCAATTTTTGGACTGCGACGGTGAGAAAGCATAAAGTCTGCAGGATTGTTCAGCTTTCGAGTTGTGGATTCATCTTGAGCAGTCGAGGTGTTTGAGCTCACACCAACGTCACGAAACAAATATTGATCGAGACAAAATATTTGTCATCCAACGATTCTTGATCTCCCAGCGATGCCGGTGAAAACAATTTGAACATGTGCACCAGACATTTCGAGTCGGCTTCACCCGACCTTGTGCAATGATGGGTTTTGTTCTGGCATAAACGAACCAAGGAGCGAAATCTTTGTTGCGATAACAAAGTGCAAAGAAATTTTAGTTGTCGTAATTTTCCCCAAATCAAGACAACTTCAACAATTTGCACTTTCTTTGCGCAGTGAAGAAACTTCAAAGCGTTCGAGGTGTTCTGTCTCTGTCGCTAATACATTGTATCAGCTGCGAAATAAGAATCAGATCATGGGTCCTGGTCAGGTGGTCGCGGCTCGGCCGATTTCTATTCTCAGCTGCAAAGCCGCGAATCAAGCAGCAGCTCCAATTCAATTACCTGTAATCAGGAACGCAGAATGCTAATCAATTAGTTCTGTGAAGGAACTCGCCACCGAGTCGCACAGAAACGGAATCTCAAGGGAACCCTTCTGCTGTGAAGGATCAATGAAAGAATCTCCTGCATTTAGAGGCAAATTCTGACTTCGGCTTCAAATCAAGACATTCTCCATTGAAAATTTGCAGAATCCAAGCAAAGTGTGGGAAAGCTCAGTGAAAATTCGGAGCGCTTGCAGATCGAAACTTATCTCACGACTTTGCTGGACGCAATCAAATATCTGGAGAGGAAAGAGTTAAGTGAAAAAGCCTGTATCTCAGGACGGGTTTGTGAAACCGAAGCAAACAACGAACGAAAGTTACACCTCTGGGTGCGACTTGAAATGCACGTCGCGTGGCGAGACTCATCAGAAATGCTCCTGCGTTCAACAAATACTTCCTGGGACACAAGATTGCATACAGCCTTGTTCCGATGGAGCGAAGAACCTTGGTCCTTTCCATTTTTGTTTTCTGGGTATTCAGAAGGATTTTGCTGACTTTTAGAGCAAAAATCATTCATTTTTGATGGTCCTAAAAGGCCTTTGTGACCTACCTTTACCGTTCGCCGACACAGGATTCTGGTTCCATGGCCACAATATGATCCTTGTTTGATTGTTGCTGAAATGGCCCAGGGGTTGATGAATCGCCCGAGCCCTAACGACGTCCCTATCACAGAATGCACATCGCCGTGGCTCATCCACTCGGATAGAAAATATGTCCGCGGAGAACGCTGCCTTATGCGGAAAGAGACGATTGCATGCGGATTGATGTACGCCACGGTCAGCCACGCAGCAAGTGGAACGATTCCCAACTGGCTCTTTCCTTCCAATAGAATCATTCATCATTCATGGGGCATGAGTTCTGTATCCCCTGCTCTGGAGCCATCTCCATGACACTTAAATCCCGCTTCACATCAAATGCGCTAAACCAAGAGAACCCGAGGTGAAAAACTGACCTCCGCGCGCATGATTTGATCCCCGAGGAATCGGATCAATACGAGAGGCGAGACGACTCTGGGCGTCCACGCTGATTCATGTCGAGCTCAAAAAGAATTTGGAGGCGAGTGAAATCCTCCGATATTCTGACTTCTGACGAGCGGCAGCACTGTCTTACGATGAGCCAGTGCCAAGGATTTCACGATGGTGTTGTGAGGTTGTTGCGACCTGGGAGCTTCATACCGATGGCTGAATTGTAAACCTGATTGTTGTCAGTAATTCCCTAAATCCACCTTTTTGGCTTTGGTTTGTGATACTCTCTTGTCTTTCAGCCTAAGTCCTCCTGAAAGAACCATCGAATTCACTCGTTGGTGTCCGTGGTCTGTATGTAGTTTTATCGTCCTTTGTCTTCAAATCTGCCATGCATAGTTCCTTGGTTGAGCTTATTTACACACCATCATTAAGACAAAAGCCCCGAAGAAGCGTGGACAATGAAATTAAGTCAGGTTTGTCCTTGAGACCATCTCTTAACAAGGATGAATTGGAATGCCGCGGACATCCCTGCAGCGAACCCTGCCCGAACTGGCGGCTGCTTGAATCCGATTTAAAGGCAACAAGTCCTCAGGTGCAGCGCCTGATTGACCATTATGCCGGAAGCGAGAACCACGAATCTCGGTGCAAATGAAATGAGATCAGATGCGGCCTGATCTTCAACGTCATGAAGCACCTATTGTGCTGCAGATGCTCTACAGACGCGACTTTGGTTTGAGGTGTCAATCAGAGCGGTCAGAACAAGAACTGTCAGAGTCATTTTCATGCAGTTCCCATAGAAATCCGTGCTTTTTTGTGCAATGCGGGTGAAAGTATACTTGCGTACCGTGGAATCTCGTCCATTCCGGAGAATGGCGAGCGGACGTAAATTGAAGATGATAAGGTTGTTATCAGATTAGTCGCCTCGGTCTCGACACGCTGTACTCGGATCGCTTCTTATTGGCGCGACTCCCATTGTGACGACAAATCCAATTTGGGGCGATTTCAAATGGAAGGAGATTGGAGTGCATCGTTCGTGATTAACACCCTGCACAGCTGGAGTCGTTGACGTCAACTTCACTTCTCTGCGAGTGCTCACGTGGGATCAACGCCCGGCAAAGTCTCAACCGCAGGTGAGAATGTTGGGGATGCCATGCAGAAGTTTTTTTTTCGATGAGTCCATCAAAATGGAAAAAATCAGATGTTGCACCAAAGAATCATCTGGTTTCTCAAAGGCTCAAAGGTTCTGGATGTGTTTAGAACCAACAGTTAGGCATGAATGACGAAACTTGTTGCTTCTGGTTGTGTGGAGGGGAATGAGTGCCGCAGAGCTGCTTCCTCTGCTGCTTTCTTCTGCTTTTCTTGTGACAGGCGTCCGCAATCGAGGGTCCGATTCCCGACCTCAAGATTAATGACAGCAGAGACACTCTATGACTGGAACATTTGATGTTCCATTAACTCCACATTTACTTCTTGTTTACAAGAGCCAACAAGGAAAAAGTCGATAATGAATCTTGATGATGTGAGTGGCTGCTAAAAGCTCGAGGTAATATCAACCGTTGCATCGAATAAATATCAATTCAAGGCGTCACGATATTGGGGCAGCTGAGCACACCGAGCGAGGTCCTCGCACTTCTGGTGCGAACACTTCATTCAGCCTCAGCACCAAAGAAACGGAAATGGACCTGGAAGCTGCGGCCAGACCGAGTAGGGATGAAGGCTGCAGGATTTCCACCTGTGTTAGATCAGAGTTTCCACAAACAATCTTGAATTTTGATATTTGACCAAGAAAAGGTCGAAGTTTGCAACTTGCAACAGGAGAGCAACGAACCACACAGTTTCCTGTCCTCCAAGTGCCATGTTAATGACACTGTTGCTGCTGGTGTATGGTGCCTGGTGGGCTCTAGACTACTGTTTGAACAATTATCCAGAAAAGGACGATGTTCTCAGGAAAATGACATTTCATCACCAAACTCGCCTTTTCTTTGCCCATGAAGAAAGGAAGCAATTTGTCCCTTGACAATAAAAGTTTGGACAAAAGAGACTTTCGCGTGTCCACAGATCCGACCCCCTTCGGAACTGAAGATTCCCATTTGACTCACGATTCCCAGATGATATGTTCGTCACCGATTGTTCACCATCTTCGGCTGCTGAATTTTACTGATAAAAACGTAGTAATTTCTTTCAAGAGGTATTGTCTCCAAGAAAATGGTCAATTTTTCAGTTGGAAAGTCTGCGAAGTTTCCCTGCAGTGCATTGGGTTGTCACTGTGTTTCAGAGACAGCAAGATTCAAACAGTGAGAGGGCGTTCCCGCCAGAGAAGAGGAACGCTGCACAGATATTCGTGCAGGTCCTTCCTGAAAGGACATTTTGTCCATGAAGCAGCAGAGAGGAACATGGTTCTGCAGAACGCGAACCCTGCTACGCGCAACGTGCGCGCAGGGATCGCAGCCACCTCAGCTGTTGATGCACTGGAAAGAGTTACTGGTGAGCCCTGAGGCTTGAAGCCTGTGACCTGATTCTCGTGGTCTCGCGGAACCTGCCAGCGTGACTCCGGGACCTCCGAAGCCAGGTTTGCAGCATCGCCGAGCACGACTCGCTCAGGCGCTCAGTTCCTCCATTTTGTTGATTTGTGTGGAAAACATCAATTGGGAAACAAAAAATCCCTTCTGTGAATCTGCTTTTGGTCAATGTTTGTCATTGATTATTGTGTGTGGCAGAAATGACAGGCCAGAGCTGAGCTTCACAGATTCGGATGTTTCATTTATGGGGTCCCCTTGAACGCGTAGCAACACAATTTGTTCCGTATTTGTCTCTTCTATGCAGTTTTACATAATTTTTCCCGAAATGCACGCGTATTAAAATATCCAGAGTCAGGCTCCGGTTCTTCCTTTTTTATTCGACACTCGTACACACAGACGATTCAGAAAGAGCTGTCGCACCGGAAACCTTTCACTTCGAACAAATTTCGAATGCAGATTCTGGATGCGGCCAGCACTTCGCCTCGTTGGATGTTTCACGAAAATTTTGGCATTTCCTGGCTGTGTTTTGAAGTGATTTTGACGGGAGCAACATCGTGTTCGTGCCTGCAGAGCTCCTGCTGAGTCGCGTCCGTGCACTACCATGGCTTTCTCCTGCAGGCAAGGACTTCGTTGCAGGCAGGTTATTTGAAAGTTTTCTGATTGACTTGATTCTGCCGAATCTTTCACTAAAAGCCCTGCACATTTTCCAAATAGATTTACCATAAAAGCTGCACTGCAGCTCTCGACTTACACATTTTCACGCACGAACAGCACGGCTTCGTTTCATGTGCACATGTGGGAAGGTGGTTGTGTCGTTTATGGTTCTATGGATGGCAAATCGAAGGAATACAGGACATTTCAAGTTCAGAACTTCTGTGAACGACTGGAACAGGCGAGAACGCACTTGTTCGAGTGGCCTTCAACTGCAGCGTGTGCAGCAGGAACTTCCCGCTCGACTCTCGGGGAATCGACATCACCTTGTAACTGGCGTCTTCGAGTCTCAACGAACATAATTCGCCCGTTTTCACTCGCGTTGTCTTAAGCAACCTTCAAGGCACTTTCCACGAAGCTCCCTCAGCGTTCGCCGTGGATGTGGGACATTCATTTCCGGAGTTCTCTGATTCATACAACGCAAGGCCATTCCACAACTCCTTGTCGTAGCTGTGTGATTTCCACTTCCTGTGGGTAGACTACGTTCCAACCGATGCATGAAGTTGGAATCCACACAACACAGCAGTTTTTCTGTACATCTGCAAAGATTTGCGAACCCACGAGATATTTCGAAGCGAAGGGGGCCTCGCTGAAGGCATTAAATCAATTATCCAATCCGCACTGATGTGCGATCTTATTCATGACCTGTCACTGATCTTTCATCCCTTACATGGGCCCCGGTAACGAAGTTAACTGCAATGCCGACACCGGGCTCGGCAAACACGAGGGGATGGCGGCAGCCCGCCTAATTCAATAATGATGTTCCTTCTTGTAATCTGAACGCATTACGTGCCACGCAGCGTCCGATACCTTTTCCCTTCGATCGCCTCCGCTTCTCAGTGTGTGGACAAATCACAATTTCTTTGCGGGAAGGAGCAAGCATCGCTTTGAAGGTTTCTCGAGGTCGCGGAGCAAAATGTCTCTCCACCCACTGGAAACGCGAAAATAAGGGCGTTCGATTTACGCGTCGGCAAAGTTTCCCAATTTCGCCCTGAGGTTGAAACGGGGCGAAGTAATCAAAACCGGCTCACCCGGTTTACTGCACGCGCAAATCGAGCACAGCCATTGCTTGAAGGACGCAACAAGAAAGACCCAAAACGGACAACCGGAGATTCCTGCAAGTGAACTTGTTGAACGCCCTCCTGTATGCGCGACATGTTTTTGCGGGGCAGCACGACTGCAGATGTTCCTCGACCTGGTAAAGCGAGGAAGTCAACTTGCGCCGCCTGAAACCTCAGTCGTCCCTATTTTTGCAAACCGTACGCGGATAGGAACGGACAGGCGCGCCTTATCCCTCAGGAAATCTTCACTCCGATCAAGTCCCCAGTTTCTCACGTCCACAAATTGCAATGCGAGAGCAACGCAGCTTTCCCCAAGGATTCGATGAGCATCATCGAATTTCTTCCAGCTGACTGCCTTTGCTCAAGAACGAACAAACGAAAACCATACCAGCCAATTGTTCACAGAGTACAAGTTTATTTTTGCGTCCCGGCATGTGCAGATGAACTTCGCTCTTGGCAATTCTGTACAAACATTCGTGCGAATATGCAGATGTTGACCGTGAGCAGAGAACGGAAGTGCTGCGTGCACGCAACAGCATCGTGCACAAGCGCTTCCAAGATTTTCAGATTTACACCAGAAATAAAGCACCTATGTACAAGTCCACTGTACAAATACTTTCATGATTGCTCGTCGCAAACCACATGTGGCGTCAAGACAAGAAAATTCAAGAAGACAAACGCGAGTGTCTGCGCATCCTGCGCATCGCAAATCCACAACTGAGTTTCCTCGAACAATGTCTCTTTAACAGACGACCAGTACAACGCTTACACGAAATGCCCAAAACATGATTTGTGACACTTTTGAGAGATCTTTTTCACAAAACTTAAAAAGTTCAAATCAAGAGCGCGGTCGACTAGAGGAAACACAAGAACAGAAATAGTGCGGTAAGTGCCTTACAAATGAGCGGAACTATTTTCAAACCTGGCGTCAACCAAAAGTGCAAGTACCCCCACCTGAGCCCACGTTGAGTCACAGCAAAATCGATGCCTCGGGCACTCTGGTCCCTTCCCTACCTCAGGCAGGGTTGAAAAGTGTCAAAACTGGGAACGAGTAAAAAAGTACCGGCAGTTGCTTATTATTTCCCTGTCAACTGGTCAAACAAAATGTGCCTGCGAAACGTTCGATCGCTCCGACCTTGAGTAAGTTTCTGTTGAAGCAAGTCACTTTGGTCAAGATGTTCACTCACAGCTTCGACACGTCAATCCATGTTGAATCCAAAACATTCCTCGATGTCTTTCTTCTTTTGCTGTTCGTCTTCTGAAAGAAAAGAGCAAGCGGGATGAACAATCGCCGTTTCGTTGACACGCGTCGGCTGGCACTGAAAAGCGACAACTCGTTCCCTCGAAGAAGAGCGCACAAAACTACGGTACATCGAGCTGTCCTTACGTCTGAACTCGTCCTTCCTTGATTGACAGGCAAAATGCGACGTCAAGAAATTCGCAAATTAGAAAAGGAAGCGCTGTCTCCCACGAGCAGATTGACCGAATTAGTGAAAGAACACAACCATAACCACAACCATAACCAAGGAACACAAAAACAGAAACCGCAAACAACAAACATGCGCGTTCGGCGTCGTTACCACTTCGTCCTCAGCCACTTTTAATCTCCACCGCCGAACCCAGTTTGCAGATCTCGAAGAGAATTTTCTCGAGAGATTCGTTGCCGACTCCGAGCTGTGGCTCTTCTTTGCTCAGTTCCGCGCTGTGCGGCTTGGTCCCCGACTCGGCCGCGGAGTTCGCTGCGCGCAGCATCACCCAGTTCTGCTGATCGGGCCTCGTGTTGACAGCCACCTGCTTGTTCACTCGCGAGTTCATCTCGGAATGCGTCGCCTTTTCACTGGCACAATTCTCCTTCACCTTGTACAAATTATACGGCCCGCCTTTCAGTTCTATCGACGTCTGTTTGGAACGGTCCATCTTTTGGCTTTGGTGCTTTGCTTCACTTTTCACTTCTTTGGTGGCTGCAGTGTCAATGGCAAGAGGAACGACGGATATCCCGGCGTCCAACACCGCAGCTGCACTCACGAGTTTCTCGATGTGAGACTGAGCGCAATTATTCACGATCAGCTGAACGTTGGTCTCGTCGTTGCAATTCTTCTTTTCTTCTTCAGTTTCTTGTTCTGAGGCGACTGTAACACCAGCGCCAGAAGGAAGATGAAAGAACCAGCGAGAGTGGTGATTGATGCATTCGGCAGTGCAAACTACGATTCATGCCTGTCCCAAAACTAGACACGAGAGTACATACCTCAGCAAGCAAAGAGTTACACACAAGAAACCTATCTACAAGCTGAAAGATCGCTCAATGTGTAACCGGTGGTGCCTCAAATGTCATCTGCATCACAATCAAAACTACACAAGCAAAACTACACAACTACATCACCACGCACAATTCACAATACAAAGCGACACCTACCTGTGTTGACCTTTTTCTTCGGAGATACCCTGGTTCGTTTTCCAGGAGTAACAGCTTCCAAACTTCCTCGCGTTCTTTTTCTCTTTCTGACAACGAGAAACAGTGCGTGTTCCGTGTCGCTGTTCTGTGCGTTCACTTCTGAGCAACAAATTTCCCTGACGGGAAAATTCACAGTGTTGTCTTCATTTCACAGAAAGACTCCAAAACAATTTCGGATCCTTCGCCACTTTTCTCAACGGCGCAGCTCTTATAACTTGTTTTCCTGTGCTCACTGGACTCACCTGGGTGTGAGCGCTTCTTCTTCACTCTCTTCGTCTTCTTCATCTTCAGCCTCTTCTTCTTCCTCGTCTTCCTCTTCGTCCACCAACTCTTCCGCCACCTGCTTCCTCGGGCGTCCGCGCTTCCGAGGTGCCAGGGGCGTCTCGTCCGCCTCATCGGCCTGAAACAAAGACAGAAATTGTTGACAATGTCTGTTTGGGACCAGAAGCGGAACAGTCGGTGCACTTTCAGGGCGTATTTACACAGGGTTCTTTTCTCTTGTGTCCATAACTCACACGGTAAAGTCTCACCAAATGGACAAAGACTGTTTCAATTTTCGGTATTTTGCTCTGGACCACCAGAGTATTTTCGAACCCACCAGCAGAATCCCACCGACCTTCATAATGAGCTGCGCTTTGGGTGGGCGGCCGCGGCCCCGCTTCGGCGTCGCGATGGTGATGGCTTCAGGCTCTTCCATCATCTCTTCTTCCTCCTCCTCTTCCTCCTCATCCTCGGGCAGATCCTCGGGCTCAGGTTCCTCATCTTCATCCTCCTGCTGCAGCACCTAGAGGAGCCAGAGAGTTGGCGTGAGGATCATTTGCTCAAAACAAAACGAGAAGCACATAGGCTGGCAGCTCTCGCTCCATCTCAAAACCACGGCATGTTTCTCCCAACGAAAAGTGGCGGATCAGCGCCTCACCTGCTGCTGGATGAGCTGCTGCTGTTGCTGCAGCTGGGACGGGTCGAGTTGGAGCATAGTGGGCTGCTGCTGCTGCACCTCGATCTGCGGCTGCGCCGTCCCGTCGTCTGACATCTGCAGCAGGATTTGGCCGGCGCTCTCCCCGTCCGCCGTCACGAGCTGCAGCTGGATCTGCTGGCCGGGCACCCGCAGCGCGTCCGACTGCTGCATCACGATCTGCTGCATCCCCTGGTCCGTCAACACCTGCGAAACACGAGGAGGGTCTACAGTCTTCCCTTGTGTCTGTAAACAAGCCTCACACAATTCATCAGAAATGGTTTGAGAAACGTTTTCCACACGTCAAAACAGACAGTGTTGATTTACTGAGGCACACAGAATCGTGTGCACGCACACATCCGTTTCACACACCCACTCACCGTTTGAATGAGTGGCCCCGGCGTGTCGAGCGTGATGTCCTCCTCCTCGTAGTCCTCGGCCTGGTCCTCCTCCTCCGCCTCCGCGAGCAGGTCCTTGTTGGCCGGGTTCTCCGGGTCGTGCAGCGCCATGTGGCGCAGCAGGTTCCCCCGGTGCGCGAACACCTGTCGACACCAGTCATTGTATGAGCGAAAACACGTCAGCGCACATACAAGCTCTGCACAAATTTCACCTTCCAATTTGACTCTCATCTTTGTGTAAAACGTGGAACCCGACAGAGACAGACTTGCTTTTGCAGCACATTGCAACGTGTTCATTTTCACACATTTGAAGTCTTGCTGTGGTTTGTGCGAACTTCAGTATCAAACTTAGCTGGGGAATACTGTGGGTCCATTCAATTTGAAAAGCACAACCTCATTTTATTGTTCTCTTTGTCTGCTAAAACCCGATTTTCAGTGAACAAGCAAAAGCACGTGCACAATGTGACACACCTTGTTGCATTCGGAGCACTCGTGGCTCTTCTCTTTGGGCGCGGGCGGCACGTAGTCGGGGGTGTGGTACAGGTTCTTGTGGCGCCGAAGCAGCTGCTTCTGGCGGAACGACTGGTCGCCTGTGCAAATCAAGAAGTACGAGACGCATTGAGGCCCCCTGATCAGTCTGGGCAAGTAACTTTGTTCAAATCGTGCAACAAATTTTCCGTCAAAATTATCGTTCCGTACAAACGGCCAAAAAAGGTGTTTTTCAATCAAGCGCTTAAAGCCCTGCCAAGTGGGCGATAACTTCGCTTTTCGCCCTGCACTGAGAGACGAACATGAGTGTTACCTTTTCACGTACCGTATTGACGGTCAGAATCGGAGATTGAATGAAAGTACGGTGGGCACTCACATTCATCGCACTGGAAGGGTTTTTCGCCGGTGTGAGTGAGGATGTGGCTCTCCAGGTGGCGCTGTGACAGCGCGGCGTACGGACACAACTCGCACTTGAAGCACTTCTCGCCTTCGTGCGTCTTCAGGTGAATTTTGTACGTGTACCGGTCCGGGAAGGACTTCCCGCACTTTTTACACTGCAACAAAGAAGTGAACAATCAATGAATCAACAAAGAACTGAACTGTCAATACGTGAAGGCCACAACGCACACGCACACACAGAAAAGGACAGAACATCAGTGATCACACGCATATTGTTTGATTGCAAACGAGGTTTCATCATGCATACCTGGAGTGGCTTGTCCGACGTGTGCAGCTTCTGCACGTGGATCTTCAGATCCGTCTTGCGGCCGCACGTTGTGGGGCACAGTTCACACTGGAACACAGGCTTGTTGCCCGTGTGGATCAGTTTATGAGCCTGAAAAGCACAGGAACAACTCAGTATGACGTCAAAATTCAGTTACCAGGCTATTTCTTTTCCCCCACACAAGTGGAGCTGATGTTTCTGTTCAAACTTAAAGATAATCCTAACCCAAACTGCCCACACACCTTCACCACACACTTGGACACAAAGGGACCACACACACGTATCTCTCACCACACAACTGGAAGTAAAGGAACCACACACACACACGCGCGCGCACACACACACCTCTTACCACACACCTGCAAACAAAGGGACCACACACACAACTCTGTTTTGCGCACGCACCTTGAGTGAGTTGCTCTGAGTGAAGCGCATGTTGCAGACGTCGCACTCGTACGGCTTCTCGCCCGTGTGGATGCGCAGGTGGCGCTTCAGCTTGAACGTGTCGGGGCTCGCGTACGAGCAGTGCGGGCACTGGTAGGGACGCTCCCCCGTGTGCGATCTGCGAGAGGTAGAGAACGACTCTCGGAGTCAAAAACAGAACAGGACACGCTCTGTGTTCGTCGCAAATCGACAGCACTGTGTTCACCCGAGACTTCTGCCCCGAAATGGAGTAACACAGGAAGGGTGTGCCTTTTTCTTGGATGGTATTTTTCAGTGGGACCTCAGTGCCAGGAAATACAGGAAAAGTTGTGGTGCTCTTTCAATTGGGTGGGACTTCGAATACGGTTTGCCTTTACCACGTAAAATGTCTCAGGAAAAACAGTTGATGTGAATAGAGCAAAACTGACCTCATGTGTCTTTTGAGTTTGCTCAACTCGACACTCGCGTAGTCACACTCGGTGCACTTGTGCGGCTTCTCGAACGTGTGTCGGTAGCGTACGTGGCGCACCAGTTCACCGGAAGTGGTGAAGGCGGCGTCGCACTCCTTGCACTTCTGCGGCCGCACGCCGGTGTGCGTGTTGATGTGGTTCTGCAGCGACGCGACCGTCTTGAAGCCGCGATCGCAGATCGTGCATTTGTGAGGGCGTTCCTGCGCACAAAACACAAAATGTGTGCGTGAGAGAGCATGTCTGCACTTTTTACGTTTCTCAAGGCAGTTAGATCAACGCAAGAACTCATGAGCCGTCTCAAGATATCCTTACTTGAACACTTGAATGTTACACACACAACGGCAACATGTAAACAACTCTTATACGTAACAGGACACTCACATCCAGATAAAACTGTTTTGTGGAGCAAAGAACAGAAGAGTTGCATCAGACACCAGAATGCTACTTGCAGAATTCATTCTGCGGATCTGGCATGAATTCTGCGGTCCTCACCTCGGAATGAGTCTTCATGTGGCGTGTGAGCAGGTAGCGTTTGGGACTCGTGTAGTTGCAGTAGTTGCACATGAGCTGCGACTGCAGTCCGGCGTGTGGCGGCCGCTTCTGCGTCACTTTGATGATTTTCTTGGTCGCGTTCACGTCGACGGGCCCGACCTGCTCGCCGCGCTCGAACGTCGCGTTGCCCTCTTCGTTGAAGTCGTAGACTGACGGATCGCCGTCCGCCCCCTGAGCGTCTTTGTCCGTGTTGCTCACAATCAACACGTAACTGACCTGCAAACAGCAGCAAAACCTCGTGCAGGTTTTGAAAAATGTCAAAAAAAAAAAGCAGGTTGAAACCCGTCCAGAGCCCAGTTTTCCACAATGAGTTTAAACGCGAAATGCTGGACAGCTTAGAACCGCACCTCGCCGCTGACTTCCGACGGCACCACCGTCACGGTGGAGAACGGGTTGGCTCCGGGCCGCCCGAGGACGGCGTTCTGCTCGCCGGCGGAGTCCTGCGCCGCCACGACGCCGCCGCTACCGCCGGCCTGCGCCATGATCTGTACCGACGAGGACGTGGGGAGCGACGTGACGGGCGCGACGCCGCCGCTCACGGCGACCATCTGCTGCGTGGCGCCGCTCGGCGTCTGCATCGTCACGATCTGCTGCTGCGTCGTTGACAACTGAGGGATGCTCGTCGCTGCCACGTTTGCCAAAACCTACACAAAAGAACGGACCAGCTGAACAAGTGCAGAAATCGCAGGTCTTTTGATTGTACACATTCAAGTTACTTCAACTCGCTGCGACTCTTCTGAGACAGTCGGTGTGCATGTTTACCTGCACGGCGTTGTCCGCCCCGGCGTCGCCGCTGGCCGCCTGCGTCACGAGCATGCCCGTCTGGTCGGATGGCGCCATGACCAGCTGCTGGTCGTCGCCCATGGACGGCGCCGCCGGCGTCAGCAGCGGCTGCAACGACATGGCAAGTTGAAGTCGCAGGTTTCATCAGGACAGCTCCATGCTGTTGTTGATTGAAGCCCCGTGACTTTCTCAAATTTCACATTTGATCTAAAAGTAAGTGCCAGACTATCTCGAACAGGTTTCTATCGACCTGCCCACAGTTATTCTGTGCGACTCGGTTGAAGGGGAATGTGGTGAGCCCCACCCACAAAATTAATGCCTGTGCTTTTGTTGTGGAAGTGTACCTGTGGTTCGAGTCCAGAGCCGTCGTCCATCTGGGCTTGGTCCTCGCCTTTGATGAAAGAACCATCCGGCTGCAGGATGATCTGCCCCTGCTCCTTCGGGTTGAAGGTCGCCAGGTACGTCTGGATGTCAGACAGCTGAGCCTGGCTGTCCATGGCTGATCAACTCCCTGAGAAGAAACGAGACAGTCGGGTTTGCTCAACTTTGCCTGTTGAAGCTTTTGGAGTTGGAACGCGATCCCACGTGTAGGTTTCGAGGCTGTTTCAAAAGTTCTGTTCGTCATGTTTGCCAGTTGATCACGTTCTGCGCGAAAGAACAAGCGAATTGGACAGGTCACAAATTCCGCGAACATGACGAACAAGGCTTTTCGAAACGGCCTCGTAGATCTATCGTGCAGCCAATCGTTTCCAATGTGAACAGGGGTTTGAAAACATGGAAGACCCGTTTGAACAACGACGTACGTGGAAACCACACACCAGGTTGTTTGGTTCGCGAAGATTCTTTTCATACCGCTGGGACAAGAGCCACTTTAGGTTTCAGGTTTGGACCCAGATTCAGCTCCAGATTCTTGATCTGAGCAAAGACGAAGCAACGAGTCGGATGGTGTCAATGATTGCAAGATCTTCGCAGGCAAACGTGAACTGCATCAAGAGTCTTCGTTTCTCTTGCACTCCGGCCTGGGCAATAGTCTATTTGTAAGCGTGTTGGCTTGCCTTTTTCACGAACACGAGCAACAAAACACTCCAAAAAGATGAATGAAATTTATGCCAGACACACAAACATGGCTACCCGCCTAAAAACATGACAAAGCTTTCCGCCATCTTGAAATTAGGCAATCAGCAAACATCAAAATACCATTTTTAGGCTTTTATCCGACATTTCTCCAGTCATCTCTTCGTCCTCTGAGATCTGATGACAGCTGGGCAGGTTTGTTTACAACGGACGAGCAGAAGACCGGTGCAGATGGCATGGGAGTCGCTCCACTGGAGCCGCCACTGTCTCCCCGATCACCCTGACATCTTACAGCCGCCAAAAACAGCTCAGCGAAGCGCCACACTGCGCCGAAAACGGCAAAATTCACTCACCTGCAGGCTTATGGACGCAATTCCAGTGATATGAATGGATTGTTGTTGATGTAAAGGACTAAAATTCCACAAAATCCACAACCCTTGTTCTGTTGAACCGCCAAGCGAAGGCCTTGTGTGACCGAGTGGAGTTGGGATGCTAATTAGGTCAACGTTTCGAAATAGCTTTGGAGGACTTTGAGGACGTTATTTCCCACAAAAATTTGTCATAAGATTCTTTATCGTATTTAATTATGTCCAGCATGATGTTTGGGGTGATACGAGGGCCTTTAATGCTCAAAATTCACGTTTTTTTGGGCGTAAGGGATACGCGCTTGACTACGCATGCGCACCATCGCCGGAAACTTGCCCAAAGGCGGGAAAATACGGCGCGAGATGGCGGGAAACAGCATCAACTGACGAGGGCGCCACAGTATCACCCACTTCGCGCTCTTTCTCCAGGTTTTTCCGTGAGGTGTCAGCGTGGAATTGTCGTGTTCCACAAGCCAAGAATTTATATCAAGAACTTCCTCTCAAGCAGGGGGAAAGTGTTCTGGTAGAATCGCAAACGAATTGCGTGAAATTGAGAAAAGGTCGAAGAAAAGACACGTGCTTCTTTCTTTTCATCTTTCTGGGGTCAAATTAAACGATTCAGGGTTGAGTTTACCACCCTGGTTGCATTTGTGAGGTCCAGATGTTGAGGTCACACCGCAAAAGAGAATCTCTTTCAGTGTTGAAGTCGTTCACGTGCGGCTTGTCAACTGACAACATTCCGAGACATAAAGCAGCAGACCCGAGTCTGATCTTGAAATAATCTTTTGAAACCATACGGTTGCAAGAGCTGTCGATTCGCAAGCAAGAAAATGTGCACATATCATTTCTCACAATGATGAAGCATTGACCTCTGAGTGTCAGTACAAGTGCTACTTGTCCAATTTGTGCGCAGCAGTAAGGAATGTCTTGAAGCACAGAAGCCTCGAATGAGATAGCACCGGTTTTATGGAAAAGCAAGATTTACGCGGAGAGTTCTTGGCAGAGTTACTCTAAACAAACGCATCTCAAGTTCAGCACGTCTGACAGAAATATCAAATTGTCGAGATAAGAGCACAAATTGAGTTGAATTTGTTTTCGTTGAGACCTGCATATCTTGTTTCCAGGATGGGCCTCGTCAAGCAAAAAGTTGCCATCAATGTGTTGAAGAACAGGCACGCTGCATCACGCGCCTGAGAAGGGAAGCAAAATTGTCCAAATGCCCAAAGTCAAAAAGATGTCTCAGACTCTGTCGTGGAAACATAATGCAGAAACAATGGCTTTGATGATCTCACTGCAACATTGTATTTCGCTCCACAGCAAAGTTCAGTGAAGTTTTCGTGTTCGCGAACTCCGTGCAGTGCCGGCAACCTAGAGTGGGAAGGAACAGCAGCAGCGCTTGGAATCCTTGTCCAGTTCCGGCCTTGCGATGACAAAAAGTATCAGCACGACTTTTCCTGTGCAGTCAAGGCGCCGATATTTTTGAGTGAATTGTTGAGATGTTTAGAACGCACGAGTATTTCGAGAGCTGGAAACTCCTTGGCCATATCCATCAACAGAAATCATGACCAGGTGCGACAGTTGGAGCATCTGGCTTTATCTGCATTATGAAGCGGCCGTCTGGACAAGATACCAGAGCCTGGACGTGCTGACAGACACGCGAACCCTCCCGTCTGGACGAGGGGTGCTCGGGTGCAGCACCCTGACCGTTACACATCGCTGTGTTATCTCGCCCACAGTTTGTGAAATATGCAAAATTCCATGTTGACAAACAATAACAAATCCATTGATTTGAGTTATGACAATAACCGGAGGCAACAATCGTTTTCGGTTTTGGGTTTCAGCCACATGTTTCTTGTTGCGTTTGGTATGACTTGCGAATCAACCATGATATCAACAAAGTTCTGCCTCCGTGAAATTATCAGATATCTGAAGATTTTAGAAGTTAGGGTGAAGGACCCACACAGACCGTACACCATGAAAACCACAAAATCTGAACACTGTTGTGTGCTCACAAGTCCAATCTCACCCACAAAGTTCAATGTGTATAGCTTTGTGATACCACCACAACTAAACTGAACATTACGGTAACACTGCGGGAGAAAGAGCAAAAATATGACCTGGAAAACTACTGTGGGCACAAAGATCTGCAAAGCAAGAATGACAGGCTGCAAGAAATTATTCTACTCGTCAAAACTCTCTCAGATCCGAGCAACTTTTCGGATCTCTCTCCCCATCTCTTTCAGCACCTCTATCACATCAAATGCAAAAGTCTTCACAGTTTGCTTTGAGTAATGTCGGAGATGGGCAACCTGAGATAAAATGTTCATGAGTATCTTTGGCCTTCCAGAGACCGAAGGATCGCACCTGGTGACCTTTGACTCGCTTGATTGGCTTCTAATTATCGCTAATCATCGCAATCATATTTCAAGCCTGACTTCATCTGCACAAAACTGAAGCCGGCCTTGTTTACTTCCAGTGAACCATTTCTTTGATGTGGATGTATGTTTACTTGGGTCGATCAAAGTGTGAATCCAAAACGGTGGTAGATCTGTGAGGTGGAAAAGGTCACTGACTCTGACTCACATGCTGGTAGAGGGTTCCGGTTGTCGTGTTACAAATTCAAGTGTTCACCTGTTTGCAGTGGTTGACGTTCCTAGTATGTGTACAAGTACGTGCAGTTTGCGTTTCACGTGCACAGGTGACGTTGAATTCTGGGTCTGATTAACTGAGTTGATCGAACACCGTGCGCATCTCGACTGCGCCGTGATTTCTACGTTTGCATCGCAGAAACAAATGGTGAAAAATTGCCCCGACTTCGTGTAGTTTGTGTTTGCACGATTGATCACTTGAAGCGATTGCAACAGCGTGGTCCGAGTTTGAGTTATCAGTTGCTCGAGCCGCCATTCGTCTTGCGAAGCTGCTCAACGTAAACTGCGATGACAGTTTACATGTGGAGGAACGCGTGGCGATGGATCGTTCCTGGAAATACCGCCGTGGAACTCATCTTGGGGCCAAATTGCAATTTGATTGCAAGTGGAGAGGCACGGCATGAGTCGAGCGTGGAGCGCTTTTTGTTTTGAGAAAATTCGCAACGCGCAGCTGTTCAACAGGTCTGATCGAAGGTGACGCAGACAACCAAGTTCGGTTCTTTTCGTGGAGACTTTCTCCTCGCCTTGGAACCGAAAAAAATCCGGTTTGGGTTGACGCGCAAAAATTGAAACGTCGAACGCCAATTTGATTAATAACATCATGAACATGACAATTTTATTATGCACAAAATATCATTTCATTGTCTCACACTTACACCTCATGTATTCGATCATCTACCGCTAATTTTGGGGGGAAACCACGGAAACGTGTGCAGAATGTACATCATTATGATGTTCCTCTTTGAAAGAGGTCCGTCCACACTGGTCCAACTTTCTACGGCAACAGATTGCACTGTCTGCGTACAAGTTTCACATTTGATTTCAAAAGTTGTTTTCTGCACATTCACTTCACCCAGAGACTTTTGGATTGAACCAGAACCAGATTCTCTACAATTTTTGTGCTTTGGTGGTGTGAAACGTGCACGAATAACACTTTCTTGTCCAAAGGGCCCACCCAAATTTATTTCGTAGCCTGGTGGTGGGATTGGAACACGATCGATCATCGGTGTCGACATAACATAGCAGCACCATTGAATGAATGAATGAGACAAACAGTACTACAGGTGAAGTTACTCGAGTAAATGCTGAATCGCACTGAATTTGCTGTAGCAGCACTGTCCCCGCACGTGTAAAATGTACACAATGTAAGTACTCAAGCCCAACTTCTAAAGCGGTGGCGGCAAAATACACCAATGGTAAAGAAATCTCATTTGACTGAGTGACGCGTTGTACGGTATCGATATCAACAGCACAATACACAGGTACTAAACAGCTTCACTTTGAACCTTTTCCATGGAGATGAGCTGAATATACTTGATTCAATACTGACTTCAGTTGAATACAACACAACATGCCAAATGTCTAACAGTGTACACTACTTTTCGTTTCGCTGTCGTGCAGTGAAAAACATCTCAGGACTTTTGAAACTGTACATCTTTGGTTTTGTTTCATCGTTTCAGGAGCATGTTCTGTGTGCAGATTCTTGTGGCCCTGCAGAACTTTGCAAGTTCTCCCACAACCAAGCCACTGCGCGACCTCAATGACCTTTTCCTGTGACCTAATCTGGACACGTTTTGCTCACGTTTAAAGCGCTGCTGTCGCGACTACAAAGCTGATGAACCGCAATTCCTGTGTTTAGTTCAGTTTGAGTGCTGGAAGTTCAAGGAGACTCGTTGCAAGAGGTATCGTGACACCATAGATGCGCAAATAACGATTGATTTCGTTGTGCATTCTTTTTCGTGAGACAGTCTTCCACATATCAGAAATAAAGCCACAAGTTAAGTTTTCCTTTCTTCACATTTATAGCAGATACAGTTGTTCGGGTTGAAGTTGCGTGCGAGTATCAACTATCAAACACACAAAACTTCGTATTTCATAGACAAACCTACGTGCTAAACCTACGTGTTCACAGAAAGACGCAGCACTGCACTTGAAGACAGGTTACTTTGGTTAGTTTCGCCCATTGATAAGCCAGCAAATATGTATGTACACATGCACGATTTGAGGAAGCTTTTATGCCTGCCTACAGGAATATCACACAAAACTCCACACACACACAACTAGATTAAGTCAATTTGGGCAGCGGTTTCCAAGGTAACCTAAGCGTGCAGACATAGTCACCCCCTAATTGCAAACCACTGGCCGGAGAAATGGGAGAAATTTCATTATTTCGCCAGCCCACTTCGTTCAAAGGTGCTCATTATTAATATGCGAACGTGGTCATTTGGTGTGGAAGGGCCCAAGCCCGGAACACCTGTGCCCCTCTCCTTTCTGACGTTTTATTGCCTTTGCGCGCAGATGCCACAGCAAGCTTTGTTTCAAGAATACCCAAAACGGGGCATTTTTACCGCTGCACCATCGGCTGATATTTTTTTCATCTGATTGCTGGCAATCAACCACTTTGTTGACAAGTGAAATGGACAAAGTTGAACATCTGAGGTTTGTGTGTCGTCTTGACAAAGCGTGCAAGTTTTTCATTCTACTCTGAGACAGATATCCCCCCTAAAATACATAACGCGCACCACTGCTGTGAACACGAAAATAGATCAAGATCTGGTCGTTTGTCAATTGACACAGGAGCTTCACCAGAGTGTAGCAATATCATTCGAGACAATAAGTGTGTGGCTATGTACAGAGTGGATTTCGTTGGCGCGCGTGGTGTGAAAACATCAGGTCCTCAATTGAGTGAGTGGTGAAAATGCAACCGAAGGAACAACTCGCTGTAGAACGAAAACAGTCGGCACAACGCAAAGCAAAAACTGCAGGTGAGTGGGTGAGTGAATGATCGAATGAATTCGAGAATGATATGTGAACAACTACATGTACCATATTTCGTAAAGTGTGCGCGATCAATTGAATTGACAAGATGGACACATTATGATAAATATAATGATGCATTGGTCACAAAAACTTGATAAAGTTTTCAGATCTCTGCTTGGTACAACAAGTTGAACGTCTTGATTTTGAATTTCTGGTGCAGCTACACCGATGAACTGGTGGGTTGTCTTCTCAATAAACTTTGTCCGTTTGTCTGTGTCAGTTGGCTCTCGCGTGTGGAATGTCTTTGGACTAGTGTTCACAGCAAACGAGACAAATTGGTCGCTGAACAATTCTGCACCACGACAAGATCAGGAGCTGTGTTCACAGACATCTGTCACGTCTTCATCCAGCTGTTTCAAGTTTTTCAGCTTTCAGATTTCGTATTCATCGTTTTGATTTGTGTGTGGCCTTGTGTAAGTAGCAACTGGCGATTTCATGAATGAAACCTGGAGAAAGTTCAGTTCACAGCACTGAGTGTCCGTGCGCGTTACGCCATGAGCGGAGCTGGCGAAGCTTTTTCCTGTGACTGTATGTGACTTTTCATGTGCAGCTCAAGAGCCGCAGGCGAGGTGCAGATTTTGTGACAAATGTGGCATCTCGTTTTCCACACCCACGGCTCAACGCCCTGGGGCGGAGAGGTCATGGGCGGGGGCGGAGGTGGGGCGGGCGAGGAGGAAGCGGAACCGCTACCAGAGAGAGTCCCCGGCTGTGGTGACTTACGCATACTGAGGTCGAGCTCCCCTGCGCTGCCGCTCGGCGGAGGCGGGTGGTTGTTATTGTTCTCCAGCTTCAGTTTCTCGCTGCTCGGACTAGTTTTCAGTGTTGAGGGGTCAGTACCTGAAGGGATGGGGCCGCCGCCGCCGGGCGTCTTGAGCGAGACGCTGTTGAGGTGGTTCATGACGGCGAGGCTGGTGGGCGGCAGGTGGTTCATGGTCCCGTTGAGACTCTGGATCACTGAGATCTCGTTCATCTTCCCCGGCAACCCGGGCGCGAAGCCGTTGGGGAAGCCTGGGAATGGAGGGAACGGAAACATCTCCCTCGGGGGGCGGGGGAATCCACCGAAGAACTCCCCGTCCTTCGGACCTGGGAAGGTCGGCGGCAGCGTGTCCATGGACATACGTCTGCCTCGGCGCGACGGCGAGTTGTTCCACATGTGCGTACCCATGTGCACCTTGAGGTTACCCTTAGTGGTGAAAGCCTTGTGGCAGATGGTGCACTTGAAGGGTTTTTCGCCCGTGTGGGTGCGACTGTGGATTTGCAGGGCGGAGGAGCTGGAGAAGGGCTTGCTGCAGACCTGACACACGTGTCGCAGGTTCGGCCTCTTGATGAACGGAGACCCGTCGTCGTTGCTGCCGCTGCTGCTGCTCGCCGAGGAGGGTGTGGTCGTCGTGGCCGTCGACAGCGTCGCCGTCGAGGTCGTCAATGTCGATGAACCAGAGGCGCCACCCGGTGGGCTCGTCTGACTGGTTCCCGCTTCTCCGGGCTGCAGGTCACTTCCGGTTCCGCCAGACTTGGGGCTCTGTGACGTCGTGGCGGCCGCCGCGCTGTAGGTCGGGGACGTGTCCATGGACGCGCTGCTGTGCGCCGGAGACACGCCGCCGTCCGACTCGCAGAACTTCGACGGAGTCGCAGAGCTTTGGTTCGAGTTGCTGTCGTCCCCCGAGCTGTTGTAGCCCGACTGAGTGCCAGTCGAGACGTCGCGGATCTTATGCGTCAACATGTGTTGCTTCATGTTGCCCTTGGTCGTGAAGCCTCGGTCGCAGATGTCGCACCTGAATGGACGCTCCTTGGTGTGGCTGCGGTAGTGAATGTCCAGGGCGCTCTTGCAGGCGAAGGTCTTGTAGCAAACCTGGCATGTGGTTCCTGTTTTGTTGGGACTCCCGAACGCGTTTCCGAACGGAAGCTGCGGCAGGACGCCTGGCCCGAGATGCTTGAACTCGAGCATCCCGAGGCCCCTGGGGCGCATCATCTCGTCTCTCCGGCGGTCTTCGTCCTGAGCTTCCGAGAATCCCGGAGAGTGCGCACTGCTGCGTGGGGAGGCCACCCCGCTGTTGATGGATCCGTCCTTCAAGCTGTTCGGAGACGCCCGGCCATCTTCGGGAGTCTTCGGAGACCGGTTCCCGTTCGCGAGTCGAGGCGACATCTGGTTCTCATGGCGGCGGATGATGTTCGCCATCTGCTCGAGCGGCTTGCCCGAGTTGTAGTTGCCGAGAGGGCTCGTTGTGTCGATGGCCTTGACGCGGTCCTCGAGGGCCTGGAGCGACGCCGAGTACGACGTGCTGTGTGGGAGGCTCTGAATCACCGACGGCTGCGCGTACAGCGAGAAATCTGGCGGCTTGAAGGGGCTCTCGTGCGGCCTTTTGGCTTCTCCCGGAGACTCGGGTCTCTTGGGCGCCGGGGTGCCCCTGTCACTCCCCGTTGGTGCGGGTCCTTCCTCGCCGTCAGGCGCAGGCGACTGACCTCGCTCGGACGTCGCCAGCGACGATTCTCCGTCGAGCTTCCCGTCCACGTCACTGTCGTAGTCGTCGACTCCGTCCGCGTCGTCTCTGTTGTCGTCCTCCATGTCGTACTCTCCGTCCACACCGTCTTCATCCTCCTCCTTCCCTCGCTCCGACGACGGCTTCCTCAGATCCAGCTCCCCATTGGCTCCCAGGGCCTGGAACCCGTGCGCACCAGGGGGCAGCACGGGATGCGGGAATCCCATCGGGTGCATGGGGAACGGGAACCCGGGGAACTGCATGTGGAGCGGGGCGGCCCCTGTCGGCGGGATGATCATGTCCGGCGGGAGTGGCACGTCCTTCGGGAGCTCCCCGGTGTGCATGCGGATGTGCTGCTGGAGCACCAGCGCGTTCGTGAACTGCTTGTGGCAAACCGGACACTGCAAGGACAAAACGAACAAAAGATGACTTCAAATTTCTAGAAAAGGCTGCAGCGACTCACTGCACGCTCGAACATAACCGAAACGGACGTTTTTTTCAGCACAACCGCCTGCCACAGATAGTCGCTCTCTACGCACCTGGTGCAGCATCCTGACCGGCGGCTTGGTTCTGTGCACGCCCATGTGCGTCTTCAGGTTGCCTTTCGTGGTGAACGCGCGTCCGCAAATCTTGCACTTGAAGGGACGTTCTCCTGTGTGCACCCTGCCAAATCAAAATTTAGAAACCGTCAGCAAATACACGATGTGGGCTGCAAAGCATTGTGCGACAATTCCAAGTGAGACCAGTTTGACGCCAGTTTCTGCAATCTACTTTGTTATAAACTTTAGAAAGAAAACCCTGTGTGGTACCTGTGTACAGACCTGTAGTGCATCTGCAGCGCCGACTTGCAGGACAGGATGCGGTGGCAGATGGCGCACTGGTTCGGGTCGCTCAGCTTCGTCTCGATGTTCTGCACCAGCTGCTCCAGTTTCGACGTCTCCGACTTGTCGATCTCCATGTACTGCTCCATCGGGTCCTCGCGGTTCTTGGGCGGCAGCAGCGCCGCTGGCGGGCGGTGCATCAGGAACGGATCGGGTGGGCCGAAGGGCGGCAGACCGGGCGGGGGCAGACCGGGTGGAAACCCGGGCATCGTCATGAGCGGCGACGCGAAGTGAACGCCAGGTGGCGCCATGGAGAGAATCGGGTGCGACGCCACTGGCGTCCCAGGCTCTTTGGCGTCAGTCGGAGAGTTTCTGCCTGTCGGGGTGGAGGCGGTGTCGCCGACGTTCGGAGACGTGCGAGACGCGACGTCGCTGCCAGAGGGCGCGTCGAGCAGGTCCGACTTGCCTCCCCGCTGCTCATCGCCGTCCATGTCGATCTCAGACTTCACCACGGGCTTCATTTCTTTGGTGTTGCTGGGAAGAGGAACCTCCTTGGTGGCCGCGTCTTCCGGGGTCGGAGGCGGGATGAAGCCGCCCGGACTGTGCGCCGTGATCGGAGCGACCAGGACCGACGAGTTCTGACTGTTGGAGTTGTCGAGATGCTCGGGTACCATGTTCTCGTTCATCTTGACGTGCGGGTACTTGCTCTTGTGGCGCTGGAAGTGCACCTTGAGGTTGCCTTTGGTGGAGAAGCGGTTGAGACAGATGTTGCACTGGTACGGGCGCTCGCCTGCAACGACAGAGAGAAGGGAAACGTGTCACTCAATGTTGTGATTCAACGTGTTCAACTTTTTTTTCCGTCAATGGACAGTTGCGGCGCAGTTTGTATCTGCTGCAAACCTACTCAGACGAACAACTTAAGACTTTCATTCCAGCAAACAGAACGATCGCGTCGCTTCCATGACGGGTTCTAACCACAAATGTGCTTCTTACCAGCAACAAATCAATAGAAAATCAGTTGTGAATGAATAAAAAGTTCATTTTTCACCGACGAGGATCCCATCGAGACAATATCAACAAATTAAGCGCCTAAGTAATGGCAGGTCAATTTGGGAAATATTGAGGGGCAAGAGGAGAGAGGCATGTCGCGTGTGTGTCGCGGTGAGTGATGTTGATGTGTGTTCTTCTCGAGAGTTGCGCACTCAGTCAGGAGCTCGGGGGCCGGGGGAGGCCGGGGCCCTGACTGACTGAAGGAGCGCGGGACATGACAGGCCTCGAGCACGTCCTTCAGCTGACTGCAGGATAACCCTTCACGTGGAGAAGGCAATGCCCGCAAATCATTGTCCAGTTTCTGATACATGTTGTGTTGTGGCTCTTTGTTGAGACGGACAGACCGTCCAGCTCCACCCATCACGAGCCGCTGCTAACAAGCAGTGGACACACGCAAGCGCGGACACTACTGGGTGCTTCAGGGCCTTCCGGATACAGAAGGCATGAAACCCAACACCAGTGTCGCACGCCTTTGTGTACAGCGGGCTCTGAAAGCAAATCAATGTAAAACAGTCTGGGTTTTGGTGTTGCAAATCAATAAGTTAGCCACACCACAGGGATCTTTAATGGTGGCTTCAAGTCCTGTTGATGGGCCCTGGATTTACAATGGGCACTAAACCTCCAGTCTGCAAGTCCCATTCTAGGCCGTATTCATGTACGGCAGGAGACATGGGTTTGGCCTTGGCCCATTTCAGGCGTCACCTTTCAACTCGGACGCTTTCAGGTGGTTCCACGTGAAAATGACACTACGCAACTTGTAATTTTTGTGGCAACACTCTCGGTCAAGCAGTTCCTCCTCAGCATCGAGCAGAGACTATCTGCTGCAGATAGCCAGGTCGAAATGTTGTGTCTATCTCTGCCGCAGTCTGGTTCTGAACATTTAGAAAATCTATGAAGAAAATACATCTCAAGAACCACTCATACTTCCAGCTGAATCAATCAAGCTGTCGGCCGGAGCGTCAATCTTGCAGATAGAGCCTCGCAGTTTGTTTCTTGTGCACGTTTCTCCCTTGACTACAAATGGAGAGTTTCTTGGTAGGGAAACAAAAGCTTTCCTGTGGTGCGCAGCCATTCATCTTGCTGGTCACATAGGAATGAGTGATATTCACATTTCCACCATATTGACACTGTCCAATTGCGGACTACATTGTTTTTATGGATAATCTCTCCAAAAGAGAAGCTGTTGTTCGGCGGCCGGGGCCGGGAAGCCCGCCCGCCCGCCCGCTCTCCCTCCCGTGTTGTCTGGTCGGGCCACGGGGGACGTGGCGAACCAGCCTGACCATTGCCCATTTATGGCTCTGCGGCCTGACGCCCATCCCAACTAGACGCGGCTGCTCCGATAATGATGGAAATGACCCATCAATCAGAGCTGCGTGGAAATCAGTTTTGATTTTGGCCCCAAAAAATTCCACATCTTGGCCACAGCCATGAATAGCAATGCCGGGGTTCTCGCTGGCACCTCGGGTAAATCTAATTTCCTCGCTCGCTGTCCATTAGGAGACCCGGCCGAGCTCGGGGACGGCCGCGGCCCTCCCGGCCGAAGCTGCCCCACACTCCGCGGCCGCAGCCTATGCTCGTCCCCGGAAACGCCGCTTCGCGCGCTCGGGGAGTGACAAAAACATCCCAGGCCAAAAACACGAAAACATTCCCATGTCTCGCACAACCTTGCCCTCTGTATTAAATTATGATATCAGGATTAGGCAATAACCTGCGTAAATGGCTTCGCCTGATTCGGATCAAATGGGCTTTTAGGCGGGCGTTTCACGAGGGTCACGCGGAGCGCTGCAATCCGTATCATCATCAGATTAACAGCGGCCTTTCCAATATTTTCCATTTACCATATTTGCACACAACAGTTTCATCCCGCCAGCCGTACGGAGCTTAGCACCGACGGTCAATGCACTGAAGGAGGTTGAAGTGCGCGGAAAGAACATCGTATTGCTGGGTCTTTTTTCGTCAAGAAATACGTGCGCTTTGTTTTTCCGTCTTGTCTTGTGAGGTGAACCCGCATTTTTATCTCCTGCCCCAAACAGACCCAGAATGAAGATTTTCACACAGCAGCGAAAATCGTCCACAATCAGTCGCTGGCTCAGCACCGAACCAAGGACGAACATGAACTGGACTTCTATTCTGGGAAGAAATGAAAGAAAAGAAAGGTCCTTAATAATAAGGTTTCGATGCAATTTTGCAGCAATATCCACACTTTGCCGACTTCGTGACATGCACTTTGGCTTTATATCATCATTAATGAGAAAAAAATCTTGGCAAAGACAACGCTGCTGGCCCAGTACCCATCCCCTCCTCTCGTGTCCGCTATTCGTTTCATGTTGGGAAAGATAGATGAGTCATAAATTGTCAGGAATATCTCGAAAGGTAGACAAGGCAGTAACTAGGTACAGCTTCCCTTTGATGAATAAGCTGCACCCAAATCACGTATCTTTTTACATGTGTTGGATATTGTAGTAGTTTCTAGTCTTGAGATATAATGGGGGTCGGGAGAGGTTAGTGAGTGGCTACTGCTTCCAGCTGATGAGAGCAGCGCAACGTATGGCAGAATTTTCGAGCTGTTTCTCCACCAGACGGGAACTAAGTGCTTTCCAGAAGCTCTGAAACCACTTCCAGAAATATTCAACAAATCTCTGCGCACACGCACAAGTCCATCTCGCCCGCGGCTGCAGTTTTGCTTTTGCACCAGTGCACCTTGAATGAAAATGGTCAGAGGCAGCTCACCAAGTCTCTGTGGACGGGAAGGTGCGACACTCAATGATGGAAGTGGGAAGGGTCAATGCACAAGCGGCGGCGACTTCGGTCAAAGAGACACGCGATGCGGCAGAGACAATGGCAGAGCGCGTAATAAGTCAAAGGAGTCCGTGATGCCTCTTGATCTCCGAGACCCTGCGAAACGTAATAACGCCAGTGTCATCCAGTGCAATTTCCGGATATTTCTCCTCGCTCTGCGAAATGTGCGCCTTTTTCCTGATGACCATTCGACTTCACATCATTTTCTCCCCTTGAACATTCTTGGATCTACTGCTGACACTTTTGCACGAAACGTTTCCATGCAGCAAAGCAGTTTGAGGGAAACAAGGCCCCTCCGCCAGTACAGGACGGTTCCGCGTTGACAGCTTCACGCAGAACAGATGGGCGACGGTGTTTGTCAGCTTGTGCGGCACGCCGCTTGACATGAGCGCTTCTGATATGTGCATAATGGCGCTGCCCCTCGACAAGGGTGGGGTTGCGGTGCGGACGCAGGGTCACTGGTTCCGCTGGATGGCGGGGCTGGAGATCGCACAGCGATTGCATTGATTTCTGTCGTTGCCTTAATTTCCTCCGCATGTCTACCTTTTCCCGTGCAGCTTCCTCGATATGACATCTGCGCCGCCGCCGCCGCCGCCAGCCCCGTGCCGAGCGAGAGGCATCTTGCGATGGACATTACATGGCTAAAAGCCAATTTTCTTCCCATTCGCTGTCGCACATCACAATGTTGTGGTCACCGAAACCCTGGGCAAAAACAAGCTATCATTTTGCCAGACCCTTCCACGACAGACCTCAGAGACTAATAGAGCGCCAACAACCACCGGACACAGCCACTTCCTAATTAGGTCCAAAATTATGGATATTAAAGTCATGTCCCCAGATGGGTTTCTCCGGGCCGCGTTTTTTGGCCCTTCGCACGCACGAAATGTCATTTGCTGCATAATCCAGAAGCACGCAATTCCCCGGCCCACGCCGCCTTTCCTTTCCCCGACCTTTCTGTGACATTATGATTAATTATAAACAAAATTCTGCATCTTTGCTAACATCTTCGCCAACAGCCAGCCAGCCGCCTTTTCGAGAAACAACAGCCAACACTCTCCGGCACTTGGGCCCAGGTCGACAGTCATGCCAAACAGCCATTGCGTTCCTACGGTTTCCGAGGTGAATCAGATCACCTTCACCAAAGCCTGGTTTCTATCAAAACAGACCCCAGAACAACAAGCCGCCTCTCAACTTATAAATTATATTTCTAGGAACATCTTGCAGACATCACAAAGATAGATCCCTTCAGACATCCTAGAAAGGATGAGGAATAGTTCCACGCGCCCGAAACATCCGAGATGTTTAGTGCACTCGACCCTCAAGTGATTCCATCCTTTCATCTGCTGCCAAATGTGGCGTACATGTGAAAAACAAATGAATCTTTTATTTCCCAGTTGGCCCTGAAGGAACTGGATATTACAACTCACAAGATGAATTGTAACCAGCCAAATCGCTTGTATGATTAGCCTATAATCACAGGCCAAGATGAATAAAAGATGAAGCTGCAAAGAGGTGAAATATGATTAGCGGCGCCGCTTCACCGAGGATTTATTATGAAGTATGGGAATTGGGTGGGAAGGATAAGAATCCTGACAAGGACTAATAACCAGCTAAAGGTTTTCCAATCTGCTGGGGCAGCCGGCCATAAATCATAACTCACTTAGACCCAGCGCTCTCCTCTGCACAACAATGCAACACTGTCGGATGACGCAGTGGGGATAGAAAACCGGCAGACAAGACTCTTTGCAATCCTTTTCTCATGCAGTCCACAGTCACAAATTGATATGTGATCCCATTATGCTTCCACTGGGGCACCGAGAGGAACTTATAAGGTTACAACACATAATCAACATCGGGGTCCGTTACCGCGAGTGTGATTGAGGTTAATATCTGAAACACGATTCCAGTTTTTGGTGAGTGCGCTGCATTTTTCGATCACAATATTGTGTTTTGCGAGCTGCAAAGTTGGGAACAACTGGCGCAAGAAAGCATTCACTGCCTGGGCGGTTTCTGCAGCCACTTGCACATCTGATTCTGCCAGGCGCGCAACTGCATGAAATCATCCAGTGTTCAGCGTTTCAAAACATCCCCGAGTCTTGATAAAAACTCGGCGGTTGTTGGAACCAGTTGCCAGAAGATTCGATACAAGAATTTTGACTGGATTCTGAGGTGACTAAAGGTCATGCTGCAAAGAAAGTAAGGAAATATAAAAGTGCTGTGGTTGGCAGCGGTACATGGTATTACCCAGGGCACCAACTGGGAGAGCGCGGCCTCCAGATTGATTCACCTGGATTAATTATTTTCCACGGCTCTAATGAGCCCACAGCCACACTCCAGTTGTTTGGCATCGAGGCTCTTTATTCTGCTATGAAAACACAAGAACGCCTCCTTGCACGCCATCTCTTTGGAAAGTTGAAGGGAATCATGGATCCTGCTTGACTTCAGTTTTCATGAAAACACACTTTCCTGCTTCAAGTCAGCCGGGCAAGGAGTTGACCGCTGCAACAGGTGGAATCAAATCAGCCTCCATCTTGACTTAAGTGGCACACTTGAATCAAAATTCTCAAAGCTGCTCAGAGTCAGATTCATACCTGGATCAAAACAATTTTCTCCTCTGCACAGAGGCGCCAATTATCTGGATTAGCCTTCATCGCAGCAACTGTGCCAATTTAATCATTGTCTTACCTGCCATATGATCCTACACCATCCCCCCCAAGCACTGAAAAAGATTCTGCAACTGCCACTCTTCTTTGCCCTGCGTGCCCTTATTACCTTGCATAACGCATGTGGTATGTGCAATTTATTACCACCAAAAGAAGTCAGAATGTACACCTTTGATCTTGCTGCAGTGTGGGCGAAACTTGGAGGGCAACAGAAGAAGCGTTCCCTGGGTAATCAAGGCCAAGCAGCGAGAATACCATCTTTTTCATTATGGATTATCATTGAAAGCCGTATCACATGAGGTTAGCAGATTGCCAGGTACATAACGACTATTGATCAACAGCGAATTCCTCAGACAAAGAGAACAAGCCCTCGCTAGACTACTGTACGAAGTGAAAGTGCACATGGAAGGAAACAAAGAAGCATTAGAGCAAGACAAAGTTCTTTTGTACATTGAGCACTGCTTCATGACCAAGCTTGTGGTAAATTTTACAGCCGATGCCAAGTCCACTCCAAAGTTAGCGAAATGTGTGTCTGTGAAGCATTTGATAGAATTCTTGTTAATCGTTGGGGGGAGAACAGGTGTGAACAAGGCTCTTCAGAGACAAGTTCCTTTTTTTTGCAAGGTTTTCTTGAAGCAGGGTATTTTAGCACATTTGAGTTGCACTAGAATAACATCTGAATTGAACTAGAGTATGTAATAGAATAAATAATTCTTCCTGCCTTGTTTATCTTGTGTTGGCTTTGGTAGTGGAAGTTGGACATCGTTGTAAAAATACCACGGAGCTTGGTGGCGCCGCAGCGAGGTGGCGGCGTGGTGCGGGAGCAGCAGAGAGGGCGCCATCGGCCTCAGCGCCGCCAGGGACGACGCCGCCGCCGCCGCTTCCTTACGCTGCGCCGTCGACGCCGCCGTGCCCTTGCCGGCGCTGGCGTCAGCGGGAGACGTACCGGTATGAGAGCGGATGTGGATCTGGAGCGCCGAGTCGGAGCCGAACACCTTGTGGCAGAAGCGACACTTGTGCTTGAAGAAGGGGTCGTCGGCGCAGTACTCCGGGCGACACAACTTCGTCTTTTGACTAGAGGAGCCCCCGCCGCCCACCGTCACGTTGGGTGCCTTGCCTGTAACGACACCAAACGGGAGAAACGTAAGCGTCGAATACCTCATGTGCACCGATTCTTTCAAGTGCAACAAGGATAGGAACAAAAGCTATGAACTGGACAAAGCACAAGCCCGTCTGAAGTGCTTGCGATAGCTTAGGTCAGAGTTATCAAACTTCTGATCGGATCTGGTGCTTTGAAAACAAACAATATATTTTCCGAATTTTCTCATCTGACAGGACCTACATTTCTGTCGGAACAACGTTTTCAATTTTTGGCTTCTGATGGTGAAATTAGTTCAAGAATTCGTCCTGACCGCCAATTGTTCGAGTCAAGTGAAAGCGCCATCACTTGCCAAACAAAACAGTTTGCCAGGGTGTCAGCTGGAACTTCGACACAGATGTAGAAATATGTACTTCACACCACTCACACATGCGGGCTGTGTTTCATTTCATTTGAAAACTCACACGCATCTGGTGAAAATGACTGACTGACCAACTACTTCAGGATCAAACTTCGCCCAACAAAACAAAGCAGGCAGTTGGTTCCACGGTCGATGGGAGGTTGGGCTGTGAGGCTGTGAAACTCAACCTGCATTTCATGCTACACTTAAAACGAGCGCATATTGGAGCCAATTCTCATATTTATTTTGAACTCGCTGCGACGCAATTACCGTCAATCAACTTTAAAGGGACTGAGTTATGCAACGTCTAAATTATCGGACCTGGAGGGATTTCAGCTTGACCAACAGCTAAATACAACCTGCAGTAATTAATGCTTTCCATTCTGTAATAAGATTTAAAATGGACAAAGAAAGGTGCATAAACGCCCCGGGGAAAGACACCAAGTTTGTAAAGATCAGACGCAAGAAAATATAAAACTTTATAACTGACCATGAAAGCAGCCCGGACTTTAGTGAGGTAGATTCTTGCGATTAGTTACTTTGAAGCGCCATTGGTAACAAAGGTGGACGGCGAAAACTGAACCTTTTGAAGAGCATTTCAGGCTTGATTCCATCTAATCACACCTATCGACTCCTGCGTCACAATGTGGCCCCGAAGAGGCTGAACTGAAGCGCAGTCTCGCGAACTCTGATCCTCTGCAGGGATTGCATAAAATTTGTAATAGATTATCCATATCAAAACAAGCCACTCGAAAATGACACGTGGCAGACAAGAAACGACTTCCAGACGGCGGGATGCGTGGCATCACACATTTGTAAAACAGAATGAAAAACACCGGGGTGAAGACTTGGGGTTTGCAACGCTTCGGTGCGTGTGTCACTGCGAAGAGGCACAAACAGCCGGAGAAACCATGGCGAGAACGCTTGCGGTATGTGTGCTCCCGAGACCACCCTCGATGCCATAACACCCCGTGGTTCATCACTCCTGTTGCAGAAATCTTAATTCTGAATCAATGGGAGACAAGTAATCGAGTTTAATTAGGAGTATGCGTCCAAATTTATGACAGCTATTCACACTGTATCCTGCTTTCAAAGGAACTATTGAGGCTACCTTATTTCCCTTGAAAGAGAGGGGCACAAAGACCCAAAAGGACAAAGGCAGTTTCCTGTTCGATTCTAATGAAATATGCTGCGATTTGGTAACTCCAATAGCTTCTATTTTTGAGCTCACCCCGACCTCTTCACCTCTGTGTCAAAACGATGCAAACATCTCATCCAAACAGCCAGTGAAACAGTAGCTTGGTAATCCCACTGCCTTTAATGTTTATTTGGAATTGTTAAACTGGACAAATTTACCTCGCAGCTAAAAGTATTGAGATTTGAGCACCACACCTGGATTGTCCGTCGAAAAGCCTTTCACAACTGTGCAAAGTCTGAAAGTTTCATTTTCAGTACCAAATATGTACACATGTCCAAATGGTGACGCTCGCTGTTTTTCACTTCACTGTAACAAACACCGTTTTCGATTTCGCTCCGGGCCAAAAATAACTAGCATTAGATTTGCCGATACATTTTCAAGTCCAAAGGCTGCTTTTTGTTACGCATTGGAAACTTTGGTCCCAATTTGCAATTCATTCGGAGTGTCGCGGATGCAGCTAATAACTAATATGGACTGAAAGAATTCAGGGCTTCCAGTCGCTTTTCAGCCTGTCTCTCATTTAGTCACTGATTTTCCACGACTTTTCAAATCTGCACCTGTAGAGTTTCTTCATCAAGAAACCAGCCATGTCCAAATACCCCTTTTCCAAAGCAATCAAGTGGTCAATCCGTCAGTTTCATAAAGTTGGGCCAGCCTCGGGGGACTCTGCCATCAGTTGGACATTTGGAACACCTGTGTTAATTATGAAGCATCAGGGACGTGGCAAACAATTCCACCAGTGGTGTGAATAAGCAGCCTGTTAGAATGCAGGCGCATATCAAACTCAGTAATGCAAAACTTCGTTATGGGCCATTTAGAGAGTAAAAATGCATCGAGAACCCATATCAACGAGATTCAGTGGGGAATTTGGGTTGAAATTTAATACAGCAATCCGCCCCCAAGAGATATTACCCATTCCTATTACATATTGAAGTGTATTGCATTTATCTCTGGAATCTTAAAGTCTTACAATGATACTTATTTTGCCTGACAGCCATTGTTGCTGAATGAAGAATTGGCCCCCTTTTTCCACGACGCACCCTGCTTTCATAACCTGTCAAGTCACAGCACTTGTATCTTTTTGAACCAGGTATTCAAGAATATATTTTCTTTTGTTGCAACTGGCAATCGTAATGCCATAAACTCCTTTTCGCTGGATACATTTTATTGTAGGTTTTGACGAAAAGTTAACGTGGTTCAACGAACGCAACAGACCAGAAAGTGTTGTCGGAAAATGGCGCAGAATTCTTCACTTTCTTTCTGTGGTAATTTATGACGCATATGACTGGTTTCCTTCCGAGAAGTTTTGCCTTATGTTGTCAATTTTCCACCTCTTCTTTTCTTTTTGCTCTCTTGTTTACAACAAAGAACCCTCCCATTTTTCTTCCTTGCTTCCTTATCCATCAGTTGTGTTCCCATATCTTCAAAATGCGTCAACTAATTTATTTGTCGTTGAGCCAAAACCATATCCAATTGTGCCAATTTGGATCACAGAAACATGCGTTCATTCATATTTCTCCCAACATTCAGCATGAATAGGGACATTGTACTGTTGCACTTTTGTGAGAAGAGCAGACAGGTCGGCATTCAGAATCGTATCAAGCGAGTTTTGATCGCAAGTGTCTGATTTCCAAATGCTAATGGCTTCCGTGCAGTGCGCTGCAGTGTACTGGCGGAAATTCCTTCAAAAAGTCCGTTTGTGTGAAAAGAACAAAGCTGTTGTTGTGTTATCTGAAGTATGTGAGTACTCGTGTCCGCTATGGAAATTTATATCCAACTTTTTTCCCTCGGTTCTATTAGCACTTGCCATTGCTCGAAGATTTACCGGCTTCTGTAGTGGTTCCTTGGAAAACATCTGCACGCGTAAATTGCCCCAGAACAGTGGCAGACAAAGCAGGATAAGAGAAGAATAGATTACATATTTGTCAGAGAAGTAAATATTGAAAACATTTCCTGTTGAGAGTGAGATCCTGTTGCCCATAGCACCAGCTCTCCCCGCGAGCTGCTCTGCTGTTGTTGGCAGAGTTGGCTTCGTGGAGCGAGAGCTTTGATTCCGCGGCCTTTGTCCGAGGCTCACGGCGACGATGAATAATCTCGCAATTCTGGCCTGTGAAATTATGGGTGATGAAGATCTTTGATCGTGCCAATTTTCTTATGTTCACACAATTATGAACTAATACCAAAATCTGTAAAAAGCTTTTCTGCTCCAATAAGCCTTTCATTATATGACCAGCTTTGTGTTTTGTGCAGCTAATAACATGACCTGCAGCCACGGTTGATAAATTGGCAGCGGAGGAGGCAAAAATAGAATTTTTCCGCTGGCCTGTATTCATAAAGAGTTTCCCAACTGGATAATCTGCTTGCCATCCTGCTGCATTCTTTCTTCGCCAAAAAGCAAAGCTGCGATTCATGTGGATGCGTCGGTTTCTGTCAGCTATAATCAGAGGAGATTTCATATTTACAGTAAATATTACAAATGGATCAGGTTATGGGTGGAAATGGGCTCCAGTTGCTAAAGTAACAAACGTGAGGCCTGGCTCTCTGGAAGCGCTCAACAGTCTACCAACCCCACGTGGAGGTACTCAGACTAAATTATGACTTTATGAAAATAATACCGCGGCTGTTTGAAGTGCACTTCATGATAATATTTGGAGTAGACAGGGGGATATTTTTTCGAGTGGAGGGACGCAAGCAGACCCCGAATCCAGGTGAACATCGGGCGCAGATCAAGAGTTTCTCCTCGTGAAAAGAAACATTTTCTTGGAAAGAGATAGTCTGATGAATCAGAACACTTGTGTTTGGGCTTTCTCTCTTCTTCGCCAATCATAAACATCCATGCAGGACTTGCACTTAGCTAAATCTGAGAGATGGTTCAGATTTTGTTTTAGATTTATTCCTCTCAGATGTTCCTGGTTCAAACAAAACACGGCTACACAGATGGAAGCCTCTCTTTTTTCACTCTTATTGGCCCCTTTCGCCTTCGCAGGTTGCGCTCCTTGCATTCATCCGCAAGTCTCCCGGCGTGCCAACTGTAACTTCAGACGCCAATCCTCAACCACGTTCGAAAGATTCCGGATCAAATGAATGCTATATCGTGCTGCCTGTCAAACCCGCTATGACACAGGCATGTCAGAAACGCACCTTCCACTTATTACATTATGAGGGCATCAGAATGCGAGGCAGTTTCCTGGCAGCCTGCACCCCTTCAGCCTCTTGCTCCCAATTTTCTGCCAGCTTCACCCCACTCCCCGCTGTGAGCCGTCGGCCACATTTCATCCTCGTCAAATTTCGCTCAATATATTTCCTGGCGTTGTCAGTCAGCACCTCCGGCCAGTTGGCACATAGCAACAGATTGAGCCCAGCTCCGCCGCGGCTCTCCGTGCCTTGACCGCCTCAACCCAACGCAGCCTTCCTCCTCTGTAGATCATCAGTCCGGAGTTCTCCTGACAGCTCATAATTTCTGAGTCCCGGACGTCTGGACCTTCTCCGCAAATTATCTTCATATCTACCGACCACGCATACACACGAGTTGCGCAGCTCGTTCAAACAAGCCACGCACCTTTCACCTCATCCAGAAAGAAAGATCCAAGAAAATCGCAAACACGCCCTGCCTCCGTCTGTCTTCCACCATCATGCCTGGAATTTATATGATGTCTGTGTATCAATACCTGTAAGAACTCCCACATTTCCCAGAACTCCAAACATTCTTTCATCTCAGGTTTTTCAGCTTTCTGTTGCAACATTCTGATTTCTTCCACATTTCTATTTTCCTAATTTTGCTTCGAATAGCAACAGGCACAAAGCTAGAATGAATGCAGATCCAGGTCCAGACAAATCGGATGATTTGGAACCTGCAATTTCCGAGATGAAGACAGGCAACGCGAAACCAATTTTAGGTGTGTGCTCTACCTTCCTCACGATCAAGTGAAGTATGACGGACGCTCGCGGAATGCAATTCTTCATTTGAGGGAAGGTTGGCAGGAGCAAACCTGTTGAGAAGGATCTCAATTGTCAGCTACCCAGAAGCACTGGATTGGCTATTTGATGGTCAGAACAAAACTTTTGTGTGTTCCGTCAGCAGGGAAGCCTTGGTGACAAGATCAGTCACAAGTTCTCGACTTCTGTACGTTTTCGAAACCAGAGCTGAACTGCATCATTCATATTGTTTCACTCAACAAGTCTTCACAATTTCACTCGTCGCTCACACCAACAATGGTTTTGAATTCATGTCGCTTATCTCTCGATGATCTTTTGTCAAGTGAAGGTTTGGCAACTGTCATCTCCACCAAGGCAAAAAACGCGTCAGAAATAACAAGAATGCTACGCATAAAAAGCGTGTGGTCACATAAACGTTCGTTGTTCATAAATGCCTGCCTGATCATTTAAAAAACAAGTTTCTAGATTCTGGCACCCAAGTTAAAATCATGTCAGACACCTCTGATATCA
>JAAUXT010136189.1_pt1 | contig 43999 bp, 47 predicted proteins | sample 7278171 | NCBI WGS metagenome assembly JAAUXT01 (sample SAMN14350112, study PRJNA611818) | marine sediment metagenome | isolation source: surface marine sediment (1.8m) | place: French Polynesia: Moorea | collected 2018-08
TGCCCAGTCCTAGGACCACATGCCAACTTCTTAATCTGGTCATTGTCCAGTCCTAAAACAACAAAATTTTGTCTAGGACCACACAATGACCGGTCGCTGTTCAGTCCTAGGCGGTCGTTGTCTGGTCCTAAATAATTTTCAGGACCACACAACGACATCGTTGTCTGGTCCTGAAATTTTAGGACCACATAACGACGTCGGAGAAATAGTACGGTCGTGGTCTGGTCCTGAGACACTGGGTTATTGAATCGCAGTCCTTGTGTCGGTGTGCTTTTGCTGCTGTGCGCTGTACATTGAAAGCGCATTCTTCTGCAGGTTGAAAAAGCCACACCGAGGAACCTCAGAACACGAGCAATCCATCATGGAACGTTGGGGGTCTGCAGAGACCATCTGAACCGAGGGACCCGCGCTTCCAGTACAAAGAGCCTTTCTGGGGGGCCATCATTACTTCACGCGAAAAGCTCCATTTATTACACTGGCGGTGACGAAATGAGAGTCTCTTATTGTGTGTATCTGTTCCGCAGCTGCGGCTGTGAGGCATGTGTGGGAGCTGCACCACGTCTCTAATCAAGCGACGTCACAGAGCTCCTCCCGCCCGCAGGAAATATGTTCGATTGGGTACGAATGCTGCCCTTGACATTAATTACAGCACAGGCAAGTGGAACGTCTCTCAGCCGTGCACGCACCTGTAGGATTTCTTGGCGTCTTCCAGACGAATCTCAAACGTCCTGTCGGGTTTCTGCCCGCGGTTCGGCACCTTGAAGGACATGTTGAAGGTTGTGGGGCAGAAGATGAGCGCGTCGTATCTGAAGAGCTCCTCGGCGTCCTGCAGGTCGTTGATGGTGATCGCGAGGTAGCCCGGGCAGAAACTCATCTCTCCTGCGGGAAAAGAACAAATGGTCCGTGATGATGTCTTGCATGCAGTCACACCACTTCCCAGGGAACTGGTGCATTTTCGCATCACAAAAATTTTCCGAAAGATATTTTCTGAAGCTGCGGTCGTGGAGCGAGATAGTTGAGCAGAAAAAGACTGTCTGAATTGCAACACGAAATACAAAACAGAAAGACAGTGTATTGGGTTGCGAGGCCAGACCGTGTGCCATCCGACCTGAGGGGCTTGTCGAAGACTACTGTTCTCAGGGGAACCTTTCAAATGCTGGTGTCAAGACCAGTTGCACAGAGTGGGTTGCATTAGCAAAATAACCAGATGTCACCGTTGCAGCTCAACGAGTCTAGTCTGAGGGAAGCCCACACTTTTGTGCGAAGGAAAAGGCCCTTGAAGTTTCAATTTGTGTGCAGAACTTGCAGCATTTGCACCACCTGATATCAGGGCTGATGCTCTCCTGGTCTCTTGGATCCACTCAATTCAAATCCGACAGACAATCGTACCTCCGAGCGTGATGGACCAGATCCTTCCCTCGGACTGCAGCTCCAGGTTCACGTAGAGCGAGTCGTTGGTGTGGAGCACGGGGCCCCGCCCGCGGAAGTACCACGGCAGCACCGACGTGTTTCCCGGAACCATGAAGCGGATGTAGGGCGGGTTCTCCACAGACTTGATGAAGTACTGGTACGGAGAGTGGATGTTCTGGATCATCACGTTCACGTTCTGACCCCCGACTGAGAGATGATGCGGCTGAAAGGACACAAAGGTCAGGAGTTTCTGTTTTCGTGTTCCCTTTGCGAGTGTGGTGATTCAGTATTGTCTTCACGACAGTGCATTGTACTGCAACAAATCGACCGAGAAGCGATGTTGAAAGGAACTTTCATATTGCATTTGCACTCGCAATGCGCAAAGCACAAAGCAGGAAAATCTATGCACCTGCACGTATTTGAATTTGCCGATATCCTTGTCACATTCGTTGCCCTTGACCCAGCTGGATGTGCTGTACGCAAACGGTGATTCGAATTGGGTGGAGGCGACGAATATGTTGTGGGAGATTTCGTGCACCACGACTTTCCTTTGACTGAACTGATCTGGTGACCTCACAGGAAACAACGTGTAGTTCATCTTGGTTTGGCCCAAACCAGTCGGCTCCTCCTTTCCCTGTTGTGGCGAGAAGAAAAGGGGAAATAATTGCAGCTTTGTGGTATTTCAACAGTTTATCCCAATACAGTGATTTCCCTTGTGCCGGTACAATTGAATTCATTACTGAAGTTTTGCTGCAGCACATGTTCCTTGAAATCCCTGTTCAATTTGGCTCAACACCGCTTGTCTGCAGATCTGACCACACCAACCAAAAACTTCGTTTTCTGTCTTCCTTTTTTGAAACCACGAGAATATTGTGCGCAAGATTCGACGGGAAAAGCTCAGACTGAGACATTTTTCTCTTGGGTAGACTCTACGTCTCATCTATGAAATCCATTGAGGTTTGCGTCTGCCACTGATGATGTTCTGAAAGTCAGATTGAGGAGGTTAAACGACACAAAAGATTATGCGCGTTACTCTACCTTGATGATGAATTCGTCCTGCAGGTCTAATCCGGTGGAATGTTCCACCGAAATGTAATCAGCATCGAAACTGCCCAGACTCTGGAAGTCGAAATCATGTGCATAGATGGTCTTGTACACCCGCGGTGTATCCAATTCACTCTCGGGACCGTAGGGCCCAGGCACCTGAAGCAAAGAGAACAGTTGACTTAGTACACTGTAAACAAGAGAAACAACGGTACTTGTGGTGGTTGCTTTATTTGGCGTAATGAGCTGCATTGGCCAGAATTTTTCAATGCTGTGACAAAAAGGGCAAGGAAATGAAGAAAACAAAGTCTTTCCAAAAAGATAATCAATCCGTACCTTGATGTGAAAGAACATGGTGTAGAGAGCAGTTGGTTTCTTGTGCTTGATGTGACACTGAAACTCTTTTTTCAAGTTCTGAAACACAGGCTGGATGGTGTACCTGCAATCATGCAACTAGCCATTTTCAAATTTTCATCCAAAAGACACAACGCTGAAGCAGCAATAAGAGTTTCGCAAAGACAGAAAACTCTTCAAGAGTCCGGGCGCCTGTGGCCATGACAGTTGTAGCCACCCATTTCTACGCTTGCCTTATTAGATAAGCTGACACTTACCTGTAGGCATCACCCATGGCGCATTCGACTGGTGTGCCTGTGCAGTGAGAACTCGTGGAAAGTTTGCAGTCTCTCAGCGTGTAACAGTCTATTTGGCAACACTGTTGATCAAAAATGTCTGCAATAAAAACATTTGCACATTTTTGCTGAGCCTTTTGTGTGAAACACACAACAGGACATTGACAATACACAAGGCAACAACGAGAAGTTTGCACGATACGCAACGGAAACTTGGATCTCTGTCTGCCTCTCTTGGTCTCTCTCCATCTCTCTCTGCCTCTCTCTGTCTCTGTACCTTTCTTCCCAGGCGCAAAAGGAACCAGGCCCAGGCTCCTGGGCCTCCTGGTGATTTGAACATTGGGGTCGCTGATTCGGGTCGCTCATTTGTTTACCTTTTTTCTTTGCCCAACTTGAATCGCCGAAAAAACTCTCCCAATTTCACTCTGATCGCGTTTTGCTCTGGGAAAGCACCAGGCCGAGATTCAGCACATATCAAGGCTTACCAATCATAGCACATCTGAGTTGGTTGAGACACCCTTTGCAGCGAGTGAGCGCGTTCCTGCACCTGCGCGGAGGGAAGTTGATCGGACGCTCCGGCGCGTACGTCTGGTTGAAGATGTCTCGGAGTAAGGCAGTGTTCTTGGTGCACACAATACTGTTTGCTGCTGGCATCAGGGGATCGGGGAAGGTGCCCTGCAATAAAGGTGACACAATGCTGTCACACGGAACAAGCTGAGATCTGTACAAAGATCACATTTCTTTGAGAAAAAAGTTTCACAGTACTGTGCTTGCTCGTTTGCGAAGTTCATTCGAACAGAGTGCAGTGCGTTTGTAACTTTTCGTGGTTTCACGCAAGTCCATAATCATCACGCATTTGAGAATGATGACTTTTGTTTTTGTTGTTTTGCATGGTTTTACTTAAAAAAAAACCAGACAACTACAAGAGACAAGTCAATTTCCTGAAATGTGAGCAAAATTAATGTTCAAGAACACGGGTGAATACAGTATGCCAATTCCATCCTTGTCACAACAGTTTTATGTGTTTTTGTTTTCGTGCAGTCAAAGAGCAAGTTTTGGTTTTTGAATTCTATTCCTCACGAGGAGTTACCATAAGGAAAGCAAAAGAATTTCTCCGAAATGCACAAGAAGGTCTGTTGTTTTGTTTCAACTTGGTCAGGTTTGCACAGCTGCTGTTGCACTCTTCTGAAACGCAAAAGAATTATACATGGTTGTGTAAAGAAACATTGTGAAAGACGCGCTCTTTTGCACAGTTGTGTCTGCTCCTCGTTGCCAGTGATCGAACCTGAATCAAATTCTCGATTATCAGACACAAACAGACGACATGAGCACAGACAAGGTGGACTGATCAAGGAAAGTAAGTAACGTTTGCTCTCCAGCGTATCGCCGAAGGGGGATCGGGACGCCGCGGCCCAGAGTCAGCCCGAGCCCAAGAAGCCCCCCCCCCCCCGACCTCACAATTGTTCGACATTAGAGCGTGTCCACACCCCGGTGAACTCTGGGGTCGGGCACCTGCCCTGACCCCAATTCGGGATCAGCTGGAGGCACTGAACACAAAAAGACACAAGGAAATAACAAAAATAACCTCTTTGGGTAGGTGCCACAAAACACCAAGCACCATTTCCCACAAGGTCATTTTACTTTTTGCAAAATACGATCTATGTACGTACACGTTCAACCGACAATGATTTTATTCGACAGTCTGTGAAGAAAAGATTTGTGGCATCAAAAGAAGATGCAGGCATCTTTGGAACACAAGAAATCGGCTTCCACAGCAGACTGCAGATGCCGCCAATACGTTTCAACAAAACCAAACAGGAGGGAAAAACAAAAGAGTCCAGATGTCAGTGCACAGTAGTTGCCCAGGCTTGTGTTGTGGTTGGTTCACACGGTTTTGTCCCGGTCTGACGCATCAAATCAGAGTCTGGTTGCAAACCAAATGTGGAAATCTGTTGTTTACGACAAAGGAAATGCCTTTGCATTTTGACATGCATCTGGTCCACCATAATTTGGAACGGGCATGTACTGGAAGAAAAGAAATTGAAGAACAAAACTGTTTCGCAGAGACCAACCGAATGCATTGGACTTCATTCTAGACAAACAGGCAGTTGTATGCTTTGACTGCAACAAGGAGATTCACAGCACAAGACAGAGGCCCAAGTGAAAATACAGGTACAGGTCTGTCAAAACCAAAGCAAAACAACAAGAAGATTGCTTAAACATGGGCATTTCACCAGAAAACACAGACAGAACCTTTGAAATTCTTCTTTTTTTTTGCGCGAGGGGGATATTTGGTGGCTTGGTTGACGTATTTGATGCCCATGTTCAGCAAATTACACACAAGCAAAACTAAGAGCATCAGCCATCTCCAACTAGTTCAAGCATTACCATCGGAAAGGTATCTCTTGCACGATCCTACATACATTTGCCAACAAGAGTTGTGGTTGCAGGGAAAAAATATCGTAACATAGCAGGTTTTATCATCCAACAAGAACTAAATACTGCGTCGAAAAAGAGGCTGAAAAATTAAATTTCCATCAACCAGAGATAATCAGGCATTGCAGAGAATCTCGGTTGCTGTGATTCTGTTCAATGCCTGGCTATCGTGCCCGAAATGCTTTCTGCAATATCAAGCTACATTTCCATGACAATACCAAACACGTCAAACTCTCAATGCAGAAACTTGGGGGGAACGCGACCTCAATCAAGTCCACTGCAGAGGTGTTAGTTTCACTTGTTAGTAACTTACAACATCAACATTGCCAACTAACTTAAAAAAAAACCCATGTTTCAACTTCCCATGAAAATTTGTTGGTTGATAGCACATTTAACGATTGTTCAGGAAATTTGCGAAAAGAGTGGAAAATGAACAGTGGGAATGTACCATCAACAACAAATGCGTTTGTACATGTTTTGGACTCTGAATTCATTGAGCTGCTGAGCCTTGAGCTCGACGCACGGGCAAGTGTACACAGCAAAGATCGTTTTGGATTTTGTTTGAATGGTAATCTTTGTTTTCACGGCTCGATTGGTGGTAACCTTACAAAGATGGCAACCTGTGACATTTGGTGTCAGAGTCTACTTGGAAGTACATAAAAGTGCCACAACACCGAGATCAGAAGTCAGACAGGGAGCCTTTCAACAAAAGTTTCGTTTGCAGGTGAAACAAAACAAATTTCTATCCTTGTTGTCCAGACATTGACCAAAACACCGACAAAAATAGCTGTGATCAACCTTGAGGGAGGACAGGTCGCGCTGGACTTGGACATTGCCGGGAAATGAAAATAACGGAGACACTATGTTTGACGAACATGTACATTGTCACATTCCAGGTTGTTTGTTTCATTAGTTCGGCTCTCTAAAATAGTGAATTTACCTTTGCCTACATATCAGAAGGAAAGGGAGCCAAAGAGCAAAGAAACAAAAGAAATGGCGATCACTGATCGGCACAGTATGGAAATATGTAAGACCAAAGCCTGTCTGAAACACTGTGCACATTTGGGAAATTTACTTCAGAAACATTTCAGGCACAAGCGGAAACTTTACAAAAATAGGTCACTTCAGGAGATCAGGCATCCACCAAAATTGTGTCTGGACTTAAAATTCACGTGTGTGGAGGTAGGAAAAACTTCGAGAGGAACAACTTGAGCACAGAGAAGCTGAATAGTCTCCTGAATTCATTGTGTCACATTTGTCTCTTTGTTTCTTTGCTTATTCCACGCAACGAGGCACAGAATCAATCAAGGTGTCAGGAGACAAAGCCAACTGTCCAGGGCGTTGGATTACAAAGGACTGAGCGTGCCTAAATCTGCCTATCCGCTCCTCAAGATGGTCAACAGGCTTACGTGTAATCTGTTTAAGTCTGGCGTCTCTCATTGGGAGCTCCCTTTGCTCCGCAAAGCCAATTAATTGTTCAGGAGAAAAATACGTTTGTGTTCCTGGGGCCCTGAATCACAGCTTGATTCTGGTTGCGACAAATCGTGTCCAGACAACAATGTTTCATGCTTGTGGAAACAAAAATCTTTTGCCCAGCTCCACACAAGCAGGTGGCCCATCCGTGCTGCGTCTGGTGGTGTGGGAGAGGCTTCAAGTTCCACCTGAACAACGGGAGACTCGCACGAATGACTGCACGAGCTATCAGATTTGCGATTTCTGGATTCAGACAGTGAGCCTCAATGTGCACATCATCATGTGGACACTCGGCGCTTTTGTTGACAATTCATCTGTACCCAGGATGATTGTCTCTCGTGGAACCATGTCACTTGTAAGTCACACAGGCGTTTTTGCTTCTGACATGAGCTAGGAGGATTTCGATGGTGATAAATCACACCGGGAGTATCCTCCCCCATCTGACCTGATCTCATTACAGATTGAGCGAAAGGGCTCCAGCACAATTGACTGTGAAACCTTCGATATACGCCTGAGATTTCCGTCAAATACTAAGAGTTGTTTGCAAGGAATACACAGCTTAAATTGGAGTTGTGTGGCGTCATTCCTTGCAATGTTCAGCTGCAAGCAGATTTGTGACCATGCGAGAGAACATTGTTTCTGACTCTCTGATTCAATCAACACCGCCTCTTCCAAAGAAAGCCACTTCTGACAAGATTGGACTCAAAAGTTGGTTTTGTTCCAAAATCTGAAGTTCTTCAGCTCAGAAGAAACAGCATGGTTCAGGGTGCTTCCAGTTCCACGACCACACCTCCCAATCAACTGTCTTCCTGTTAACCAACCCCTTGTGCATTTGCTAAGTTCCCAGATCCTTTGCTTTGACTAAGAATTTCAAATAGACACTTGTTTTCTCCAAAAATCTATCTGAATGTGCACCCATCCTCACTTTCTACCCTGTATGTTCTGAGGCCCTGATGCCAAATCCTTCTTTGTTTGTTCGTGGAGAACAAACCAGAACAGGGCAGGTGTTTGAGTCTTGCTGAGTTCTCCGGAACAACGTGCCTCAACTGACAACGATCACGTGTTCTTTCTACGGGCATATTCATCAACTTGTGCAGATCTGTTTTTACTCGCAGTCAAAAACCCTTTACCGCAGCATAAACAGCTTGGAGAATGAGACTCGCCGAAAAAAGAAATGTGGGAATCCCAGCTTGAGAGCAGATCGATCGTGACTTGGAGTGGAAAGTTCCTCAAAGTTCCTTGGTCTTTAGAGAGACAATATTGAAGAGTCTATCTTACCATTTTCTGACAGGCCTCATTGAGCGAGCGGTGGAGATAGGTGTCACCGTTGCTGTACTGTGACGGACAGCGGGGACGCTTGGGATCGGAAGAGTCGCACACCACCGACTCGGCTGTGGTGATGCGATCTCTCGAGATCTCCAGCGTGATGCTGTAATAGTCGGGGATGGGATGTCTGCAAGAGAACAAAAAAATCAGATATTTAAAGTTAAATGGCACGTACTTGCATTGAAACAACCAGGGTAAGGACTTTGATGTTCTGCGGGGGAACACGATTTTCCAGTGATGACAATGAAAAAAAATGGCTGCCAGTTTTCCCAGAAGTTTCCTTCAAAGTCCTCCCGTTGCACGTGTCGGGTGTTTGTACATCAGACAAAATTAGGTTGAATAACGTGCTTTATAGAGATGGAGGAGCCAGGGCCATACGCGGAGGAACTGTAATGATGCTGTAATCATCTGTTAATCAGCCCTGCCAAACAGATCTTCCACGCTGAAGGCCCAGAGGAGATTCCTGCCTTCCGGGAAAATGTGGAGACAAACACATTCCCCTCTCTATTTCTGACAGTTTATTTTCTCACTGGATTTGAAGAAGGAGTGGTGGGTGTTTTGACCGGACGCAAAAAGGTCCAGCGGTGAAGGCAAACCACACGGCAAGGAAGAACATTCTTCGACTGAGGTGACGCGTCTCAAGAAAGAGAACCAGACAAGGGCAACGACTGCACGAGTTCAGCGCTGCGCAACGCAGGGACCGTGCAACACGTTTTGGATCACAGGCAGCTTTGTGCGAACACCGGGTATCCAGGTGATGTATACGTCTGTGGCATGAATCATTGATGCAAAATATACAAATGGCTAATTATTTTTCATTTATAATCTGATTATGGTTGTGGCAGATGGTTTTACTTGTTTCATTTTATTTTGTATCACTCACGTTTGTTCCCAAGTCTTTCTCCAAAAACAAGCAAACAATGAAAAACAGCATTTTGCTGACCCGTTAAAAACACAACTCTGGGAACAATCCTTTTCACTGCCCGGAAGCAGTTGTTGCAGTTTCTTCACAAGTCATTGAACCCCAATCTGGGTGCACAAGAACGCTTGCTGTCGAACTGCTTTCTCCATGATCGTTGTTGATTTCAAAATCAAATTGACATTTTGTCTCCGAAGAAACAACACAAAAGAGCAGAAGAGCATTGTTTGTGTTGCGCGCCAAAAACAGGAGCACAGTTATCTGTGACCATATGAAAAGGAATAAGAACAGTCACGTACATATGCCCAAGATAGAGCAGACAGCCTATGGGGATGAGGTATCAAATGCGACAACAATAGGAGACAGATTCGAAGCAATTTTGCTGTTGCATGTGGCAGACAATGACAGCAGGGCCTGAAAATAAAAGTAGTTAATGGGGACGCAATCCACTCCGGAATTGGAATTTGGCTCCTCGGGCCACTGATAAACTCCGAGCTGGATGCTGATAACTTTGATGCCCCTGGTGAATTAATCTGGGCAAAGTAACTCAAGTGATTGTTCTTTCACTTCATGGTCGCTAGTTTTCTCGCGGTCCCACAAGCTTGCCCGCTCAATTACATCACCATCAGGAGGAACGCAAATTCAACCTGTAAAGCAACCCTGTGTTGCTTTGGCTTCAGAGGATTAGGCCGACATCAATGTGGCTGGTGGAGTGTCCGTTTCTTGACATTCCAGATCATTTTCCCTCGTGAGCAAAGGACTTTTCAATGCGAGTTGTGCTTACCTGCAGAAGTTCTTGGCCACATTCCTGAACTTGGCTTTGTCTTCGCTGGTGTTGGGATTGTCCACCATGTACTTATTGTCACTGTTGTGTGTCTCATCCTCATACTTGGCTATCAGGTGTGCGTCAATGATGCCAATGTGAACCTGCAGACCAGACTCTCGCACCCAGAAAAAGTCAGAGGCTTGGGCTGCGTCCGTCACATAGTAGGTTGTTTCCAGGTTTCGCGTGGCATGCAGATTTTCCACGAAAACATTTTCGGACTTCTCCACTTTGAGCCCTGAAAAGAAGAAGAACACCATCGTTAGGCAGAGAATGCTTGCTTGCCAATTCAGTAGTGTGTGCGTTTTCTACGCTAGAGTGTATCAAAGACACAACCATGAGCGCAACAGTTCTCAGGAACTGTGCACACCAGCGTCACATCAGTGCAACAAAGAAAACTGCTTCATGGAACAAATCTGGTTCCATGTGCACCGTTCTACAAACAAATACAAACTCAAAAACAATGATACCACGCATGCAAGTCACTAAATACAAATGCACAGATTTAGGCTAGATCTATTTTTTCTATCTGACAACCAAAGTTTGTGGACAAAAGTTCAAAACCAGCCAGATTAGTCCAATGACTACCAGAACTACGAAACTGAGGAGATCATCTGAGTGGTTCTCCCCATTCGCACGACAAATTTACGATGAACAAAAATCAGCGTTGCGTTGAGCGTCGGACACGTCAAGACAACTGCTTCAAATATTTCGCGGTGCAGAGTTGGCGCCTTTTTCAACCATGGAAACAAACGATAAGGTGGAAAGAATATAACACTCCTCGTTAAGAATCTGGCTTTCGTTGATGAGTTCAGAAATGTCTCCTGCGGTTAGTCTCGGTGTGATTTCGCACTATGAACTACAGAGATGAATCGCGTCGCGTGGAAAATTGATAAAAATACCAATGACAACACAAAAAATCCGAAATAAAGATCTAAATGTTCTACATGACAGTTGTTGATTGTCTTTGTGATCACAAACCGATGAAAATTTGAATCAACAACAAAAATATTTACAGACGATGATGTGGGCATTTGGACAAAATTCTGCACAGGTTTTACGAGTTTTCGCACTGCACATTTCACACATGCAGGACTGGATTTGAAAAGAAAGACGAGGTGTCGAACAAACGAAAGACCATAACCGTACGAGAAGACACATGTACATCTCCCGCACGTGTTTTTGTGTTTGGAGCGTCTGGTACCAAAAAAGACAACAATAAGAACTGCGAAGAGTAACGATAAACTCAACCTGTGGTTCCGACAGTAAGTGCACACGACGTAAGATCACATGCTGTGGACACTCAGAGTGGAAGGTTTTTAAACAGAAGTGGAACACGCCACGAAGACAAACCATGCTTCAACGATTTTGCGGCAAACAGCTTCAAGAGTCGATGCATCGGGCCGCGAATTTGTATGGACACAAAATCAGCAAAGTTCAAAAGAGGGAGAACAAAATACTGGATGTCAGAGCTCTTTACCGCGCTTACTGAAGTACACAGACCAAACTTCAAGAGCTGCAAGCCCAATTGACCGATACATGCTTGCAAAACACAGATGAACACAAAAGGAGAGAAAAAGGCATTGATTCCGAAAAATGAACCGAAGAAGAAACTGAAACGACACTGCGCAATTTGCTGCGGGTGTTGGGAACAAAATGCACCTCGGGATCTGTCCTGCTTTTCTTTTGCACAAGAAGACAACGAGAACAATGGACATTCAGTGCAGTGTGTTCTCAACAACTTCCATGGCTGCAGAGAGAAGAACATTGCTTCATGCAAAACTGAATCGAATCGGATTTGTGTGAGACGAAAGACATAATCGTCACAACATTTCGTTCAGGTCTACGAGTACAGACCGAACAATCTGCAATGTGAAACGCATGCATGCTGAATGAATGACAGAAGGAGGCATGCAGAAGAGTTGCTATTTTACAGCAACAGTGAGCAACAGCGGAGACGAGGATAGTAGCAAGCAAGAGGTAGCAATATGGGAAAATGGGGTAAAAATAACTTGCTTTTACGCTTTTTATGCCTAGGCTTCTTCTGCGAAAGGATCGCTGAAATAATTGTCAAAAAAGTCCCGCAAGAGAATGATGCTCTGACTTTTGGCCCTACCGGAGTGAATGCATATTTTACACTTTTACAACTGTCATTGATACGCATTGCTTGAGCATTCGCCTGCACACTGCACTGAGGCGCACCTGTGACACACGCAAGTTTGTACTTTGCTGGGTTCAGTCTGTTTGCAGTTCAAGCAACATGTTGGAGTCCAATATGAAATTGAGATTTTCTGTCTTCCTGAAAGTCTCGCAAAACACTGACGCTGGCGAAGAAAATCCCAATTTCGTATTTCCCTTGGTACGTTGAACGTTGAATTTGAGTTGATAAGGAATGACACCGTTTCTATGACACAAACAGTCTAAACATTTCCTTTTCCAATTCCTAGTCTGGATTTCGTCACAACACCAATTATTTTAGGCCTGCAATATATGGATTCGAAGTTCGTCACTTTTGAATTTTGATTCACCTGTTCAAGTGGAGGTACAAATCGAATGAGGTTCTAAATATATTACATTCCTAAAATAAGATTCAGCAAAATTTATTCCAATCGAAATCAAAAGAAGCCAAATGTTCAGATGTTCCAAAAACTGAATTTTCTTCAGTAGATATCACGAATAATATCGTAATCATTGACATAATGATATTAACGCAACACAAATGGAAACGTCGTGGCGAGAATCGCCGTTCGCTGTCCTTGTTCGCGATCTTGCTGATACGACTGACCGGTCAGTGTTAGGAGTCAGCTATAGAGCTCGCGCACTCTAAGAGTAAAATGTAGTAATGTCACTACACACCTTAGAACTCATAAAATTAACTCAACGAAATAACAACTCAATTCAGAACCTTCTTTTGGCCATTCTCAAAAACTGAAACTTGCGATTGTACGTTTGTGCCCTCGTGTTATCTGGATTTAAACCTGCCTGAGCCTTGATCTTGACAACAACATGCGGTAGAAGTTGTGTGTGTGTAGAAGGGAGAGAATAACAAACTCCGCAAAATGCCAAACTTGTGAAAAAGTAGATGCAGGCGTTCGGGCTCGTTTCGAAGTGCTCTTGTGTTCACAATGAAAGGTTTCTCTGACAAGTATTTCAGTATCTGTCGTTCTGTGGCTCATCCTTCAGACGCACCGAGGGAACATTCGTGGAATCGGCTGGAGACAAGAACAGTTGAATTGTAACAACCTTGCACGCATTGGAGTGGAGATGGTGTGACGATGGCGTTTGTTCTTTTTCTTGTGCCTTTGTGAACAGCTTCTCGTTTTTTGCTTCGGTTTTCCATTTTGTCATCGATCGGTTGTGTATTCAGCTATTTGTCTTGAATTATTTCTTCACTCAAACATTGACAGGGAAAAAACTTTCACCAATGACCATTTACAACCAGCCGCTGGTGTAATAATTGGAATAAATTTTCTGAAGCACTATCCTTGGGGTCCAATTATTTCAATTTTTTCTGCCAACAATAAATTTGGTGAGAAATTGTTTCCGCTTGCTGCGAAAAACGAAGGCCGTTGTTGCCGTTGTTCTACGTCACCAAACTTGAACGTATGAGTGCGTCACGACAGACGCTTGGACGATCGAAGGATTGCTGTTACGTGTTGCAATATTTGTGAGGATCAACCGCGATCACAACGAGATGAACGAGCAGATCGATGTCACAACGTCTGTTGTCGGAGCAATCCCTCAAGAGGCGATTCTTGTAATTGTTTGCGTGTGCTTGAGCACTCACGATGACAAACGACGTTCACTAAGAGGCACCAGGTTTTGCGTTTCAGCCTCAGCACAATGTGAGAAGTGGAAATCCTTGTCAGCTGAACCTAATGCTTTCAATTGCAAAGGATTACAGTGCACAAGACAATTCTTTACCTGATTGCAGTGTTTCAATGTTTTGCTGATTTTGCTCGCCTGAGTTTCTGTTTAACTGGCAACAAGAGATCAAAGATCAACGAGCTCGAGACACTTTACAGCGGACATTGTGCTCACAATATGCATATTGTTCCAGCAATAGGCCAAGGCTGCCTGTGTGCTTGCCAGAACCATGAATTTTCCAACCAGGGAGGGGGAACCAACCATTGGTTTCATTGGTTTGGCCAAAAGAGGCCGTTGGTTCCCCCAGGTTGGTTTTGTCATCAGAGGGGTGGGGTCAAACCAATCATTGGTTTCACGAACAGTGGCATTTGTCACATCAAAAAAGACCCCATTGGTTGATCCCACTCCTGGTAGACCAATGGTCCACAGACACATATACTGGACAACATCATCTCAACTGTACTAAGCCTGCGAGTCGCCGAAATGCCGCGGGCTTGGAAATGCAGTCGCTAGACACATGCCTGGGCAGCATGAGAAACTCTCAGTGAGATGGTAAATTTCTGATCACTCGGCAGATCCAGATCTAAAGACGCATTTTTCAGTTGCCCAGGTGAAGTTTCATTTGACAACTTCTCGTTGCTTCACGAAAACCGTTTGATGTGTTTTCCTCGCTTTCACTCGCTGTGTAGAACGTTCGTGAATTGCACTTTGTGAGGAGTTCGACAGAGAGAAGCCAAAAAAGAACGACATTTGCTGTAAAACACCCATCAAAAGTAATTTGAATGGAACACAGAGCAGTCAGGTTGTGGAAGTCTCATCTCAGTGCAGCTGAATTGCACATCGTCACTTTTGGAGTGACAGGTGAAAACGACATCATGAATGACGTGATCCAGCTCGACGTTTGCTCAAAGAATTTCTTCATCTTGAGATTTGAAGGCCAACTGTGTGCGCTACAACACTCCTTGCGCTTAAATCGGCAATGAATGCAGAAAGCAGCCTGCAATATCACCAATAAAATTATTGGAGCAGTTTATTGCGATGTAACCGAGTCAATCACACTTTCACTGTCACCTCTTTCACAGCCACAACAATTTCTTTTCGGCTCTCGTTTTCGTTCTCCAACTGTGTTTTTCCATCAGAATATGCAATGTTTGCCAACGAATGATGGCTCATTTTGCCACATTTTCGCTGAAAAGCTGTTTTTGTGCTTCCTCGCACAGGCACACAAAAGAACGATGATGTGAACTATGATTTTATTTAACTTCCGTGCAGGTGTTCGCCTGACAATAGAAAATTGATTGTAAAGTTTCAGATCTTATTTCGTTTGTTGCTGGGATGAAATGCGCCCTTTGTGATCGTGATGTATGAAGCGGGCCACACAATTCTGAAGGAAGATAGATGACAATTCATAAAATGGGCAATAGATCTGAGCTGTTCCAAGGTACAACTGGCTCACAACATCCAAACTTGAGCCAGTCTTGCAAGACGAAGAACGTTGAAGTTGAATGGAGAAGCCAAGCTTTTGAAATCTTGAGGGAATGTCCGCCACAGCTTCACCTGTGGCGTGAAATCCACAATCGATTGGAAATTTCTATCAACTGTGTCACAGAATGAGCAAAAAATGACCACAGGCCTTCAACAGTTCAGCCGACTGCTTTGCCGCCAACATTTGCTTGCCGTTCACATGACACGTCAGATGTCACGTCTTGACGAAAAACAAATTTGAATGTAGATCCAAAGCACTGCAGCTGGCTGCTCGTGATAAAGAAGGACGGTCAAACAAATCCAACGCAGAGCTGCGCAAAATGCCTTCTTTGGCTCAACTATCAGCGTTTCATCTTACTCATGCAAACATGTGAGCAATTGAACAGTGTCGTTGGCAGTCTGGACATTTTCAAAATCAAAACGGACTTTCAAGTCTCCAGCATCTCAAATGACCTTCTTCCCTTGTGTGTCGGTCTCTCACAGGACGCTGTCTCCCATATTGTCTTGTCCACCCGTCAGAAACTTTTCCTTCCAGATGAATTTGGAAAATCCATTAGAAAAGATGTAATATTGGCATAACCCTGGCACCTCAAGCATCATCAGCCAGTCATTACTCCTGAATGATGACGCCACTTGTCGGGAAGCGGCCATTTGCGCAGCACAGGGTGCTGTCGCCGACACCGTGCCGTGTTTGGGTCTTTGGGGGAGAATCATTGGATCCGGCGCACAAAAGCAAAGTGTTGGTCAAAGAGAGCAAAAAGACAGAAAAAGAAACCACGGACACAAGATGATGTGATTCGTTCAAAGCAAAACCCAAGAAGATGACTGGATTCAAGGATTTGGCACGATTGATCTTCCTTGTAGTTTGCGAGAACCGCACTCGTGCCTGACAGGTTCTTTTTTGCTGAACATTTTTTGTTTGCGTAATTCTTGCCAGTTTTGCTGTGTGTTCCTGCACAGAAAAGTCTTTTGGCTGTGCACGGTGACCACACCAGTCTTTGCCCGCGTGGACTCTTCCGATGTCCACAACGGCTGCGCTCTATTGCAAATACGTATGATATTTCTGAAGGAAAAGGAAATCTCCTCGCAGCTCAACCTGTCCTCAGCGCTTTCGTGCTTTCAAAGCCTCCTTCCTCTGTTGCTATTGTGCAACGTGGGGACATCAGGTGTGTCAGGCAAACAGTGTGTTCTCATAATTTAGAAAGGAACAGTTTGCCTTTCATCACCACAGCGCACGGATTGTGGTGGCCACTTCATGGCGTCTGCAGTGTCCCCGGGAATGGATCGTGACCAAATGCTGCAGCAGTGAAAAGACTCATCTGAATTATCCATCAGGTCATTGCAATCCACTCACATCAAACAGTTCCAACCGTTGTCTCCCAAATTCGCCATCTTGGCACACGTCGCAGTTTGCAGACGTGGAACAACGAACAATCAGTGTTTTCTATTTCCTGAGTCCTGGTGTTGCGATCAGCGCATTGTCTTCTGCATGCAATGCTTGGTGTTGTTGCGTGGTATCGGGCCAGGATACTGAGGACACAGTTTGGAGACATTCATAAAAGCTGCATGTCTCATTACGAACAAACGCACGAAGCAATATCATTCCATTCACCTCCATGTGGGAAATTGCCAATAAAGTCCAGGACTAAATCACCACATCAACTGTGCGTAAGTGTAGATCTGCTTCTTGCAGTTCCACCTAATCAATCAGCAACTGTTGAATAATTCGTCAATTCAGCAGTATTTACATTTTCCGTGGCACCTTCGAACAGTTAAGTAACCACTGATTGCATGCAGGCCGAGCTTAACAATGACTTTGATGCAGAATTCGGAAGCAAACTGCAACCGCGGTTCGTTTCTGCAGAGGTAAACTGGGTACTTGATTGCAACAGAGCCACAAACAACGCGTACCCTCACTGGGATGCAAATGCAACACCGAACACAAGGGGGTGGTTCTTGTCACCAAAAGGGCAATTGCTGATCACAGACATCTTCAGGATTATTTTCTGGTTTCCAGACACATTTTTCATCCTGAGACAGTCTACTGGTTCTCATGGAGACCAAATCAATGGACTGCGACCCTGCGGGTCAGGAGCACTGAACTCGATGGATGGGAGGCGATCGGGTCAAACGCGCTGCTCGGTCTCGCAGCGCAGAACAGGCGTAAAGCGCCGCCCGCCTCTAAAACCTCCCGCCGCCCGCCACTCCCCGACGACGCCCGCTTGGCATTGATGCTGGGAGTGCAGGAGAAACGTGTCTTCTGCAGATAGACACTTGTTTGGACGTGAATAAGGAAGTAAGGCTCTGTCAGATGCTGTCCAAACAGTGAAGGGTTACAACGACAGGCTCCGCAAAGATCAATGTCCATCAAAGCGAGTTGCTGTCTCTAAAATCAATTAACCTTTTCAGGTCAGGCGGCCACTGTGCCCTTCTCTGGTGGGAATTGAGGTCAGGAGACTGTTGGTGAGTCTTTCCAGCTGCTTGCCAGATTAGAAAGAGAAAGTTTGACACTTGAGTTTCCAAAAGAGAATGCGATCCAAAACGAACTGAGGTGAAGCCCTTGTTCACTTGGTTGTGAAACACAAACGTTCTCCAAGCACCACGGAAAGAACAAAAGGGTCAGAAGATACGTCGGCGTCGTCGCTGAGCTCATGAACAATTTCACGCAAAAGCAACGCGTCAGAATAAAGTGCTGTCAACATGTTTCTTATTCTGCTTCTCTATTCAAGAAATTGAAGACGGGTCTATGGAGAAGCCTTATGCGCGGTCACCACGCACGTCGAGCCAGAGCGAGTTGCCGCCTTCCGCTCTCGGCTCAGGGCAATGTCTTTGGGAAACCTGCTGAAACTGAGGGTGGTCTGCTGGTTTGATGGCAGAATGTACAACAAAACCAAGTTCCTCCTCCCGCTTTCGTCACGCAAATGAATCTTGGCGGTTTTGAGATGCCTGATTTCTGTCTCGTTTGTTCTCGCTTGGGGACAGCAGTGCAAATCAAAGTGCTGAATTTTTGAAGCAAGAGTCCTCCAACTGGACCACAACTAGAGCACTGCAACCGGGCCACACGAGTGCAACGCAACTGGACTGGTGGAGCCAGGCTCAAACAACTGGATCAGCACACCCAGACCAATACAACTGGACCAGTGGAACCAGTCCGGTTGAGGTCTGGTTGTGTTACACGAACAAAGTTTCCACCAAGAACCGTTGGCAGCCAGGCGTTCAAAATGATGAGGTGCGTTCAAGACAATGCACCATCACGCGCGAAGCCAGTTCTGCGCACCTCAGTTAAATCAAGCACTGAGGTACACTGGAGTTCACCTGTCTCTGCATCCAGATTGTGTTGCCAAAAGTACGCAAAAACAGAAAGCTTCACTTTTCGCGCGATTCTGGAATTTGAAATGTTTCACCGATACTGAGGCTTGTTGTGACATGGTTGTCATTTGCCACTGTCTGCACAGAGAGCTTCAAGACAATGAACGGGAGCTAACGACCTGCTCACACGCAACGTGTCCGTGTCAGCAAGCGACATATATGAACAGACAGGCAACACCAGACCGCAGCCTGCTTCATCTGTTTCACCACCAAGACTGACACGGAAGCAGAATTAAAGCTTTGAAAACATGGGCAGTAAAATCCAAGACTCGCTGTGCCTCATTTTTCATCTCTCAGAAAGTCGAGATTTTACGAAACACCAAGGCCCCATTTGTCTCTGGAAAAGGCTGGGCAGGCGCACAACACGCGAAGCTGGCGAATGGTCCTTGTAATTATGTTGTTGCTTCAGAAGGAAGCACAAAGATACTGAGTGAGAATGGGGGCCGTGTTACCGGTGAGGAACAGGAAATTAATTGAGGGAGGGAGCACGAGTTGGTTCCATTCTCGTCACTCGAAGTTTCTCTGCCAGTCTTGTGTGTGCAAGGCCACGTGTTCTCTTCAACAAGGGTTCCTCCTTTGAATTATTTTACTCAGTCTTCTTCGCTGTTTGTTGGGAAACGTTCAAGCTCAAGCCAAATTGATATTGAACACAAACTAGCCGAGCAGATTCAGTCACCTCCGCACGGGCTCGTGGAACAGCAAGGACTCAACCCAGTTTTCCAGTTTGTATTATATCGGCCACCCAGCTCAGGCATTCAATTTGATGGAATTCATGAAAGTTTGGCAACCATTCAATGTAAATTCTTCAACGGCTTCATCGTCTGCTGCATTTATCACAATTTGGGGAAGCATCGTAGAAAGAAACAATTTCTTTTCAATTACCAAGGCAAAGGAAGCCAGCTCAATTGCGACCGTTATTGCTTTTACTATTTGCTAGGTGCTGCGAACGTTTTTTGCAGACATGCGGCATTCTCCCGATCGAGAATCCAACAGTTTCTTTTTTGGCATGATTGAATGCAAAATGCAAAATTGCATATCTTGCTCACGCGTCACTTTTCAACTTGTTTCAAACACACGAACAGAGCCGGAAGGTTTCGGCGTGCAGCACCCGACGTACAAGTTGTCATCGGTGATCAGCTGTTTGTGCTGAAAGATGCGTTTTGTTGCTGATGGCACAAGAGAGACTAATTTCTTAAGATGACAGCTGAAGGGAATTTAAAAGCGTCGTTTGTCACGACGGATTCCTTGGATTTCACCTGATGAATGGAATGTGATTTGTCACAGAAATTCATTCGCTGTCAAAATTTGATAAAGAGCTGAAAAATGTTCTCCCCCTTTCACAGACAAGGATTTTGTGTCAAAACATGGAAGAGAACAACAACAGGAAAAACTCTGCAAATGTTTCACTTTTTCTTGCTGTGGTACGTTTTGCGCAAATTTTATTCTCAGTTTGCGGCAGTTGTGCATGGGAAACGACTTCCTCTTTCTTACCAATTACTGCCTCAATTTACCGAGACTTAATTTGATTTTGTGACATCATAGAAATGAATCAAACACAAGGAAACGTCAGATGAGGAGCGTGGATCTCGAGCATTCAATTATTTTCTCATTTGTAATCCAAAATTAGACCTGCAACACTGTATGTAATTGCTCAACTTGGGTAGTTAACCCCACGGATAAAGTGTCAAGTTCTTTTGGGCTTGAGTGAAAGGTAGCATGTTCTCGTCATCTGTCATCATGCGACGATTGTGCTTGGCATGCAAGAAGGTGATTCCGACAGATCAATGTTCAGTTTCTGTCGATTATATTTTTGATCTTTGATCACCACAAGGCAAGACACAACCGAACATGTACAAACTGGGTCCTCCTTGACATTCGCTTCTGCGTTTGCCTGTGCGTCTGGTTGTGTAGGATATATACACTGCGAGCAGCTGTCAATTGGAATGCACCTTGCGTTTCGGACTCCATCTCCCACGGGATGGTCAAAGCCAGTGAATCATGGGTTACCAGGACCAGAATGTGATACTCTGGGGGTGCCTGGTCCAGGTGTACGCTTCTTCCAACCGCGAGCACGGTTCTCAAGAATCAGCCACACAAGCTCAGAAGTGGACAAAGCTTCCGATCCAGTCAACAATTTCCTCAAAATTTTTGTTTATTTTCCCCCAAGTGTCACGAAAAAAGAACAACAAAACAAACACTTGTGACACGTTTTGGTACATCTGAAGATACTTTTGGCCCTTGGGGATTGGATTGTCGTTCTGTTCTGCCTTGTGAATGGCTTATTTGGAAATAAAAACGCAGGCCGAAAATATCGTGACACGTCCAAACCGTTGTGAAGAACTCGTGGTGTGATTGAGTGTTGAATCTTTCAGAGCGTGTTCGTAGTAGCTGGACTGGGCAAACACTGCGTACTGGTCAAGTGGGAGCTATATTCGTGAAACGAATTGCGTACTTGGGCCAATTACCTTTGTCAACAAGGTTCCCTGCAACACCGAATACGAGCGTATTCCCCCAAAAGCCATTCCGGTGCAAACTTCTGAGGCAAACAACGATTTGCCCATGGTTTTCAGTGTTGATTTGAGACTCACCACGAAACGAAAATGTGACGCTGCCAGGTCATGGTGAAGCTTCCCAAAATTGTCTTCATTCTGACAGAGATATTTTGTTCAGTCCTCAGTGAAATGCGCAAAGGAAATTGTCGGGAGAAAGCGAGTGTTGCAGGCGTAATCGATAACGTTGCCTTGTAATTTTCATGCTCAGAGATTGAAGACGAGAAGAAGAATCTATAAGGTGCAAAGAACATTTCATTTCATCTGTCAAAATAAAACAACACCGTGCACAGAAGTACGATACCCACATCCAAGGTCTGGTCCTCCCTCACATACCCAAGGCTTGTTTGTTGAAAGCCGACTCAATTGTCACACAGCGTATGTGGTGGGCTGTTCATACCATTCTTCCGTGCTCTCTAATCACGTAATGGATCGGAACAAAAAGTAATCCTCTGCTTCATGACATGACATGGAATCTACGGATCCATCATTATTTGAGAGTACTTTCCCATTTTACGTCCACATATCGGAAGTTAAAAAGCCTGCCACGATGTATCTGTGTCTAATTGTGCTGACATGCACGCGCAAAGTCGGTTCCTGCAACTTATTGCGACAAAGCTGTGTCTGCTGCTTGAACGTAAATCTTTTCCTTTGAAACTTCGGCACAATTCAGCTGTGAATGCAGTTATGCAGGCGGAAACACAGAGGTTCCGGACCCACGTTCTTCCTGTTGTATCGATCACGGGCATCCAACTCAAAATTGGGTGTGGAGTAATTTGCACTTTCAGTTCCAAGGAACTCCTGTGCGTGGATGACACATGTAACTTGAAGGTTGAGCTTTGTCTCTTTCAGACACACCCAACCGTTTCGACTGTTGTCTCCTGAAGTACCTTCCATTGAACATATTCAATTGCGAAAGGTCACACCAAATGAGACTTTCCACAGAGGGGGCTGGGCGCGTTTGGGCAAATTCAATTCAATCAAGTCACCAAGGTGTGGGAGAATTGACCAACATTTGCAAGCTTTGACTTGCTTTCCATCCTTGTCTTGACACATTTCATGTTATTTCCTCTGTGGTTCAAGGCGAATTGGGGACTCGCCTTCTTTTTGAGAAGGGGCTCAATTCTACAATCATGCAATCTCCGCATCTCGAGCCATAAATTACTCCGTCACCGGGGACTGGACACAAATAGAAGGTCCAGCGGTTACGGCTTTCAGGAAGCGCAAGAACAAGTTGTCTGGGAAACGCATTTGCACGAGGCATGTAAAGCTATGTCAGTTAACAAAAGAAAGGGCAAAGGGATTGTAACCTCGGGCACTCAAACCCAGTCAATAAAATAGATTTCTTCTTTGAGGGACGAGACGCAGTGGAAGGAAACTCACTGCTGTTTAACCTTTGTGGGAAAGGTAATGGCAACTGTTCATGTCAGGGCTGCACAATGCCCATGCACCTCTACTCGCACCTTGTCCTCGGACTTCAGCCGCACAAATGTGTTCTTGTTACCTCCAGCAAGTGCCTGCTGCCTCGAAGCGAATATACACGGGGATATCAAAGTTTGTTTCACCCCCTGCATGACTTCCTACTTGCAGGTGTGCACATAAAAACTGGCTCACTTGCCATCCGGATGAGAATGAGGTTGCGCCGACTTTTTTGGCTTTGACTGGAGATGAAGGAATGTCACGTTTCCAAAGTGTCTTCTGTTCTCCACAGAATAACACACAGAAGAATTTCTTCGCAGTGTCCACAAACAACGCAAAGAACCAGTAATTTCAAAGCTCCTTGAAACTCTCAGGAGCAGGAGAACTGAGCGTCTCAAGCAGCTGCCACTGCAAAAGACTATCTCCTTAAGCGCCATTAGCATGCAGGCCGCAGTCAGGAGCACACCTTCGTCCAGCGATGTGTACAATTGTTACTTCATGGAGCGGACACAAAAGAAGTCATGCATCCCTCGGCTTAGTGATTGGTTTTTGTCCGCATAGAACACTCTGCACAGAAAAGAATGCCTCAGTTTGAAGCTTGCGGATGTTCTGGTTGCCCTTTGAGGCTCTCGCTCTCGTGCGACAAAAACACTAAATGGTGGATGCAACACCTGGGTTACAAGGCAGAGGAACTGAGAGTTTTCGGAAGATTTTGACTTCAAGCCGAAAAGTCAGAACAGAAGGGAGACAACAATCTGCCTTTGAAAGTTCGACATCTGACAATTTTTTCACCATTTGAAGAAATCATGCCACTCTGACAGTCGCAAGTTGTTGCATTGCACAGATACTCATTTGAGAGCTCCAGAGAGGATTGTTAATCACTTGTACAAAGTCTCAGTGGCAGCTTAATTAGTCGGGAGATGAGCCAGAAAAGAGACCAAACAGTCGGGAGAGCGATTTTCGCCTCTGTGGATTTCTGTTCCAAGGCTGAAACAGACTCATAATCGACCAAAAGAAACTGACATCCGAGCAAGTTCCAACTTCTTCATTGGCTTTGTATGTTCATTCTCCAAAATTCTGACAAAGTGAATTGTTTTCAAGTACAAGTCACTTCCATCTGACCAGACCCTCTTTGCCACTTGTCCGAGCGCATTATTTTTGTCTTGAAGATGCGACGCACCCAGTGGCAGTTGACCTCTCCTGCTTAAATTCAACAGTGGTTGCGTTGAAGTGATTGCCTTTCCTCGACAAAACAACTTAACTAGCTCATCAACATGCAGGTCGAGCCAAGAGCCACCCATGTGTCCGGCAATCTGGATAATTGTGCCGCCATCAAGTTGACACAAAAGAAATTAAAGTCACTTCAGACCTGAGTTTTTCCTTTTGTGCCTCCAACGCGAAATGCCTCACATCGAGGCAAGTTCCATTTGATGCACCTTGTTGTGCTCTTCTCATGGCCGGTGACCACAATACCAGCAGTCAACACGGAACACGAAAGTTTGAGGTAGCCTGCAGAGGAAACAGCAGTAGAACCGAAACAAAATTCAGCGATACAAACCCACGTAGCTTGAACTGATGTTAGTTGTCAGGCAGCCACACACAACACCGATCACATAACAAGCTGTCACAAAACAGCCAACACCTTGCGGCTTCCTTGTGAGGGTACTCAAAGCACATCCAAAGAAAGAGAAAGACTTCATTTCTCTTTTGCAGTTTTGCTTGATCTCATGCTGTTGACTCCATGCCGAGCTTTTGCACGACTGCTGCTGGAGAAAACAACTGTCTTCGTCACGAGCAACCACATCCACAACCCTGCAATCCTCGAGGTGAGCACAAATCGATTTTCTTGCTTTGGAAACTTCTGATTTCAGAACTTTTGATTTGCTTTTGCCGTGGGAATGCCCCCAAACTCCAAGACAAATTTGCTCTATTGAGTTATGTGTACTGAGACATGTTTAAGAAACTAACTGCAGCATCGGATGGACCGCTGGGGTCTCTTTTGTCACAGTAAATTCGGAGCCATCTGAACAAGATCAGAAGTTACAGAGGAAACAAACATCTGGAAGTTAGAATGCTTCTGAGGGCATGACCATGCTGATGTTTGTGTTATTTATAACCATATTTTCTTTCTTCCAGAAATTCCTTTTGCAGAACGGACTCCATTGATTCTATCTCTGCTGCAATACAGTGGGTGGACTGATTTTGCGTTTCCCTCCTTCTTATCAAAGCCCACATCAAAGCTCACAGCCACACTCCTGAGCTTTATGATTGCAAGGTTAATGTCATAAATAACTCAGCCCCTGCGTTTCACTCCTTTAGGACAACGTTCGAGGAACACAATTTGCCCTCGTATTACGGATCCGATCGTAAATTCTGCTCCAGCTTTCAGTGTACAATGAGAATCTATCACGCCCCGCTGCGTGGGTCGTGCGGATTTTCGACGTCGTCCTCCCAGCAAAGGTGTGAACTGTTTCCAGTCCCCACTGAACTCCAGCACAAATCAAAACCTCGATACGTCTCACTCCTACAACAGATTTGCTGTGTTGAGACAAATGAAGAAAGCACGACAAGACATAGAGAAAGATTGTTTTCGTTGAATGGTGTCCTCGGGAAGTCGTCTGTTTTCAATTTCCAGAAGCTGTCACGTTGAAGATGAACAAGGAAACATTGGTTTGTGGAATGATACAGCGCAGCCTGGCTTTTGACCAGCAGAACATAACCTGATGCTTTCAGAGAGCCCGGAGAAAAATCTTGCCAGGCACCGATTTCAGGTCCCAACATCTGCTGGCCAACCAAAGTAGAGGCATGCAGAAAGCCAAACAACTGCAACCACAGCACCTTATGACAAATGACTTTCATCCAAAAGCCTGGTCCACCCTCACAGAATCCCTGTACGGTACGGTACGGACGTAGTATTTCCATGCATTTCTGGAGCTGCAATATGTGCGTTGCCCCTGACTCGTGCATATTGCGGATGGGCGCACCATGGCTTCCGCAGCCTCCAATCCCATTAATTCATGAGTCCTCTCACCTGGATGCACTGAATATTGTTTGCACGAGATTTATGCAAATAAGGCTCGTTAGTGTTGCATTATGGAGATATTTCGAGCAATTTTGAGCAAAAATCAACCGGGAAGCCCAGGTATAAATATTTATGCACTGTTCGGAGAGCCCTTCTGCGACCGACTCGCTCCCTCTCAAGGTTAAGCCGCTGTGACGCCTTGTACGGAGCAAATGAAACAGGCATGACGGTCCCCTAAGCCGCGCAAATCAACCTTTCTCTCGTAAGCGGCAGATGAAAAAGTCGGCAACAAGGGAACTGTGGAATATTTTCAGAGAGGAGAATCTCCAACGAAGTTCACTGTTGTTTGAATTTCATCAAAAATTTAAAGCAGCCGCATTGGGCACGACTCGGCATGGTGACGCTGCTTCAAAAGTCAAAAGCAACTGGGACCAACTCCGTTGGCTGCGAAGCCCCCTTCGTCAGGACAAACTCCAACAACGGTGAGGCGTTGGCAAGCATGAACGCACAACTTGTAGTGGATGAGAGACACATCCCTTTTTCTTCTCCATGTGTTTTTGGCCACTTGCTTCAACGCTGCGCCGAACAATGTGCACAAAAGAAATTTCACAGTCTCAAGTCAATCGTGATCAATAAAGGTTTGGAAAAAATTGATATTCTACCTGCATCATCCTGACAGTTTTCTTGTCGGGGATGAACCTTCCCTTTCCATTGATTTTTCTTTCTTCAAAACTCAAGGTAAATATTTGACGCATATTACTGGGTTAATTGGAATCTAAATTACAGAAACGGACTATTTCATTACTTTTATTTGTTTTGCCAGATAATATTGATCGATGCAAAAGAACCATGTTCTTGAAGGGTATGAACCCTGTTCCCAGAAAACTTCCAATTTCCACGCGCGACGGGTCATTGTGACTTGTTTTCTTGGAGCAAAGTCTTGGATTCTCGAACATGAAGCGGACGCCCATTGTGTTTGCTGTCGTCAAATTCAATGAAGCAGGCATTTCGACAAGTTTAGTACGACATTTCGGCTCTTTTTTGTGTGCTTTTTCATTCGTAAAGAAAATACTTTTCCTGGGCAGGCTTCACAAGATTCCTGAAAAAGATGGTGCTCCTCGGTTAATGCCTCGCTCGGGTTCACCTCCTCGGAGAGAACACACAAATGAGAACATCAATGTCCCTCGGTAACGATGTCAGTCTGCTCGCATGTCAGACTCAAGAGGCCATCAAACCATCTTCAACACAGATTCGTCGAGGACCCTTCTGATCGCACAAGTGTGCACTTTCAAGCTGTAAATGAAAGGAAACTGCATCGAGTGGATCTTTACGAGGCGAGAGATGATGTAAAATCAAGTGCATCAAGAGGCGAACTTTCACGCTCAGAAAAGCAAAACTGGGATCGACTCCTCCAACTCGGCAGTGTTTCCATGTGCACGCATGGCAGGCCTCGGCTCATGAAAAAGCGACGAGAGCCCAAGGAAAAGAACAAGACAGATGTGCCTGGCTGGACAACGCCGTGACCAAAAAGGAGGTCGTTCCTGCAGGTACATGTCCGTCTGTTTGAATGGAGATGAATTTTCATCGCAGATGTTTTCTCGGAGCTTTCATTGACGGTGGATTATGTGATTTTGCTTGGTACACGCAGACAAGTTAATTGGACTCAGCCTGTGGCAATCACTTAACCGGTCCGGCACTGCAGTGAGCAAAGCTGCCCGTCCGGCTCCGACTGATCGTGACCCTGAATCACACAGGAAGCGTTTCTAGGAAATGTCCGAGCTGAGGAAGTGAAGACAAACAGCATTGAGGCCACGCCGCATGGCAACACACAGCGCAGGGACAGGACGGCATCATTTCCTTGGCAACGCAGCTGTTTGTAAATTTTTTGTTTGGCCCACAACCCGTACAAGGCAAAAAAGCACTCATCGTTTCGCTCGAAGCCAAAAAGGCATCACAGTGCTGTTTGCATTCAGCTGCTCATCGTAAACTGATGACACAGGCAATAAACAACGTGAGCATGGCCAACCAATATCTGAAAGATCTCACAACAGACCAATTTCATACCCTTCGATCAGAATTGAATGAAAAAGTGAAGTCATACATTGCCAATGGCACAACCATTAACCTGTCGTTACATCGATGGCAAATACAAAAGAAACACATAAACATTTCTCGCTGTGGAATGATTGATCAGTTTCAACTGCAGTGCCATTCAGTGACTGGCTCGTTATCCTGCAATAAATTTCGCATTACTCCCTGTGCTGTTGAACAATTAGGCTGGTTTCTTATCCCGACAAATATGGGGTTTTCATGAATTCTTTCAATAACTCCACACCCGGAGGCCAATGCTTTGCTGTTATGCTTGGCATGGTGACTGGAGCAACCGAGAAGCATTGTGTTTGTTTGTCGTGGACGAACAAAGTGTTTTGAAAGTACTGCGTCCATTTCAGGCCCCAAAGATTCACTGGATCAAGAAAGGTTCTCTGTTCAATGCAATGTGTGAGCTGAGGGATCCATTACAGTCCTTTTCACTGACTCCCAAAATACACCAAGCTCAAGATGATTTGCTTTTGAAAGTTCAACAAACTCATATTCCATGCAAAAATGAGCTGCTTCGCAATCTTGGCCCTCGGGCAACTTCGGTGCTTACCATAACCCAAGATGAACCACATTCACTCTGAGAACTCTGGTCAATGCTGATAGGGTTGTGCGCGTAAGGATTTTTCTGCCACACGGTGCGTCCCGTTCAAGTCCCATCAAATCCTCACGGAGACACTGAATTGAAACGGCATCCGGATCGGGATCCTCCAGGCTGTTTCATAAATTTTGCTGAAATTCTTTCAGTGAATCGTGAGCTTTGAAATATTGGGGTTCAGGACAATCTGCTGAAGCCAATGAAATCCACACAGAGCTTTGACGTTCAGCAACACGACGTGTCTGCACGTTTCCCGTTTGCGCCTTCATTACGTTCGACGTTGCTGCCGTTGCTGGAAAAAGAATTCTTTTTTAGTTCTTTTTCGATCTTTGGTACCTTCAACTCGTACGCGTTTGAGTTCTTGTGGTTGTTTCCAGTTCTATTTCTGATGTCTGGATCAGAGTTTTTGGTGGCAATTATGACGACTGCGCGTTCGCGTACGGATCGCCGCCATTACCATAAAAAGCCAACACAAAGCAATCTGAAATCTCAATTAAGGACGAAACATCAATTTCTTTCCCTGTAATTATCCAATAAAACAGCACATGCTGGCAGTTCAGGCACAGGTGTTCGCTCGGGGAGCCTCAAACAAAATTAACTGCTCAAATAATGTCACGAGACGTAGCATACGATGTGCAGTTGAACGGCACCCGGTGGATAGCTGGTCACAAGAGCTTTTTGCATCGAGGGTGGAAGATCTGTGGGACTTCGAGTCTGCTCGGGACGGAACCAAAGGCTCAAACTCCCTAATCTGGCACCTGAGGCGTCTCATTTGCTCAACCTGAGAGAAACCGCAATTTGTACAAACTAAAACAGGAACGAGATGTCAATTTGACTCTAATGGATTGTTGCCAAACACAAGGTTGAGGCACTGAAGCCCCGCTAATTAAAAACGTGCATGTGCAGGCACATTGGTTTCCTCGCCGCATTGAGATATGGAGTGATTGCGACTCGTGAGCCTCGGGGTCGCGATTCGTCCTCGCATGTCAATCCTCCTTCTCACGAGATGCAAACTGCGCAAACTGCGGTCGACAAAGTACGTGAAAATGTTGGTGGAATCAAGACTGTCTCCACTTTCTAGCAAGCGGCGTAAATTACACTCTCAAGTTGTGCTCACTGTATTCGCGACGAAAAGGCTGTTCCTTTGTTGTGACAATTCTCTGGAGGACGCAAATGGCTGCAAAACCGAATCTGGATGGAGTTTCACAACACAATGTGACCACGTGACTGGTGCAAATCATTGTTCATCGAGCCGCAGGGTGCCGGAGAACACAAGGGTTCGTCCCCCTTGATTGTTCCGATTGACAAAATTCTCTGCGGTTGCAGCATCGACCGAAGCCTGTGTTAACATGGAGCAGATATGATTTCCTTTGTGAATGGAAGGAGGCTTCGCGTCAAAACGTCATAAAAGAAAGCCCCTGAGGAAAGTTAGAGCTAATTGAAAGCCGTAGAAGCAATGAGGGGAAGAAGCCAAATTTATCAGATATGGTTACCAATGCAGCTGTTTCCTAAACACTCGGTCGGATCAGTGAAATTAAGCGCAATAGCGTCTTCTCGATCCCATCTCAATCAATTGCGGCATTGTCATAAAGTGTCCCAGCAATTTACTCCGATCTTGTGTTCTAATTCATCAAGACTTTGTGTGTGTGAGTCATGCTTTGGAAGCCACCACAGCTTGTAATTTTTTACAGCAAGTGACTTCTACCAGTTATTTCTGAACCAAACGACCCGCTTTGCGTCAGTTTGTTCTTTCCACCTGTACTTTCTCTGTGTTCAAGACTGGAACAAATCCTTTTGTTGTGTGGAGTCTCAGAGAGCCGAACAGGAGAGACTTGGCCTCATTCCGTCCAGATGCTTCCAAGAACAACCGAGATTTTGCGCCCCGTGTTGACGCACAAACCCGCATGCACACACCAGAAAAGACGCACACTAACGTGAAAAACGTTTTCTTCGGTGATGTCGCAATGAAATCACAGCAAACTGTTGGGGTTTTTGAGGTTCAACTTTAAGACAAAAACGTGGTACGTCTGTGACCATGTTGAGCTTCTAAACATGTCGAGGGCAACAAGGGTGCAACAGACTGCAAATCCTAAAGAGCGCCAGAACATACATTGCACAAAGCCCAGTTTAACAGTATGGATGCCCTTGTGATGGATGCGTGGAACCAGCTTTGAAACCTCCGAGACCTGGCCTCCATCTGCCTCAAGGTTATTCTATCTTGAGACTATCTACAAACTCGGAATCCCGCAAGGATATTGGTGGCATCAGATAATTCATCTCCCTTGGTTAAGTGAAGTTCCATCTCGGTCGGAGAAGCAGGGGAATCTTTGTTGTACGTGGACGCGGCTCAGTAACTCAGGGCTCGGGGGACACTGCGTGATCCATGTCCCATGATGGATTGTTGTTGCTGCAGCGCACAGAGATAGAAAAATGCAGTGGCTGATTCGTTGCTTTGCAAAACAAAACCCTAATGTTGAGAGACGCCTCGTTTTTGTCATTTCTCATTCACGAATAATGTCTTCCTCTTTGAGGAGTTTTTGAGTGAACGTGTGTGTTACAAGTGTGAATTTTTCGAGTCTTTCAGGTTGTCAAACGAATTTTGCAAGTTTCGTCAACACTGCAGGTGTTGCCATTTCTTGCAACAATTTCAGAAATGCTCCAGCGTGGTGCGCGCGCTCTTATTTGCTCTCCCAAATGGAGCTTTCTCACACAAGGCAAAGAAATATCATTTTCACAGAGTGCACAACTGCTGCTCGTGTTTGTAATTCACAGCTAGATCTTTTCAATTTCACATTTCTTTGAGGACAAGATGTTTCTCAGATGTCACGGCAGGTCTGTCTTTGATCAAGATCCAGTGAGGCCAGAAAGGAGCGAGAGGCTTTCAGAGTCCTCGGAAGATTGAGTTGGTGCAGCTAAGGACTTGTCACTAAATGATTTAGGTTACGACTGGAGCTGGTCCAGGTCTGCAAGCTTTGGCAGTGAATCTCAATCAAATCGAAGCCTGTAATGTATTATCCGATAGGCTTTTGGCATATCATGACTGTTTTGATTTCTGCACAGCTGCTGCTGTGACCGAACAGATCTTGTTACCCTGGTTCTCAACCTCACAAGTAACACTCTGTATGACTTGCGCGAGTTCCTCACATTCGCACGTTTTTGTGAAAAGGTTTGAGCAACAACGTAAAGCGAGCCCATGATCGTCGCTTGGAGACGCCATTCTGTGTGATCGAAAATCTGAGGAGGGAAACTTTTGCGTCACACACGCGTGTAGACTTGCAAGTATGTGAAGGGCGTGTCATCGAAACTCGTCTGTGCGTATTTTTACACACAAACATATGTCGCTGTATTGATTGAGACCCCTTTCCGGAACGCGCTTGAAACCATGAAACAGAAAAAAAGAACTCCAAACAAAAGTGAAATTGCAGCGGATGCTAGTTTCTCCTCTGCAGTGTATCACCTGTCATTCCCAACTGCTTGCCTGAGCTCAGAAAAAAAGAGATAAAATTGGTCCGAAATAGAAGGCAAAGCTTGCAACATACACAAGAATCAAAAGATCGTTGTCAGACCTGCTTGGAGCTGTGCTTGTTTTCGTGTCCATTTCCGCCCCCAATTGCGTGCCAACAAAAAGCCAATGCACTTTTGATGTCAATGGGAAGAATGCAACAGAAAAGGAAACGGCTGTTGAATCCATCAAAGTTCTCGAAGACGCAAATTGCCTCGGACCATCAACAGTGCCTGTGGTGCTGTGGAATGTGATTTCTGCAATCTCACATTGATCTCAATTAAAGCCTCACTTTATAGTCTCGGTGACATCATGCCACAAGTTGAAGCGATCCAGAAATCATAATTCGAGTGCAGAAATACCCTGCGCCCTTTCCCTGGGGATTACTGCCAGATAATCGGGTCTCGATGCCGGACGAGTCAATTCGCATCTGATGAGGGTCAGCCAAGTGAAGGCGCAAATTATTGTGAATGACTTGGCTTCGACAAGAGGTTCACACCAAAACAGAAGAATTTCTACATCAGCGTTGTGAAATGAAAGCCTTGCAGGTTCCATGTTGGATAGAGCACACTGGTTGTAATTTTGTTGTGAAATCCCGCACTCAACAACCTCTTCACCTTTTGCTGCGTTTTTTGTTGGGGTGCGTCGTCGCTCAGCATGTCGACTTGATGAAGCGAAATGCACACAGACAGCAAGCACCTTTGCTGGCAAAATCTCCAGAGATGTATGTACAGGCTAATCGGGAAATGCATCAAATTGGGGCAGCACTGATGCGAGAAATCATCAAGTTCTTGTCAGAGGCTTCAACACAGACGTCACTCCGACTGAACTCATTCCAGAAATTTTGTCCTGGTTCGTAAACGCTTGACAAAATGGTTCCTTTCGGTTGTGAAAGAGTCTGAGCGTTCATTGATTTTAATTAGGCTGGAGGCCACCAGACTTTTGACGGGATGTCGTGCCGTGAAGTGATCCAGAAATGATCATGCCGTGGCCTCTCGGTCAAATCTGTGAGATGTGAGCCCAGCTACACGGCCCAGTCCCATTCTTCATTCCGCCTATTTCTGCCAGTGATGGAGCTGTCCACTTTTGACCCTATCTGCCCCAGCATTCCAAATGCGAAATTGTCTTTTGAAACCCAACACTTTTTTGAAATGAATTTTGGACATTGTGACCTTTCCGTGTGGTGCTTTATTTGTGAAGATGTCACTCTATGACCAAACACGGCTTTGCTTTCCCGCAACGACAAAGAAAGAGTTGTCAAATTAATAACAATGGACATTGAAAGCATGTCCCGCTGTTTGGCACAAGGCATGGAAACACGACGGCTTTGCAACAAAGAACACAAAGGAGGCGACCACGTCGGACATTCATCAATCCTGAACAACCATAACATGCTGCAGCTTATTAAAATTTGATAAGCAGAATGGAACAATATTTTCTAGGATCAGCCGTAATGTAATTAAAAGCTTTTCGATGCTCCAAAAGTTTCAAAGGGAGTCCAACAGGGACACAATTGTTGAAGTCACTTTCAGATGCATTACTGATCACCAGTTGGGATCCCCCACTGGTCGGCACAAAGGTTGCATCAATGTGCACCCATGACACAGAACAATTTAAATATCAAAGGCTACATATTCTGAATTATGGTTATTGAATTAGCATGGCTCAACGTTTTTGCCCAAATTAACCCGGAAAACCATAAAATTAGATTTCCAATGTTTTGCCAGTGCTTTACGTGAAATTGGCGTTGACAGACATTGTATTGTCGTGCCCAGGCACCCCATTTCAAGGGAAATCCTGACTCGTTGTTTTACGGATTTCTTCCGAAATCCTTATTTTTTCCAAACCAACCTCTTGCAACTCCAACGAAGCTGTCGACACGTACTTCCGCAGCAGATTCATTGTGACACTATCATATTCTCTGCGCAGGTTTTGCACAAAAAGAGCGTCAAAAGGAAATCGTATTGCGCTAAGATACAGCTGTGGCCTTCCTCTAAACACGGTGACGCCCATGAATGTCCAATTTCAGATCCGATTATCTGAACTGGATTGCCGCGAGTGAGGAGTGTCGATGCGATTTTAGTTCGAATAGGGTCAGGAGATATTTTCAGACCCGACTTGCATAGAGATTGTTCGCTGTGCTGCCAAAGTGTCAGTCTGCGTTTGTTGATGTCTCTCAGCCTTACATGGCCACGGTTTGGAAAGGGAACGGTATGTCCTCTTTCACTGAACCTGCAAGGGCAAGAAGCTCACACCAATGCAGCAAATTTCGTTTTGGCGAGTGCAAATGTGAATCTGTGAAATCTCAAATGAATGCCGTTTCGTTGTCTGGCAATGAGCAAAGAAACAGAAACTCCTACAACGTGTTGTTCGAGCGTCTGTTTGGTCTGCGACCGTGGTTCGGCATTTGCCGTGCAAGTGTGAGTACTCGTACTTTTGTTCCACTGACCGGAGAACTCACAACAACAGAACGCCTCGTGATTCAAGCTGGAGATTTGTTGAAGGAATTTTTCTCTGTACAAAAATTTCAAGCGCAAAGCAAATGACGTTGTGTGCATTCTCTCCAAGTGTTCTGTCCCATCTGCTCTCTTGGGCTATGGGCTCATATAAGTCAGCAGATGTAAATGAATGTGCATTTGGATTACCGCCAAGAGGCAGATGTGAATCCTTCCATTCAGTTGCAGTCGTCTACTGCGTGGGATGCTTCGAGACTGCAGTCAGGGCTTCCCCTCTCTCGCACTCGTGACTCCCCTTGTTTTACAGATCTTTGATTTTTTTTCCAAACCAAAGTTTGATTTTCTTTTTTTGAAAAACCCGAAGTGTTTTTCTTGTTTGCAAAATGTCTGACGAAGCATCAGGGAACAAACACCGTCTGAACCACGGTCAGGTTAATGTGTGTGCAAGGCAGGCCACAGGCTTTTTCCTGGGGATGTTCCCAAGAGATTGACAGGCGTGTAATTCCACTGCCACAATTAATGGGTGAGATCGTCACAGATACCGTCACCTCGAGCACCCACAAGTGTTTGAGTCGGACAAGGTCAAAACACAAAGCATGAACTGACACTGCTGTGAACACACCTGGGGTGAGGCCCACGAGTTCCTGAAGGGGCATTTGCACAGATATGTCAAGTCAAGTGGTTTGTAACAATGGTGCGCAGCCCCCGGGGGTGAGCGCACGTTGCTTGCTGTAATTGAAAGACTGTCCCTGCAAAGAGGACATCTTTGTAATGATGCACTCGAGTGCGTAAGCCTCCGCTTCCCCAGGACAGGAACTGAAATCTTTTGCCTCTCAGTAATTGTTATTCTGGTTTTCGTACACACTCATCTGTCCTGCTTTGCCCCATTGTCAAACGGAATATTTTCCCCATTACGAGCCCGGCTTTACAATCGTCCTGAGGCACGCTTCGCACTGCAACATAACAAGTTTGGTTTCTTTTCGCTTCCAATTTGGAGGTTTACTATGCAGATGATCTAGGGACAGGAACAGCAGACATTCATCACTGACTTGGGACAGAAGCAGAGATGTAATCAAATTAGTGGATGTATAGACGAGCCAACTGCAGAGAAGATTCAATGCAGAGGAAAGAACACTTTCAATATCCCTCAATTGCGGGATTCAGATGTCGTTCCTCCTCACATGTTGCTTTCCGCAATCCAAAACGTTTCAGAAACAACGCTACTTTTTGTTCATACGCTGCATGCATGTTATGTTACGAGGAGAAAGCGAGGCTGCTCCGGACACCGAAACCTTTCCGTTGAGAATTTTTGCACAAGTTTGGTGCCAAATTGATTCTGACGCTGGCGGCATTGGTGCAGTTCAAGTCAGTTCAAGCCCTCCACAACATCTTGATCCCACTCGGTTTTCTTTTTGGAACTGAACAGATGCATGTGCGTGTGGTTTCTCGTGGTCGTATTGACAGGATCAGCTGGTGCACACAGGCATTTCAACTACATTTTGTCCTTCTGGGATAAAGTGCCACTTAAGAGCAGAGAGGGAAGAGAAGGAACAATGGTGTAGGTAATGTATGAAGTTGCACTTTGGCAGTTCTGGACGGGTGCAGCGATCTCAGCGCACTCTTGGGAGCCTTGATACAATTACCGAAAGCAATCTAGCTAATTGTACTTTCCTGCCCATATACTTTGTCTTAATTCACTCTCATGTTCGATAGTTACAACACTCGTTGCATGATAATCCTTCAAAGCGAAAGGTTGAAGGTAAACTTCATTTTGTTCTTTCCTTCGCAGCAAATACATCAAGCCGAAGGAAAGTCCATTGCAATCTGTGCAGCTGCTCGAGCCTTGTCGCAGAGATTGCAATTCCTTCATGATTAGCCTGAAAATCTCTTCGACCAAAGTGGGGTGTAACATGCACCTGCATGCATGTGTGCACTTTCGAAGTGCAAATGAACACACGTCGTAAAAATGTCAAGCCTTTCAATCGCCTGACGCCGTTTCATTGCTCTGTCACAGGTCGAGCAGTGATTTGTGCAAAGCAGGGTCTGCGCTGCATTCGCCTCCACCAATTGATATTCACTACCCCATGAAAATTCAACATCGGCTGTGTTAATACCTGCAACCAAAGCCACCCTATATCCTTTTGATACTTGTGTGGGGGCAGGACTACACCCACTTCAGACCGCTGATATGGACTGTATAATAATTCCTTGACGGGATGTTGGGATTTCTCTCTCGCACTTCATGGTTATGCATGTGGCTCTGGTTCTACAAGGTATAAATCACAGAGCATGACAGAGTGCAATGGAACAGGGATTTTTGTCTGCTCATGTTGATGGAGAAGTCATAAAATCTTCCTTCACTCATGATGATTCTGCAGCGGCCACTCGGTCCTCAAATCAAGAAGCCTTCTCTTTTCCAAAGCAGTTCCTTCTTTGCTGTTTCGGCCTTGGTTTGCTTTATGTGTGCGCTCTTTTCTGTGTACAGATAATAACATTTATGATTCCATAACTGCGCCAGAGGCAGACGGACATATTTTGCTCATTCAAGTGAGAAAAACGACATATTAGTTTTTCTGTGGCCATCAGTGGAACAAATGAACAATATCATAGACCAGACAGGACTTTTCCATTACTCAAATGATAACGATCAAATAAATCTCGGCAATAAATGGAAGAGAACAGGGGAAGAAACATTACGCCCTCAATCGCAATGATGTTCGGCTTCTGAGAGGAGTCAAGAAAAAGAGCTTCAGAATTCAGACATCTTTGCTTTTCTCAGTGCCTGATTTGGCATCTTTGCCATCTTCTTTTTCATAACTTCCTCCAAATTCATTCAAAACTTGTCACGGTGTTTGTGTTTTCGGACACATTCTTCTCTCAGGCAGTACAATCACAAATGAACAGCAAGGCGACCGGGAAGCACAATGATACTCGGATCTGAGTTGTTGCGTGAACACTAAACACGCGCACAAATGCCACGGGATTCTCGTCGCCGTTTGGTACGTGATGCTGTGTAAGACAGCGGGAGCTAATTTGGAGTTCTTCCTTTGTGGCAACGGCTTCGGCATCGTCTGTACCGCCACTGTGTAGTTCCCTTCTCCATTCGCAATTTGCAGTCTGGGACCTCAGTTCTGAAGTTTCTCCAGCACAACGCTCGTATCGAGGGCGAAATGACTGGCGCTAAAACTCGCCGAGCTGTGCATTTGTATTCATCCAGGTTCCACTCGTGGGTGCTGGCAAGAAAGGAGCCACGAAGTGCATTGGCTCCATCATTACGAGGTTGTTTCCGAATAATTACCCTGCGTGCACTTCATCTTGCAAAGGGAAGCAAGGAAAGGGGCAAAGTGACTGGCTGAGAGACAAAAATAGAAGCAAGAGAACCCTCTCATCCAACTGGAAGTGCACTTGCATCCAGTGACAGATGTTGAGCAATTAAAACCTCAGACTCCGCACCCACAAGTCCTTGCGTAATGAAGCCTGGAAATTAAATTACCGTGACATCACCATTTACTCTGTCTAGGGCTCGAGCAATAGATAACAAAAACTCTCCATTAGTTTGCCCCACAGCCTCAAAACACAATCAACGTGTAATTGATCTCAATCTTTCACGTGGTTTCGTTAGATAACGTTTGCGAGAAATTTATTAGAAGTGGCATTTACATTTCTATCTGCGGTCCAAATGGATGAAGGTTGCTTGATTGCGGCGATAATTGTGGTTGTGATTACCTTGTTGACTGGACCCCTTTGCACACGAGCCAAACTCCCCCAATTTCTGCTGCTGCTGCAGTTTCCACTTCACATGCAACCGCGTCATGCGAACTGCACGAGCCTGATCACAGCTCACAGTTCAGAGATGATCACGAACTCTCCACATTTCCAGCACACAGTCTCACGCTAAATCATGGTGGGATGCTCCAAGATGCAGCTTTTGTCTTCTCTGTGACATCAGACGATTCTTTGAAGTTGCCACATGGGCAGCACGCAGTTTGAGAGAACACCGTCTGGCTTGGCTTGATTCGACATCATTCGAATTGAAGTTGCACGAAAAAGAGAAACGGAATTCTTTCGCCTGAACAAGTAAATCTGCCTCTGATTTTGTAATGGAAGACTGAGCGAAGAAACCCCAGTCTGAGAGATAAATCGTCGCGTGCCACTGCCACGTTCCGGACCAGATTACCGTCACTCGTTGGTACAAATTGCGAAATCATGTTGTAATTTTCAATTATTTATGCGGGCAATTTTACACTGGAAAGTGCCTCGAGGATAAAACACCTGTATTCGGCCACTAATAATTTGAGTGGCTAAAAATAACACGGAGCAATTGAGCAAAGATGAAACGGCTATTGATTTGTATTGACACATTTTTAATGGTACGTGTCCCGCAGTCTTGCCGTAATTGATTCGTTCTGATAAATATTTGACAACAAAACCGGCTGTGCATTGCCTTCATGATATTTTCAAAGTGTTAAAATTATTGTTGATGAGAGCAGAACTGCTAATTAAATAAACGCCTCTTGGTTGTCATTTCAATTTTTCAGTGTTTTTGGACGATGTTGACACAGATGCTTTGTGTGTTCAAGGAGTGAACAGCTGCCCGTGAAAGGCTTCGAGACAGCCACGTCACTCTGAAGAGTCGGCATCCTGGAGCTTTCAGTCGTGATCTTTTATGGAGCAACAGCAAAGGAGGCACATCACTGTAATTTACTTGTCACAACTTTGCATCCACACACAACACTTGCACGCATCAGAAACAAAGCACACTTGCAAGGCGTAGCTGGACACACTCACTCATCTGTTCACATTGGTTCGGATTCGCGTCTGCACCTTCAAGCACTGAGAGAACCTGCGCTGGGATTCCAGTCCCTTGACAATATTTAAATATGCCTAATTTGCCAGGCAGTTTGCCTGATGTCGGGTCATTTGGCCTTGATTAACATAACTTCGATTCTAATTGCTTCACCAGGAAGCTGCTCTGTAACTGAACTGCACCAGAACTGTGCACGAAAACATCTGAGTTGGAATACGATGACTATGCACCTGGGAAGGGCGTGCTTTTCGCGACGCATAATGCCCACGAAAGGTGATTGGGAGAACGTGCAAAGTTAACTGACCTTTGTAACACTTCAAAAAGTGACGTTTTGAGTTCTGTTTTTCACACATTCGGCAAAGGCGGAAAACGTCTCCTTTTCACCTTTTCTTTGTTGTTGTTTTCTTTTTTTCAAAGAAACATCAAGCAAATTGCATCTGTAAGGACGCGCGACTCTGCATTCCCGTCTTTTTTGAAGCCAGTGAAGGACGAGAAAGAATATCTTTGCCCAACTTGAAGTGTGCCCCAATTTGGCATTTTCCATGTTTCAGCCTGAGGTTTCTGTGTCTTGATATATTGGGAGAGACCAACTAAAAGTGAGAAAAGGCGCAGAAGAAGCCGCTGTTGAGATTCTATTTCGCCATTCTATCACCTATTTAGACACATGAAACGACACATTGGGAACGGCAGCAAACACGCAAGTTTCTTGGGGAAGAAAAGTCTGCACAAAGGCTGAGAACACCGAACATGCAAAAAGGTAACTTTTTCCACTGACCTTCTCTGGGTTTTCTTTCTAATTTGTGCTCTTTGAACACAAAATACGGTCCCACAGAGTCAAAGAGAACTGAGCACAGGCAGACAAAACACATCCATGTTGAAGCCATTTTACTGCAGACATCCAATCCATTGCTTCATCGCTGTCCTCATGTCCGAGCCCTGCGATTTCCACAGCCACAAATGTTTCTCCGTTCACAGTGTTGTTTATGATATTAAATGTTCCGATTCTACTGTAAAAAGTAGTTGGTAATGCGACGTAAAGCCTTCAGCACATCATCGGATGAAGTTCTGTCCTTCCATACACCGAGATTAATCTCTTGTTCGCGAAGGCTTCACGCTGCAGTGAAAAAGGCTCGCTTTGTGTGTGGCATCACAGAGCCGAGTGGCAGCTTTACGCTTTTCACAATGCCAGATACATCAAATTACGCGTATCTCCCCTATCTTCAATAACTGCCACGGGTGGCAACACAAAACTTCACTTTTCCATTTCTTCAAAGTATGATGGATTGTCTCGATTTTAAAATTGAACCCTGAGCAAAATGCACTCAGCACACAGAGCTCTGCTTCATGCAGAGTCCAGTTCTAAAAACAGAAAACTCCGATTTCGCGTCTTGAAATGTAGGTTCAGCAGCTTTGCTCATCATCATTCAACTCCACTCGCTACTCACTCTCCTTTCGGCTTCCGCTTGTAAATGATCTACGCAGCTTCCATTTCCACGAGGAGAGGTAAATTAACAGCACTTTTAATCGTGCCTTGGCCTCCACAGACATCCAGCTTCAAGTTGCATTGTTGCGTTGAGCCCAACTTCTGACCCGCTGTCATGTTCAAGCAGATATTGAGTCCAAATCGCACTTGTACCATTGTTTGCCCATTTGAGCACACTCGTAATGAATTCGAAAACTGGACGCACGCCATTGGACTCGCATTGCATGTCCCAGAAAGATCCGATTCAGTTCATTCTGAACATGAATTTCTGCGAAATGCTGATGCTAAAGATAAGAAGACTGACGATAAGAACACAACAAAGCTTCGGAACATATGGTGCAAAAACACGTCCAAGAAAGAGATGTGTTCTTTGTGTCAGAGCTCGCAATCTACATTCGATTCTGCATGCCCAGCATCACAGGGCCATTTGTGGGTTCAGCACTTTTCAGGGCAGTTCCATTTCTCACATCCACAAGCAATTCGCCTTTGTGCAAGTTTATTGCATTTTGATAGAGGTGCACACTGAGAAGTGGCGGGGATAGTGGAAACACTGGCTTCCTTACACAATGGTTTGGACATATTTTATGGGTACAGAAGTCAATGAATTTTCCCGGCGTGCTTCCCTTGTGGCTCGCTTGTATTGATCTTCTGTTTGCTCTGCAAATATCGCAAACTTCTGCGTTCTCCGTCAAGTTTTCATTTTTGTAGAGTTAGGGAGAGCATTGTTTGCAAGTAAACACAAGAAATCACCGCAGTGTTCACATTCCTGCCTTTCGTTGGACTTCTATTTTCACTGACCTTTTTCGGCAAAGGCAGCACTAGATTTGTGGTGGCCACAGACGGAGCTGTCGGAAACATCGAGTCTCCGCGTTCGCAAGCCCAAAGAACTTCTGCTTTATGGGCATTCCAGAATCCATTGATGTACAATTTTTTGGAAACCCAATCAAACATTTCCATCGTGTTCTCGACAACTGGTGCTGTGGGTTTCTCGGACCCTCTTGCGAACGACGGCCCTGAGAGAACGCTTTGTTTGCTGTGCTGATGGAAAGTCATTTGCCAGATCCATCAGGAACAACTCAAACTTGTGTGCGATGGTCTTCCACTTCTCTGACACAGGGCGCTTTACTTTGAAATCCCACATGATTGATTCGTCTTGGCCATTCCGTCCGATTCAAAATTGGACACAGGAACCGCAATCCCAATGCGGCGCACTGGAAATCAGAGGAATCCGTCAGCAACGTTTCTGCCTCGTGAACTGGACGAGGAGCGTCTCGTGGCAGAGCAGGTTGGGATTCGACTGTCGGAACTGAAAGTTTGCGTGTATTTGTGGACGCACACGCCACTTCCCACTCACGACAAACTTCCATCCATTTAGAATTAATCATATTGATTCGTCGCGCATAGTCATTCCCAGCTTTATTCAATCTCTGCAATGCTGCAAATGATAATATCGATGAGAGAAGCGCCCTGAGCAAACAATACACGAGCAATGATCATCCACGTTGTAACGGGATCACCGAAACGCAACCCCAGGTGAAACCATGGCACAAAACACCGTGGGTTCCTCTTTGTTTGCAAACAGGGTTCTGTGCACTTTTCGGTTGTTTCGGTCGGTTTGTACCATGTGAACCTCAACTCGATGTTGGGGTGAATGAGAGACACCAAAACTGCTTGAACCTCATCTCCTGACATGCGAAACGTCAGCGCAAATCTTGCAGCCTAAAATCACTTATCCCAGCTTGGCCTTTTGAGTTTCCCAGCACATATTGGAAATAAATAGACAAAGCTGCAGCGTATGAAATATTCAAGCTGCACAGAGTAAGCCACAAAGGTTGAAGTACGACGCCGAGGTGACGGCGTTTAACTGAAGAAATCACTTATTTATGGAGTTGTACACTGACACCCTTGAAGTTCTCCATAGAATATCGTTGACAGTTACCAATCTGGCTCAGCAATAATGAATGGATAACACACAATGCGCTCTGCATGGTTAAATCAACTTTCCAGGGAAGGACCACGTCCCTTGCGCTTGTACAACGTGCCGGAGCGTCTTCTTAATCTGCGCTGGGTAACAAAACTGGATGGACTGTTGTACAAGAAACATTTTCTAGTTTCAGCTACAGAAATCGACCCCAAGACATCAAAAGTTTCTGGAAATAGTCACAAACCTTCCCCTTTCTTCAAAAAGCAGCGCTATTGCGCGAAAAACACACAAATGAAAGCTCTTTGACGACACCCAAAGCTGAAATCATCACACAGATGCATGCAAGCCAGGTCGCAGAGAAAAAACGCTTGGTGTGAGTAAACATTGTACCTTCAACAATGTCGGTGTTTTCAGATCCTTGTTTCAACAAAACAAAAGCTCCAACATGGCCAAATCTTGCCAGCAGAGTGTATGTCATAATCCACAACTCCATGATTAACTCCACAAGAAGTCGTTCTGGACGCCAGGAACCATCGTCTAAACTATTCATCCAAGAGAGCGTCTGGTCCCCTTCTGTCCTTCGTGCTTTCCATGACGGAAAGTTTTTATGCTGACTTTTACCGTCCCATCAGCGAAAGGAATATGTTCAACAGTCCCGCCAGGTCCGCGACAACGGTCTGAACGCTGCAGACGAGGTTCTGACTGAACACTCCGTGTTAGGAAGACGTGTGTTGGAGCCCAACAGCAATGAACCTTTGGAACTCACACGTTGGACTGCAGAGTCCCGTGGCTACAAGAGCTTCAGCTATTCGTCCGTCACCTTTTTTTCGTGGGGCCCCACAGGCAACCAACAATTGAATTGGAAGTCCCGATCTTCAGCGAAGAGGTTGAAATGCGATGCAGTCCCGTGTGGTGCGCATCTGATCCGACTAATCAACTTCTGCAGGTCGCTTTTCTTTGTCCATCAGATGTGCGTTCGCCACGGCCTGACAGAATCGATCTCAGGAGCCAATACTTTCCCAAGATTCCATCGCACTTGGTAAACGATGATAGCCCATGACGTGAGAGTGCTTTTTTTTCGTGAGCGATGCTGACATCCAACAGCAAATGGCAGCTTTAGCACCTATTCACTGCCATATCTTCAACAACAAATTCATCATCTCGTGACGATGCCTGTGCTCAGACATCTCTGTCTACTGCAAGACAAAAATAGCTCCATTGAGGAAATTTCAGTTGCTCTGATTTGGCTTGCTCTAATTCAGCTTGCTCTGATTTGGCTTGCTCTGATTTGGCTCACTCTGATTTAGCTCACTCTGATTTGGCTCACTTTATTTTGTTAAAATTCTTACTTTTTCACTCAA
>JAAUXT010044902.1_pt1 | contig 43895 bp, 45 predicted proteins | sample 7278171 | NCBI WGS metagenome assembly JAAUXT01 (sample SAMN14350112, study PRJNA611818) | marine sediment metagenome | isolation source: surface marine sediment (1.8m) | place: French Polynesia: Moorea | collected 2018-08
GGTTCTCGAGGAAGATGCCGCGGACCCGCCGCCGCTCGAGGATGAACGCCTCCTGCTTCGGGCCGACCGTCGCCGTCAGCCACGTCGCCTCTTTGGTTTCGCTGAGAATATTGTCTATGTACAGGAGCGGGTTCCAGAACTTCTCCAGATCCACCCGCTTCATCTCCTGTTGGGGGAAAAGACGGCCTTGTAAATGACAGGCACAAAAACCGCCACCCTGTTGCTGGAACAACGAAGGTTTCTTCGACGTGTGTTTGAAAATTAGAGTTTGCTTCACAGACACGTGTTGATCAAGTGGCTTCATTGTCATGAAACTGTCTTGAAATTTGGGTGTAGAAACGTGCGAGAAAGGAATCGAGTTGCACGCAACATTTGTATTTTTAGAAAACACGAAGTGACACACAGAAAAAATCCAAAAAACAAATTGTCACGGCAAGTGAACAACTATAGGAACGATGTTTTCTGATTGCGAAGCCTGGATCAAGAGCAGGTTGCACCGGGACGAAAGCAAAGTTTTTTCTTGATTCTCTTCAACACATTCGGCCAACACATCGATCATCACTGACAAACCCATTCTTTGAACTCTTTCATCAGTTTGATACTCACATCAACAGTTTTCCCGTCAAGTGCTGGTTCTCGCCATTTGGCCTGTATGAAGGTGTCGGCGCTGTACTGTTCCTTCAGAGTGTCGATCTCTCCGATCTTGAGAAACACCACCCGAAGCTCCACTATTACCTGCAAAACACAGAGATTCACACGATGAAAACCTGGTGGATTCGCGTGTGAAGGTCAAAGTTTTTTCTCTCCGCTGGGCGTAGATGTGAAAACAAATTCCTCCATTTTGATGGGCAACATACTGAATCAACCACACCCACATGGCGTGGCGATCACGCACGATATCCTGCAACCCGGAGATCGCAAGATGAGCACAATCAACCACGACAGTAAAGATCTTGCAAGCATGAGCACGTGAAAGAGGCCACTGAACTGAACAATCTGATGGTGATACCCAGAAAATAGGGACCACCTTGGTTGGTTCGCGGAACACACACTGCGTCGCCACAGCATTCAATCTACCACTGCCAACACACAATTTTGTGCAGTCGGGCTTCCTCGAGTGGGCCATACACCGCGGTAGCAACAACACATTTGCCCCTGTGAACCAGAGGCTAATGCTGTAATGTGGTCCAGAATACAGCAATCAACGTTATGTGCGTTGTGCTGGAGATACAGGATGAAAGATGTGCTCATGTCAAGAGCGCCTATCCAAGGGGACCCGCAAGGTGTTTTGGGATGAGAACTCCGAAAGATGGTGAAAACCGAAGTGGGAATTCCTGAAAACACTGTAGATTTCCACCAAAGTCCTGCTTCAGTACAATTCCACGGGTGGAGGCTCTGAGGAAGACCAGCCTTTTTCTCTTGCGATTGTCTGCAGAATGAGACGTTCAGGCGGACGGATCTTGTGTTGGGTGTTGAGCTCATTTGAGTACGGACCCAAGACAATGCACCACCACACGGCCACACAGCCAGAGTCCAGGATCGTGAGACGGTGCACTCGCATCCTTGATACCCATCTCCTCACGGTCGCACCCAAGACGCATGACCAACCGTTTCTCCAGGAAATTTCGCTTTTTCCCGTGGATGAATGCAACTGCACCCAAACTCTTATCGCTAACAAGGGCCCTCGTCACCTAAACACGTCAGCACCCACCCCGAGCCCAGTCAAGAGGCAGCCAACCTCACACAAACAAGTCTACATTGGTACCTTTTTTCCTCTGCAGTCTTCTCTGGCTGGCTACTCACAGACCCATGATTAAATGAGTTTTTGTACGGGGAACATCAAGTACTCAAGGTGCAGACTTGCTTCAATACATGGCGGAGAAGGTAGTTATCAGTGATAATTACTTGAGCAGATCATTGGAATTCACTTTCAGCAGCTCGGTTACTGCAGGGTTGCAGGGCCAAAGGTAATCACGAAGCGCACTCAACTTCGTGCAGCAGATCTGCACGAATAGCTCGGGAGAACGAAGGACCACAAGATCATTCTTTTCGTTCAGTTCAGTCGAGGACACCAGGTCTAGAGGCATACGAAGTTGTCATCCGGAATATCCGTGTCTTGCCTGGCGACACTGCTCTTCCAGGGAACGCACGCAATTCTCCACTCCTTTGAGATCTGTGTTTCTTGTTAGCAACAGACACCACAGATTCACTCAGTTGTTTCATTAAAAGTTTCCGAGTGCCCATCGCGTGTCTGGCAATCAGAAAAGTTCACCATTTCATCAGTCAAGTGGCCACCGTGCTCCAACACGATTCTTACGCGACACTCTAAACGTCGTTGCGCCGCACTGAAATTGGAACCAGAACATTAGCTGAAGTGGTTTTCTTCCACTCAAATGGCAGATGTGAACGAAGCCTTCAGGAAAGGATTCACGTCAATCCCAGAACGCAGAAGCGCAAGATCCTTATGGTTGTGGACAGAACAACGACGTTCTGGCAAGAGAACGGTAAGGTCAATGACCTGTCGGAGCTAAAAGCATCTGCGAATGGCACGAGAAGTCTGAGCTTTGTTCCCTGAACAACAACACCAGAGACAAAAGGCGAGCCTCATCACACGATACGCTGTCAGTACCAGGCAATAAACGTAAACAGAACCCTCTCGTGCACCCAGGAATTACTTGTGGAGATTCCTTGCATCTGCCGGGCGCACATTGTTATTTTCCGAGTCGCATATCTGTTTCTCCCAACGGCCCACGCATTGCTTTGCGCGGGTTTCCATTCCGAACAACAAGTCAGTGACCTGGGTGGAAAATATGGACCAGTGTCACTTTCAAGTGTGTTCTCCATGGCTCGCCGGTGATAACAGACTCCCAATGGACACGCAGAACCTGCTTTGCAAGGTTCTCATCGGCCAGATTTCCTTTGGTTTTCTTGAGAGTCTTGCACACTGGACTGGACAAAAGAGACCGGAGCACTCACACGTGCCTTGTGCTCAACCCATTTGGTTCCTGACAGGTGACTGACCTCACGAGTCCAGTGCGGAAACTAATGTGTGAGTTAATAGTAGTGGAGTGCACAACATTTCTCATTCGCCCAAGAAAAAGAACTGATGTGAAGGTTCACAGCAGGAAACATCCCACATCAGGAGTGGAATTGATATTTGGTGCACATGCACAGCTTCCACGCAACAATGGTTTTCCTTGAGGGCGCAATCAGGCAAAATCCGACATATGTCTGGCTGTGTGGCATCTGTCAAATTTTCAGATGCCTTCATTTGTTGCGATTGGATCTGAACAGAAGCGAGTAAGTTGATTTTTGCACAAAATGGACCACGAAATGTCGCAAATGGGCGCGCTGCACATTGTCTCCTCCTGCGATTCGAGTCCGCTCCGCGAGTGCGCCTCGTCTGTGCGCACTTGCGCTTGAAATGAAAAGTCGCAATGTCGAAGACAAAGTCTGTTCGCTCCAAAGGGTTGACCAAAGGTTTGCTTTGTCCCGATGAAAAGACTCACTTGGACAATTGTTGAGACTCTGGCTCAAAAACAACGTTTTGATGGTACCTCCAGTTTGTGTTGCATTGACAAAAACCTGTGTTGCCATGCTTTCTTGTTTGATTCTGTTCCTGAGCTTTGATGAGTGTTAGAACTTGGCACAGAGGTAAGTTGGTCTGCAGGAACACAGTACACGAAATATACAAGTGATGTAAGTAAAAACCCGGTGCGCGGCTATTTTTACTCACAGTGATGACGAATGTTGCGTCCAAGGATACAGTGTCAAGATCTCTTTACACAAATGCTTGCACCGCAGGATTTCTGTTTCATTCTTTCCGTTCAAGAACAACAACCAGCGGCCAAATGAAAGACACAAACAACCACTCAAATTCACTCAGAAACAAAGTTTCAAATCAAAGGAACATCCGGTCGAAGTTTTTCCCCAAAGCAACCCTTCCACGTTGGACTGATTGCAAGTACAAAAAAGTCACATTGCCATGGGGTCAGTTCGGATCTTGCAGATGTTGTCCCAACATGTGCACAAACAGACTCAGAGAAATGTGTAAACCATTGTGCTGGTTGGTAACGGCAATCCACATTCGCCTTGACGCCTGCAACGCCCTCCGGCTCTGGGAACATTGTTGTGCAAGTAGTTTCCTTCATCTAGAAATTAAAGTGCACAATTGTCTTCACTGGATTGCAGGACAGACTTTTTAATGGAACTGACAATTACTCCTGCAAGTCCTTGGAAAGAATCTGCCAGGGACATGTGTTGTTTACTTTCGCCAAAGGGGTGAACGACCGAGTGGTGTACCAGCAGGTCAGGGAACGGAAGTTCTCAAAGAATTGGTGTTGTTGCGGGACGGCTTGCCATTGTTGTTGGCTGTCAAGAACACATCGGATGTTGAACCCAGCGCAGAGGAGACGGCTGTCTGAACCATCTGCGTACTGCTGTTGAGATGTTTGTTGGTGGGGATGGCATGTCCCGCAGTGCGTCATCCTGCGGGAGGCCAATGGCCTCAAGAAGCCTTGTCCGATCAACGCATTGTTACCAACATGTTTGTGGTACACAGGAAAACGTGGCCTGTCTCAGTTTTGCTGGATCTGATGATGTTTCCTCGTGAAGTGCAAGGACGGTGGTGATGGTAAAGGTGTAGACCGAGTAACGTGTGAGTGAGTGAGAGTCTGTTCTGCCAAAAATGATACATATCCCGACGCTGTTGACTGTGATAAATTGTAAGATCAACTTGTACTTGGAAGTTGCATTATCGGGTCAGTACATCCTATTCTGAGAAGAATGTTGCTGATAGAAAAAGACTACAGTTATAAATGACTCGGCTACATGAATATGCATCACAAGCGGAGATAGGAGTGTAAGTGCCCGGATGGAAGGAAGCGGCTGCAGGTTTGAGTGAGTACTCAGGGTGCAGAGTGTGATCTCCTCTGGTTGACTCAACAGCTTGGCACAAAAAGTCTGCATTGGTTATCAGACCACAGCACTGACTCAGACACTGTCACAGACGTGTGACAGCTGGACTCGCAAGAGTAAGCAGATACCGCCGAAGACATCAGTATATTTGCATACCGGTTTCACACTTAAAGGGACAGAACAGAAGTTAGGTTCCAAAGTCAGGTGCCCAATTAAGAGTATTCTCCGTTGTGTTGTTTGGCCACAAAGTCGTCTCCCAAGGCCATTCTCACCTCCCGTGTGACAAGCTGTTGTGGACCTGTGAGCCTCTTCACTTGGCGCAGCCGTGGCCGAAGATCGCCGTTTTGACACTAAGTATTGCAGACCCAAAAAGAACAGAAAGATGTCAGCTTGTCTCAAGCCGAAAACAACATGCAAGCCAATAGCCACACACGCAACGATGTTTTTCGTGAGCTGAAATGAACAACAACAACAACAGTAACAACAACAACAACAAAAACTTTGGAAACCATTCCACTTCATGCCTGTTTTTGGACACTGTTGTCTTTTCCACCGCAACAAAACAGCAGTTTAAACATGGACTGCGCCACAGCGTAACCCAATTTTGCTCTCGCAAATCAATTTGTCCATTTAGCAATTTTTGACAAGAGCAGAAAGCGGGTCAATCATTAATGGAATGGATAATTAATCGTGATGCACAACCTAACAAAAGCTAATGGCTGTTTAGGATACAAAATGTGTTCACGCGATACTGCTCCGGATTGAGCGCCATTGTTCCATCGCGATTGAGTGGTGTTTCCTCGATAATTGTTTGTTCACGCGCGAGTCCAACCTCGTACAATGCGCGCTTTCAGTTCAAATATGGTTGGTCCCAAAACAACAGAAGGAAGCAACATGAATTCCAGTCAGGTTTTTGTTTGGGTTCAAACGAAAAAAGACAGGAAGGAACTGCACTTCTTTTGGCATTTGTGTCCAGGAAAGCGCTGTTAGGTTCAACAGGCTGTGACCAAGTGAAGCATTGCGTGCTTGACTGAAATATTTTAGCAACACCGGGTCAATATTCCGGACTAATAGGTTATTGATCACCTCTTTACAATGATAAAATTTCACAAAGTTCTGGATGGATAGAACGTGTGTTCGAGTACAAAGCGCACCTGTCAGGCAAAGCTTCAAATGCAGAACCAACGGAACCAGTCTGCTGGCCCCGTTTGTGATCATTTGCCACAAGTTCAGATCGATCAAGACATGGCTTGTGTTCATGAATCTCTTCGTGGCCAAAATCTCAGAAAACTAGGATTTATGACTTTTCAGGCTACCCGCCTCTTCATCTTTCACGAGACCTTCTCGTTTATGGTCAAAAGCAATAAAGCCTGGTTCAACAGAGCGGAGTCAACCACAGGCTAAAGATGCAGCGTAATGTGAATTTATGTTCCAATAAATCCGCATCGCTACGTAATAGACTTGACCTGAGATAATCCCTCTTCTGGACCACGAGTCGTACATTTCGCTGATTTACATTATTCACACTTCCTCAGTCCAAGCGAGGCGATCTTTCGCCCTTTTGCTGGATTTGGTCAATCAAGACCAGACCCGTTACGACATCTGTGGCGACTTGTGTCTTGACCCACTCAAACTGGGACGAAGAATGTCTGGCGTCCGTCCCTCTCAACATCCCCAGGGTGTCTCACCAACATTTGGCCTTCGTCAATTGCATTACTCAATCTGCATGGTTGACTCGATCTGAGAACTGATTCAAAATGAACGAACCCAACCGACCTCTTGTCTGTCTTCTTGGTGCAGACTTTGTCACCCAAAAAGCTTCAAGCAGAAACAAACCTTGAGACGCACGCCCATTATCGTTGTGCAACAGATCCAAGTCCAAGTCCATGGTTCTCAGGCCCTTGTGACTGTAGTGGCATCACTGAGCTTTGCTGCGGCCATCTTCATGATCTCGTTATCTCTCTGAAGAGTTTTGTCATGTGCAGCAAACAAAGGTGTCGACCTCCACCAAGGCAAATCGAGCGCTACAAGATAAAGCTGCCATGTTCCTGTCGCGCGGAGAAAGGGTTGCCCCACTCAGGGCTTGTTAGACCTGACCGCATACTTCACGTACCGAGTGAGGCAGAATCAGCTTATTTATGGCTGGAAAAATTATCACAGACACTGACCAACTTTTATGACAAAGTCGGAAGAGGTGTTCAGGGCGCCGGACGAGAGGAGAATCCTTGACTGTCTCTGAACAGGATGAGACGTCACCTGATTGAGGTTCACGACCGAATCCCCTCGGATCGTAAAACAAATAAGTGATGCGACTAATCCGTTGTTAAGTTATGTATTGTGGCCGTGAGGTTATAAATGGGTCATTTGCATCATTTTCTCTTTGTGGATCAGAAGCGTTGTTGCGCACTAATGTTGACGTATGCGCCCATCACCAGCCCCGAGTGGCTGAATTCTTGCAGCTCCAGGGCAACCTCAGGCTGAGAAAGACTTTGCGCCATGACGAGGTAATCCTCCTGCAGAAAGACTCGGATCACGGAAATCCATGCGACCTCAGGACTGACCTGGTGAAAAGGTTGGAACAATGGAGATCGATATCTTCATCGTTCGCGTCCCGGTCCTCATTAACGGAGCAGGAGAAGTTTTGATGACTCTGGCAAAAGGCCATCGTGGCTCAGAGCGGAATATTGCGGGATTCAAAGGACAGCAGAAACAAAGAGATCGAAAGAGACCCGCATAGCTTGCCAAGGTAGTCATCAGAAAAACACCCCAAATGTCAAATCATGTCAGCAAGCTTCAACAAGAGGAACAAAAGAAGCTTTTTTTACTGATCTTGAAAAGTGGCAGTGAAGAGAGGCCATGTCGTCTTCACGATGCTTTCCTTGAATTTTCGACAATGGGCACCAAATTGGCTTCACTTTCTTTTATCATTTGTCTGACATCATCAAACACAAATCAGTCTCATAGAAATGCTGGTGGTGGCCATTGTGAAAAGAACAAACACTCCAACAAATTGAAGTTGTACAATCAGCAAAACAGCTTTTGTTCCTGCCTGAACTTCGAAAGAGACCAAGGCAATGAGTGCCGCCCTCGGAAGTGTGTGGATTGACTCCATTTCAACACAGTCAATCCAAGATAATCTCTTCCATCCACTCCCGTACAACAAAGGCTTTCTGTGCTGCCTGTCATTTGAGTGCAAACAGTGCACCTTTTCCCATTTCCTCCAGCAGTTTTGGATGTCCGCAACGTGTGCGAGGTCGTTGCTGAGAACTCTTAATCAAGCAGAAAGTTAGAGTGGCCAAGCTGTGCAGATAAGATTCCGATCTCATTTCCCGTGGCCTGGCTTCTTCCGGTTTTGCTCATCAGCGTCTCTCGGCCTGAGACTCACCAACAAGAGTCACGTGGCACTGACGAAGGTTGCCAGGCAAACGGGCGGAACTTTCCAATGGCCAGTGCACAGAGTTTAGCGTGTTGCTTTGCGTTTTACCTTCCACATCAAATACCACTGTTTCCCTCGATGTTCCATTTGCTGTCCGCAGGAAGACGTTGAGACCTGACATGCGACTTAGATGGACCACCTGCAGGTTGATATCAGTTTCCGCTCTCGCTCTCTTTGTTGTATCAGATCCCCTCCTTGATTAAACTGATTCTTGGTCTGAATTTTGCAGCTGACTCTGACGTACTGTGTTGTTGACTGAGGTTTTGTCACCGAACTCACGGGGGCTGGACGTGCTCCGACAGCCCTACATCGTGTACCGCGGGGCATGTCTGTCAGTGTAAGGATGCACACACGCACACACACACACACACTCGATGAAGTCTCCGCATCACTGAGACAGGAAGAAAACTACAAATCCAGCGGGAACCAAGGTTTACTTCAATCTGACAACCGGGAGAGGGAGACAGGAGAAAGACGAGAGAAAGAGAGACAGAGACAAAGAGAGATGAGAGAGATGAGATTGATCTATGAGGGAGAAGCAGAGAGAGACAGAGAGAGAAAGAGATGAAGAGAGGAGTTGGTCAGAGTCGAGTACGAGCAAAGGGGAAGAGCAGATTATTGTCCTGATGACAAAATCAATATTTAATTTCCCAACTCAGCCCCAAACTTGGAAAGTCTCGACCTTGAACCCCAATTACGCTGGTGATCCTTCCATATTCGTCTCAGACTGCTGTCTGGCTTCTGGTGCCCGGTATTCCTGTCACCCACAATCTCACAAAATAGACCCTCCACGTCATTTTTCAGAAACCACTCTGTGTTTCATGTCTGTCCGTCGGAGAATCGAACCCTTTTTGCAGTTGCACTTGTGTGTGTCGTCACAATTTGCTGGTGCGAACACTGTTTGAATCGTCGTCTATCTTCAGAAACGAAACATGTCGTTCATCTCTTTTCTGATTCATCAATCACACTCTGCACTTGTGCACACACAGAGCGAGGCAAAGTTTCCGTTGACCTTTCAACAACACGGAATTGATTCTGTACGCAAGATCCAGCACGAAAAGGTGCTCCAGCGTCAGAACAGAAAGTACAGCGCCGCTTTGCACACGTGACACAAAGACCTATTTCTTGCTCCTCAAACCTTGATCTGAACATCCTCACTGGTGATAGATGTGTCTAGTATGCATATCTGATGACCTAGAATCTGCAGGACTGCGACACTTTTGGGTGCAGACAATCTTTACCGCATTAGTGCGTGCAGTTGGCGTGGGCGGAGGTCGCGACCCGACCCAGCTTCTCCTCCAGGGCACGTGCACGCATCCTGGCAATTGTATCCCAGCTGCAGATGACATCAAACGACACAGGATTCATCAAAGCACGAATCTGCATGAAGCCCAACCACAAAGACCAAGCCTTTTCCACAGAAGCCAGAACGCTGTGTGTACAGAGTTGCGTGCGAAGACGGCAGTCTGCAGAGTGCATTTCCATTTTGTTTGTTGCTTCGCGCCCGACTAATTTTACTCAATGCACAAATACACGTCTCTCACTGCGGAGACATCGGGCCGTAAAAATCCGTTTTTGTGATCATCAATGCTTTCCAACGCGCAAGGCTGCAGTTGGAAGGACAAATCAATGTTATGCGTTCATTTGAATACAGCGCTTGCCTGCGGATTACCGGTTTTATGCGCGCAGAAATTGTTTTGCATTCGCTTGATTACATAGCAATCTCCTGCAAGCCTTGAATGGAAACATCGCTGTCGGAAAGGTGCCAAATGAAAATGTCAAAAGCGCAGATTGGAAATTCAACTGAGTACCAGCTTCCCCAAGCGTGACAATGGAAATGCACCGAGACCCATTCGGAAAAAGTTCAATTCCTGGATGTTTGTGTCTTCATAACGAAGCAAGATTCATCGCATGAGGTAGAGATAGAAATGTACTCCCGAGATTCTCAGCTCATGTCTCAAGAGAAACCTCTTGGTAAGGATGCCTTAGACAGAGCCTCGCCTGGAGCAGATCATGACTGATCCATCGCTGTGGGGTGAAACAGATATTTTTCTGTCAAACCGTTTGTAAGACAGATTTCTTGGCTTCACATTCCCAAATGCATCATCTTCAACAACATTCTTCAGACTGGTCGCGTTCGATCATCCTGGCTCGAACACGCGCCCGGAGACTGCGGAGTCAGCAGCAGCTGCGGAATCGCTGCTAAGCTCGTAATTAACGGGATCGCAATCCATTTTCATTACAGCGTGCGCCAGAATGGATTACATCTCATTCCGCATTGAATCCGCCCGTGGATCAGGGTCCGCGCTGCGGTCTCGTCCTGTCCCCTCGCAGCCGCGTCCTCAGCCTTCGCTGCGCAAAGGTGCGGACGATGGGGTCCTCAGAGCGTGGGCCAATCAGAGACACTCATTCCTCCTGCATCCACTTGTCAACGCTTCAGAAGGTTCTGCTGAGGAGGCTTCAGAATCCAACGGAGTCGTGAAGTTTGGACGATGTCCTGCTCTGTACTCTCGTTGCGCAACACAAAATATTTCACGAGAACGAAACGTGTGTGACACCAAGAGAACGAGCGCGTTTTCCCCCCAAGAGGAACACAGTTTCCTTCCGTTGTGTGTCACCAATTTTTGAAGTATTTCAGCGGGAAATGAGGACTGATTGCACAGTATGCATCATCACCGGAAGACGAGACATGACAGGAACGGACCTGGACATCAAAGGTCGTTACTGCTGCACTGTTCTGCTGTGAAACCCCATTCTGCTGATGAGGCGAGGCCGACTGCGCAAACGTCGAGACTGATCAGTGGCGGAACAGCACGCAAACCGTATAAGCCAATCGCATGCACGATCCCTGCACAGGTTCCCTCAAACAGCATTTGAAGTCAATCTCTTCATCAATATCACCCATCTGTGGATCAGTTGAAAGCTTCAGTTCAGTTGAGCCAGAAGAGCGTGTGTCTTTCCCGTCACTCTTTTGATCGTTACAATGACATCCGGTCCTTGAAAGGTCTTACCGTATCCACCCGTGTGTACGTCGCAATATTGAGGAAGATGCACCCCAGTAGAAGCCTTTCCTTTCTGGTTCCTACAGACGACACACTCATATCCATGTTTCAGACACCCATTTTGTTGTTCATTTTCAAGACACAAAGATGCGTCACAGGGTGAATACGGTACGAACCGGGCAGAAAGTCTGTTCTTTAGATCGGCTGTGTGTTTGGGAAAATAGATCATGTGTTGCCAACCAAGGTACGCACAATTATGTCAAGCACGTTTTCTTTCTTCAAGAAAAAATGAGGTTTGAAAATAAACTGCCTGTGCTAGCTCAGTGCTCTACATTGCTTCCAGCGTTGCATGCCTGAAGACGGCGTTGGTCTCTTGATTAGGCAGAGATAAATCTTGCACCATTGCGTGAAACAGAATTTAATTGGGCGCAAAACCGCATCCCTTGAAAGCTCCACGACTCTTTCACAAAATAATTTCCGTGATCCGAATTTTACCTTTTACACTTTTTTTTTTTTTGCTTTATTCTGTGCTTTGATTCCGCAGGCTCCGTGTTGTACTGACATCAATTGAGTCCAATCTGCCGTCTCATTTGTGTCAGTTCAATGCCATTTGAAAATGCCAAGTCATTCTGTGGCAGTCCCTAAAAACGCCCAAAACAGAACCTTCAATCCAGTTTGTTTTCATTGTCGTTTTGCAAAACTAAATCCACGGTCGACAAAAATTGTTTCAAAACACAGAACGAAGCGTCTCTTTTGTCCGCCTGCAACTGTGACATCGAAAGCCAACAGAGAAACACGAAAATTTCATGTTTTCATCACAAACGCACCAGATTGGTGTATTGAATTCAATCTTTGCCATTCTCCGTGCACAATTTAACACACACCCTGCGAAGGGTTTTCAGATGTACGCTCAGTTTTAACCGCTAATGTTCAGTCGTCGAGTTGCAAAATGCACGCAGATTACTATGAATACAAACACTGTCAGCGCAGCCACAAGCACCAAATAACCCCTTGGTAGAGACGTAGCAGCTGCATTTCGATTGCAATGCTGTCCATTCATCATTGCTAATTGCAATTCCAGAGTTGTTGGGACGTGGAGTGGTTGATCGTCTGATTCAGTGGCTGAGGTGCGCCCTTCACTTTCAACCAATCGCGGCTCTCGGTGCAGAACGATGGTGTCCAAGCGCTCTGTTCGACGATAGGGAGGTTTGGCAGATCCACCCGGTCTCCGCCAACATGTTCCAATTGCCAGGTCAGTGACAAGGATTTTGCCCGTGTCATGAAAACAACCATTGGTGAATTGCCCAGCGAGTCATTCTTCTCTGGGCTGTTGTGACAAAGTTCTTGGGCACAACAGGGAGGAAAATTCATCCAATACCGCCCTTTTCTACAAAATCACGGGTTTGTGTTGCTCCACACAAAGCGATTATTTGTCTCCTCACATCTCTCACACTGCCACAAACACAAACTTTCGAAAAATAATTTGATTAAAAAGTTTGAGGTGGCATTGTGGTGACCAAAATCCTGACGGGAGCACACATGGCAAATTAATCCTCATTTTAATGAGCTTTCGTTTCCACCATCAACGACCATTAATCTCTTTCAAGCAAATTTTGAAATCTTTTGCAGACAGGCATCCATCTACAGAGACGGAGAGGCAATTTTGGACAAGTGCTTTCGTGAAATTTCTCCAGGGAGTTGGAGCCGATATCCAGTTGGTGGTTGAGCGCATATTTCACGGTCCCGCAATTCACATATCGCGTTCCCAGTGTGAGCCTGAAGAACCAAAAATGTGTTCCTTGCAGAATGTCAATCTTTTGCTGTTCGTTGCTGTGAAGAGATAGCAAAATTGGGAACAACTAAAACGTGCACGAGCGTACACACTTCGGTTGTGACAGTTCGTTCAGATGACAAGTTTTCTGGTGGTGAACCACCTGGCTCAGGTGAGTTACCAGCGCTTCGGTTACCTGCACAGGGCATGAGAACACCACCACCTTCCAAAACGTTGAGGTGTGTTGGTTCGTTCTGTCATCTTCAGCAAAACTGACAAAGCAAAGCGGAGGCAACTGTGGCAATGTATGAGATCGTGGGGACCAGCATGGTCTCAACCTGGGTTCAAAAACATGGTGCCAAAATGTTTCATCTTGTAAACTGCGTGGGTCCAATGGTGGTCCTTGACTGAGGAAACAATGCCCCGGTTCAGGGGCAAGCAAATATATTAGATCACCTGGCTTGTGTTCAATACGTGTTGACTTACTGCGCGCAAACCAGATACACCGTCTGCAGTGAGGTCCAACAAATTGGTACAGCGAAACTGGTTTTCCAGGCAAAGGTCAAATGTTGAAACAGCAAACAAAAGTGATAACTTGTTCAACAACAAAATGCTCTGGGTCTCCAGTATCAAACGAATGAATCTTTCTGTGTATGTGACGTGGGCTATGTCCAGAATTTGCACTCTGCGTTTCTGCTCAAAAAACAACTGCCTGATATCTGCAACTTGTGAGCAAGGGTCATCGTGCTTCGCTGTTGGAGACCAGCGCCTCATCAAATTGGGCTTCTGACTCTTGAGAAGCTTCTCAAGCCAGATTCTGCCCGGAACACAGAGCAAGATCACTGCGAAATTGGGAGAGTTGTATTTCAGTTTCTGAGTCACAGAAGTGAAAAACACTTTCACTGCTCAGAGGCACAAGTGGTTCCTCATCTACAGGATCCTCAGACGTTCAAGACCCACAACCTCGTTTTTGCAAGAAGCAATTTGAACAGGTGTGAACAACTTTAGCTCTTATTGCCCAGAACCACTTTGCTTCAAGTGTGTTTGCAGCGGAAAGTCGTAGAATTGCAACAGCGGTGGAGTTACATTGACCAGGCTTCCCATTTGCAACACTCATCCAGCCCCATGTTCCTCAGCAACAGCCCTGCACATTCGACCAGATCGAGACGGACTTGTCTTCAGTTCGTCCTTGACCCGAACCTCTGACCTCATCCTCTTGTTACCTCAGCCCATCTCATTAACTTGAACAGTTACATGACCTGGGGGCTTCTCCGGATCCTCTTCAAATGCGCAGGTGGTTGACTTTTTGATCCCCCCGCACGACCGCTAATAAGTCACGATAATTGCGCGGCAGCTGAAGATCCGACTGTCGGAGTTACATCCTTGCTGCTACTCAGGCAAAAAACAGCCCAAGACAACCCGGAAAAGCCCTTGGGCATCATCTCATATTCTTCCGTCAACGAGAAAAACACATATTTTTGGATTTGTTTTGAGATGACTCCTGTGTCTTTTGTTGTGTGGTTCCCCGTCTCTCCAGCCTGTCTGTCCCAAACTCTGGGGTGAACAATCTGGAGCCAAAAACAACTACAACTTGAAGGTTCGCCTTTGTCAAATTATTATTGATCGAGCCAGGACACAGGCGATTCGGACGTCGGCAAGGATGCGACAAAGATCTGCAACTCAAGTGCGCACAGGCCAAATAGAATCGCCCTGGTCCAATTCCAAACTGTGTCTTTCCAGGAGATGAGATGATCTGAACAACTGGAAACCAGACATTCGCATGTTCCAGGTTCATTTTGTTCATCGAACAACCCAAGAGCCCGTCTCGGCCTGAATGAGTGAGTACACATTTTACTTCATCCGCGATGAGCAAATTGCAAACGGACACGAAATACGAGCGATCTACAGGCGCCGCGCTGTTGGATAAATAATGCAGAGCGCTTCCTGTGTGTCTTGCGCTGCAGAGGTTATTTTTGTTTATGAGGATTGCTGCGTGGTTTTCATGTGCGAACAAATAGATCTGAGGTGGAACTCAGGTGCGTCGTCATTTCCCTGCATGTCCATCCTGTCCTGACGCACGGAACACGCAGCTGCAAGGGAACCACACCATCCTGATACCGGAAAACAAGACACGAGCTGCATGTCCCCAGATCATGGGAACGAAGTTTCAATTTGCTTCTTCCCGGACCCTTACATTTGTGACACACCCATGCCAACATGTCAACATCTGTCAAAACATCTTCTTGTTCCAGAGCAAAGTTCAGACAGTCCGAATCGCCTCAAAGGAGCAACTTCATTACCGCAAGCAAGACTGCCTCGTCGGCTGAAATGAGATTTTCTCTAACTGTGTAACCAATTGGTAAATCCACTTCTGTAATGTCGTTCCCTCAGGGGGCGTTTAAACGGATAAGCCGAGCCGAATGATTTGACTTCATTTCGCACGACTATTGCATCCGGGCGAATCCTTTGACAGACAAAAAGTCCGCCTTTCCTCTGATAGAGTCTATCAGGACCAATGTGCACGAAGCAATCGCGAAAGATCAGAATGTTTGCATGTTCCGATATGAAAATAGTGCAGCAAATGCATTGTGTGACACTGGAGATGTGTCGGAAGCCGTCCCCACTGGACCCGAGTTGCATGACGCCGCAGTAAATGGAGTAATCTCGGCTCCATTCAGATCCAGACAAGAAATTTTGTGCGTTCAGCAGCTGCAGAGCCAACATGACATTCCATATTCATTTTTCACTGTGACAGCAACACGGATGTGCAATGCCTTGTTCCTGTACAGTGAATTTGTGCCACGTTCTGTGGTTCTCTGTCCCTTTTTCTTGACTCACACTCTCATTTGAAAAATCTCAGACACCTCATTCACCAGTTGAAACCACAAGATCTCTCATTTCAGTGCATTGTGTGACAGTTCTGTCTGGTAGATGAGCCAAGTCTGTGTTAATCTCTACGAGCAGCTTCTGTTGATTCATCCACTTGGTATCCATGCCAGGTGGCACTTTGCCCGTCAAAGGCACTGTGTTTTGCCGTCTGCAGGGCTCGCCCTTGTAGCAACTTGCTCGTGCTACAAACGTCGACAGCCACAATCTTTGCAGTTTTCTCCACACTGCAACCGTGGACACTGTCTTTTTGCAGATTTCAAGAGACATCTCTTTTTCATGGTCCTCCCAGTTGAAATCATCAGTCGTGCCAAGGTGCAGAGACGTTAAATGGACTCCACCCTCACCCGACAAAAACAGGCGAGAACATGTTAGAGAGCAATACATTGTGAAAGCATCCTTCTGGAACATCCAGAAAGACAGGATTGTGGTTTCTGATGCACACTACATGATAACGAAGTCCTCCACACACCGTGTGACAGTGGCTGCTCGATCACAAACTGAACCCCTCCCCCACAAGAAAATTGGTGCAACAGACAGCACAACTTCCTCTGAAGACATGTGTCATTTCCAATGCACCTGCTGTTAACCAAGAGAAAGACAGAATTCATCTGTTCAGCCAAAGAGCCAAAATGTGTGTCTGAAAGCTGGATTTTAATTATTCAAGAAAATCATTCAAAGTGGACAAAGCGGATGTGAGCGGATCAGCGAACATATCGACGGAACAGACAATCGCGACCACCTGCAGCTTGAAACTTCACAAGCACCAAAACAACCAGCTGAGGCTGCCGTGCTGTTTCAAGTGGATTCCTCCTTTTGCTGTTGATGTGACAAAACGACAAACTCAAGTTCCTCAAAATGCAAGATGAAAACAATGGTTTTCTTCCTCAATTCTGAATTCAGGTTCCGTCTGGAGATGCGAGAGAGTACACTGTGGGGGTTTGGGGCATTTTGTTTTGGAGGGTCTTTTCTCGGCCACTCCTCAAAAAGGGAGCAAAGAATAGACGACCTGACAGTTGGAACACGTACGGTGTTTGGCAAAGCACAGCACAGAAAACAGGGGCGCAACAGATCTCGTAAAAGAAATTGGAAAATTGCTCGAGCATAAAGTAGAATATCTGACGCAGAAGATGTTTGTCCTCAGCGCAATTTCGTGATCTCAATGAGAGGTCCATAAAGCCACCAATTGCCATTTGGGACGTGTTCGCAATGGCAAAAAACTGCATCAGAGAGACCTTTTACCACTTCAAGTCCAGGCCAGACAATGGCTTTCGTGACGCGAATTGCAGGGTTTGCAGATGTTCGATGCAGCAGTGAAATCACGAGATTGAAACGAATTTGTGCACATTTTCGGAATCTAGTCATTTTTTCTCCGTGGCCACTTGTCCTTTTCTTGTTGATGCTGGAAAAGAGAAATAAATTGCTTTTGTGTTTTGTGCGTCTGTTAGGTTGTCTCTGACAAATGTGGGTGTCACTGAGCTTTTACTCGTGTCCAGAAAAAGAAACTGTGCCTCCGAGAGCACTGCACCGCACGTGACCAAGACCAACGGAAGCACTTTCCGGCGTGGAGGCAGAAAATTGAAGCACCTGCTGGTGCCTGTGGAAACAGGCTGACCAGCAGAACCTGAAGGCTGCCTTCAGTTCAAGGCCCTGGTAACTTCGCAACAGTAACTGGAAACGGACACTCATGTGGCCTTGTGCAAAACAACAAATTATGCAGTTGTCAACGAGACTGAGCCTTAGAACGCAGGGGTTGCCTGTCGACGGAAGTGACGACGCTGAGTTTCGACCGCTCCGAAAACGAACGTTGATGTTTTGTGACAGGTCCATCAAAGGTGCACAAAGGGAATAGTTTGCTCGTAATGAGAACATGGTGATGATTATGTGACACAAACAGCCACGCATTAACTGTAATTTCATCAAATTTGCAGCTTAATGTATTCAGCAGACCACACATTAATGTGCATTTTTCTCTCCGGTGACAAAAACTACTCGAGATCATGAAGACTGGATGACTTGGTGGAAATGCGAACGAAGGTTTCCAGATGTGGTCACACGCAGATTCACAAATGCAGGGTGGTGAACAACAAGTCTCGGACCTATATGTCCAACAAAGCGACAATTCAGAATCCATTGGAAAATTGCTCCAAGACACGGCCAACACAACATTATCCAGACGAAGTACCTGGATTCTGTGAGGACCGTGGTAAATCAAATTTTCCTCGGTCGCAACGCGTAATTCTTACGCTCAGTCTCTGCAGTGTGCCGTTGGCGCAGGTTCTTGATGTCTGTCATAAGCCCAGGGTCGAAATAACAGGTATTGCTGAGAGACTATGAATAGTTGCGAGAAAATTGCATCCATGTGACGGGTATTATCGCTCGTGTAAAAAGGGCCACATATTTGTGCTTTGGTATTGTGCTCTATCTGGCTTCAGTCACATTACACCAACACAAAGCCTTGGCCTGTGAAGCAGTATTGCTTGAGCTGAAGAAGAGTATCTTTTAGCACTGGCCTGTACATACGCTGGGCTGGGGCTTTGTGGTTGCATAGACTCAAAATGTACCATTAGTGTTCCACCTAGAATAAACACCATTGCCATTGCTTGGCTACGATGAATGCTGGTTTTCTTGGATGCTGGGAACTCATACAGACGTGTAATGGCTCTGTGACGAGAACAGGACGTTTGCGTGTCCCACAGACGAACTGCAACTGAACAACCTCGTGGACAGAAAGCAAACACTGCAGCTGTGCATGAGTAGTTCTCGCTCAGTATGAGAACAGTGTTTGTGAAATTATGCGAACAATTTGAAACACAGCTTGTCCACGACACGAGACCGTAGACCTGCGCTGTGGTCACTGAACAGCCGGTAAATTATTCATGAAACTTAATGCAGAGGCTTCCGATGGTTTCGACTTGGAAGTCTTTCTGTGACGTTCAATCTGCGCAGTAATTTCTTTCAATCTGACTCGGACCCGACCTCCTTAAACTGGAGCCGGAAATTCGACAAAAGACGGATGGGATGTCCGTCCAAAAGTTTCGCTCTCGTGTGCCTTTTCCACACTAGTGTGAGACAACAGATGTGCCATATGTCTGCGCTATGTGTGAAATCTGCTGACTTCCCGAGGCACCGGCAGATGCATCGGAACTGGAGGCAGTGCACCTGAAGGACGAACAATACGCATTGCGAGGCTCTATCCTCTCATTCATTTCCGGAACCTGAAGAACGATCAGATGCGCAGAATCTCTGTGCGTCATAACATTGGTGCTCGATGTGAGCTTTGCACGGACGACTCGGGTTTCGAGATTGCCCAGTGTAAACGCAATGCTCAGACTCGTACATACAGACGTATGTCTGAGTGATGTACAGAGTTACACAAATATCCTTCGCCATGCGGCCTGACTCGGAGCTGACTGACTGCGGGAACACAAAACACACAAAAGAACACAAAAATTGATCTGAAGGAAACAGTGTAATGCGCCGATCGTTATGTTCCGCTGCTTTCTGAATACAAATTAACACCCGACTGAGTGCATGTATTCAAAGCTCAAATTTGGAGCCGAAGGCTGAAACCTTCAACAATAGAAATCTCCGCAACACGATGCAACGCCAATGAAGTTTGAAATTTCCTCGGATCCTGTTTGAACACCACAAAATGAAGTCAATTCAAAGTTGCCAATTAAGCGTGACATAATCCGAATCCTATCGACGGATCTGCAGACGTATCTCCAACAGGAAACACAAAGTGGACGTCACTGCGCGGCACTCCGAACCTACCTTCTCCTTCCGTACTTTGAGCCGTTCATCCTTGAGCTGCCCTTGTCTGGAGCGGGCCTCCGTGCTTCCACCACCAGCCCTCTCTTGGCCTCTGCGTCTTTTGCCTGTCCTTTGAACGTTCGTGTTATCCACAATGACCTCGCGCAGCGCCGCCAGTGCGGCCACAAGTCTTTCCTGAGGGTCGTCGGAGGAGAGGTCGATGCGGACCTCGGGGAGGCCGCCGCCTGCCTTGTCGCCACCAGAGGGGGCGTCGTAGAAGTTGTCGCTGGAGTGATGCTCGGGCTCTTCCGCTTCTTCATCTTCCGTGATGTCGTACGTATCCTACGAGACATAAAAAGGCATCAGATTGATTGTCTTTGACTAGTAAAAAGTTCCTGTAGGTTTCAATCACAAGCACCCACGGGACAAGCGGCCGTTGTGTTATTTATTGCTTCAGTGTCAAAAAGCAAGGACAGGAGAAAAACACAGAGGACAAAGGAAACTAGAAAGCAGAGCATTGAACCCAGGCGCGTCCGCATCACAAGGCGTCGCGTATTTGGGTTTCTGAGGGAGATTCGAACCTGCCCAGAACTGGGTGGGTCATTTGTTCACCTCAAAACGTCAAGCCTCCAGCCATTGCCATTGCATAACGCAGGCTCACTCCAAAGGACGCGGCTGTGTAAAAATCCCGACGACGCCATGAACAACGCGGGCAATTGTTTTGAAAGCTCCAATGAAGTCTCTGAGCTGAATGGGAATGAGACTCGCTGCAGTACGTGGTTCTGCTCGACCGAGACGGGTTCGGGAGAACATGCTCTGCTTGTTGCTTTGTCAGGAAACGAGTTGGAGTTGAGAATATTTGCGTTCAGCTGGGTATTCAAGTACAGAAACACACACACACACACACACAAACAAACACACACACACACACACACACACACACACAACCAATGTCAGCGCTGAAGCGTTTAATTTCAAAATACACAATTCTCCCATCCCAATAACAGAAAAACGTTGTCAGATCGATGCGAGGATATAAATGGCGAGGTCTCTAAATTATTTATGGAAACGGAAAGGACGAGGGTCCCATCGCACGATCTGCCTGATGCGTGATGCTGCTGTTTAGTTTTTCCCTTTGAATCTTGAAGGATTGATTCACCCAGCAAGACACACGAAAATTGAAGAGGCAAGACATCTTGTCTCTGAGATGTTGGATGTGGAAGAACTTCGCTTGTGTTGACCCCAGTCGAGAAGCAGATCAACACGAGACCAAGGTCACATGTGCGTCTATTCAAAATACCAATGCTGACGTGGCTACCATTGCCGTTCATGCACGCGCAGTGTGAATGACGAAAAACGATGCTCATCAAACATGACAGCATTTTTGCAGGGAACACTGAATTAAAGATACAGCAACACCTGCGCTCCGCAATGGAACATTTCAAAGTGCACGTTTCTGCTGCTGCGTCCTGAAATGCTCCGTCGAGCAGCAGACACAGCGACCAACAAATCGAACGTCCCATTCCCAATTCGCGTGGAGACGCGATGACGAACCACTGAACAGATGTGAAACCCAACAGGTGTCTCAACCTGCACAAAGTACACAGAGTCCAAGGAAAACAATGGGCCTCTGAGCGCCCCGGTGGGAAACACCGCACACACACAGCCTTGGCCTGAAGAAACGTGTGGGTCAGTGTCAGAACCTCCCACGCACACACAAATCAGCACGCACGCGACAGATCCCACGACCCAGTGAACTCGGGCTGACACTCATAACCAAGAGGGGAAGCAGAGGTCAGAGTCAACGAGCCCTTGGACGGAAATTAGCTGCAGGAGAAAGGCTCGAAAGAACCGCGGTGCAGCGCACTTGCCTGAATAAGAGCGTTCATGTGTTTGAAACTGTTTCCAGTGTTTTGCGACGCGGCCTGTTGGACGAGGGTGCATCGACTGTACAACATTGGTGCGTTTGTTGTCCTGCTCGCTTCAAATCAAAGTCAACGTAAAGCTCGAAGAAGTGTATCCACAGCCTAATCCAGTGTACACCTGTTGCATACTGGTGCGCGCTGCGTCTGTTGAGATCCCCTGCTCTCCTCAGGTAGATAATCCGAACTGTCCTGATCTGGATGGCCCGTCAGCCCATCGCTTTTCGTATCCAAAATTGTGAAGAGGTTCCATCATTGTGTTTCCCATTTACAAGTGTTGAAATGCAGAATGCTGACAAAAATTTCACAGCTGCAATATTTTCCCGACTTTGCTGCTCCAATACCCGAATGGAAATACCGCATCCATTGTTTGCGCTGATTCCCAACGCAGTGAAAAAAAACTTGTCGTCTATTTACCAGCCATTATCGTGTAAATCCATTGAAAGCAAACAAATCTATCTCGTGCGGCGCTGCTTTTCCTGAAGCATTGTTTCACCAAGGGTCTCGTTCCGCAGGTCGGGCTTGGAAATCAGGTTGCGACGAAAGAGGCTCCATATGGCTGTTCCTGCATTCCTGTTTGTTCTACACTTGAGCCATGGCGGTTAAACAGAACCTAATCGCATTGCATCAATTTATGCGTTGATCTATCCGTGGGACACACACGCGTGAGTTGTGCGTTACGATCCTGCACATGTGAAGCAATGGGAAAAGCTGTGTCCATGCACCAGCAGTAACCAAGCTGAGCGACCCGAGGCTGAGCTGGTGCAGCGTCAGTGCAGCTTAAGCCTGGCCCGAGTGGTTATAATACCATTGTCCTATATTAGGCTGGCGGGATTCTGAGCACTGTGTTGGTTCCCGAAGCCTTGCTCTGCCTCCCTCCATGTATCTCCCGCTGTGAGCAGATAGTGGCTCAAATCAGCTGGAGCATCTGAAGCCCCGTCGGTTCACAGTAAAACCCGCTGCTGTTGGTGACGGGGTCGTTAGTTCCCATTGATGAAGTTCCACTGGACCGTGTATCGCGTGGAAACACCGAGTGTAAAAACGAACCGCACATGTACTCGGATGTACATGCGCAGGAAAACAGGAACCTCATTCAAACCACGTGATGATCGATTCCGGAAAATGTAGATCAGGCATGACACGCTTTTTCTGTGCAGGATGACACACACAGAACGTCAGTGCATCTCTCACTGGAGGTTTCCTGCTTGCATTTGTTCGAAGGGAGTTTTGCGCTGTATTTCATCACTATCAAACAAGGTCTCAGAAAAGAGATCATGAACACAGAGCAAGTGACAATCTCAATGAGAACTTCGTCGAAAAGTCAACGAGTTTCAGAGCAACACCAGCGGAAGCCACATGCACAAGTCGTCGAGTGTCTCACGTTCCACGGGTGTTGTCCGTGATCGCCCGCTGCTTTCGAGAGATTCCACTTGTCCTCGGGAAGACTGTGTTTGGCATGGAGGGCCAGGTGACGGCATTGCGACTGTTGTCACATCGTGGGAATTAACAGGGCTTTTTACTCTGTGCAACCCAACGTCAACCAAGCTGCGCTCTGTCACACTGGCAGGTTTGAGAGGGTACGATGAGCCAGATGTTGTTCCTGGTGTAATCTCGAGTCTTGCTCCTCCAGGTCAGAGCTGCAGGTTGGTGGAGCACAGGTCGCTCGCCTGCCTGAACTCCGCAGATTCACCCACCATGCGCTTGCTCCGTGACAGCCATGCAGACTCTGTATCTGTGTCCAAATCTGTGAATTTCTTCCTGTCGCACGAAATGCTGGGCCCGCATCGCGTGATAACACTGTTTGGAGTGTTTGCGCAACACAAGCTGTTGCCTCACACGAAAAATTGCGAGAAACAAATGTTGCGATGGGCCATTGGAGACAGACCCATCAAGGTGCACCCCAGAACTGTGGAACGCTTGATGAGGCTTGGAAACCGACGAGCCTTGACGTGCTGAGGGGAGAATGCGTGTTGATGCCACAACTGGGACCAGCTTCACAATTTCTCCAGCAGTTGCGTACAAAAAATGTAAACACAGCGTAAACAAAGACAAATTTCCAAGCCTCGTAATTTTTTCAGTGTGCCGTGGTCATCAATAAAGCTTTTGTGCAGACGACAACAGTGCAATATTTTGAAACGGGAGCACACATCGCAGAAGGAGAAGAAACAAAGCAAACAGCAGCGATTATGACAATATTTGCTCAGTTCCACACATACAGGAGGATACACACAAAATCATTGGGAATGGGATTTATAAGTATTTCCGCAAAGGATTAATCGCTGTCAGAACCAACGCGGATTTAAGAGGCAGATCCAGATTGATCAGAACCTTGTTCTGTCCGGAATGCATTGCACGGAATCACCCAAATCAGACACACATACGCGCAGCGCTGTTTCCCGCTGAGTTGTCTGCACAAAGCGACACCAGGCCACGCCCAGTAGTGCCTCGATGCCCTGCGAATAGGACTGCAAAAAGTCCCTGTCATGCACACTTGCACGACAAACCCATCAGCGTTGCGTGTTTAGATCTACGTCAGTGAAAACAGCGCCTGAAAAACTGTCAGTGCCAGACCATAAGCGGCTCCAGCTCTGTATGAGGAGCTGCACGTCGCTGTGTTTACAACCAGGTCCAACGCAAACAATGCATTGTTATTTGAAACGATCCCGGCGCCTGCACTGTGTGTGGTTTTGGTCCAGCCCGGGGGCAGCGCACAGTCAGCTCAACTTGCAACGGGAAATGTGAGATTTTGCAAAAATAATCCGAATTTCTTCATTTCCCGTTTCCCCAGATTCAGTGCGTGCAACAAAACACACGTACGAGTAACACACTTACAGTTGGAATCGTTTCAAGAGAAAATATGTTCCTTTCCATACACTACTTTTGGATTTGAATGTTTTCTTCCGACCCGAAATGAAAAACCAACATTCGAGCCACTGGGAACAATTCCATTTCGCACCCATCCAGTGGTCTCTTGCTGCCTCAAGCTCACAGAAATGGTTGTGGGAGGACGCAAGGTTTGGCAGAACCTTCTTCCACGACTCAGCGCTTGTTCTCTTGATTCTTTTAGAACCAAACACAATGCAGAAGACTCCATCAACTCCTTAGGAGAATGACAAAAGAGTTCATTGTGCAGCTGGCCTCAAAGGGGAGATCAGCAGTTGAGTCCTGGGCCGACCACAGAATCTCTCTAATCATGACACTCCCTGCAAATTGCTGTGGGCATTGCTTTGTTCCGCGTGAACAAAGGTCTGCGTGATGGTCGCCCTGTGACACCTCCTGGGAAGGTTGTCACCACCACTTTCCAGGCTGGGTTTTGTACAAATTTGCTGGTCAACACTCTGCTCAAACCCTTGTTACCCTTTTTCAACAACGATCTTTCCACCTTCGTGTTGAGGAGTTGAATGTTTCAAAGTGTTCTCCACAAGTATTTTGTCTGCCACAGGACCCATTCTCCTCCAGGAGGTGGAACCAGCACAAATCCCTCTCGTTAATTTCACCTGGATCTCATAAACGTTCAACGGGCATCCTTTACCAGGTGTCGATTCAGCTTCTCATGTGCTACCTGACACATCAGGGACCCGAACACGTTTCGATAAATGCGCCCCTGACAGGAACACACCTTGACGTGTCAGCGCAGTTCGTCAATCCAGTTTCTCTGATGCCAGGATTTGCGTCTTTCAACACAATCTTGAGTGGAGGTACAGGATCATACTTGCAACAACCTGCACCCAGACATGAATTAGCTGTATTTCAAATTTGGCCCGTGGCAATAACTTCAGTTGGGGCAGTAATTCATGCACACACCGAGCCTTAGTATGTAGCTGGAGAAAACGTGAATGTGAGGTTCGATGTGGTTCATCGGCGTGCCACGTACCAGAAATACGTTTTGCACCCAAAATACTGGCCATAAGTCACGAAAACACTCGCACATTGAAGCAAGTGGTCATAACAAGCCTTGCGGCACGTACTGCACCGAAGCAGTCTCTATGCAGTCAGAAAAATAGAAAAAGAAACATCGCAAAACTCTGGTTATTTTCAATGCTGACAAGATGGATACAAGCAAGAGGCCTGAGACTTGAGGGCTGTACTGGGAGGTTGGGTCTGGACCATCCATTTTCAAGTAATCTGCAGTGAGGTAGAAAGCAACAAGATAATAAAGGGTGTTAAAGCCATAGAAAATACGGTCTACGCTCGCCATTGGTGGGCCCAACAGAGTTGTTTCTGGCGAAAAGAATAAAGCTTGGGACGAGGATTTGTTGTGGAAGGAAACGACAAAGTGACATCTGCGGCTACAGATCGTCACTTTTGCTGTTTCTCTGCACGGATGTCCACAGCTCGCCGTCCTTCCTCACCAGATTCAAGCTTCAGAATCACATGGTGAGGAGAATTCACCTCACATTGGACAAAAATCATCTGAAGGCCTGTGTGCGCCGGGTCCTGCTGGTCCAATCAATTCACCTGTCATTCAGTCTCGCCGATTCTGCATGGGGTGCACCCTCCCCAGATCCCAATCAAAGTGGTTGTCTTCTTATGAAGTCGGAACTCATTGTTGGAAGAGTCGGGCAAACGGAAGTGCAACTGTATTGAAATGCACTCTTGTCATAACAAACCCCCTGGGCATCCTTGGATACAAGACCTGGTTTCAAGTGTTGTTCCTGAATTTTAATGTTGTGGAGGTGTGATAAAGTGACACGTTGAGAGGAAAGCGAAGTGAAATAGAGGTTTAAGTGCAGAGGTTATCGATCTCTTAACTGCAGGTTGATCTGCCTCCACCGAGCAAGATTATCTCACACAGTGAAAAAACACCAGCTTGAATTGTGTGTTGCCAGCTCATTTTCTCAGATAATGTCACTCTGATATCCAGGTATTTTAATTTGAAGCAGTGGAGGGGGCATGAAAAGGGCCGGTTCCCACTTTCATATCGCTCCCACTAAATTCTCGTCTACGATGCAAACATGAAATGAAGCGTGTACATTTTCAATCAGAAGGATGCTTCTGTGTGACTGTGCATCCGAAGTAAAGTAACCTTGCGTTATCTCCACCGCCGACTGCAATCTTCTCTCCCTGGTGGCGCTGTTAACCCGAATCCTACCCGGACTGTCTGCAGGCTTGGGTGTGCAAACACATAACACAAATACCCGCACCCCACGATGATGGGTGATGAGCTCTTGTTCTTTGAAAACCAACCTCTTTGCAGGCAGCTAAAGTGTTGGTGGTGTCGGGTATTGAATGGTTTGATTTCAATGTACTGGGGATGCATTTGTGCTGGGACGCAGTTTTGTCCATGTTCTCATGCTCACCGAGAAGGTTCTGCCCCAGTCTGGCGCGATGAGGGTCTCACCGAGCGGAATCACATCTGTGTTTCGATGTTACTCCTGCAGATGTAGCAGTTTCTCAACAGCAACAAGTGGTTGGGAACTGCAGTCAGACGGGACTGAGCTAGAAACAATACGAAAATATGTACGCCACCTGGAAACAATACCGGTATCTCCAACACTTTTGCACACAATGTGCAGTCAGCTTCGTGCGAGGCAACTGCGAGTTTGTTCACACAGGCAGCGGTACCGGACGGGAAGCAGTCACAATGCGCCCATCACAGCTTCTCTGCTTTCTTGAAGGACTCCAGAAGAAACTCCCGACTACACAGATGCTTGGGAAAGTTGTTCACTGCGAAAGACAGAACTGCCCGTGTCTGCCTTGGTCCAAGACGGACATGTCTAAGCCACTCATCCTCAATTGGTCGTCACCATGACACAGTCTCCGCCCTCAGACCAGGAGCGGGCCTTGTCCCGAGGATGGGCTGTGACCCAGTGGCAACTCAAGATAAGAGGTTTAGTGGGTGGAATTCTCTCGTGAAGGACAAGGACACCATTGTGGTGAAATGTTCCTGGGGATCAATCCTTTAGGATCTCTACTGCTAGAATCACGTTGTTTTGCAAACGTGGTCATCGGTCCCAATTCAGTATCCGCCATATTTTTAAGCAAAGCGTGGCCTACTGTCCACAAGCTAGATCAAGGCGCTGTGTCTGGAAATCGTTGAGACGCCTTTTGTCAAGAATGCATGAGAGGACCCTTTTGCTTCTTGAACTGTCAGACTCGAGGTAGTTTTTGTATTGCAGAAACACCAAAAGAACCTCAGTCAAACGGTAGTGATGACGACACAGAAATCACAGCCACTGCATCATCATTCAGCTTGTTCTGATCCCTTGGCATATTTGAGCGCAAAAAACTTGATGTTTGGGCGACAATCAATCTCCTCGAAAAGGCGACAAGCATCCTCATCATCCCGCCGTACACACTCGTATTCCAGTGCCCTACTGTGTCTTCGACTTTTGATGAGAGAAAAACAATTTATTTGCAGATGAATAATTTAAACACCATAAACACACGAGTATCTGTGGAGTCTGTTTGAGTTTCAGTGATAAAAAAGATTGAGGAACTCGCAGGGAGCTTCGTCGCTTTTCCTTATTCATGTAATGCAAACTGATGGCAATGGGTAACATTTATTTTCTTCGGTGGTAACAACCAGGGCCTGAATTTGTTTTCATTGATTTCTCCGGCAGTAGATATGTCTCGTCTTTGACATTTTTTGCCTGAATCAGACCTTGCCATGTTCTGAGCCAAGGACCTCGGGTCCTCCCTGTGGCATCTATCTGATACACAGAACACTGGAATTGTTTTTGTCATGTAGGTTTTGCTGTCACATCGCATCCGTGTGATTCCGCTTCAGGACTAACATTTGTTGTCAAATTCAACCGAATGCTTTGAATGCAACGCTCGACGGGAGTGGGCAAAACAAAATTCCCCAGCTCGCTTGGAACCAAAAAGAACAGCTGTTTTACGAACTGTTCAGCCAATCCATTTGCTCCTTCTCTCTTATCAGCCTGCAGCAGTGTCAAACAAAGAACCTCTCATTCCCCCGCGAGTTGTAACAAGAATGCAAATGGTTCCTCGATGGTATTTCAATCAAATGTTGTTACATTTTATCAACATTTCAAGAGCCTCATTTTCTAACAATCGTTTTGTGTGTGCTTGATTTGGTCAAGTAAACTGGTTGCACTTTTCGTGTTGAATCCTAATGTTTACCATTTCAAGGCTGTGAGGCTGATTGGGTCAAGGAGATCATCAGGGGGCAGCTCAATCCTGCTGATTCTGGGGCAATGACTTCGGCGAATTTGATCCTGTGAGAGACAATGAATAAGATATGACTCCTGTGTGCTGAACAGAACAATGAACTTTACTTTTTTCTTCATTCCCCTGAAGTATTCGTTTTGGCCACAGAGTGTTTTCCCAAAAAGGTTGTGTGCAACAAACCCAATTTTGCTCAATAATTTAAAAGGCTCTTGTTGTTGCTTCTCGCGTACAAATCCACCAAACGGAACGGCACCAGGAACTACCGACAATATTGCATTGGAGCACACCTCGGGCAGGATACGAGACTTTTTCATGTGTGGGACATTGCGGGCCAAGCTACTGGAAAGCAGGAGGCGAGAGAAGGTAATTTCAGGGATATATCCAGAATCCCCATGAGAAGCACTGACAGATAATCTGTCTCCCTCACCGTGCGTGTGTCCAAACAAGAATTAAGGCTTGATTTAAGGGCCCTGCAGGCGCCCCTGTTTGCAGATGATAACCTGCGCCACAACATATCACACCGAATTTAATCTCTCCACATCAGACCCAAAATCGAAAACCGAATGCACCTCAACATGGTCGACTCATGACAAGCCATCATCTCCAGAGGCGAAATAGAGCCAGTGCAGACAGAGCATCTCTGAAGACCAAATTCCCTCCGACCCTGAACAGGATTCTCTCCTGCATCGACAAAGGTCTGCTGCAACATATCAAAACGAGACACACAGACAAGAACACAATGGGGCGGTTCAGCAGGTAATGCCAGGTAAGACCAGTCGTTGCTCCGGTGCAACGTGCACGAGTGAGTGACAGCCATCTTTACCTCCCCCCTGTTCTGCTTTCAACATGCGTGGACCTTTCCTTGTGGCTCAGTCTGTTGAAATGTCTGTCTGGGAAACAACAGCGACGACTTCATAATTTCCCTCAATTCTGCTCAACTTGTACAACATTCGAAAGGCGAATGGACAACAGGTTTCGTCACGGAAACGGACCAAAGCGATTGCATTGCCTTGCACCTTGAAGCATGAAACAACCTGAGGTGCCACACAGAGCTGTTGAAGAATTGTCTTCAGAGAATTCCACCCACAAAACAGCACTTTGTACTTTGAAACTGTATCCCAACAGAAATCGTCCGAATCCATACCCGTCAGCTCGTTGCTGTCACCGTGCACCCGTTTTGTACGACAAGATATCAACTGTAGCCATCGATCTCTCATCAAACCGACTCTGCCTATTGACTGTCGTCCCGGGGAAGAGGAACACAGGAAGAGACAGAGTCTAATGAGCGAAAACGCTCGTCAAGATTGTAAACTGATTGCCAACATGTATCCATCTTGCCAAGGTAAACTCTATTGGAGCCAAATGAAATTGATTGGATGTTGTTGGGATGAAAACTGCGACTCGTTAGCGAAGGGATTGCGGAAAGAAGTTTTCTGGAATGAAGGAAAACAATTTTGTCGAGATTTTTGAAATTCAAACACTTTCTAAGCAGGGGGAAAAGAACGCTTGACGATGTGGACACCAGGGTCATCCGGCATCTGAACAGCGACTGGTTGTGGTGTGTAAGAACGTTGTTCCAGCAAGGAGAATCCCTAATCAGCGAGGATGTTGGTCGTAAATTTGACAGCTGAGTTACATGGACTTGTGCATGTTGTCGATGTGTCAGATAAAACACTTCGACTTGATTGACTTCCAAAGCCCCATTTGTTGCCTTCTTTTCCTGGTTTCCTTTCCGAGAATCAGGAGCTGGAACCGCCCTGCGTGGTTCACCTCCATTACCGAACCTCGAAAACCTCAATTTTAATTAATCAACCTTTCCGTGAACAATTGCTTGTCCCAGATGCCTGGATATACCCAACACAACCACCGCGTGTTACAGAACGTATGTTTGGAATATTATGCCCTCCGTAGAGTCTTATTTATGGACAGATCACTCCTGCAAACACAAGGCGCCGAGAGCCATGGGAGCCGTGCTAAATTCACTTCTGCACGCAACAATCTCCCTGATAAATTTCAGTCCGCATGAGACCTACCGGCTCGAGCGCATGGTATCCTGTAATTTAGCTAAATTACATCAAAAAATTAAAGAAGGTGATTCGGCTGCGTTCAGTGGGCCTTGTGCGTCTTCTGGTTCTTGATGTGTCTGGGAAGTGAATGCCTCGGGCCGGGGCCTCCTGTCTCCACGTTGTTTCCTCCATCTCCCGCCTCATTGGCGGCTACAGATCCGACTTTTGCTACTGACCAGAAGCAATGGTTCCCGGGTGATCCCTCGTTCCTTCATCATTTCAAGGTCCAGGCAACAACATGTTCACAGACAGTAGGTCTGAGGCCTCGCCTCGCTTATACTTTCACATTTGCGTCACTGAGAGAAGCAAGTTGAAGAAGGCCATTGCTCCCTTCTCTCCAGATATCCAGTTGGATAAGATGGCCAAAGGACACTGGATTCAATCCAGCAGAAATAGGGTGAAAGGAGCAGACATCGGAAGAAGCTGGGCAGGACTCTGCGTGTCTGGTACTGCCTCCACGTTGTTTATGGTGCAATGCTTCACAGGCGGGGAAGGAACCAGGCCATTCGGCACTTTCTGAAGCTGGTGTTTCCAAATGTCCATTTCCCTTCACAAAAACCTGCGGAACTGCGTTGGGATTTTCTTTGCTTTACTTTTTCGGGTGGAGATCAATTGATGTTTGACAAACGACGAACAGTTAATTTACGGAAAAGCTCCGGAGAACCAGTCGCCCCATTGATTGGTCCACGGCATCCCTTCCTTCTGGAAGAGATAATTGTCCCAAAGTTCCTTGCAGTCTGGCCTAAAGTTCGAGTGTAGACATCGATCTGGAGAAATTTGAACTTCTCATTCAAATCACAAGAGAAATAGTGAAGTCAGGGTTATTTGCGCAGAAGCATGTTCTCATTTTAGAAATCCTTCTCGACTTCAAACCCAACAATTCAAAGTATTTTTGTACATTTTTGCATTGAGGTGATTCCCAGGTCAGCAGATGATGAGACGGAAAACCTCGAAAAAATGACAGTAAAATTGCACGTCAACATCCTTTCTGTGAAGGATTCAAGTCGTGTACAGCGGCCATTTGTCTTCGGACAACGGACAATGGAGGAAATTTGTTGCATCCAAGGAAACACGAGACAAAATGGAGCCAACGGCTGCCTCACGATCCGTTTGTTTTGTATTCACCGATGATCACCTGCTGTTATCCGTGTAACGATGCACCAAAGCAAAGGCAAACGTATCAATAAAAGCGGAACACAGCAAAGAAAGGCAGGAGGAGTTTGATCATCAACCTAGAAAGCATTTTTGTCTGAGGCACAGCGGAGAAATCAATGTGAGAGGCAACCAGGTCCCCAGAGGGGATCTCCGGGCCTGACTTTCGACACTTGGACCATTTCTGAAGCAGCGGCAAGGCACCTGTTTCCATTGTAAGCCGCACTGATCTCCCTCATTTCGTCACGTTCTTCACGCGGCGCCAACTGACGAGGCAAAGCAGTCGGGCGGACGACCCACGCCCACGACCAGCTCATTCTCGTTGGCTTCAATTTTGAAACTGACTAACAGATTGATGAGAAAAGGCCTTGTATCGATGAGTTGTAATCCACTTCTCAGCAGGAGATAGTCATGCAGAGGGAGGACGGAATGACGTTGTTCCAGTGCAGTGGTCACATGTTGTTCATTCAACCGAGAAAACGACATGTACCCGGATGAGAGACAAATGATCAGTGCGATTCGCAATGATCTTCACATTCAACCAGACTTTGTGTTGTGTCTGAAAAAAAGTCTTCAAATCCAACACATGTCAATGCGCTTGCAGAGACCTGTCGGATCTTGATTCACTTTCTCACAAGATGTGCAGAAAAACTACACGGTTGGCATTAAAGTTTGACACGATGATGGTGTGGCGTGCCCTGGTGGTCCCCGCGCATGCGGATTCGGCCGCCAGCATATTCCCGTCCTGCACTGATGGCTCAATTTTGTGCACTCGTATATTGGTGCATCTTATCGGAACTCATCATGCATTGTTATCAGTTGCCAGCATGTCCCATTGTTTTCCATATGTATGCGTCGTCCCATTCCCATTCAGTCAGGTATTGACCTGCTTCTGTTCTGTCATCGCGCTCTTGTGGTTTTTGGTTTTGGTGCCACATGGCACACAGCCAAACTCGGGGTTCTCCAAGGCAACGTGACCGAATTTACAAGCGCAGCACCAAGTGAACTGCCTTGCTCCTTCGCCAACACCTAAATCCGATCAAATTGGACGTGGAAAGAGAATGTTCAGCCGGACCTTCTCCGTCGTCCAGACGACACGGCTGGACGAACTGTGACACGGTTGTCAATGAGGCAGAAGAGAACTGCACTTACCCATTGCGAATTTTGCATGAGCCTCTGCGCCGCGTACCTCCGCAGCGCGTTGTTCATTCGCGCGCTCACAGATATCCCTTCCATGACTGAAAGCGTATCTCTACACTCCTGTTTCAGACGCGTGCGCGCGTGTTGCTTTGATCCGCGCCATACCGGCTCCAGAACCGCTGTACCAGCGAACAACTCCCTGGGACACAGTGTTGTAAAGTATTATCCAAGAATCCCTTTGTACACAGCAAATGGTGCGGATCGATACACAGTGTTTGCCTCACATTTTCATGAATTGAGACCTCAAGGTACAGTGGAGCAGGCGGTTGTTGGAAGCTTCCTCCTTCCTCACAGCCTGACGCAGTCGGTTCTGATTTGAATCTGAAGCGATGTGTATGCAATCCATATCCAGTGCGTTCCGTGTGAGGAAGCTTTGGCGCAATAGGCACCACCGGGCGGCGACGGCGGCGGCGGCGGCGGGCGCAGGCGCGGGCGATGCGATAGCATCACGGGTCTGAGTCTCGCTTCCGTTGGAACAATGCGCAGAGATGGATGTGCTCCATCTGCTCCGCGACTCGCTTCAGCGTATAAATTACAACGAATTAATCTGCCTCGAGCTTTTTCGCTCCGGAGCCGAGATTGTTCTTCAGGTTGGCACGCGAGGAGAAAATCGGTGCTGCGAGATGCACAATACTGGCAAATAATCCGGTGTCAATGTCGAACGTTCCTGCTGTATTTCAAGGCGAAGGTTCCATCGTCAAGGCTCATGGAAAAACTATCTGCAGTGAACGTGCGACAATAAGACCTTGAGCGATCATGTCCATTAAAGGCTTCTGGATGACAGTCTGAATTTACAGAGCACACAACGAGAGCTTCACATTGAAGTGCTGCATTCCTTTGAAGTGCGACGGAGGTTATTCCAACTCTCTGTTCTGTCAGACCTTCACCAAAAACATACAGCGCTTTTTTGTCAAAGCTTCCAGTGCTCTCAGTGCTCTATCCTTTGCCCTTTCCATCCGTATACACAACAACAGAGATTCCAGGTCGATGCATATTTGCCATAGATATTGGTCAGTCAGATGCGCAAAATATTCAGAGACAGCGAATACAAGCGAAGCAGCGAGGCATTAAACAATGGACGGCGTCTCGAGACCGATGTCGCTGCATCCCATTTGGAGGGGAACAGAGCTGTGCCTATTCACGATGCATCCCGGCCAACGCAGCCACTCCTTTGTGATGACCCAAAAACCGAATGGGCCATTTTTGTCCTGAAGCTGGTCAGCGATTCCCCAACAGAATTCTCGAGACAGATTATCCATCAATTTAATATCATTCTTGTCAAACTGCTCGACCGCTTCTCCTGCGTAGCTGTACCGAATGCAATAGCTGTTTGTCTGGGTTGGAAATGGACAGCAACGCTGCAGGCGCATGGATACGCAACAGCCCGGCTGTGTGCGCAACAGTACAGTGGCGACCTTCTGTCTCTGCCTTTGAGCCAATCCTGGCTTGAAGTCAGGGGGCCGAAACCTTGGGCCCAAACACAAAATTTAAAAAGTTTCGTTGTGAAAGGTAAAATAAAATGTGTTTGGGTCAAGTTTGATATCCGAGGTGTGGATCAGGGTCCCACGGTCCCTGTATCTGCTGAGCTTTCTTTTCAATATAACAAGTCAAAAGTCGCTTGACAACGATTTGTCTCATGCTCCCACAACATCAGGAAGTATTTCACCCAATTTGTAGCTTGCAGATACATTCTCATTATTTCCTTTTTGAGGCTCGTAGATCATGACAGCAGCTGCACGCATCACAGACTGCAAAGCAAGCAGCATTCACGATAAAGCACCGTTCGAGTTGACTTGCCATCACCAAGACTAACTGCTGGAACAATGCAATCCCATTACTACTTCCACAGGATCCACGCAAGCCCGAAACGCTCCATTTGCAAAACACAAGCATCAGCTTGTGCGTTTCGAGTACCACACACATTGCACTGTCAATCTGTCACACAGATCCACACTTTGCAACGTTATTGAAAAATCTATGTAGGTGTATCCAAAAAAATGTACATCAGACACAAATTGCGTGTCAATAATTTATCTCCGGATTAATTCCAGATCAATGCTGGACTCCTGGTCGATGTGACGGGGGAAACGCTACAAATGATTGGAAAGCGTGTCGTGTTCTCATCCCACAAGAGCGCATCAATGGCTCAAGAGAAATGTGATCAGCTGGGCCGCCCGAGGCTGTCGTTTTCCCGCGCCTCACAATCTCCGGACTCCCACAGCCACAAGAGATCGTTCCCAATTTGAAATGCGCACGAGCTGCTTGACCAGGAGAAGTCTTTGGCAGAAAGTCTGCTGTGGACTCTTTTCAAGACATGTAGCTGTTTGTCATTGCTCTCACTTGGAGTCGTTGATGAACGCGTGTTTGTGGTTGACAACAGCAGATTGCAAGCACGAAAGAATGTACGGGTGGAACCTCTCCTCGGTTGCGGAGACAATGAGACAAGAACGTTTTCCAAATCAACCAACAACTGCGTGAAGCTCAGAACCAACACCACACATCAAAACCCTTTCGGTGCCTTCGAGCAAAATTTTTCGGTGAAGGTGTTCGCTTTCATTGTGGCGTCGCCCGGCTGACACGAGATGCTGCAGGCTTTTTCTGTCAGTTGTAATGAATGATCGAACACGGGGAGGAGAACAGATTTACTGCGTCAAACAACACGACAAAAGGATGCGACGACGCCGGGCCGTGCTTCGCTCCGCTGAAGGCCAGACGTCATCTTCAGATAGACGTTTCAACCAGCCCCAGACATGGAAAATCTATACAAAATTCAATGGCAACGAAGAAGTCTGCTCAACAATAAGACCCCAACAGACTCAAAATTTATTTTGCAAGTTTCAGGTTTTCATCGGTCACAGCAGCGTAAGTAACAAATTTGTTCGTGCTCGGTCGAATTTCGACGCTTTCGGCAAGGACCGGTGAACGAACATCAACAAGAGATCAAAGATTTAACAGTGCACGATCTCTGGAGCGCTTGACACTCAAACTACGCTGGACCGTGGGGGACAACCAAATTTCGTGGGTGAGTCCTGTGATTTAACTCTGGCCAACCAAATATGCAAATCAGGAAATCTGTCTGGATGGGGGAAGCAGCAAATTTGACAAATCGTCAAAAAGTGATGAAACTTTTCTGAACGCTTCTGAATTTCGCTTGTATATCCCCCGTCCACTGGACTACCAAACAAATACACACACACACACACACACACACACACACACACACACACACACACACACACACATGAACACACAATTTCTGTGACTCGCCAAGCGCGTGTTCGCCAGAATCACGCGCCCAAAAGAAGCAAGACGTCAACAAGAAGCCAGCTCCCTTATCCAACTGATTAAAAGTTAAAGGCGTACGTATCAAATACAAAATGGATGAGCAGAACGATCAGCGATTCACCTGCGGATTCGTTGCCCACTGAAGGAGGAAAATTCAATCAAGTACCCAAGAGCGTTTCAGCCTTTCCCCCAAGTTCAGTGAAATTGATTCTTCCAATTGGAAATCCACACAATGCCTTCTTCACTTTACCACAAGTCTACGCTTGCACAGACTTAAATGAATCCATCGGAGACAAAACAAATAATCTCACTGAGGAAAAAAGAGTCGGGTTTTCAGGAAGTGCGAGCCGAGAAAATTTCCGCACCGCAGATCAAATTTCAGAGAATAAAGCGGTTGAGCCTGTGGGTACCAGTGATTCGTATTCTGTGGGATTCTCCAAAGGCTCCATTTCCCACAGGCTTATCACGCAGAACCACGGACTACAGGTTCCATCTGCATTTGGCGCAGGCTCTGCGGTGATGAAGTTGCAATGTCCTCGTACTTTTTGTTTGACGTTCAATTCAACGTAATGCGCTTATGCACACAGATCCAATCAGTACATCCACTGCGCATTGTTGACGTAATAGCCAAGGGCGTGGCCCAGAACAAAATGGCATCTTTTGCAAATGAACATCAAACTGGAAACTTGAACTGAGAAAAGATGAAAAAGGTTCGTACCCATTCGGTGAAATTCCACTGTTTCCCTCGTGCGTATTTGGATCGAAGGAGCTTTATCCGTTTTTGCTGTGCTGCACTCATACCGGTTGCGGTCGGAACATCTTTCACGCGGTGTTACAGTCTCGGGTGTTTATCTTTCCCGCAGAAAACGACGCTTTGTATGCATAGATTCTGAATATCTCTCGAGGCTGAAGTCACAAACTCGACACTGAAACGTGTTGTCCCTGCATGAACGTGGACCATGAACGCTGCCGTTCGTGTTCGACAGGTGTGTACTTGTGCACATCTATGCGTTCGTGTTGCAGACATATTTCAGAGCAGCTGCGACGTAGCACACACGCGTGATCTACCTCGTGGTGCTCTCATTATGTATCCATCGATATTTAGCACAGACCAGTAGTGTATCGCCCTGGTAGATTGCCGTTGACACATCCACGTTTGGTAGTCGTATCCCCTTTCACGGCTGCTGGTAGTGCACGCACAGTGCAGCTCACACCGGATGGAGCGCGTTGCGCGGGTGACTCTGCGGTAGATTGAAATCCCCTGCTCTCATTACCAGCGGTAAACTCAGCTCGCATGTAGGTGTCGCCTGAATATGGGATGTTCACACTAGATCCCATTGAGACCTAATTGAACGCAATTGCTTCCCAGCTTTCAGAGCATTGAGCACCGCGTCCAGCTTCCCGTTGTGCGGAAATAACTCATCTGGCAAGTACTTGCCAAGGTGACTTGGAAACATTGCATCCACACGACCTTGCGCTTTGAGTTACATTGGACGGAATATTGAATTGGGATGAGGCATATGCGCGTCAATCTCCGATGACTTTCTGCTGGCGCATTGTTACGCGGATCACAACCGCTGGAACCGCCTTGTTCAGCAACAGGCGACTCGAATTACAGGGTGTGCGGTTGTCACCTCCTCCTGGGGACCGCAATGTTATTACGTGATGTCTCACACGCAGATGTATGAGATTCTGACTCGCCTTACAATGACCGGCGTCCATATGCCGCAGAGGAGCACTGGAGACATGAAAATTGACAGAATCAGGAACGGCAGGACCCTTGCACAAGACCTCTTCAAAAATTCTGCTGACATTGTCAGAAGAAAAATGGCATGCCAATTATGCTGCAATGTATGGCAAAATTCTATCGAGCTCACGTTGAATAGGCTCCAGGACACAATCGATACGGCAAACAAAGAGAAATTGGTGGATTTCACGCAAAGTGAGGATCGCCCACAAAGCCGCCTGTGTGCGAATACGTATTTCCCAAATGACCATCCATATAGCGATGGACTGAACCTCTTCGGTATTGTCCGCTGCGACGTGGAAAAGTGGGATCGTGTTACACTTGCCACGATAGATCCTATTTTCCACGGTGGATGAGCCACCCACTGTGTCTGGGCTGCTGCAGGGCTGATCGCGACAACACATAAAAGACACAGATCTGTTCAGATCTCTACGCACCGAGGACGATCTTGAGATAGAGGCGGGACGGAGGCCACCTTGATGCCGCTGCATCAATTGGTTTTTTTTGAGGCAGAGATCAGTTGCAGTCCACTTCAATTTTATCGAAATAACACGAGGCAGGAAGCTCAAAATGTGCGACTTGTTTCTTTGAAACAAAAGCCATTTGTGGTGAAATCTATGAATGTCGCAAATTTTCACTCTCCATCTGCTTGTACTTTGCACTGCGCTCTTTCCTTCTGCGCAAAATCTAATTGGTTTAATTTCCTCTGTCTCTCGGGAGATTTGAATGTGTATAATTTTTCCATATCCGCACAGCACAGGATATCATTTCAAAGATCAGCAGAATCGTTTTTCATTCCACAAACTGCACGGCTGTGGAAACCTCCTGACAACATTTGTCAGCTTTCTGTTCGGAGAGAAGGAAACCAGCGTTTGGACCATTCCTAATTGGCTTGAAACAAGTGAAACAGTCCCTTCGTTGGAAGCCGTGTGTGAGCTGTTTCGCACACACAATCGACGTCGGGGGGATGACTGACAGACGAATGTTGTTTTCACATCACCCAACTGCAGTGCCTTCCGGAGCAATTTAATTAGTTGGACTCAAGATCGCAATCTCCTGGATTTGGAGATCGTTAATTTGCCTTTTTCAACCAAAAGCCTTGTGCGTTTAGGATTTTTCGATTGCGTTCAGCAGCAAACGCGCTGTGGTTGATGTGCTGCACGAATCCCCTCGGCAAAGAAACAACTGCAACAACTGCAACAGCAACAACAAGAAGCAGCATTTCCAGAAGAATGATAAGCAGTGTACAGCTCTTCTTTCCCGACTGTTCTTCCACAGCAACGTTCCCATCCACTGACGTCTGGGCTGCGATTGCAAACGACTTGGATTGAATTTGGCAAGCCTCAATTATCACTGAAGCGTTTTGTAAACTCACAAATTAAATCATGAGCAACAACATTACGGGTGGCAAAGAAAGAGTCAACAAGATCCTGTTACGCCAAAATTTTTGGTTCGGGGATCGTTTTGGAAATAGCGAAGCAATCCGATGCAGATCGCGGCAACACAATTTACTTTTTAGATCGAGTCGGCCCAGTCCATTTCCACTTGGAACAAGTTTCTGTGTTGATCAAATGTCACAGTTTGACAGACGAGGGAGTCTCCCATTCCTGCAGAACTGAGCTTCAATTTCTCCGACGAGAAAAACACCACATCCAGACAATGTCGACTTCCCTTCTAAACAAGTGACAGTGACAAACATTAAGCCAGCAATTTTCTCAGACAACCCTTGAGATTTCCTGACGTGTAATGATCTTGACTGTTGTTTTTGTGTGCGAGTGAACATTGACAGCATTTTCTGGCTCAGGACAGGAATAAATCACGCAGACTGAGATGAGAGGAGGAGATCGCAGTGCCTTGAGATGCGTAGCATAGAGAGGCTCTATGATCTCCTCCGATCATCAAGGTCAAGTGATTTAATCCATATTTATCACAAAGGTATTGAGATGTTGACTGTGTCTGGGTCAACAGGTGCAAGTCTGTCACTGACCCATTTGTGCTGTCTGGTCAGCATGTCAGGAGTGAGAGGAGGAGATCGCACCCCCGACACGGTCAACATCTCAATGCCTTCGTGATAGATTGACAGACTAACATGGTCAAACGGTTCAATGATGCGAGCACTCATGTTTCCTTCACCACACATAAAGTTTCTTCACGACAAAAACAAAAAATAATCTGAAAGCAAATCAAAGTGACAATTTACCTTTTGTTGCTGTTTTTCTTCCAGAGCCTGTTTGAATTTCTTGATGGTGTAAGTCTGGAGAATCCTCATTCTGGCTTGGCGTATCATGGTGAAACGAGTTGCGACTGGCGACGTTGCAACGCTCACGTACCATTCCGAGAAAGTTCAGACTGCTTCTGTCGTGTGTCTACTTGAACATCACAGTGACAGCAAAAGCTAAAAGCCCTTTTTCGTTCCATTCCACAAACAGTGACAACGAATCCAAGTCTCAAGGTGGAAGAAATCTTGATTCACTTCAGAACAGAGTGCGAATCGATGAAATCTGAAAAATTAGCTGCCCGTCCTTCTGCTTTGGAACCATCAGCCACACTGCTGACAGCCGTGTGCAAAAGTAGGTTGATAATCTCCTTAGATATTCAATTCTCTCTTCACATGATTCATTTTTCATAAGGTTTTGTTTCACAACTCCAGTTTATCGTTCATTTCACCTGCACTCCAGTAGCAGTGTACGGTGGTTGGGACTTCAGCAGCTGCATGCATTCCACAACCTGTTGAAGGGTCCGTTCAGCTCAACCACATTCCTTTGCGACGTCCAAGTAACATTGAAAGGACCGCACCACGAGTCCAGCTTTTAAAGTTCACTTTGCAATAGCCACAGTGTCAAAGTTCCAATATCGGTGATCGCGAGAAAGCCTTTTGACACTTCTTAGCAGCTTTGTTTTGTGTGGCAGCTTTGCGTAAAAGTGCGACCCCTGAACTTGAGCACTGAGACCAAGAGGCCCCTGAGCGACTGTTTGCAAATTATCCAGCGCTCGGTCGCTCCGCTCTTTCCTGCAGATTTGAACGCCAACGAACGTGGCCTTTTCCAAAAACAGAGTCCATTACTAAATTAGCGTGGAAACCACAGCTTTCAACAAAGGCCTTGGAAAAGCTTGTCCAGCAAAACCAGACTTGAGAGGCGCTGCAGGTTGCATGAACATGAAGCTCGTCTCGCTGATGCCAAAATTCAAAGGTTCTTCGAGACCTGAAGCGGACGATTCTTCCGCAGAACCTTCTCACGTTCTCTGCAATGGCCTGATGTTGCCAAATGTTCTCATTTGTGTTCATTAGCACAACGTAAATCCACCCTCCTTTCCTGCTCGATTAAGTTTTCCAGCCACTCCATTCAATTTCACTTGAAAAGTCTTTCAATTCATGAGCGAATCACTTTCCTGAAATCCATCTCACAGAGATTCCCATCAGAGGCTTTTCTGTCAGGCTTTCTGTCTCCAATGCCTTTCCACAAGTTACTGCTTTGTCTTCCGCCTCTAAGTAGCTCAGCAGCCTCCATATCACTCGGCAAACAAGCTTGGGAAGCAGATTATGAAGTCAAACATCAGCACGTTTCGGAGACATTTCTCCCCACACATTTTGCATCCGATTTGGCCTCATGAGCTTCAAGGATTGACATTGAAATTTCCTGCGGCTTTGCCCAAATCAAAATGACATTTGTGCCCGATCCAAAAGGCCAATGAAAAAGTCCTGAACCCATTTGGATTGGAAGCCGCGCGCCATCTCATATGCAACGAGAAATCTGGCAAAACGCTCGTGTCTGACGAATTGGTCAATTTGTTATCACAACTTTGGTCATCTAATGAAGTCTCGCAACACGACGGTAGCCTCCTGAGCCTCCAGAATAAATTCACTTCCATGCATGCAGCTGGACTATTCTGCAGTGTTCTAACTTTGTGTGTTGAACGGCCTGTTCCTGGTGTCTTCCCTCCCGCCTTCCCACCTCTGAAGGGAAGACGTTTGTCTGCACGTCCGTCCGGCGTCACGACAGGAGCTCGGAAACAAAAATGTCAGCGACGAAGGTTCTGCTGGCGGTATGGCTTCAGTCCTGACGCTAGGTTGAGGGTGCGTTTTCCTTTTATCCTGTGTTTCTTTTCAAAACGTTGGAATATCAAACATGTGCACTTGTGGAGAGCACACAAGTGCTTTTTCTATAGACACCACTTTCCACGAGTGTTTATGTGCAAATTCTGTCGTAGATCTAAGTTCTGCAGACACAGTTTATCGTCACGGAAAGGTGGAATTTACGAGCTCAGACACAGTCGTTTCGCCCTGTAAACCACAGCAAATGTACGCAACAGCACATAGCTTTTTAAGCCAGCTTGGGGAAACCGTTTATGGTGGTGTGGCTGAGAACTTTTCGCTGGTTTGTCGCTCTCCGAAGAGCTTACACAGCACCAAAAGGATTTGGTGTCGAGTCTGGTCATTAGCATGACATGTTCGCCTCTGCTGGGAGGCCTGGAGTCTCGGAGGAGTCATCCACCTTAGGAAATTGCGCTTTGTCCAACAGAGGTGAGATGGGCAAGTTCTTCGAATTCGACTGTATGGAGCGCCTTCCCCCCCCCCCAACTGCAAAACACAACACTGTGAATATTCCTCCTTGATATCGCACGCAATTTGTGGTTTCTGTTTCGCGGACGACATACGAGGATCGCGGCATCACTCACCAGCTTCAAAATATGCAAGAGAGCTAGAGGTCCGAGAGAAGCTTGTGTTCTTGATCCCCGAGCATCAATTTGGCGCTGCTCAATAAATCTGTTACCAAACTAATCTGCCTTTCAAATCTCATATGGCCCATTCCGGTACCTGGCTACCACTAGTGTTGAACCCTTGTGTGCTGAAGACCAACTCGTAAAAGGAATTACAAGAGCAATAAAGAGACGAGTGTGTGGATTTAGTGTCGGCCTGGCGTACAGTAGCCGTGTGTCCAGACCATAACCTTAAATCACTGTAGTCTCTCCTGTTTTGTTGTGCAACGTTGCAATATATTCAACACATCAACAGTGGAATTTCCATCAGATTCACATCGCGTCTTCTAAGCTGCAGTCCCATTAAATCTTTTCAATTAATGGGGCTTGGAGAGAGATGGGAGTGAGCTCAGTGAGATTAGAAGCTGATAAACTGGATGAAGTCCTGGCAACAGCATGTTGGTCAAACACGACATGCGCCTCGGCCGCCTGTGCGCACCCGTCGAGACGTGTGACGGTCTGAATGCCGCTGTCGTGTTTGCCGACAAAGCAAAGCTGTTCTCACCTCTTTCTTGCGCTGCGCAAACAGCTGCTGAGGAACTGAGACGAGCACGCGAACACACATCATCACAGAAAGCCGAGAAGATGTTGCAGGATTCTGCTCTGATAAGGCGCGAATGGTAGGTGGGTTTGGTTCAGTGTCCCAATGTGTCCCTACTTTCAAGATGTGAACGCGTCCGAGTTGCTTGCCATCAACTTGTTTTGAACTGCACCCAAAAAAGTTCTTGTTCAGTCAGCAATTTCACAACTCTTACAGTCGACTCTGCTTACCGTGGACACTGCTTACCGTGGACAACTCTCAACCATGGACAGTCAGCAATGCACCCTGCATTTTGGGGCAAAAACTCTGCTTACCGTGGACA
>JAAUXT010083849.1_pt1 | contig 43875 bp, 46 predicted proteins | sample 7278171 | NCBI WGS metagenome assembly JAAUXT01 (sample SAMN14350112, study PRJNA611818) | marine sediment metagenome | isolation source: surface marine sediment (1.8m) | place: French Polynesia: Moorea | collected 2018-08
ATATAGATCTTAGTTTTAGTGAGATAGATATATCTAGTGATAGAGATATTGTGAGAGAGAGATTTAGAGATTTAGATTATGAAAAGAGAGAGAGTTAGAAAAGCGACGGAGAAAGAGAGGGACAAGAGATAGAGAGAGTGTGTGTTAGACACATGGTGTTGGTGAGTTGGTGCCAATAAATCAACAAGAGGTAGAGAGCAGAGAGAGAGAGAGAGAGGGAGAGAGAGAGAGAAAGAAAAGAGAGGGAGAAAGAGAGGGACAAGAGAAAGAGAGGGACAAGAGAAAGAGAGAGTGTGTGTATGCATGTGTTCAAAAGCGAAACATTCCACTTGTCCCTGACACCACAGTTTATGTTGCAGGTGTGATTCAGCTGAACAGCGGGTTGTTCCGCCTGAACCACAGCATCACGATGAACACGACGACGCAGATCATCATCATCTGGTGCGTCACGGCCATCGCCACCACGTCCGTTATCAGCGGACTCAAGCTCGGCATCAAGGTATGGTGACGTACGATGCCTGCTCCAGGTTCTCCCAATTCTTTGACTGCCAGTATCAGCAAAAATGCGCACGCAAGGCAGTGAGTGGAAAAGCGTCCCAAAATTGAATGTGGTTTGGCACGCCTTCAGAAGCGACAGAATCCGGACAGTCCTGGTGGGGTTCAGTGGATCTGGGATCGAAATCAGGAGGGGAGGCTCTAAAACTGGATGGGGCATTATCAACGTTGAAAAATTTTCAAGAAAATGCAAACTTTTGTACCTCCAGTGCAAAACTGGGCGGAGTAAACCTTGTCAGGGGGTCAGACCGTTGATCACAGTCATGTTTTTCGACGGAGGGAACTTGTTTTGAGTGGGCAGGGGCACTGAGTGACAACAGCAGAAGTAGGCATTACCTTGTGCTTGTAAGGTTTGGCACAGATCTTCCAACAAGGAAAGAGTTGAAATGTTGAACATGTCGATCTCCACGAGATCGATTCGTTTCGTCGACAGCTTTCTATCGCGATCGCAATCAGAAGGAACGTTTGGATTTCCTGCATAAAAAGGAGAATCAATGAACTTTCCTGGTTTCCCAAGCAAACGAACGTTGCCGGCACCTGACAATGCCTGCCCGAGTGGAACACCTCACCCCACCCCACCTAACCCCAACCCCCCGCCGCCAACCCATCTTCGCCCTTCGCTCGCAAGTGGGTGTGTCTCCACATGAGTGAAAATTTTGCAGTCACATTCCAAATGGTTGGTGAACTGAACATGTTGATGACTGACGTTTTCAAATCTCAACGAGTTCCCTGAGGCTGGACGCGCACAGACAACACGCTGAATGGCTGCAAAAGCCATTGGCGTGTAATTGCCTCATGAGACACTGTTCTGTACAGGAGTCAATGGAGGTGCGTCATCATACGACACATGGTCCAGCACGGTGTGTCACTTGGCGTGTCACCAAAAACAGCGGCGAACCACGCGCAGTGCGCGACCCCCCTCACACATCTTGCACGCGACTATTGTTGACGCAGTTCACTGTGTTGTGTAACCTCACTCAATTTGCTACCATTGTTGATGTGGCTCTGTCTTGTGTTTGCAGCTGCTGAGTCAGCTCTGCCTCGGGCTTGGCATGTTCATCCTCCTCATCGTGCTCTTCACCGACAACACGTGGTACCTCGGCAACCTCTTCGTCCAGAGCATCGGCTACTACTTCCAGAACTTCATCGCGCTCGGGTTCCACACGGACGCCTTCGCGCAAGAAGGTGTGCGTGCGTGTGTGTGTGTGAGATAGAGAGAGAGAGAGAGAGAGAGAGAGAGAGAGAGTGTGTGTGTGTGAGTGAGTCTGTGTGTGTGTGTGTGTGTGTGTGTGTGTGTGTGTGTGTGTGTCTTTAGTCCCTGTTCTCCTGCTTTCGCGCTTGCTCCGTGTGTCGTCTTCTCTACTCTGTGCTCTGTCGTCCTACATCTTGGGAACGCGATCAAAATTGGGTCTGGATGGTGCATTCAGTTTCTTGTGCTTCTCTGCTGTCCTCACGCAAGCAATTCTCTGTCATCTGCCGCATAAGATACAACAATTAAGTTTGCACAAAAAACAAAAACTGATTCATCAATTGTGACCGTCCTCCAGGGAACGCTCCGGACGGGAAGGAGGCCCCTGATTGGATGAACGACTGGACCATCTTCTACTGGGGCTGGTGGGTCGCGTACGCTCCGTCCGTCGGGCTCTTCACCGCCAAGATCTCCAAAGGTCAGCTTCGTGGTTTGTGGACAAAAGGGGCGGGTGTGGATGTCGAACACAACCTTGTGTTCACTCACACATACACACACAAACACACACACACACACACACACACACACACACGGCACCCCGGGGGGGGGGGGGGCAGGGATTACGCGCACAGCACACGCACAGCACACGCACACAAAGTAGTGTGGAACAATAAGAGATCACAGAGAGAGACAGAGAGAGAGAGAGAGTGTGTGTGTGTGTGTGTGTGCCGCCGGGGATCTTGCTGCCTGAGAGAGGTGTGACACAAACAGATACGTGTGCGCGCACGCACGAAGAAAACGTGCACGAAGTCATCACTGAACTCTTGTCGTTCCTCCGTCTTCCTCAGGTCGGACGGTGGGCGAGTTCATCCGCTTCACCATGTCGGTGCCCGTCTTCTACACGTTCCTCTGGATGTGCGTCTTCGGCGGCGTCGGGCTGCGCATGGAGCGAGACGCCGCCGCCGCCAACATCACGTGCGACTCGCCGCTCGGTGAGAGACGCACATCAGGGCCTCGTACACACACACACCACACACACACACACACACACACACACACATACTCATACACAGATGCTCACACACATGCATACATACACACACACAGCCTCTCTCGCACACACACACACACACTCACACACACACACGGATCCAGGGGCAGGGGTTGGTGCGGGGAACGGGACCCCCGCGGGGGGGGGCAGGGCCCGGACTTGTTGTTTGACCTTGTCTTTGAAAAGGCCGACCCCAAAGCCCCAAGGTCAGACCCGCTGTTGGTACTTTTGCCACGCATGGCTTGTGTTGCTTGTTACACATTCTCATCTTTCCTGTTCAAAGGTCACCAAAAAAGTTCCGATTGCAGGAGGGACCAATGCCACGGAGCCGATGGACCGACTCTACCGTTTGTCGTGCCGCACGTCGGATCAAATGTGGTTTGACGTGGTGGGATCCTATCCAGGCACCGGCTTCCTCCTCTCTGTCCTCTCATTGGCCAGCATCGTCCTGTACTTCGTAACTACGTCAGACAGTGCTTCCTTGGTGACGGACAGCTTGGCTAGCAACGGTATCCAGCATACGCCTGTGGGTCAGCGCGTGTTTTGGGCGCTGACGCAGGGCGCATGCGCGACGGCGCTGCTGACGGCGGGCGGGACCGAGGCTCTGCAGGCGCTCCAGGCGGCGTCGGTGGCGGCGGGGCTGCCCTTTACAGTCGTCATCTGCTTCTTCTACGTCGCGCTGTGGAGGGCGTTCAGACTGGAGACAGGTGACCTGTCAGCTGACCGCCCTCGTTTTCACGTAGATCTGCTGGGGACATTGTCAACGTGTAGACTGTGTGCCAAGTGTCTAGTGGCGTTCGTTGCGCCTTGGTATTACATTGCCAATGCAAAACATAGACTGAGAAGGAGCTCCACGAACAAGCTGTTGGTGATGGTAGCTTTAGCGGGAATGTTATACCTGTCTGTTGTGTTGGTAGTTTTGGAATCAGTTGCGACGAACATGGGGTATGTTGGACTCGCTGTGTATTTTGGGTTTGCGAGCTACGTTGCGTCGATACGCAACGACTTCAGAACCCAAGAGAGCATTCTGGGTAATTTGATGGAGGATTTCTTCGCTGGATTGTTGATGTACCCTTGTGTCGCAGTGCAACTCGATGAACATTCGAACCGCAACGAGTTCTCCAAGAAACATGACAGACAGTCCTTGCGAACCAAAGAAAGCAACTTGTGACATCTTGGGTGATGGGTTTGTTTTGTTTTTGTGTGATGTGTCGTATTTATGAGACAAGCCCTTGAGTTTTGTTGGCAGCTACCACTGCATTGGGTGTCTCTCTTTTTTTGTGAAGGTCGCACTTGAATTCGCTGTCTTCTGACGACAAATTTTCAGGGCAAATTTTGCAATCTCAATGTACAATCTGAAGTCACACCACAGTGACTGATTGATCAACTGACTTGCATGATGCTGGTGCAAGGAAAGGGATCCAGATCTTGGTTTGTTTCCTTTTGCTTTTGGCACTGTTCGATTTGTGGACCAGATCGCTGGACTGGAATCCTGCGATCTAATGGAGGAAGAACACAAGGGCAGTTTTCACGGACCAATGATGAACCAGTCACCCAGGTGGGTGTGGTCAATGTGGGGACGAACTAGTTGAGGAACCAAAGCGTCTGGCTGTGTGAATGAAACAGTATTTCAGGGGGACCAAATGTGTTTTCGTCAGTCTGGTCTGTGAATGGAACGGTGCCTGGGCGTGGGCCCACGGAAGGGTGAATTCTCGACAACTATACCTGCGTCAAGAAAAGGCTGTGTCACATTTTTTCCCTGTGAAATTGCTTTGCTTTCATGTTTTTACTGCAGCAATTTGTGCATCTTTTTTCACTTTTCGTGATAATTTGAATGCATGCACTCGATGTGATCTCAGCACTCGCGTGAGATTTTGCTGAACGTGCACAATTCACGGAAATCACGCACTCTCAGCAACGGGACAATACGTGTGCGACAAAAAAAATAAATGTTCTTTGGGAACAATACCGCAAAGATGTTATCTTTTTTGTTTTTCGTCTTTCTGTTCTCAGGTAGAATTTATTGGCCTGTGGAACTTGTGAATTGGTGAGCGCTTTTGTTGATCCAAGACGTTACAGAAAAACGTTTTACAAGAACAAGATTCGTCGACACGCGCACAATTATTTGACCAGTGCGAAGGATCAATTGTGATTCAAAGAAAAATGCAAAACGCACTTCGTTGAACGAGCTCAATGGAAAAACAAGTTGTTTTGAAAAGGAATCGCATTTGGGTGCAGAGTTCTCCACATTGACTCAGTTCCCAGGCCGTCGTCGTTATTCTGGGAGACCTCGAGATCCAGGGGTCTACCGGTCAAGGGGCGTCAGCATCAGGAGGCCTGATCTTTTGAATGGACATCGCGACACCCAAGCAGGCTGGGGTCTGATCAAGCTCATGCATTGTTGCAAATTACAGGCCGCCAAGAACAAATGGGACCAGACCGCCCCCCCCCTCCGCCTGTGTTCAGTCACAGGATACGCAGAGCCTGGTTCCAACAATCAAAACGCTCAAAAAATATTCATGATCTGTTCTACTTAATTTTGAAAATGGGACCACACCCCTTTGGTTTTACTCTCACGAAAGGTCGAGTTTGGCCCCAAAAATCAAAACTGGTCAGAATATATTTTCCTGGTCGGATAAAAAGGTTGGCGAAACAAAAGTCTGGAGAGTACTAGTGCGTCGGTTTTGACTTGGGAAGTCTGAAATCACACAAAAGGGCAAATATTATTTGTTTGTGTGAACAAACAGCACAAACACGAAGAGGTGTTGAGTGGCATTGAGATGTGCACGTCTTGATCCAAACTGGTGTGAATGAGACCTGACTTCGTAAACACGACTCGAGTAAACAGTTTATCTCAACACAACATTATCCAAGGCAATCCGCATCCACAGCTGGATGTTGTGGTTCGCGTATTCTATCAGCTGTTCAGCCGCAGCTCTGCATGTATAGAATCTACACACACCCGCTGCAGCCTGCAGGCTCGGTATGAAACTGTTTGATGGCAGCAGCGTGCAAACTTTGGCTCAGCTCAAGGATCTACAGATGTTGTGTTTTGCTGAGAGTCAGGAATACGACAAGGAACAACATCGGGCACGCACGCACAATCACAAAAGTGCACACCTGCATGTTGATCTGATTCCAAACGTCCAAATATAGAAACACAAGAAACATGAAAGAAAGCACCAAAGAACCAATGAGGCCACAACCAAATCGTGAGTGCCATTAAGATAAGGACAGAGCGATGGCGATCAAGAATGCACTGCGCAGAACAAAACTACAATGGATAGGAGCTGCACTCACGCTTCTGGTGTTTCTGGTTGTGTTATATCACTTTGGACCTGATCAGGAAGATGTTCTGGAGGACACCGTGAAAACCCCGCATGAGCGGAGGAGGGAGTTTGCCGGATACACGGGAGAAGTGAAGCAATTTTCAAGAAACTCCAAGCCGGACATTGATTTGTTGCAAGGAGGGAGCAACGACCAACTGATAAGGTGACAACATTTAGGTTTTATTGGCACTGTACACGCCTGTGAGCACAAGACATGCACCTGTCTCTGTACAATCACGAAACGTGCCAATCCTTTCTCTTTGTTTTTCTGCAGACAAAACGAAGATGACCCTGGCCACCCATTTTTGGTTGTTAAAATTAGCCTTTGCCTTCGAATGTATCTCGACAGGAGGTTGAGCTGTGTGCTCAGAATGTATCTCAGAGTGTATCTTGGAATGTATCTCTGAATGTAACGCGAACCCTTGTAAGTCTGAGGGACAACACGCCCTTCTGATTGGCCTCTGCATGGCTCTGACCAGACATGCAGGACACACCATGTTCCGTGCACACGTGTAACTGTTGGGACTTGGATACTTTCCTCACGACACCAACTGTTTTGTTGTTGACATTTTCAGAGACGGTGATGTTGAGCCAGAGAATCTCAAAGACCATTCCACGAAGTTTACTCAGGTGAGTGTTTTGCAAAAGGGACACGAAAGCTTGGTTCACCAAGTCTTGAGCAGGGAATATAACTGGCGCTCCATGGATGCACACATGGTGCACGCACTGTGTTCAACATTCAGTTGGCCTGCAGATTGTTCCACACAAATCACAGAACGCAGGCAGGCTGAACCGTAGTTCTGTACAGATCTGAAGTCAGAAGAGGAACCAGCCGAGTTGTTGGCTGCAGTTGTAGATTTGTGGCAGCAGGAGTTTTTTTTCCGGATCCTCTCTCTCCATATCGTTTCCTTGTTCCGTGCACGTGCTCTCGTAACTGTATTTTTCTCAACCGCGCGGTCACCGTCAGGCATTGCTTCTGCATGCATGCGCTGAGTGCAATCACAATCAGTATGAGGGTGTGTCTGTGCACCCCAGCAGGGAGAAGGCTTCCTTTGTGGGTAACAGGAAAAATCCCAGGGTGGGACCCTGTGCTTGTGCCAGACCCCCCCCCCGAAGCCCCACCACAGCGTGGAGCCACGCGCTTTCTGGGCGTGGCCTTCTTGTTCCTCAGCTCTGCTACAGCCGGATCCCGAAGACGGGCAGCAGCGGCACGGTGGGCACCCTGAGGGCGGTGAACCGGAAACACGGAAACATCCCACTGACCTTCAAGTCGCTGCACGACGTCAGGTTTCCGCGGGTCTACGCGCAGGATGACTACGTACGTGAAAACCCGTACATCGCAGTTCACACGAGTTTTTGGTGCGTGATGCCGACGGTTCGGTCGCGCGCTTTGTGTAATCACTGTTGTGTTGTGTGTCCAAGGGTGTGTGTGTCAGGGGGGGGGGGGAGGTCTGGCCTCGGGTACCCATGCCAGAACCCCACCTGCGGACAGGTTCTATATTGGGAACTGTGCTGTCCACGGGGAAGTCCAGCAATGGCACTGGCACTGCTGGATTACCCCTACCCTGTGGGTTCGAGGGCAAGGAAGCAATGTGCATTGGTCGCGGATTGCGTGCATTCTTTCCTCCGACAACATCAAACAAAAGTCTTGTCTGGATGTACTTGTACTTGTATTTGTATTCAACCTTTCAGGGCAGGAACTTCACCCAGGGTCTTCGAGGCGCGAAGCAGCCGTGGCTCATGTACCCGCACTACCACTTCCTCGACTTCCAAAGGCAAGTTCTGATGGGCACCAATTTCTTCCTCTGTTTGAAAAGGAACGCAGCTGATCACAGAGGTCAAGTTGTGAACAAGAAAAACACAGGGTCAGAGAGAATCACTTTGCAAACAGAAAATTCACCCAAATTCCAGACAAGTCAGGAAATGTCCAAAAGAGCAGCAAGAGAGTTCCCTTTGTGGACAAGAGGAGGGAAGTAGACTGATCACGAGGGTTCCGTGGAGTCGTTCCCCAAAAGAAGAGACTTCACCCTGGACTCCTCCTTCCGTTTCAGCCTGGGCCCTGGATTTGAGGGCATGACCTACTTCTCTGTGATTCGGGACCCGGTCAGTCGCACCGTGTCACACTTCAACTACCTGAGGCACCACCCGCAGTACGCCAAGGAGTGGTTCAAGACGAAACGGGACGAACAAATGGTGCGAGAACTCAGGTCTTTTTGATGCTCACGGTAGCCGGCCATCTTGGTGAAGCCAAAGGCTAAAACCAGTGGCATTCATGTGTGTGTCTGCCCAGACTTTGACCACTTTGACCACCTGACCCCTCTCAAGCCATAACTCCCAGGTCATTACCCCTGCTGAGGCCATGCCCCAATCTGGGCCGTTGCCCCCATTTGGGCCATTACCTCACACGAAGGCCATAACCCCCTGCTATCATTCCTGCCCATGCCTTTTCCCCACAACCCAGGCTTTTACCCCTTCCCCCCAAAAAACATAACGTGCAGCACGACCACAAGATGGCACGCGACCCGGGACGTCTTGTGTTCAGAAGAAGGGAGTGAGGATGTGGGAGTCCTGGCTTTACGAGTGCCCTCCAAAACCAGCAACATGTGAAACCGTCCACTTCCGGCAGGGACTTCAGACGCCACCCTGCTATCTGGGACATCGCACCCTCAGTTGCATTGAGCACTGCTTCTTGTTTTGCAGTCCATCGACGAGTGTTTCCAGGGGCGGCATGCGGAGTGCACCACGAGAAGCTTCTACCTGGCCTACACCGTCTTCTACTTCTGCGGATATCATGAGATTTGCAGGTTGGTTTCCAGATCTGAAGGTGAATCCAGCGGGAGAGAGACTCGAACATCAGGGGTGCGAACACCTGCTCACAAACGACAACACCAGCACCCCAAATTGGCTGATCCGAACAGACTTGACAGCACCTTTCCTTCGAAAGAGCCAAAATTGGAACATGGATTTTCTCGTGGATTTCCAAAAGATGACCAGTACAACTGCACGATTTCTTCGAACAGCAGTCGATCTGGGAAAACGATTCGCTGACCCAAAATAACCAATGTGGGCTGTGAAACCAAACTTTCATGCAGAAAACACACCACGCTCAGACCCTACACCTGCGAGTGTTCCAATCTCGTGGTAGTTGATTCTAGTTCCTTGAAGGTCAGTGCAACTCATCTTGCATTTTGCAGTCGGGGAGACGAGAGTAGCCTGAACCTCGCGAAGCAGAACTTCGAACGCTTCGAGGTGGTGGGGATCCTGGAGGAGCTGGACGACTTCTGGGTCATGATGGAGTCTACATTCCCTCAGTATTTCACAGGCGCTCTCGCCAAGTACAGGGCCGACGGTGAGTGGTGCATCCGCAGATCAGAGTGAACCCGAAAAAATCTCAGACAGCTGGGCGATCTGGAAAATCAGTTTTCCCCCTGAACTTGCACAGAAAATTGTTGAAGTTGAAGGCAGGGCCCCAGGCCGACAGACCCCCTTGCCTGGAAACTAGGTCTACTCCTGAGCTTCACAAGGAACTTTCTTCACAACCATTTTCTCTTCGCGTATCCCTTGCCCAATTTCTCACAAAAAAATTTTTGTCTTTGCAGTGAAATCCAACAGGAGCAAAACCAACAAGACGAAGTACCTATTTCGGCCTTCAAACGAAACACGGACTCTGATGCGAGACGCACTCGCTCTGGACATCGAGTTTTACGAGTGGGCCAAACAGCGGGTGCACGAGAGGATGGCCAAGCTCAAGTCCTAGCAATTAAACATGCAGAACAAAAAAGAGACTTGTTTGTATTTGGCTTGGTTCCCGTGAACGTTTCTTTTGAGTGCAAGAGCCACTTGGTTGTGGAGGGCAGATCTATTTCGGACATGTGTGCAGACCAGGAGCCACACGCAGTGCAGGAACGCTGTTCAGGGAGGGGAATCTCCGAGTTGCACGTACACGGCTTGAGGCTCAAAGCGAAGTTCCTGCGAAATCTGTCTCCACCGGTAGAAAGGCTAAAATTGTTTCGTGAGATCAAGACCCTGAGCCGCCAAACACTTGAAATCCAACAATTTGTGCGGTTTCCTCCTTGATTTTGTGGCCTCAAGCGTAAAATTGAATGGCAAAGTTTGAGGTGACTCGTTTCGTGGGCATTCTTCAGGCTCTTCACATTCATCATGCATCCACCATGATCATCGCAAAACAAGTTTTGTTTGCGACCAACAAACAGCACTGCCCAGCGCAACCACTGAGCACAGCTTGAAGTTTGCTTCTTGCTGGGACTCTGCGACCATCCACAAGCAAAGAAGAATCCGTCCACTCGGTGGCACCACCGTCACTTCGCCTGCAGTGGTACGGTGCGCTGCCCAAGCTGTATGCTCCTACTCCAGAGCACGACGAACAGCTGCACCAGGTACTCGACGATCTCGAACACCGAGATGATGGACATGCCGAGCCACAGGCTGATCTGACTCCCGATGTTGGACAGGATGTCCGACGCCTGCAGAGAGAAACACTCAAAAAGAAGAACCAAGCAGACTTCCATGATTTCACACACACCAGTTGATTCATATGTCTTTTGTTCACAGCAATTCAACTTCAAGAAAGGATTGGCATTTGTACAAAAATTCTATTTTCTGACACTCACTGAATATTTTGGGGCAGTAATAATCTTCTCCATTGAAGTATCTTTGTAGAAAACTTGAACAGTCAAGAAGTTTTCCCTGCATGAAGGAGACAAAACATGTGGGTGAGGTGGTGGTGCGCAAAAGGGAATTTGCCTCGTGGATTTTTTCCAAACACGAGGGGTTGATGTGTGGTGTCCTACCGAACCCAGTACTCCAGCTCAGGACCCGTCATATTCGCTGTCATGCTGATGGTTTCTGGGAACTTTCTTTTGATTATATCCATCATTCTGCCCTGAAAGAACAACGGAACACCACCCCCCCTTTCATTCATCATTCGTCCAGACAGAGACGCGAGGCTGAGAGTAGGCTCTTCTGTTCTCCAAACACCCGACAGTTTCCTTTTTAAGGTCCATGGCAATCAGAAGCCGACATTTCTCCAGATAGAACTGCGTCCCCCAAAGAGCCACCCTCAACCACATCATTGGCAGATCTGTCTGTGTCTTGCCACATTCAACTCAACCGCATCAAGGCCCCCATCGAGCAGTCGGAGCGCCTCAACCACAGTTACAATCTTTGCTGGTGATTTTAATGCCAGGATGAAGAGAGCCAGAGAGAAAGATACTCCGTTTGCGAATGCGCGTCTTTGCTTTTGCAGAAAGGTGAGAATCTATCTGTTCAAGACAGTTGTTCAACACCGGAAAAGTTTTTGTTGAAGACAACATGAGCGTACCACAGTCGTTGAGGCAGGCCACGTTGACTGGGATAGGGTCAGTGTGTAATCCGTATACCTGCAAAACAAACTTCAAGATGAGAAAGCACAGGGACTGCCACCCTCGAGAAAAACCTCAGGCACACAACTCTTTGCAGTTGGCTGTGTGCGAAAAGCGTGAAGCAACCGACGAAGCCTTGGCTCGTCAAAAGCGCTTGATATACGGCTTTTTTGAACATTAGAGAACCGAAAAGCTGTAATTTTACCTCTTCCATCGCCACAACGTTGAATATATTGTCCATTTTCAATGTAGGCTTGAGTGAAGTTTTCTTTTTACAAACATGCAAAACGTTTGAAAAGCACTCACGCGCACGGTGGCAGGCATGAATCGACTGGCTGGGACTGATTCAGAAATCCAACCCACACATCATCCACACAGTCGTACAATTCTACAAGCAACCGTAACACAAGTTCACACCAAACTTTCCAAGAAGACCCAGAGAACAGAAATGTCGCTGTGATGGCGCAAAAACAAAATCACTGCACCGTCCGAGAACACTGGACATTTGGGGTCCTCCTTCCAAAACTGGGCTTCCCTGGGTTTGGGGTAGGCGGCGTCGTAGCAGCCACACTTGTTGTACGAGGCTCGTTGAAAGTTTGATGCTACGCATGACTGGAACAAAACACTCAAGAATCGTTTTTTTGTCAAAACAGAATTTCTTTCACAATGTGCAGCAAAAATTAGGACCGTTTCAGACAGTTGAGTATTGCAGACTGTGCCTTTGCTCGTGTGTGAGTCTTTCACTGCTGTACGTGTGCAACACTTGGATGAACAAGGTGTGTGTACTTGTGGGAAGTTCACTCACTTCTTGATCGTAAGCTGTTTGGGGGAGCACACCGTGGAACACATTTTCCTTCGCTTCCCACTCCTGAGCCCACTCTCCGTACCTGTCCACGCACTTGGTGTAGGGCGGAGGAGCTGCCGACCACCTTACCTGGGGAGAGAAGGAAACCATCAGCTAATGCCACGGAATTTGGAGTGGCCCCAACCTGTCGGGCAAGTGAGTGTTTTTTGAGCACAGAAAATCTCAGAAAGACGTCTCTACTTCTGACGCAACGTGTAACTCCCTTTGACACACTCACCACCAACGGCCTTCCTGCAAGAACACAAACATCCTCTCTGGTGTCGGGCGCAACGTATGTGGTCGTGCACCCTTGCAGAACCAGTACTTGGGGCTGGTACCTGAGCCTCTGTGGCTCCCGAAAATCCGCCCCTTCTTTCTTTTCATGTGTGCATTTTGTTTCTGCCATTCACACCCAAAGTTGGGGCCCACTGAGCAATGGCTCCGCTGCGAACCTTAGTCATGGCGACGCTGGTTTTGAAGCCCGGGGAGACGCGCACGCCGCTGTTCTCGGGGAAGGGCATCACGTCGCGCTGGTGCGTCAGGATCCGGATCCCCGCCGCGCGCACGGACAGACTCAGGTACTCGAACTGACGCACGAACAGGATCATCTTGAATCCTTCAAAAAGATTCGGGTGCCTTTGGACTCAAGCTGGCAAGAAAACTCGTCACAAACTTATCACTTGGGAAGATGTATTGGGATAAAGCAACAAACGGACAGTGTCCACAACAGTGCACGGGAACTCTGGAGAACACAAGCGGAAACCTCATCTAGAGGACCAAATAATCTGTGCATTTACCCCCTCTCAACCAATTAAAATTACGAACATACCAAAGCCGGATCCTCCCCTGTACGTGTAGAGCGGAGTACGCTTGGGCCGTCTGGCGTTAAAAGTGAAGCAATTGCCAAATTTGTAATTCGTGAATTGTTCAAAGTCCCTGCAACGACAAAGTAGAGTCTATCTTTATCTTAAACCGTGCAGATTTGTTTGATCGCAGTTGTCTTTCTGAACATAACACGATAACATGATGATTCTGTTCTGACTTTGCTTCGCTCACCTGACAGAGCACTTTGTCCTGCCGAATTTGCAGAGTGCGAGCATCGATTCCAATGTGAAGCCAAATATCTGTTTCTCTGTCAAGGGTATGCTGTAGATCAGTCTTGACAGTGAGACTGTGAAATTTTTGTATTGGATCCGATCGGAATCGAACGTCTCCTGTGTCTTTGAATTGCCTGAGAAATACTTCTTCGCCTACAAATTGAAGAAAAAATTGTCAGGGTCGTCCTCCAGAAACGTTCGGGAAGGCTATCAAACATGTGTTACACACAATTTTTATGTCGCTCCTGAAGACCCAATGTCGCTTCCGAAGTACGAGTACTCAAGACCCAGGACTCAACTGAGACTGAGACTTGTAGACACAGGCTGAGGCTCCTCTCTTGTCAAGCACACGAACTCACCAAATAAAAGAGGAACTTCATCGGTTCGGAGGCGTTCTCGTTGACGCCTTCCTCCAGCACCCGAGCCTGACTCCGAGTGCTCATCGCCGCCTCGTTGCAGAACGTGACTGCGGGGAACACCAGCCTCTCCCGAGCTCCTGCAAGACAAACACACAGGGTACCGTGTGCCGTTCTGGAGTCATGTGGATTGGGATGGCCCTTTCCCGTTCCAGAATGATGGAAGGGCGCAAATGGAACTCATTTTGAGAAATTCCGGAATGACACACCGGTAAATCGAACCCCCACCAAGGTGGGGTCATTCTCGGACCAACTCTGCTATTTGGTCTCCTGTCAAATCACCACTGCATGATGTCAAGCATCCAGAATGTCCCATCATCCTCTCCAACAAATCGAAAACAGTTCAACAAAAGAAGAGGAGTTTGGACGCAATGGTTCTGCCCTTCCCACTTTCACTGTGGACCCACCAGAGGTGCATGAAGACCAAAACCGTCCTCACGGTAAACCAGCGCGATTCTGACCTCTTCCGTCAGAAGAAAGAATCCGACCTACCAACTTCAACAGAAGTCGAGACTGGATACGAGTAATAATTCCGAATCACAATCGTCACCTGCGAAATCAGCATCCCTAAAACAAAGCGAAGTCTTTGAAATCTCAACGTGTGTCCGCCATTGTTGTTTTCATGTTTAATGCACAAAATCTGAAGCGGAGTGGGTCTCTTTACCTGTGCTGACCAGACAGAGCGTCGTCCACACAAAAGCGTGTATTTTCCCTCCTTTAGGTATTCTACCAATCCCTTGAATGGCTGTTTCTTCAGCAAACTGTCTGGTAAGTTCCAACGGTTCACGTTTTGGCAGGTCCGGCGGTGGCGGCAGCGGGTCCACCAGATTGTTTATCTTCACTTTGGAGTCAAACGTGAACGCGCCTTTCATATCCTAAAGATATTTTCAATCCACAAAACAGGACGTCAAAGGATAAAAACGCAATTTGTTTTGTGCAACATTGACTTGATTTTTTTTCACGTGAAATCAAACCCAGGAACCTGCGTAAAACTGCAGGAAAACAGCAATGCATTAGAGGTGCGGCATTACCTGCAAAACAATGATCGCTCATAATCTTCAATTTTCACTTCGTTTGCGCGAGCGATTGTCAATGCCATCAGCATTTAGGGTCTCAAACCGTTTCTGAGCACAAGGTTCACAAACAGTCGTCAAGTCCATTAAATTTGTGTGTGTAAAGGCAAAACAAACGCGTCAATTGTCTTTGTAATTTTATCTGCATCATGATCATAAGTTCAAACAAAGTTGCACCACCCAGAAGCCTTTGTCTCTGACAACGACCTGCGTGCATGTGCACATGTGCCACACTGAGATTTCTTTCAAGTTCTGCAGACCACGCCCAGCTCACGACGAAACAAGACGGCAACGCCTTGAAAAGGCTCGGTCCCACCCGGTTCACATTGCGGCACGACAGCACACCATGGCAGACAACAGAGGTCCCAAACTAGAACCTAACATTCAGCATTCGGCGAAGAGCGCGCAAATATCAGAAACGTTTCCGAAAAGACGAACATCCAGAGCCAGATTTGCCTTTGTGTAAATCCGTTGGGAACATTTTCGTCTGTGGCTTCCATGCAATTGTCTGAAATTTCGTTCAAATATTCACGATTCACCCGATTGGCGACGCGCTTTCATTGTACTCATGAGTCAAATCGAACTGGAGATGGCTCATTCGTCACTACAATGGTCGCCACTGACTCGCACAGCTGGTCCCGATGATCCGACTCCACCTCCTGTTCTCGGGTTGTGGATGGAAACAAGACTCGATCCGTTCCAGGCTGAGTGACACTCGGACTCGTGTAGAGGATCGGGGTCAGAGGCGTGATGTCCACCAGGGGGACGTAGTCGCTCGTAGACACGCCACTTTGCCCAGGTTCTGTCGGCCTCGTGGTGAGGAGGCCAATGGTGGAGCCCGATGAATTGGGTGGGGCCGGCACTGCCTTCAAGTGGAACGAAGGAACTTCCGGTCAAAGCGTTTGGTTGTTCATGAGTTCTTTGGATCACCTGTGGCGCTGCGTGTTTGAACGTGGAGTTTTGATGTGACTGCGGTTGGAGTGAATTGTTCAGGGAGGGTGGCTGACTCACAGAAGGGACCCCCACGGTTGGGATGTGAACGGTGCCTGCTGACGCCACTGTTTTCAGGAGTCGCCTCCTTGTAGGGGTGAAAATATTGTTGTGTGTCTGAAAGCAGAAACCAAAATGTCTTCAGCTTTTGGGCAAAATACTTGCTGTTCGACACGGGCGCAGTAACCAGAAGGGACCAGCAACAAAATGCATGGTACGAGCGAATCTTCCAATTTCCAAGACAAACGCTTCTGTTCACAGTCATCAACTGCTGTCTTTTTCTCATTTCAGAGACAAACACTTCAGTCCTATCCAAGATCATTTCAAAATCTTTGGTCTGTTGCAAAATTTTGGTCCGTACCGATTCAACCAAAGCGTCTGACCTTGGCATGGAGACTGAGACTTCGCTTGGACGGAAACTGCTGATGACACGCGGCGCAGGAGAACGTGTCTGAGGCGGCGTCGGAGTGTCGCTTCAGGTGAGCGTGCAGCGTCTGACTCTGCCAGCCGACAAGAAACATTGCAGATCATTGCGAATTTCCAGCACCACAGCACACAGTCGCATTCTGGTACGCGACAAGGGTAAACTCACACCAATGAGCAAGACACACACACCCCCGCCACTTTGAAGCAAAAGCAAGAAGTGAGAAGGGGTGTCTTTTACACGGATCAGTGTGCTGCGAACGCAGTGAATTATACTCGCGCTGCTTACATTTTGAAAAGCTTGAAGTCTGACATCATGGGTAAGTGCTGTGAATTGGCTTTGCCAGAACCAAGAGACGTAGTTGTGCCCCTCAGGTTTGTTTGCATTCCTATTTCCGAAATTTGGTCTCATTTGATGAACAACTAACTGTAACAAACCAAGTGGCACAACTGCATCAGCAAACTGAACACCGGTTTGACAGGTACCAACCTGAGTGAATGTGCGCGCGCACACGTGGCACTGATAGGGTCTCTCCCCCGTGTGCGTGCGCATGTGCTTCTTGAGATCCTGCCTCTGGCTGCACGCGTGGCTACAGACAGGGCACTGCAAACAGAAAGGGAACGCAAACTTGTCAGAGAAAGGTGCGTTGGGCCTGGCGTGAAAATTACTTTGTGAGAAAGAAAATGATCACACATGCACTCCACCACGATGTCGTTTGTTGGTCAAATCGCGCAATTTGCAACCAAACCTCAATATTCGAAACAAGAAGCAGTGCTCAAGGCAACTGCAGTGCGAAGTCCCTTGCAGCATAGGTAATGTCATCAGTTCATCCTTGTTCATCAATTCTTCCTTGTCCTCCTTGTCTTCCACCAGTTATGCTGTCTATAGGGGGTGGTCCAGCTACAGGGGGTTCAGCCACAGGGGGGTTCGGGCAGGGGGAGGGAGGATGAGGGGGAGGGTGGCAGAGGACATTTCATCCACCTTGCCATGTACTGCACTACCACATGGTGCTTCGCCCAAAAGGGACTTCGCACAATGACACCTGGGCAAAGCTGTATGTTGAGGCCGTACTTTGGAGAATGTGCACTTCGGTGTGAACGAGGCTGGAAGCTCAATAAGAGTCTCAGAAACTGCTGAATGTTGGAAAGGTTTGTCAAGCTCATCTCGGAAAATTTCTGCTGATTCACCTTGTATGGTTTCTCGCCGGTGTGGGACCTTACGTGCGCCTGGAGGTGGTGTCGCTGGGAGAAGGTGCGCGCGCACACCTCGCACGCGAACATGCGCGCACGCGCAGTGTGGCTGCGCCGGTGCCGACTCAGGTTCATCCGGTTCGCGTAGCACCGACCTGAGAAACACGTCACGTGATGTGCGCGTGTCAGCATTCCCTCTTGTGTGTGTGTGTGTGTGCGTGTGTGTGTGTGTGTGTGTGTGTGTGTCTGTCTGTCTGTCTGTCTGTCTGTCTGTCTGTGTGCGTGTTTGTGTGCGAAATACCTGGGACGTGTGCGTGAAACCACTGAGGTTTGAAGTGCAATGTTCATACGCTTTCAAGTCAACCAAAAATTGTTTGTTTCGTTGATGGTGTCACTTGTCCAGCCAGAGAAATTTACCACAGACTAACACCAAGTGTTGTTGCTCGTACAACAGCATTTTGTGCGGTTTGAACTCACCACACTCGCGGCAGATGAACTGCTTCCCGAAATCGTCCCCCGATTTGTCTTCCGCGCTCCTCCCTGTCTCCTGTCGCCTCCGTTTGGCTGTAAGTAAGTGCAGGGTGAGAAAAAGAGACCCTCCCTGCCCAAGTGCTGCACACCACAAAACGAAAGGTTCACACCGTCATGCACACCATTTCGGGGACCAAATATGGCATCAGGCTCCCCGAATACTGAGGTATTCTCGATCAAAGACAGGATCTGCGTTTGAATTACAAATTCAGTCCGCCCAATCTCGCAAAACCCACAGTTTGGTCGAACAGGTAAGGGTGAATCATCATCACCCGACACAGAGCGGAGATCCGACAGGCACGCACTCACCTGGGGCTGTGTCGCACCTAGTTTCGTCGTCCAACAGGTTGTTGGTTCTGTTCTGCTTCTCCCTTCCTGTTCGTCCCGAGTCCTTCGTCGCAGAGCCATGCTCTGGGGTTTCACTCGCCAAACCCGCCTCAACGAACGAGGAACGTTCGTGTGCCTCCTCCACATCTATTGTGGTACACGTATCCTCAACTTGTTCTGTTCTGCGCTGTGACGACAAGACAGCAGTTTCCTCAGGAACCGATGCGCTTTCCTTGACCACATTTTTCGCTGCAGTATGGAACCGTTTTGGTTTTCGTTGAACGCGGGGAAGTTTTGTTCTGGGTTGATTCTGACGCCCAACATGCTGGTTACCATCAGATTTAACTCGAGTTGTTCTTTTTCCTTGCTTGTTTGTTTGTTTTCTTTGCTGGGGTTGTGATTCCCTTTCGCCGCTGACGGGTTTTGTTCGCCTGAGTCTCTGTGTCCCACCATTCCCGTATTCTTCAGTCGCAATCGCAGAGCTTTGCTTGTGTGCCGTGTCTGCTGTTGCATTTCCTTCACCGACTGAAACACGCTCATGCCCACCTTGGTCCCCGAGCTCTGCAGAAAATCCCATCTCAGTCTGTTTGTCTTCGTCTCTGTCCACATCAGCTGGAGGCTCGTCATGTGGAGCGTCAAGCTCAGTTTTGTCTTTGGTTCTCTCGTCCTCAGAAACACCCGAGATTTGATCTGCAGTGGACCGACAGCTGGACACTTCCCGCACACTCGCGTCAACATGCCCACTCGTCCTTCGTGTAGACTTCATCCCTTCAACAACTGGACCTTCAGAATTCAACACAGATTCACTGGACTTTGGATGTTCTGGAGCAGCCGGTGTCTGGCCAGTTTCGGGCACAGTTGACACGGGGATGTTGCTGGTAGATTCCCCTGTGTATTCACTGGTTCTTTGAACATCGGTCACCTCAGCAGAAACAACATTCTCGTACCCTGCAATAAAATACCGCGAACAGGTGCAATGGAAGTAGTGAAGTTTGAAGTTGTCAGCACACAGAAAGTTGGATTGCCTTTTCGTTCCACCCACATCACGCAATTCAGTCTCCTCCAACGGAACCGGGGATCTTAAATTCGGGCCCCCTTAGCACGTCCAACCAAATTCATCCCACATGGTGAAGCATTTTCACATTATGCAGGTTTTTCCAGGTAATTGTGTCAAGGTTTGCGTTGGACAGACAGACGCGCGCATACACACACACACGCACGCACACACACACATACACACACACACACACACACACACACACACACACACACACACACACACAGAGTTGAGTTTGGCTCTTGACCTCAATCCCGGTTCCGCTGGAGCCACATCTGCAACGTCGCATACAGCCGACCCACCTTGGTGTGTGCGTAGATGTTTGAGTCTCTGGCCGGGGAAGACGAAGCCCTTGTCGCAGACGGGGCACGTGTGCTGCAGCGTCTTCACGTGCTGGGTCTTCACGTGGTGCCGCATGTTGCAGTGTTGCGAGAAGGTGCGAGAGCAGTGCCGACAGGAATACGGCTTCTCTGAAACAGGGGGTTTCGTGCAGCATTGCCAAATTCAGCGAAGAAGCTTCGTTTCCCTTTGGCCCCTGGTACCTACCTCCTGTGTGTACCCTGGTGTGCCTGGTCAGGTACGCTCGGACTTTGAAGGAACGACCGCACCCCTCGTGCGAGCACACGAACATCTTCTGTGGGCTGTGAGTCTGCGCATGACTCCGCAGTCTGAAATGACAGGAGACCGTGAGCTCAGCTCCCGTTGCTCCCGTACAAGACGCCTCACTGCCTCAGTTTGCGTTTTCTGTCTCAGTCTGTGCCTCAGTCTCGATGTCTTGCACCCGACCCCTCTCGACTTTGCACCTGACCCATCCCACAAGGACACACACGCACACAGACAGACTGACAGACAGACACACACATACATCCATACATACGCACACTCACACACACACACACACACACACACACACACACACACACACACGTCAAGACGATTCACCGGACCCAGGCGTCTTTCACTCTTAAACACCACCAGACTCAGACTCAGATTGAGCTGAACAGGTGGGTGTACAGTCCCCACACGTACCTGTGCTTCGTCGTGAAGCGCGTATTGCACTGATCGCACTGGAACCGTTTCGGTGCCTCGTGTGTGTAGCTGTGACTCACGAGTCCCGAGTTCTGGGCGAAGCACCGACCACACACGCTGCATTGGTAAGGCTTGTCCCGGCTGTGCGTTCGCATGTGACGCTTCAGGTCCGTCTGACCTGCGAAAGAAGTGGAGCAAATCCAACGTTCATTACGCCCATGGATTTGACTTTGACAAGAGATGAAGAGAGTGTACCCGTGTGCTGTGTCACACGCACCCGGTGCACTCCTTGAGTGTGTCTGGGCACCTTCCCTCTCCAAGTGGGGCACCTGCGTCATACTCCTTGGGCAATAAGCAATGAATGTTGCAGGGCACAGGGCCAGAACGACTCACCTTTCCCGCACACGGTGCAGGTGTAGGGCTTGCGCTGCCTGTGCACCGCCCTCCTGTGCTTGAGCAGTGACGCTGGGTAGGGGAAGCTGCGACTACACTCCGGACATTGGTGCTGCATCTTTGTCACGTTCTGAAAGCAAAAATTGGTTTTTGTGGCCGCGCACACTTTTGGTGCAGACTGTAGATTTTGATAGCAGAACGAAGCACAAATGCGTTGGATCTACCTGTCTAGTACGTTTTCAAGTAGTCTGGAGTCTTGAGTCATGTCTCATCACCTCAATGAGCTTTTCTTTGAAACGATCGCACCATGATTTGGTGGAGTAAAAAGTACACAAAACAACTTGTCAACTTTGCCCTCGTTAACAAATGCCCTTGCACAGACAGATGCTTTAACGCGCAGCGGGGCCGTTGTGTAAAGTGGATCTGGACGTGGCGACACCTGTCGAAAACACGTCGCACGTCCTGCAAATCCTGGCAGCACAGTTGTCCGAATTGTGGTTCTTGAACAAAAGAAAGAAAAAATTGTCGCTTTTGAACCGTATGGGAGTGTGTGAAGGAAAAATTAACTTCCGAAAGCGTGCAGCCAATGCCCATTCAGATGTTCGTTGAAGTGCACTCATTGCTTGTGTCTAATTGCAGTTCAGTTCAGTTTCCAGTACATTTGTGTCAGGAGTACTGACACGCACGTACCAGCGCGGTCACAGTTTGGACCAAGCAACACATTTGTTGACATTTGTCAACGCCTCTCACTGCCAAAAATTTCGATCTTTCTGTGTCGCGTTGTTCCTGAATAAATTTGACAAAAGAGATCCACTGTCAACAAAGCATGTATGATGAATCACGAATTCACACAGACTCCATCGAAAACTCAAATTCTGAATGGTACATACTGTTACTGTTATTCACCACTTGCAAAACTGCTTGCTGTGGATAGAGAGCGCTTTAAATGGGAGCAACCCCCAAATGAGTTCAAGCGCATCGGAGAGGAAGTTGCCCATGCAGTGTCATGGCGTGTCGATCTAGAAACTGTTGCCCGTGAGTGTTACACTTGAAGAGGAGTTTGAGGAATGAACTGATCAAATATGAGTCACTTTCATGCAGGTTTGTGCTCCACAAAATCTTTCCTTTTCACACGTGTGTTTGCTCTCTCAAGTGGCTGAGTGGGATCTACTTCAGAAGACACACGAATTTCACTTTCAATGAAGAGAAAACTAAACGAAGGGATTTTATAGCAAGGAAGAATCTGACAGGAACAAACTTGTGAAAATTGACCTTTTCACTGTGCACAGGACAAGTTTGTGCCCAAAGGTTCTTTTGTTGTCATTCTTATGTGGGTATGGCATGAATTTTCCATTGTGGACACGGGGAGTGACATCGCGAAAGCACTCCGTTGTCTGAACAGTACATGCACGAACAGTGAAGGGGAACTTGGTTGGGGTCAGTGCCCAACCAGCACACATCCGCACTGTGCTGGCCTCAGGAAACAAGATTTCTGCCGAAATGGTAAGATGCTGCAAGCAATATTTGGCTCTGACTCCACAAGGAAAAGGGGCATGAATGTTGTAAGGCGGGGGAGAACAAGCACACACGCAGAGTTTTGAATTGACTTTTGAATGAAATCAGCATCTGAGGCTTGTTTTTGAAGGAAGAAAAGTCTTGTGTGTCGCGGTTGACTGAGCACGGTGAACTTTGAAGAGGGATCGATTTTGCAAATTCGCACGGGTGTCTGAGCTCCATTGGATGAATGCATATTCACCTCGCTACTAAAATGCATGTGGCCACTGAACAAGGAAATCTGCAGATCTGCCATGCATAAATGATATCAAATCTCTCCAAAAAGGCTGCCAGACACAATTCAACTTTTTTTCCTGTCATGTGCAACCACATTAGAACTGTGGAAGTTCAAGCAGGAACGATTCGCAGAATTTTTGGGTGCATTGCAATTTGGTGACTTTTTGTTTGTGCATCATCCTGCAGACGAAAATGTCTTTGTTGGTGTAAAAGAAAAATGATGCAAAGTGCGAAGACGCACAATTCTTTTGAGCTCTTAGAGCTTTCCGGACAACTGAATTTTGCCCTGCAAAATATGTGATGCTTACCTTTGATGACTCTGACAATGCCGCACCAAATCCTGGGTCCCAGACCCCCAAAATTGCAGCCGCAAGTTTTATGAGAAAACAACTTTTGGCACCTTGAGGATCGGGATGTGTCCTTCGCCCCGTGTGGGCGTGCAGATCTATCGATCTCTGCGCTCTCCGCGCCCGTCGTTTCTCGTGCACCGCACCCGATCACAAATGAATTATTGATTTTTCATCAGGTGATAATTCGTCTGGAGATTATTTTTTGTTCCTCGCTTGTTTCTATTCAGGCCGCACAATTCTTTTCTCCCGCCATTATTTCACGGAGTGTTGGATTTCAGTGAAATTGATTGTTTTGAAAATTGAACATGGCTTCGGCTTTCGCAAATGGCTTTCGTAAAATTTGTACGAGTACACAGGCATGGAAAGAATGGATCAGGCGTGAATGCACGCACTCTGCTCCAAAAGGTAGGGTGCGAAAACATTTCTTGAAGCATTGCTTTGAAATTTTGTGCAAAGCAATGTCGTGAATTTTCGAAAATTTTGAGGAACGCGTGTCTTTGGTGGAACAGTCGAAGAAACTGGGAATGGACGGCACAAGGGCGTTGTCTGCAGGCATGCAGCAGTGTAGAACAAAGAAAGAGGGCTGAAACGGTTTTGTATTTTGCGTCTTCGTGCACGATCAATGGCGAAAATATTTTGCTCCAAATTAAGTGAAGTAATTTGTGTTGATGGGCTCATTGAAACTGTTTGCAGAATTTCCAACATTGATCAGCTGGCCCTGAACAAACAAACAGGCACAAAAACAACGCTTAGAGACGTTGAATGCCGAGAATAACAGCTGCTGGATGGACAAACATACTGCAGGATGCCTTAAATTTGCCTGGCAAAAGTTGTTCAAGCGTGATGTTCGTTCCATCCACCTGTACTTTTCACGCTGATCAAAACGGTTTTCAAGACTTTGACAATCGGTTCAGTTAGGAATTATTCTTGTTTTTTTGCAGACATAGCGCTCGGTCAACAGTATGGAACGAGAGTTTGATGGTGCGAGCACAACACTTGCATCTCGGGTGAAAACGGACGCGCGAAACACGAAGCCGAGTCGTTGATCTCGTCTCTCGTCATCAACACTCGCTCGAGGTGACCGCGCTTCTCTTTGAACTTCCAAAGCATGCATTTTCGGAGAACATTTCACGAAAAGAGCAAGCTATTTTTTGCGCAAGGAGATTTATCGGACAAGTTTTGTGGATTTAACTGCACAGACGCTACAATGTTGAATAGACTCTAATTTCCTGCAGTTTGATATCTAATTGTTGTGCGCACGCCTTGTGCAATGAAACAACTGTGAATGAAACCCAATGCTCAGAGGAACTTTGGACTGTGATGTTGCAAACCTCAGTGAGAGACTCTTCATACATGCAGAGGAAACCAAGTGACCAGCTCATACTTGGTTCCACCAATGCAGCCTGCTGCATGCAGAGAACGCTGATACTTGCAGCACACAGCTGGGGACGAAACGCACGACAGGGAGAATGCCAGCTTTGCGGTGGAACAAATGCACGTCCAAGTACGTGGCGTGCGCGGCCCTGGCGCTGCTTCTGCTCTACGTTCCGACCAACGTGCTGTACGTCCTGACGTCAAGCGGGAAGACGTCGATAACGTCGACGGTCACGGGACAGGGACAACAAATTCGTACGTACACGAGTAGTTCTACTTGCGCCTGCATACCTGCAGGCACGCACATGCAAATACATGTACCATTGTACGTGCAAATGCACGTAGCACGGTGTCGCTAAGACGAGTATTGTCGTTGAAAAGATCGAGAAACAAGGTCACTCTTCTCATTCATCAATGTGCGTGCCATGCAGATCCTCGAAACTCGCTGCAGTGCAGAGATTGCGACCCTGTTTCAACACTCGTGCATCTGTCAATTTGAAGACGTTTGCTTTTCGTCTGTTGACAAGACTGTGATGTGTGCACAATCCAGTGCCGTTTTTAATCGTATACCGTATCCATCCGTGCACAAGACGCATATTTTGTCCCCAAAACTGAGCATCAAAACAAGGGTTGAATTTTTTTTTTTTTTGGGGGGGGGGGGGCGTGATAAAACATGGATGAGACTGATACACGGGTGGATACGGTACACGCATTTCTTGCGTTCTCGCCATGGCTCCACCGGATCCAGAACCGAGATGGAGAGGATGATACGAGTATGATGGGGCACGGAGTTTTCCACAAACATTTTGGAGCCTTGATGAGCGCCCAGCCATTTCACTTTGAAGCTGAAATAAGAAACCCCTGTCTCGGGATTCATGTCCAACCAGATAGGTACCGTACCCCTGCCAATGCCACTTCGAGCCTTGATGAGTGGCTGGATGCACCAGGCTGAACCTGAAATGACCAGACACTCGTGCCTGCATGCTTGGCTTGTGTAGCTATTTCACCACTCTGTGTAGAGAATTGGGTCCCTTGGATCCCTACAGTGTCCACTGGACCTTTGTCCTGTGTGTGCGTCCCCCATGCACGATGTGTTGCATGCCGCTTGTGTTGCCACTGCAGTTGCGCCGAACCCGTGGATGCAGCTGCCGGTGCGGCTGAAGGACTTGCAGCCGAAGAAGGACGGCACCGTGGACCTCGTCATCTCCCTCCACATGAAGGAACTCTTCCAGGTCAGCCAGTGTGTCAGGGTTGGAGTTTTCTGTGTGGACTCTCTGTACCGTTGTGACATGGTCTGAATAGTTCGTGCACACACGTTTGCGTCCAGAGTACTTTTGTGTGCAGCGCAACGTTGTCACACAAACCCAGACACAGTCACGTAACTGAGGACACAGAATTGACGCTTGCGTACAAATTGCAACCCTTTCTTCACGTTTTGGACTTGAAAGAACGAACTTTTACAAGCACAATTTCAAACTTATTTTTGCCCCAGACACAATCGGCGTCATCTCTGAATAAATTCTCACACATGTTCGAGGAGACTTCAAAAAGTTTTGTCGCACAAGATGGCAGTGTTGGCATTTCATGCTGGCCACTCGAAGTCTCAAGTGGATCAAGTCTGCATGACTTTGCATCCACACTGGTGTCCTTGCGGCCAGCCATCTCAATATGAACAACAAAACTTTTTGAAGCCTTCTTGACTACCAAACTGCTTGGACGTGTTTGGCAAACCAACACTTTTGGTGAATCCTGTGCGAGCAGCCCCGGGGGCCCAGGACCTTTCATGTTGAAAAGGACAGGTTGTGCACCTGGTTTGACTCCACGCAAATTTTCTCGCAGGTCCTCGACAAGACTCTGGACAAAGGGAAAGAAGAGAAGTGGAACCACACAGAGAACAAGCCTCCGATGAACACGTCCTTCGTGCTGCACAACCCGCTGGCGTGCGCTGGGATCCCTGACCTGCAGTACGTCATCTACGTGCCCTCCGCTCCCGCCAACGTCGCGCGTCGCTTCCTGCTCCGGACGACGTGGGCCTCCGACCTGCTCTTCAAGAAACAGGTCTCCAAGTGAGTCGTCATCTCTGGGGTTTGGTCTGGTGCGGGCCTGGGGGCCGGATCAGGCGCGGATCAAAGGGTGGGGTCGAGAAGGCCTCGCCTCGCTGAAATGCTTGTCCACCACCTTGGCTTTGGACCCCGCAAAACATGGCAATTGGTCTCCACTTGCCCTCAGGCTGGAGCCACCCCCGCACTTTGCTGAAATTTTTGGTGACCATGGTCTCAGGTTGTCTTGGCTTTCCACACAAAAATTGGTCCCAAAACCTGGACCTTCGATGCATCTCCAACCAAGGAAAACTGGAACGAGGTTCCACAGAGCTGGCTCTCAGAACGTCTTGTGTTCGCGCAGGACAGGGTTTGTCGTGGTTGATGAGTTTTTCCTTCCACAAGAGAATGCTTGCGCATGCAGAAAGCACCAAAGCTGCTGAGCTGAAGTCCATTTGGTTCTGCCATGACAACACGTGTTTCATCCTCACCCTGAGGTTGGTGTTCATGATGGGGAAGCCGCGCTCTGAGAAGGAGCAGCGCATTGTGGACGAGGAGCACCAGCTGTTCGGGGACATCGTGCAGGGAGACTTTATCGAGGACTACAAAAACCTGACCCTCAAGGCCATCATGGGGCTCAAGTGGGTCTCACTCTACTGCAAACAGGCGGCGTGGGCCATCAAGGTGAGGGTGAACAAGGGTCATGCCGATACCCTGCAGTGGCACATCTCCACACACTTGGACCACAAGCACAAACCACATACTTCAGACCAAAAGAAACAGAACTAACCAGTGAAATTGAGCAGCCTCACATTTCAGTTTTCATTTGACTGTTTGTTTCCGCATTTTTGCCGAGCTTTGGCTCCAGTTCTGACAAAACCAAAAAAGGAGCTCAAATTAACTTCAAAACGAAAACAGCACAGTGCTTTATTCGTTCTTTTTTCGCACCACAGTGTTTCTTTGTCACGTTTTTGCAGGCGGACGACGACGCGTTCGTCAACATCTTCCGGATGATGGAGATTCTGGAGGCGCACCGGAACGAGAAGCGGGTGATCGTGTGCGCGCACTGGGTGTCCGGGTCCCAGCCCATCCTTCGCGACCCCGCCAACTGCATGAAGTGGTCAGTATCTCAGCTCAGGGCCTCCAGCCGGTCCAAGGGCCCTGCGCCCCCCCCCCAACCTCGAAAACACGGGACCGGACACTCCCGGCCTGTTTGCATTTGGGATGGGGCCCCTGATTTTGAGCCTGAGTTGGACATCAGCTGCGGCCGAAGTCGGACCCCCACCCGATTTTGGACCCCGGAGTTGGTCGGTCCAGAAGAAGGGAACGCGACTTTTTTTTTGGGGGGGGGGGGAGCCCCGGACCATTCGTGGCGATATCAAGGTCTCCAGCAGGGTCCAAGGAATTTTCTGTTGGTCACTGCAGAGGACCCAACACAGATCCAGAGTCTGGGATGAGACAAAACTTCTCGTTTCGAACCTTATGCGTGTACTTGCAGGTGCGTGAAGTACCACGAGTTTCCTGGACGTGCCTTCTTCCCAACGTACTGCGCAGGTCTGACCCACGTCATGTCACGTGATATCATACCGGGACTGGTCGAGGCCTCCTATACAACTCCGTTCTTCTGGATAGACGACGTCTACGTGACAGGAACTCTGACGCCAAAAGTTCCTCCGATCAAATACGTGGACATCCACAAAAACCTGACTCTGAAGCAGGCGCAGATGTTGGAGGAATACCAGAATCCTGACCCAGTGACACACTTGTTTTCTCACGTCAAGGGAACCTCGATGTTCAAAGCCCTGTGGAACGCGACTTTGAACAGATTGACTCGGCCTGAACTCAGTAATCTGCATGACAGTGTGTTCAAGCAATATCCACACCTGAAGGGGAAACTGCCACCCGGAGGCTATATCACCACAACTCAACCTCAAGCAGCGAAAGTGAAGACGTGACAAGGCTCGCTGGATCTCTCTTGTCACGTGCAAGGCTGTTTGTGTTTTGCGCGCGAATGATGTGTGTGTGTGTGTGGGTGTGTGTGTGTGTGCGTGTGACCTGTAGTTTGTTGTCACATGTCACAAACTACATGTGACTGCATGAGACTGCACACAAGCAGCTTGTGTGTGTGTGTGTGTGTGTGTGTGTGTGTGTGTGTGTGTGTGTGTGTGTGTGACCTGTAGTTTGTTGTCACAGAAGGAAAGTGACAGCGTGAGAGTGCACACAAGCAGCTTCTGTGCGTGTGTGTGTGTGTGTGTGTGTGTTACCTGTAGTTGGTTATCACAGAGGAAAAGTGACAGCATGAGAGTGCACACAGCTTGTGTGTGTGTGTGTGTGTGCGTGCGTGTGTGTGCGTAGGTATGTGCAATCCCGACGTGAAGACAATCCGGTACACATTTTGCAGATAGACGGAAGAAATTCATATTGCATGAACCAACAAAACTGAGAGTGGATCCCAGGATTCCTTACCCTGCATCTCGTACCTTTCTCAGATGATACCTGAGTTCAAGGGGTTGAATTTGATATACACGCAAACCAACCATGTCATGGTTCCAGATTTTTGTGGAACCAAAGTGTCCGTGCGGAGAAAAGAGAAACAAGTTGTCTCGTGTCTGTCTCATGTTGTGCAATTCATAAATAAATGCTGCTAAAAATCGCACAGTCCGTCATCAGGGTGGGCCACTCCCCAGAGGGGGCAGGGGAAGGGAGGTTGATTGGGGGAGAGATTCATGTGGCAAAAATATTTGCACTCAAAATTTGACACTGATCGCAAAATAATATTGTCGTATAGCTCGACTGGGCAGTCTCGGCACAATGAATTTTTGCTGTCTTTTCTCTCTCATGTGGAATTTCAGACAACAAACAGGCTCTTTCTCTTATTTTTAGCTTGACCTAACTTCTTAGTACTAAAAACAAATTTCATTCAATTTATAAAGATAGAATGACAACACAATAGATTTTAAGTAATAATTTTCATTGATGATTTGGCAAAACTAGGTCAAATTAGACTAGGAATTATGACATCATCACACATCTCTATAGCAATTGACCTACTGAGCATGCTCAGCAACTGTAATAGCTGCCAAAACAAAGGAAAAATCTCTACTTAAAATTTATTTTATGAGATTACTTGTTTACAGATGATAGTTTTGGATTTTGAAGGTAAAAAGAAGTTAGGTTAAGCCACAAAGAAGAGAAAGAGCTTGTTTGTTGTCTAAAATTCCATACAAGAAAGAATAACAGCAAAAAATCATCGTGCCAAGAGTGCATAGTCAACCTATACATGCCACTGTGCACACACGCCCAACAACACACACAAGCACACAGACACACACTCACACACACACACACACACACACACACACACACACACAGGCGTGGCCTGTTGCTGGAACAATGTCTGTTGTGAGCATGGTGCCTTTCGGCAAGGAACCGCGCGTTCGGCCACACGCAACATGTGAGTTGAAGTCAGGACCAGACCATCAATTCAGACATTCCCCCTCGCAAATTTGCAGCTTCCGATGGTCGATCGTGACCGAGGTCGGCTCCCTGCACTTGTCGCGAACCCACAAGAGAAAACACAAGCCCTACAAACTGTAAAATCCGTATGTTTGAAGCAAATTCGTGCAAAAACTGTTGTGTTGGTGAGATTCGAATTTGGCGGGCTGGTTTTGTTGTGATCGACAGTTTCTGCTGAGTTGACGTTGCGAGGTTTCCTTCCGCAGCATCACCGAGTGACCGAAGTTTCCTTCCGGCTGTACCCCAGATCGAGCGAACTTTCCTGCCAGACGCACCGAGGTGCAGATGCACCCAGCAGAGCTGCCAGGAACAGACAGAACAAAAGACTCGGTCGGGAAAACAGGCTTTTCTCTTGCTGAGGCCAAAATATCAGCTCGAAATCTCAGATAAGATGCAAAACATCGGATTCTAAACAGACTCGGAGGACAAAGCTTCAGAGTGAGGGCAGGTGGAGGCCAGTTTAGGACGATTTGTTTTGAGGGAAAATTGTGCCCAAAATGAATAATGATGGCGACTGACTTTTGACAAGGACAACCAAAACACAGAGATAGAGTCTAAATTCTCTCTGATTTCTCAAATTTTTGGAGTGAGTTTGTACGGTGGAGCGGAGATAAGATGGCGGAGCTGCTGTCTGTGCAGGTTCACGTCCCGATCACCCGATCTGAGGACGGGAAACTCCTGGAAAACACCAGCAAAACCGCGCGTTTCCCCAGACTCAAGAAGGTAAGCAATCTAGTTTTCTTGGTGGTCCCCCATCAAGGTGGGAACAACGTGTCGCAATGATCTACGGCAATAGATCTGTTTGAGAGATCAATGTGCGTCTTGTCAAAACTCTTTGTTGCCCCCTTCCCACCCCCCCTTCATTGTGGCTTCATTATTGCGTTGTTCTGTTAAGGGGGGGGGCAGGGAGGTATAAATTGAGTGTCCATGTCCCCTGGCACCTGGACAAATTCCCCCCACTGAGGGTTGAACCCACTCAGCGCTTCCCTGACCCAGACCATCCCTGGATCCGCAAGTAAACTTTCTTGCGGATGTGGCAGATGTGGTAGGATGTGGTTGCATTCGGGGTAAAGCAGGCAGGGGCTGATCATTGGGGTCAGATTTGCTGTTTCAGTTCACAATGGTCATGTTGCTGCCTCGGCGCGCGTCTGAACTGCCAAGAAAGAGTTGACCAAGTTGAGCCTCCACCTCTGAGAAGCATGTCTCCCAGGCCCGGCAGACTATCTGGATCCGCCCAGGGAACTGTGACAGATGTGCACTCAGTTCTGATTTTCTGGTCTCTCATGGTGTGTTCGGCTCTGTGCCATGAGCCTCTTGTTTTGCGGGTTTTGAAGCAGGGCGCAGATCAACCGGTGACTTTCGTGCACGCATACCTGACACACACGCACATTTCAGGTGGACAACTCTGCTCAGAACCAGACGACGAGCTTCACGTATCTGAAGAAGAGGCGTCAGGTCGAGATCGAGTTCAAGGGGCTGACGTACAGCGTGGCGGAGGGCAAGTCCAAAAGTGAGTAGTGTGTGTGTGTGTGTGTGTGTGTGTGTGTGTGTGTGTGTACGGGTGCGTGTGTTTGTCAGTGCATGTATGTGTGTGTGCTTGGGTTGATCTTTGGCGTACCGAAGGGCAAAAGTGGGTACCGCGCGCGTGTGTGCTTGTGTGCGTGCTTGTGTGCATGAAAAAGAGCTGGAGAATTCACTTTTATCCGTTAGCAAGTCGGCACTTGGTGATTCAAACTTTTTGTCCCTGAACTAACTTCTATCGACACGTGTTGGGTGGAGTCAGCAGACCCACTTGGCCACATATCGTGTCAAAATATAGGAGCAACAGGGGAAAAAAGAGACTGGTGAGAATGGCGGAGTATTCCCGGTGTTTGAGTGGGAAACAGTGTCGAACCCTCAATGATTCGATTGTCAGGGGGTGTGGCCCCATGTCTGACATCGGCCCGTCTTTCGTTTTTGCGCTGGGCAGTGTTTCAGTTGTCCGTGCAGTGTGTCACATTGGACAGAGGTCAGATCAGAATCTCTCCCGTCCCCCCCACCATATCGGTCCTGGATCAGCTGAAGCTAATACTCCCTGGATCCGCCAGAGCCTGATTCCCCCCCCCCCCCCTTTCACTGGATCAGTTCTCAATGTTTCGCGTGGCGACACATTTCCCGTCTGGCGCCCGCTGCAACGTGTTGCACGAGGCGAAGGTGACATAACTGGAGACGAGATGCCGGGGGCCTGGGGCGGGTCACACCGAATGCGTCGTGTGCTGCGTCGCTGGAGTCTGGGTCACACCGGGTGCATTGTGCGCTGCGTCGCCAGGGGACCTGGGGCACACGGGATAGGTCATTGCACGTTGGGTTCTCTGGTATACAGTGAGTGGACGCAGGGCTCCTGTCAGTCCACAACGCGCCAGCGAACCTGCGTCACAGCGATTATCAACAGGCGCTGTGTCCTTGCACGAGTCGATCGGCACTGCGGTCATGTCCAAGTTGTACCCCCCAGAACGCGTCAACGGAGGCTGCTTTGACGTGGTGCACGAAGCCTCCAGTGTGCCCCAGCGCACAACGCATCCTGGGTGACGCGTTGTTCCGTGGTGCATGGACGCAGCGTATGACGCTTGCAGTATGACGCAGCCTCTCCGGTGGTGCAGAGGCACAGCGCAAACTGTGTGAACCCGGCGTGCGAGTTCAGTGCCGCCCACAGCCATGCCCAGGTGGTGCAGCCCATAACAGCACATTCACGCGTCCGGGCCGCATGCCAACGCAATAAATGCTTCATATACAACCGGCAGGCTGCGTCCTGGCGTCCTCACGCGTGTGAGGGGGACGTGCATCCAGACCTGGGGGAACCGGATTCCATGCAGAGAGGAAAAAAGCAGGCGGGGTCTGAGGCTTGAGTGGGGGAAGTTTTCCCCATTGACGCAACCATGCAGAGGGTCTGTCAGAGCAACAGTGCTCAACGGGGGTCGTGTCCCGAAATGCGCACGGGTCCAAGATCCAAGGGCTTTTCGTCAAACTGGGAAGTCGGCAGAGGTACTTCAGGCGGTTTCGTTGTGGACTCGCTTTCAGAATCAAATCGTTCAGAAATCTAAGTGACAAGGTGTTCCTTTGAGTGCACAAGACGGCACCAGACCGTGGTCTTGTCATGGGATGTGCTCGCCAGACAACGATGTCCCTGTTGACGGGACACGAGTGGATCTGCACGCAGGAATGAGTGTTTGCACATCGCAATTGCGCACTGTGTGTCAGGTGTGAGGAAATGCACAGTCGCCTTCGTATGGTGGCGCATAAAGTCCCGAGGAAAAACATGCGATAACTTCACAGGTGTTCGGCCCATTTCACCCTGCGTGCGTCACGCGTTGCGTCCCTCTGCACACGTCGTCAGGTATAGATTTTTCAGAATTGCGCGTTGACACACGAGTATGGGAATGGTGGATACGCGTGACGCATCCAGCGTGAAGTCAACACCGAAATGCGTTTTACAGAGGAAATTGTTATTGCTTCACATGGAGGTGTGAAAATGGGAGTGAATTTTTAGTGCACGTGCACTCAACGCGATTGTTGATCAAGGTTCAGCTGGGGACGTGGCATGCTTGTTGACGCAGCCCGTGATGCATCCAGCGTGAAACAATTTGCTTCAACACATTGAGTGGATTGTCAACACCGTTACTCGCCGACTCATCGCGTTGAGTTGTGCAAGCAGTTGCAAGTGCACGTGCACTTATGCATTCAACTCTGATTACATCTGTGCTGCTGAATGGGCGATGCAAATCGCCTCCAGCTTGTTTCACGCTGGGTGCGTCGCCCGTGGCGTGAGCTTCACGCCAGACGCGTCAAGCTTTGCGTCTCTGTTGTTGGCTGGATGCGTAGTCACTGGCACTACGGTGGGCGCTGTGTCGCTGTGTCACGCTGGAAGCGTCGTGCGTTGCGTCCCTGCATTACACGTCAGTGGGCGTTGCGTTGAGGCCTCAGTGAGCGCGTTGTTCAGTGCACGTGTACTCACAGATCTAGATCCAGATCTGCATCAACAGAAGTGATCTATGCTTCTCATATTTCACGTTTTGATGAATTTCTGGAATTAGATCCGCTCGGTTTGAAATGAAGTCGACCGAAATTAGCTCTTTGGATCTGGAGGGGGGGGGGGGTCTCACGCTTGGTGCGTTGCGCGGTGGAGATGCGTCACGTGTTGCGACAAATCTGGACGCTGCGCTTCCTCAAGCTCGTTCGTACCTTGACGTTGAATGCGTCATGCGTTTCACAACTGCGCAGCGCCCGTTTGAATCCATAAACGCTGCTGTGTGGACTCGGCGTCCCTGTGGACGCAGCGTCGCACGTTGACTTTTGACGCGACTCGCGTTCATGGCAGTGAGAGAGCTACACAGGAGGCGCAGGCGTCACAGAGATGCGCGCGCATTGAGTGTTGGGTGAGGGCCGCCCATTGACATTCGGGGGACGCAATGCAGGACACATCCGGTGTGACACTCCGGTATCCAGCGAAACAGACTTTTTACGGCCCACGCCTGACCTGCCACTCAAAACTTCTGCCTATCATGCATTTGTTTTCAACAAGTACTTCAGCGCTCATGGATGCTGTCAGCACACTCGAAGTACTCCAACTACAGTATCTTTATCAGTACTCACGCACAGAGGACCTGTCATTCGAGACTTAACTGCCAATCACTTGTGGACAAGTACACGATCAGTGGTTATCAAACATGCTGCAAGAGTACCCTCCAAGTACTTCGCAGTATCCTTTATCTGTATTCTCGGGTTCTTGCATGGGAGCGTTTGGTGGTTCGCACCCCGTTGGGATCAACAGCAAGAGCGTTACTCGTTTCCGAACTGTGCGTGACATTGGTCGCGCGTGTGTGTATGTGCTTGAATTTGCATGAGTGAATGAGTGTGTGTGCGTGTGTGTGCGTGCACAGCGAGAGTGAGAGCAGTGTTGGTGTGTGAGTGAGAGACCGACTTTGTGAGTGCGTCGTTGAGTGAGTGTGTGAGAATGCAAGAGTGCGGAAGTGTGTGTGTGTGTGTGTGTGTGTGTGTGTGTGTGTACGAGTTTGCGTGTGTCCCTGTATGTGTGCGTCTGTTTGGTGCACGAGCACCCGGAAATTCCTGGAGTTCCAAGTTGACGATCAGCTGGACTTGAGTCACTTCACCCTGTCCTGCTCAGTGTGATGAAATTAGCATTCAGCGTTTCCGGAGCATCGTTTCCTTGGAAACGCGCGCGTGATGAGGGACTCCACCCTCAGTTCGCTGAGGTCAGCAACCGCAGCGTCGCGTCGTGTCATCCCGGATGATCCGGGTCCCAGGGCAGGTCCCAGGCAGCTGCAGGGTGCAGGAAGGTCACAGGGTTGGAGGTGGGGTTCAACTGCCTGCCGCAGTCAGGTTGGATCGCCTGGTCTTACTCTTTGGTTGAAGGTTGGCAGCTCTGGTTGAGTTGCAAAAGGTCTCTGTGCTGGTTGGTCCTACGGCAGGTTGAAGGATCAGGCGAGAGGGAGAGAGAGAGGCTGAGAGAATCAGCGGGGAGAGGGAGAGGGAGAGAAGGAGAAAGATGCAGAGGGAGGGAGGGGAGAGAGAATGGTGAGAAGAGCGGAGAGAAACAGGGAGAGAGATAGAGGGAGAGGTGTGCAGAAAAGAGAGAAAAAAGGCAGAGACTCAGAGGGAGGGGAAGAGAATGATCTTTCACGTGTCAATCTGACACAGCTCGACCGATCTCCACCTGCAGAGAGAGAAGGACGACCTGGAACGGAAGGAAATCCTCTTTTGTTCAGCTGAAGGCCGCGGGCACTCGATACACTTCAGTCCCATCAGCGGCAGCCCTTTTCTCTCGCTCCTTGTTCCAAGGTTCGATGCAGCAAAACAAGCCTCAGGCCTGGTTCACATCGGAGGCATCCCGGATGCGTTGCGCGTTGTGTTCCGTCACTGTGCACTCGAACCAGATCAACTCACCCCTGGAAGCAACAGAATATTTTTTCCAAGCGCTGCGTCACTCTTGGATTCCAAGATGCAATCTGGTGAGGCCTGGTTCACCCCGCCTGCAAGACGTGCTGCGTCCCGGGGAGGGCCAGGTTCACGCCGGTGGCGTTGTGCGTTGCGTCCCTCCCTCACTGGGGTGGGTACAGGAATTGGGGGGCGACTGGCACTTTGAATAAACAAGTGTGCTTGAAGAAATTGCACAAGAGAACTTTTGCGCCTGCGGCGAGAACCGCCTCTTCTCGTGTCGGACTTCCCTGTCATCACCCAACCCACAATGCGCTGGCAGCAGAAACATCAGCAGCTCTTTGTTTCTCGTTTCCTGCGTGTCTATCCTTCCACGCGATTCCAAGGTCCAGCTTGAAAAAAGCGCCCCGCGGCATCACGAGTGTTGCGCTGCGTCCAGGGCTCAGTGTCGACTCCTCCGGTCCAGGGAGGCTCAGACGGATCCGGGACAGAGGTTTTGGGGACGTCTGAGCCTACAGTGGGGTATCTCACCCTGGGAAGGGGTCCGACCTGGGGGTCTGACTTTGGGTTCTTAGTGGGGCGGGGACTAAGCCTGGGGCTCAGATTTCAGCCGGGCAAGGGGTTCAACCTGGAGATTTGACTTTTGTTTTGGGTGGGTGAGTGGGTGGGTGAGGGTGATCAGGATCGGATGAGAGTGCAGCTTCAAATTTGAAAGCATTGAGAACAGTTGAAAACAAAAGTCGTGCACCTGACGACACAACCTTGAGGGCGATGCTCGGGCGTCTGACGACCCTGGTCCCCTTGGTCTGTGAAGGTTTGCTTTTCGCTGTTGCCCCTGGCGCCGGGTCGCTCGGTGCAGCCCCGCGTGACGTGACGACAGCCATTTGTGGTTTGCACAATTTACATTGTTTGCTGCTCTCCACTTGAAAAAAGCCGATTTGAACCAGAACGCGCAGTGCTTGAACTCTAGACTCGCTGTGGCTCGATCGTGGGCTGATGGGGAGGCTGGGTGAGGCCAGCCACATGCGAATACAAACCAGATTGCACACACATGCGCGCACACACGCACACATGCACAACACACTTCAACCAGTACACACACTCAGACATACGCACACCTCAAGAGCCACGTGGAAACAGTGACCACTTTCAAAACACGCACGAGGATGTGTGTGTGTGGTGTGTGTGTATGTGTGTGTGTGTGTGTGCGCGCGCGCTCCCTGTGTGCTCGGAAGAACTTGGTGTGTGTCTGCACGGCACTGAAATACTTTGGTCTCCAAAGGACGAGAGTTTTGCGTGTCTTTGGCGCAACCACCTGTTTTGGTGCCGCAGGTTCACGCAGTGCGAAGGCTGAGCTCATCCCCGTTCGAGTTCCACTCCAGGGGCGCATCCAGGTAAGGGTCAAAGCCGACCTAAGCCGACCTCCAGAAAAATGGAACCGTCCCTCCACACACCCCAGTGTGGACCCACACACACACACACACACAAAACGTTTTCATTCACGGGCTGAAAAGGAAACGAGAACAGAACACGACACTTGTCGCGTCTGATGTGACAAAAGTGTTGCATCACCACTTGAACTTTGCTGTCTTCGTCGCCCGGACCCTCGACCAGGTCCTGGATCCGCCCCTGATCTCTGAAGTACACGTGGAGTCAGGTGCACGACACGGCCTCAAGAGCACTCCACACAGTCGAACACCTGTAAAATAGATCAGACTATGGTTCGTGGGTTGAATAGACAGAACAGTTTCAGTGTGGGAGATTCAGGTGAAACATCTGCTTGACAGAGTTCAGCGGAAGAGCAGACATTCTCAACAGGAACGTGCAAGTGTGGCAGTGTGGGTGGGTCGAACAGACGGAACACGTCTGGTACCATGGGGAAAACGCCTTTGACGCAAATTGGAGGCGGGTGGGTCAAGAAGCAGTGTGTGTGTGTGTGTGTGTGTGTGTGTGTGTGGTGTGTGTGTGTGTGTGTGTGTTCAGATACCGTGGGGCCCGTGGATTTGAAAGGGACTTTGCCCAATGGTGTTTGCTCACAGAACATTGTTCTTGTCAGACGTGCGTGTTTGTGTGTGTGTGTGTGTGTGTGTGTGTGTGTTTGTGTGTGTGTGTGTGCACGTGAAGGAACTTTGACTGTATTCACCTTGGTGAGAACACTCCAGAGTTGAACGCGGCGGCACACTGTGGTGAGGAGTGAGTTGAGAAGAGAGAACACTTCTGAACTTGCACAGCCAGGAGTGGGTTGAGGAGAGAGGACACTTGTGGAGTCAGTGAGTTCGGCAGAGAGAACACTTCGGGTCTTGTGGAGCCGTGAGTGAGTTGAGTAGGGAGAACACTTCTGGAGTTGTGGAGTCTGGGGAACGGGACCAGCGAGTCTGGGACCTCAAGCTCCAGCGGACTTAGGGGTCCAAAGCCCTTCTGTCTCTCCTCCCACTTGGTTTTGCTTCTGTGTGCCCGCCCTGGGGGAGCACGGGATCGGCCCTGCGCTGAACCCGATCCTGGGTCCGCCAAACACATGGAGTGAGCACGAGATCAGACGGTCCACGCGCACACACACACACACACACACACACACACACACACACACACACACGACGCATGCATGGGAGGAGGAAGGGGGACATTTCTTTCAGACTTAACCATGCAGGGGACTTGGAACACACAAACAACTCTCTCGTGTTCATTGAATGGCGGTGCACACACGAACAGGATCCAGGATAGAGGTCAGGGGACAACCCCCAAGTCGGGGGGCAGCTTCAAGGTGAATCAAAGATGTTTTGCCGGTGATTCAAAGAGAGATTGACCCAGCGTTGGTGGCAAAAACATGTTTGTCAAACCTTGTATTTTTCCGGGGTCAGGAGCTGGGCCCCTTGCCTCCAATCAAGCTCATCCGCCAGGGGGGAACAGGGCCCCGATGTCCTCTCCTCTTTGATCCGCATCTGCCTGAAAAAGAGCCCCGTTTCCAGTTGATTGGCCCCTAGATGGAGTCTGTGCGTCACTCTGGGTCCACATCCATGGGGAAAACAGGTGCGCTGCAGAGATGGCGCGTCACGCGTGTAGTAGGAACGCCGTTTCCTCAGTTGAATCCCGGGGGGGGGGGGGGCTCTGTTCCCTGCTGTATTTGGAGGGGGCAACTGTCATGCGATCTTGTGTGTTACGGGAGCCAAAGCCTTCTCCATAGATCCACTGGAATCCGCGTCTGCAGTGCACCTGCACCTGCTGAAGGCACGCTGTGACTTTAATCAAGAGAATCCCGAGCGTCTGTGCAAGGACGTTCTTCACGCAATGGCGCAATTCTAATTGGCTGATGCGCCCTGTGTTGTTGCGCTACAGGGACGCTGCGTCCTCGATCACGTAACACATTTGGGCCTGGTGTGCGTCTGTAGGGATCAACCTCATTCACGCAGGGTTCTGCAGGGCTTCAATTCTTCTATTTCCTGTTTTTGTGACCGCAGGGTCAGTCAACTGCGCGTGTCTGTCCCTGCAGACAACAGTAAAAGCGCTTCCTCTTGTGTGCGATTCCTTCTGAGTGACAACTTTGTTCACGCAATGCCTCCATCCTGAGTCCCTGGCAGTTCACGCCGCACGCTACGCTCCGTCGCTATGACAGTGCGCATGCTCAGAGATGCTGCGTCCTCGTCCTCGCCTCGCCTGTGGTTGAGCCTGACCCCAGTGGACCCAGGGGATCCGTTGCTACGTACATTGCGTGACGCTCCGCTGCAGTAACGTCCTCAGGGACGCTGCGTCCCCGCCTGTGGAGTACGCAGCACGCGATCAGTGCTCGCTTCATCGGGTACATGAGAAGCCTCCGCAGTGTTCGCCGAGCTGGGTGTGCGTCGCGCCTGCAGGTTTTGGTGGGTGTGTCCACAGGGTGGGGGCGGATCCAGGACGTGATGGGTGTGTCCAACAGGGCTGGAACTGGAACTGGATCTAGGGAGTGTGTTCACAGGAAAGGGCTGGAGCAGTATATGGGTGTGTCTGCTGGAAAGGGCGTGTGTGCAGGAAAGGAGAAGACCAGGTTTTGGTGGGTTTGTCCACAGGGAACGGGTGGCCAGAGTCTTGTGGGTGTGTCTGTGGGGCCTGGTCCAGGGTGTGAGACCTGAAAGAAGCCCGTGAAAGCTTTGCAGAGGGAAACGGCACAAAGAAGAACAATTGACGCTGCAGGCGCACCGGTCCAGAGTCGCCCGTTTCAAGGGTCAAGTCAACCTTCCGCCATTGATCCATCTCTGACGTCTGCATTGAGGAAATGGATATTTGACCACAGATCCCTGACGCTCCCAAATTGATGCCTTGGCTCCAGCAGCGGCGGCGGCGGCAGATCGAAGAGACCACGGAAACCAGAGCCGTTCGTCATCAATGTTGCACAGGCGTTCAATCTCTGATCTCGGGAGGGAGGGGTCGGCCATGTTGACACTGCAGGCGTCACGGAGAGGCAGGGTCGCGTGACGCATCCAGTGAAGAACAGGGATCCGCTGTCTGCAAGCCTGAGCAAAACTTGGGTGCTTTGAACTTTGATGCATTGGAGAAAACTGGTTTCGTTTCCTGCAGACTCCGTAGGTGAGGTGATTTTTTGCCAGGTGAAAAATGACGTCTCTTTTTTGGCGCGTGATATTCTTCTTGAGGTAGAGACAAAACTTGATATCATAGCAAAAGATTTTGGATATGGGTGTGGGCCAAGCCTCAGAAGCTGCCATTGGGGGGGGGAGTCTTTAGCGGTTCTTTCCTGGTGTGTTCTTCGTCACGGACACGGAAATGAAGCTGTGCATTTCAAACAGATTCCCATATTTCCATACTGATGACCCGCGCGTCCAAAGCTCTATCTCTCACTGGCGTTTTGGTGGAAATGACAGCTTCTATCAGCGCGTGTTTTTTCCCCGTTTACGGAGATTGAGATGAGACGAGAGACTTCAAAGGCTTCTCCGCTTATGGATCTCCGTCCTCCTCCTCTCACTTCGGCTGCAGAGATACAGCTGCAGGGAAAATGGGACAGACCAGCCGGAGGCGCTGGGTATGACGTCGCGCGTTCTTTTGACGCCGCGTCGCACTGGCGGCGTCGTGCATGTGCGTCACGCCCTGCGCCGTCACTTCGTAAAGGTTGACATTTGAGAACGAGGTGGAGTTCCAACTGTGAATTGATTCTGTGCTTTTGCCATCTTCTGCTGCTGCAGAGATACAATTGCAGGTTGATCTGGCACTGCAGGGAAAGGAAGAAGGAAGGGAAGAGAGACAGACACTGGGGAGGGGTTCACACCAACACAGCAAACATATTTTTGCTTTCGGATCCCTTGTATTCCTGAACTGTAGAACGGAGCAACACCCGTCGGCTTGTTCCATGACGCACGCAGTGTGTACCAGGGGGTCTGACGCACACACCAATGGTGAACCCGCCTTCACTGACGCACGCAGTGCAGTGTGAACCCGCCCTGACTGACGCACGTCAGAACTTCTTTTTGGCTCAATTCACGCGTCGAGATGAGACGGGAGGGGAAGGCACCGCACGGCTCCTGCAGCTCCTTCTGCCACTGCAGCAATAGTAAGTGCAGCTGCACTTGAAGCTGCTCTGGGTACATGTGCACCGAGCCGCGTTAAAGGCTCCCCCGCCCACCTCCGCCATATTTACCAAATACGGAGTTGTGTGAAAAGCGACACTGTGCTGTTTGGAGAGACGCAGTGTTGTGTTGTGAGAGACGCAGCGTCGTGTTATGAAACGATGTTCTGTCCCGCAACTCATCACGGCCATACGCCGCATCCCTCGTGCAGGTGCATGGGCACTGCGACTGCCTATCTGTCAAACCTGTGGCAGAGACCAAAGTCAGGTCCCCTTGCCCTGTACAGGTAGGTCAATGGTCGCTGCCTCTCCCCCGAGACGATTCAGCCACTCAACACGGTCAGGGACGCAACGCAGGTGAATAGAGCGATAATAGATCGATGTCTATTCGATCGGCAGCTGCACACACAGAGACTAATTGTTGATCGTCAAAAGTTAGCTATGAACAAAACACTTCTTCAGAACACGAGCAGCTGTGTCCACCGCTGTGTACGCTGTTGAAAAGAGCGCGGCACTCCTATTGCAATCACTTGTGAGCGCTTGTGTGTTGCGTTCCACTGTGAACGACGGTCAGTGGGGTGCAGCGAGCCTATTCAAATCACTTCCGTCCGCTCACTTGGAAATCATCTCGTTTGTCGGTGCACACTGCTCCGTGACAGAAGCGAACTTGAATTGGATGAGAATTCGGCTTCGTCGAACAAGGCGGGGGGGGGGGGGTGGCAAAACGCGGTTGTGTGCCTTTCAGGGTGGGTTGCTTGGTGGAAAATGTGTTTGTCACGTATCGCATGAAAGATCTGGATTGACAGGAGAGAAATAGACTCGCGCGCGCGCGCGCGCGCGCGCGTGTGTGTGTGTGTGTGTGTGTTTGGCAGGGAGTGGATCCGCTGCAGTTGTCGCCTGTCGGAACTTGATGCGCATCAGAGAGATGTTTTCCCAAAGTCGAGCTACCTTGGGGACGCGGACACTGTTGTTGCCGAGTTGACCGCTTCGCCCTCAGAAGATTCATGTGTCATATGAGGAAATGCAATCTACGAGACACAACCACCAAGCTTTCACGCGAGGTTTTGTGAAAAGAGTGGCTTGCGTGATGGCCAGCAGCGGGAGGGGGAGAATTAACTTCTGGGTGCTTGGCCTCTGCGTCATGTGTTGTTAGGGAAAGTTGAGTCAGGCAGGTGAAACAAACATCACGAGCGAGCTGAATGCACGCGTGCTTGAGGAAATGACTGCAAGTGCGTGTCCACTGCCTGTGTACGAGTGTGTGTGTGTGTGAGTGTGTGTGTGCGAGTATATATGCGTGATGTGAATGGGGTGTCAGGGAGAGAAAGCGGACAAGGGGGATGTGTGCATGTTGTGTGCTTTGTGTGTGTGAGGGAGACAGGGAAGAGAGAGGGAGAGGGACAGACAGACCGTGCGGCGAACACACACACACACACACACACACACACACACACAGAGGAGGAAGAAAGACGTGTGTGTATGTGTGTGTTTGTGCTTCGTTCTTCAGCGTACGAGGTTGATTCAAACAAGTTTGGCCAAACATGTTGACGCTCGCGGCACATTCTGAGTGTGGTCAGTTCATTTTCACACATTGCGTAGTATCACTGACCTCGCAGACTTTGCGCGATCATCAGCATGTTTGGCCAAACTTATTTGAATCAACCTCGTAACTCTCTCGAGACCCACATGAAACATTCATTGTGTTTTGCGGTGACAATAAAGAGATACGCTCGTAGTGCCCCTCATGCGATATTCAGCTCGCGAATAACAACGAGTATTCACGACTGTTACGAAAACTGGACCGTAAATTGTTGGGGCTGTTCGATTCTTCGCCAGTCGGCCTCATGCGATATTCAGCTGCTCAACATGCGATATTCATGAGTGAGTGTTGTGAAAAGGCGCGATGGTTGCTTTTGCATCATTCAGTCGGGGTGATCCAGGGTTTGGCCACGGGAGAGAGGGGCAACCAACGAGGGAGAGTGCATTGGAACGAGAAAAGACAACATTGTGTGAAGTTGAGAGAGGGAGGAACCGTTCAACCCGCCATGCAAAATTATGGGAGCTGGAAGTGTGTGTGTGTGCGTGTGTGGGGGGCTCTCACAGATTGGGTTGGGGTCCAGCTTGATCTCCGTAAGAGGCTCCAAATTTGGGGAGTGGGAATTTTTGGCGGGGGGCTCAATTTTTTAAGCGTGTGGACGCCCGAAGGGCCGTGTACCACACGCTTAATGTAATCACCATCAGTCTGTATGTCGGTCATCCGTGTGTGTAAAGCGGGTCTTAGGGGGGTTGGACCCACTTTTGAAAAAAATGGTCAGTGAACATCACTGATCATTTCTGGCCATTTTTCCCAAAGTGGGTCCAACCCCCCCCCCCCAAGACCCGTTTTTGAAAAAAAAGTTTTTTTATTAAAAATGATCAGTGATGGTAACTGACCATTTTTCCCAAAGTGGGTC